>ENA-UALO01000277-UALO01000277.1-human-gut-metagenome-genome-assembly--contig:-NODE-277-length-22002-cov-12.003600_pt1 | contig 22002 bp, 20 predicted proteins | sample MGYA00243701_ERZ654470 | MGnify/ENA primary metagenome ERZ654470 (study PRJEB26926, sample SAMN06164444) | human gut metagenome | biome: ENVO:00009003; feature: ENVO:2100002; material: ENVO:00002003...
ATTTGCGAACAGGCCACGCCTAATCTCGGGATAACTCAATCCTCGGGATTAGATCGGCACGCGGTCTACAGCCGCCAGCGTGTGGATGACTTTCGGCATAATGATGTGGCAAGTACCCAGAGTGCCCGTCAGTACAAGGACGCAACCGACCTGATTTGCCAACAAGCAGAAGCCTGTGCCCATCTCATTCGCCGCCTCACGCCGCTGGAATGTGAAAGACTGCAGGGCTTCCCGGACGGCTGGACAGATTTACCCGGTGCTTCGGACAGTGCCCGTTATAAAGCGTTGGGTAACAGTGTGGCGATACCCTGCGTGGAGTTTATCATGTCGCGCATCGCTGCCGCGCTTTTATGAAGCACAGCGTTGACAACAGGGGTTAAGTCGGGGTATAATATCCCTGAAAGACGAGGTGACAGACATGGATAACAGGGAGCAGCTAAGGCGCATCACGGAACTGACCGAGCAGATCGCCGGACTGCCGAAGGGGTATCTTTCCAAAAAAACCATCGGTGGAAAGGTCTATTACTATCACCAGTGGTCGGAAAACGGTGTCAAGCAGAGTCGCTATCTGCACGACAGTGAGATCGCGCCGCTGGCAGATAAAATCGAAAAGCGCAAGGAACTGCAGGCGCAGCTGCGCATGCTGAAATCACAGAAAAGCAGACGAAATGAGGCGACAGGTATGAAATGCACCTTTATGCATAAACGAACCCCCGTGGCAGAGCTGGAGCTGGACGATGTGACCGGCTTTATACAAAAAATTGGCAGTGTCTACGCACCGGAGCATCTGCCTATCGGCATCCCTGTGCGAAACGAGATCGCCGACCGTGCGGCGTTTAACGACTGGTGGCGGGATCGCTCTATTCCGGCAAGCCGCAGCGGTGTGCGGGAAGCACTGGAATCGTTGGGGGTGGCAGACACCAAAATGCTGCTCGTCCGCTGCTACGGGCTGAGCCTCTCGGATCAGTACTGGATTTGTCCGGAAGGCGCGGAGCTTCGGTGGGAGGACATCAACTTCTTCCAAAATGATTTCTCGGAGGACGTCGGAGATGTGCTGTTCGGAGAAAGAAAGAAGAAGGACGCACTCAATTTCAGCTCCCCCGACAGCACATCGGACGGCAATCTGAAAAAGCGGTGGAAGATCATCGATGGGAAGCGGTGTCTGATCAAGGGTGGCAGCAATCCGTTCCGGCAGCAGCCGTTCAACGAGGTGATCGCCTCCGGTATCATGGAGCGGCTCGGCATTCCTCATGTATCGTATACAGTCATCTGGAGCAAGGATGCCCCCTACTCGGTCTGTGAGGATTTTGTTACGGAGAATACGGAGTTGATCCCGGCGTGGAGGCTGCTGCAGGCGAAAAAGCAGAAGAACAGCACCTCCCGATACCGGCATCTATTGGAGTGCTGCGAGCTGCTCGGCATCGGGAACATTACGCCGTTTTTAGACCGGATGCTGGTGCTGGACTATATCATCGCAAACGAGGATCGCCACTTCAATAACTTTGGGGCACTGCGAAACGCGGAAACGCTGGAATGGCTCGGTATGGCTCCGATCTATGACAGCGGCTCCTCCCTTGGCTATGATAAGATGCCCGGTCAGATGCGATCGGAAAAGGATGTGATCTGCAAGCCCTTCAAAAACCACCACGCCGAGCAGCTGAAGCTGGTGACCGATTTTGATTGGATCGACTTTGATCGCCTCTCCGATGTAGACGAGCTGATCTCCAGCGTACTGTCTTGCGAGGAAGCTGCCGACTATATCGATGAGGGACGTATCCATGCGATCACGGAAAGCGTGCAGCGCCGGATCGGTCATCTGCAGGAGCTTGCGATGACGCAGACGCCACGGCAGCTCGATACCACCGAGGACGATGTCCGAGAGGAAGTTGCCGCGGATTACGCGCCAAAAATGGAACTGTAATGCAAATACAGCGTAAGAGCAATGGATCAGCCGCTTTGCGAATCGCAGGGCGGCTGATCCTTTCATTCCCTTGCCTGTTGGCTGCGGACGGCGTAGCTGCTTTGGTGGTATCGCTTCTGTTTCGCCATACTTCTTCGTTAGACTTGGTGAATAGCTTTCCACGCCTTCTTCCGGTATGCTTTGCTTGCAAAATCAAGGAAAGGAGCAGAACCGATGGAGGGAAAAAAGAACCTCTGTGCCATGATATCCACCGATCTCCACGCAAAAATCATGGCAGAAAAAGAACAGATGGAGCTGAACACACTGGCGGAATATGTGGAGCGCATCTTCACCGAACACTTTGAAGGAGGGCAGATCAGCATGAAAGCAGAACGCACCTTGGCGGTACAGATCCCGGCGGAGCTCTTCGAGCGGCTGAAGGAATATCTGGCAGCCCGCAACCTCAAGCAAAAGCAGTTCCTCATCCAGCTCATCGAGAATGCGCTGGATGACACGGAAGCGGAGTGACCAAGCATCATAGGAGGCCGCGGGTGTTCCCGCGGCCTCCCTCATTCTTATTGGAGGTAATCAGCCATGTACATTTACCCGGACAACCTGTCCGCAAAGGCCACGCTGTGGCTGTGGGAGCTGCGGGACATCGGCATCATCGGCGTGGGGCTTCTTCTCTCTGTCCTGGCGCTGACCCAAACCGGCATCGCCTTGCCGCTGGTGCTGACGGCGGTCTTCGCCTTCCTGACGATCCGGCATGAGGGCACCAGCATTCTGGACTTCATCCGCTATGCCGCCGCGTTCCTGCTGACAAAACAACAATACTACGAATGGAGGCTCGACTCATGAGCAGAAAGCAGAAAAAGAAAGATGCCCGTGAGCAGTCCACCCGGCAGCTCATGGGCATTGATGACATTACCGACTATGGCATCGCTACCCGCATGGGGGAGCTGGTGTTCTTCGCCATCAAGCCCACCAATATCTCCGTTCTGCCGGATGCCGGCGTGGGCGCAAGGATCTATGCCCTGCTCAATGTGGTCAAGGGTATGGCGGAGATCGAGATGCTGGCGTTAAATTCCAAGGAGTCCTTTGAGAACAACAAGGCATTCTATCGCCAGCGGGCAAACGAGGAGGAGCTGCCCGTCATCCGAAAGCTGCTGGATCAGGACAGCAAGCATCTGGATCGCATCCAAGTGCTTATGGCATCCAGCCGGGAGTTCTATATCCTCGTCCGGCTGCAGGGCAAAAAGGAATCCGATGTGTTCAGCTACCTCTCCCGCATCGAAAAAAGCATCAAGGATAACGGCTTCACCGTCCGTCGTGCCACCGAGGAGGATCTCAAAAGGATGCTGGGAGTCTACTTTGAGCAGAACGTGACCACCGAGCGGTACGAGGATCACGACGGCGAACGCTGGGTCCTTTTCGGAGAATAAGGAGGGATATCACTTGGCAGCAAACAAGAAAAAAGCTACAGCAAGGCACACGGAGGACACACCTGTCAAATCCTTTCTGGATATGATCGCACCCTCCGTGGTGCAGTTTAATCCCGACCACTTCATCTGCGGCAACACCTTCCGCTGCGTGTGTGCTCTGCGGGAATACCCTACCCAGACCGACGAGCAGGCTCTGCTGCGGCATCTGGGTGAGAAGGACGGCATCACCCTGCGTATCTATACCAGGCAGCTCACACCTGCCGAGGAAAAGCGCATCATCCAGAATGCCGCCAACAAAAACCGCATGGGCAGCTCCAACACAAATGACCTGCAGCAGACGATCACGGCGGAAAGCAATCTGCAGGACATGATCTCCATGGAGGGCAGCCGCCACCGCAACAAGGAGCCGTTGTTCCATTGTGCCGTTTACATCGAGCTGACCGCTTCGGATCATAACACGCTCAAGCTGCTCCAGACCGATGTGCTGACGGAGCTGGTGCGAAGCAAACTCAATGTGGACAGGCTCCTGCTCCGCCAGCAGCAAGGCTTCTGCTGCGCCAGCCCTGTGGGATACAATGCCTTCGGAGCGCAGTTCGAGCGTGTCCTGCCGGCAAGCTCTGTAGCAAATCTCTACCCCTTCAATTACAGCGGCAAAACGGACGCAAAGGGCTTCTATGTCGGACGGGACAAGTATGGAAGCAACATCCTCGTGGACTTCGACCAGCGCGACGAGGACAAGACCTCCGCCAACATCCTTATCCTCGGCAACTCCGGTCAGGGGAAAAGCTATCTGATGAAGCTCCTCATCCTCAATCTGCTGGAGTCCGGCAAATCAATTATCACGCTGGATGCCGAGCATGAGCAGCAGGAAATGTGCGAGGCTGTCGGCGGCTGCTTTGCCGACCTTATGGCCGGTAAGTACATCATCAATGTGCTGGAGCCGAAATGCTGGGATGACGGCGGCGCCCCGGACGATACAGCCGCCCCGGAAGCCTTCCGAAAAAGCACCCTGCTGGCGCAGCACATTTCCTTCCTCAAGGACTTCTTCCGCGCCTATAAGGATTTTTCGGATGCCCATATCGACACCATTGAGATCATGCTCTCCAAGCTGTATGGGAAATGGGGCATCACAGAGCGGACCAATTTCCGCCGTATGCGCTCGGAGGACTACCCCATCCTCTCTGATCTCTATGACCTGATCGAGGCGGAGTACAAAAGCTATGACATGGCCGCCCACCAGCTCTACACTGAGCAGATCCTGCGTGAGGTGTTGCTGGGGCTGCACTCCATGTGCAAGGGCGCGGACGCGCAGTTTTTCAATGGGCACACCAACATCACCTCCAGCCGTTTCCTCGTTTTCGGTGTGAAAGGACTGTTGGGCGCGGCGAAAAATGTCCGCAACGCCATGCTGTTCAATATTCTGTCGTTCCTGTCGGACAAGCTGCTGACCGAGGGCAATACCGTGGCGGCGCTGGACGAGCTGTATATCTGGCTGTCTAACCCCACAGCCATTGAGTACATCCGAAACTGCCTCAAGCGTGTGCGCAAAAAGGAATCCGCCATGATGCTGGCTTCGCAGAATCTGGAGGACTTTGATCAGGAACATGTGCGAGAAATGACCAAGCCGCTGTTCAGCATCCCGCCTCACCAGTTCCTGTTCAACGCAGGGTCCATCGACAAGCGCAGCTACATGGAGATGCTCCAGCTGGATGAGGCAGAATATAACCTCATCAAGTTCCCCCAGCGCGGTGTCTGTCTGTACAAGTGCGGCAACGAGAGGTATCTGCTGGAGGTACACGCCCCTGCATACAAGGAAAAGCTGTTTGGCACAGCGGGTGGCCGCTGATGGCAGTAACCGCAGGTATGCTCGCCAGAGCCGCGGCGACAGCCCTTTCCAACGAGAAGCTCCGTAAAGGGATCGGCTGGGGGCTGGTCGCTGCTCTCTCGCCCGTCATCCTCCTGATCGCCGCGCTGTGCTCCATCGGCACAGGCGGTGCGGATCACAACAACCAGGCGGTAGCCGCAGCCTTCTATGGGACGAGCTATTCGACCGAGGTGCCTATGGCATTCCGCTCTCACATTGAGGAGATGCGCACCGCGTTTTCTCTTCTGGATTCGGCGGTCGCCTCCGTCAATGGGCGGACGGAAGGTGGAAACAGCCTTGACCCGATCCGAGTCAAGGCTGTTTTTTATGCCCTCTGCTTTGGCGAGGACGCTCCCAGCAGACGGGCGGCAAACCGCTTTGTGGAGTGCTTCTACAATTGGGAAACCCGTACCCGCACGGTAGAAGTTGAGAGCGAGGATGGCACGGTTACCAGTACGACAGAAGAATACACCGTCGCTGTTCCGGTTTCGCTGCATCAGGCGTATGCAAATCTCGAAGCAGAGCTGGGCCGGACGATCACAGAGGATGATAAGAGCAACATCAACCACATCTATACTATGATCGCCGGCACCGAAGGCGGCGGCAGCTACAGCGGCGAGTTCCTTCGCGGGGGTGGCAGCAGTATCGACTTGGACATCTCAACTTTCACCGATCCCAACAGTAAAAACGCCGCTGACCTTGTAACCTACGCCATCCACGCTTGGGAATCCGGCTGGGGCTATGTCTGGGGTACCTATGGCAATGTGCTGACGGAGTCACTCCTCGCCTACAAGGTGTCGCAATACCCGGACGGTGTTGGTAATCATGAGGACATCATCCGCGCCAACTGGCTGGGCGGCAGGACCGCCGACTGCGTTGGACTTATCAAGGGCTACGGCTGGCTGTCCCCTGAAACGATGACCATCGACTACGGTACTCACGGGATGCCGGATATCGGCGCAAACCAGATGTACTATAACGCCACGGAGTCTGGGGCCATCGATACCATGCCGGATATCCCTGGTCTTGCCGTTTGGCACGATGGGCATATTGGCGTCTACATTGGCGGCGGTCAGGTTGTTGAGGCCATGGGTACCAAGTACGGCGTTGTCAAAACAGAGTTGGCTGGCCGAGGTTGGACGCACTGGCTGAAGATTCCGTATATCAATTATGACTGAGGAGGATCGAATGGAATTCCACAAAGATGAAGTAAAGAACAAAGTCGTCTGGACAAAAGGCGCAGACATTACTGACGGATCGCCGCGATACACCTTCGAGGGACGCGACCCCGCCACGACCTATGAACGATTTCAGGTCGTTATCTATACAGAGCGGGAGCGCCGATATGCACACGACCCCGGAAGCCTCTGTAATCACTATTATGGTTATGTGCGTGACGACAAAATGGAATGTGCCGAAACCATCGGACCGTACTATTCTGTCCGGGAGGCAAAGCAGAGAACGCTGGAATTGTTCAATTTGTTTATGCAGCAATACGCCAATCAAGAATTAGACAGTGCCACATCGGAATCAGCGGTTCACGGACATGATGATCAGCAGAAGCATTTTCAATACCAATGGGCAGTGGGAACACCGCAGAGGAAGTATGCAGACATGCTGGACAAGCTGATTCCGCAGCACGATGGTCACACCACTGCCGCGTGGATCACATTTGCGGAGGAACTGGCAGATGGTGCGGAAACCGCCTTCGAGCAGGAAATGTCTTCTCTGGTAGCTGCGTTCCAAGAGATCTCAAAGCGGTTCAGTCCTCGTGCCGTGGAGACGGTCTATCAGGTGATCCATGCACCAGGCAATGCTCTGCTGAGCAATGAGATCTTACCCGCAGCGGAAGCCGCGGAGCAGGGTGCGAGTGTACAGGAGATTTCCGACATGGCGGCAGACGGTCTGTTCGGAGGCGGTCCAATGCCCACGCTGAAGATGTAGGAGGAATGAGACATGGCCTATGTGAAAGTAACCCCACCGTCCGTGGTCTATCATCTGACGAGGATGGAAAACCTCGACAGCATTCTGGACGACGGCAAGATCAGCCGTTTCCTGGACAGCGAGTGCTGGTTCTGTGAGAGCCTCGGCAAAATGAAAGCGTACATGGAACAGACCGTAATGTGTGAGGGAAAGCCCTACTATGCCGTGGGCGGGCAACTCTGCCGCTATCCTAAATTTGTGCCGGAGGACTATGTTCTTCTCAAGCTCACGCCCTGCGGCTACGAAGATAATTGGTACCGCTGGAATCAGGAGATCCCTCCCGGCAGCCCGAAAGAGCTGGTGCAGGCGGCGAAGGAATTTTCAGGGCTGAAGATCGGCTGCCGCGGCGACCTCACCTTCCGCAACGCGGAGGTCATCGATGTGGCACTATTTCTTACGGAGGAGATCGTGCAGGGCGAATCGGTACAGACCACATCGGAACTGCAGGAGCTCCTATTTGAACACATCGAGCGTGAACAGCGGGAATACACCGATTCCCTCTACCGCATGACACAGGGGCAGCTCATTGCCAACGCCGGGGAGATCGAGGCAACCCGGATTTGCTATAATGCCCTGCTCACCGCAGTTTTTGAACGGGAGCAGTTGATCCTGCTTCTCTCTAATGACAAACCGCTGACCTCTGTAAGAGAGGCGTGGCAGGCAGAGCAGGCTGAAAACTATGACATGGAGTTCAGTCACACAATCCTACGGTTCTGCGAGGACATCCGGCAAGCGCAGCAACCGGAAATGACAATGTGAGAAACGAGGGGAATATGGACGATATCAGAAATACCTCTGCTCTCTTCGTCGGTGGACAAGATACAGCGCCCCATACAGAGCGGACGGCACGGGAGCTTTGGCAGCTTCTGTTCCAAAAGACAGAGAACGAGATGGCAGGGTACATGAACCGGCTCGACCAGCTCTCTCGTGACGAATTGATTCAGGCTGTAGATGAGATCTCCGCCATGATGACCTGCCACTCCGAGCTGATGGCGTTTGGAGAAAATCTTTCCCGCAAGAAGATGATTTTTCTGCTGCAGAAGGAGAAGCCACTGGAACTTCTGAGTGAGGCTTGGATGGAGCATCAGACTGTGGATGTGGGCGAGACCTTCCAAAGTCTGCTCACAGGTCTATATGACGAGACACGGCAAACGCAGGTGCGTGATATGGTTTATGCAATACAGCCGAAGACTATTGAGGAACTGCTGACAAGCTATCCGGATGATTACTTTCAGCTCATGACGCCGTGCGGTTTTGTGGATCTGACTCCTTCCGAAACGGAGAAGCTCTTACACGGCGAAGCGACTATGGCACATCCCGGAGTCAGCGGATGTCAGATGCCGGTCGAGGCGCAGGAACTTCTGGAGATGGAGGTGCTGTCCTTAAAAAGAGACGAGCATGGTTGCTGGTATGCACTGACCGACCACCCACAGCAGAAAATGGAGCAGGCTCCGCAGGAGCCGCAGATGTTGTGATCGGAGGTGCATTGCATGAACATGGCTCGTTATGAGCAGGAAACCATTATCAGCTTCAATGAGGAAGAAAAGACCGCCGGTATTTACACCCACAACAAGATACTGCGTCAGAAGCTGGCAGCACTGGCGCGTGACAGACCGGAGGATTGCAGGCTCGTGAAGGCGTCCCGCAGCGGACGGGCAGTTGACTACACCATTCCAAAATCATGGATAAAGATCGTGCCAAACAGGGTGCTGTCTGATGCCGAGAAGATGCAGCGGCGCAATGCCATAAAAAAGGCTAATTTTGCCCTTGATAATGCCGGACGTCCGCAGGATTGAATCCTCGTGCGACCATCGGAGGGTAGTGATACCCCCCCACAACACAAAAACGCTGAAAATAGCATATAGAAGGAGGACACGCACATGAAAAAAGCAACTGTCACCGTCACCTTTGACGATGAGAAGCTGCGCGCACTGGAGTTCTCGCTCCGCAAGGAACACTCCTCTGTGCAGGAGCACTTGGAGGATACGCTGAACGCTCTGTATGAAAAAACCGTACCGGAGCCGCTGCGGGAGTATCTGGACAGCAAGGCCGCTCCCACGGCGGTGAAGCCCAAGCGTCCGGTCAAGCCCACCGCACCCAAGCCGCAGAGCAGTGAGCCGAAGCCTGCGGCTGTGAAGGAGGGCAACTGAGATGGCGGATCATGTAGACATCACACTGTGGATCGACCGGCGTTGGAAGGATGCCATCGAGAAGCATCTCAAAGGTGAAACCCTGCAGGAGCATCTGGAGAATGTGCTGGATACGCTGTGCAACCAGCTCCCGGAGCAGGAATACAAACGCATCAGTGCCGAGATCTACGCAGAGGATGCTGCAGAGCGTGAAGCGAGGGAGGCCGCCCGCACCTACGCCGCCTACCATGTGACGGAGCGCGGGCAGGAGTGGTACTTCAAGACCTCGCCCGGTGAGGAGCTGTTGGTCGCCTGCAAAAAGCTGCGCGGCTATGTCACCGCAGAGAAAGGCACTGCGCCGGACAAATTTATCGGAATGTTTTTCGGCGGGCAACCCATCACAGCAAAAGAGTTTGACGCCCTGACCGCTGTACGCATGGAGAACACCGGCAAGGTGCGCGGCGTGTTCGATGTGAACTTCGACAAGCGGGAGTTCTCCGCCGTACACATCATGGACGGCTGGCGAACCTGGGCGATGCGGGATGTCTCCCCGTCCGTCTACCTTGCCACAAGGTCGCGCTTTGCTTCGGCGGATGAACAGCTCTCCAAACTATTGGAGCTGCTGGATGGCATGGAAATCACCTCGGCGGGACATCTCTCCGCGCGGAATTTTTCCTTCAGTGATGAGATCATGATGGAGGAAGACGGTAAGCTCAACTTCTATGTGGACGCAGATTTTGATGTGGACGCTGCCTTCGGAACCTTCGTCCTCACGGACAAAAACGATGACTGGCTCAACATCTATGCCAACTACGACATCGCGGAGGATAGACCCTGCGACACGCTGGAGCTGACGCTCTGCAAGGGTGACGGCTCCGAGGAGAGCTGGAGCTATCCGCTCAACGCAGCCGAGCAGGAAGTGCTGATGCGGAAGATGGAGGAATTCTGTCAGCAGCAGACCGGCATGAGTCTCCGTGTCTACGCGCAGCAGTTCCGCGAGGAGCAGATGCAGGCACCGGAGATGCAGATGTAACCACCGTGTCCGCCCTGTGAGCCGCTGTGTGCGGCTTTGGGGGCGAGGGTGGCATCCCTGTACCCCGGACAGGCATCGGCGCTGTTTGCCCCCGCTTTCGCCCCTCCTATGGGGAACTGTGCTGGGAGCCTGCCTGTTCGATAAAAGCACAAGATAAAGGCCCGGTGTCGTTTCCGCCCCGGACCGGCCACAAAGCCCCGCAGTGCGGGGCTTTTCAGCGTTCGGAGTTGTAGGCGTTTTCACTGGATTTCAAATGAGTTGTAGGCGCATTTTCCGAAAAACTACCGCGTCGCAGGGGGTTGCGCCCACAACAAGCGACATCGACAGAAAGGACGGCAACTATGTCAAAAGAACAGATGACTATCCGGCTTTATCCCGAAACGCGCAGACAAATGGATAGCTGGCTGGAAGAAAGCAACAGCAAAAACCGAAACGAATTCGTGGAAAAGGCTCTACGCTTTTATATGGGCTATCTCGGCACGGAGAATATTACCGAGTATCTCTCGGACGCACTGGTGGCAACGCTGCGTGGGATCATCGCAGACAGCACCAACCGCACCAACAGCATTCTCTTCAAGTGCGCGGTGGAGCAAGGCATTATGGCGCACACCATCGCTGCCCACTTCCGGGATACGCTGGAGGATCGCCGCGCCCTGCGTGGGTATGTGGTGGACGAGGTAAAACGCACCAACGGTCAGATCAAGTTCGAGGATGCCCAGGATATCCAGCGACAATTGCCTGATGATACATGGCTCGAATAATTTTTATCTCGCCCTATATGAAGGGCGGTAGAGATTCTGCTCGGCTGGCCCACCGCACCCGCTACTTCGCCACCCGTGAAGGTGTGCAGCTTCTCAAGGATGACAATTCCAACCTTCCTGCCACGAAAAAACAGCAGCAGTACATCCATCGTCTGCTCCGCAGCTTCCCGGAGGCAAGGGAACTGCCGGAGCATGAGGACTATGTGACTTCACCTAACCGGCAGACTGCCTTTGCGCTCATCGCGCAGATCCACGAGGACTTCATTGAGCCCATGGATGGCCGGGAAAACTATCTTGACTATGTCGCAAACCGCCCCGGCGTAAAAGCGTTGGGCGAACATGGCCTGTGGGATGCCCATGGCAAGGTCCCGTCGCTGGAGAATGCCGTGGCAGAGGTGGCGCGGCACACGGGGAATGTGTGGACGCCGGTCATCTCCCTCTCCCGAGAGAACGCGGAGCGGCTGGGTTATACCGACCTTAAAAACTGGCAGGAGCTCATCAACGCCTCCATCACCGACATCGCCAAGGGCTATAAGATCCATCCGGACCGCCTTCGCTGGTACGCAGCTATGCACGAAAAGGAGAAGCACATCCATGTTCACATGGTGCTCTTCTCAACCGATCCGAAGGAGGGCTACCTCTCCCGGCAAGGTATCCGCAGCATCAAGTCCGCGCTGGTCAGCACGATCTACCGGAACGACCGCATGCACATCTTTGAGCAGAAGGACGAACAGCGCGGCCTGCTCCGGCAGGAAGCGGAAGCACGGATGGCAGCGCTCATCGAGCAAATGGCAACCGGTACTCTGCAAAGCGATAAGCTGGAGCTTTTGGTGGCGGATCTCGCCCAGCGGCTTCGGGAGGTCAGTGGCAAAAAGGTCTACGGTTATCTGCCGCCTCGTGTCAAACGCATCGTGGATGAGATCGTGGACGAACTGGCGAAGGACGAACGGGTGTCGTCCGCCTATGCTCTATGGCAGGATCTCCGAGAGCAGCTTTGCATTGACTATAATCAGACACCGCCGCAGCGAGTACCGCTGTCGCAGCAAAAGGAGTTCAAGACCGTGCGCAACATGGTCATCCGGGAAACGCTACGACTCTCGGAAATGCACTTTACCTTCGAGGATGATGCCATGCAGGAAGAGCCGGAAGAATCGCCTGTTCCTCCAGATCCAAGTGCGGAGCGGATGATCTATCAGCAGGCGCGGTTTTACCGCAGAGCAAAAAGCATATTAGATGCTGCAGACGCAGATCCCAGTGAGAAGTCAATGGCATTGGTCACACTCCACCGTCTGTGGGAGGAGGGCTATACCATCGCGGCACACCAGCTGGGAAAGGCATATCAGGACGGGCTTGGCATATCAATTGACCGAAAAGCGGCGGCAGAGTGGTTTCAAAAATCGGCGGAGGCCGGTAATCCTTGCTCCGCATACGCGCTGGGCAAACTGTTGCTGGAGAAGGAGCAGATCCCGCAGGCCCTTCACTGGCTGCGGCAGGCAGCGGAGCAGAACGATCCATACGCGCAATACCGGCTCGGCAAGCTGCTGCTCACCGGCGCAGAGGGTGTGCCGAAGGATATAGAAGCAGCCATTCAGCTTCTGAAGGACTCTGCCACGCAAGGAAATTCGTTTGCCCAATACACGCTGGGAAAGCTCTATTTGCTGGGACAGGAGGTGCAAGCAGACCGTGAAGAAGCTCTGCGCTATTTCGCACAGGCAACGGCGCAGGGCAACACCTACGCGCAGTATTTCATTGACCATCAGGACGACTTCTCCGGTGCGGCGGCGGGAACAGCTGTCCTTCGGATGCTCCATCAGATGAGTCGCATATTCCGCGAGAACGCCGCCCAGCCTGCCATCTATGCAGGAATGCAGATCGACAAGAAGCGTCGCCGCAGATTGCAGGAGAAGCGCATGGCAATGGGACACAAGGCGGATGACCATGAGGATCGCGGACTGACGCAACAGACACAATAAGGGAGGGACTATGTCAAAGTACATTCCGTTTACAACCGAGCAGAAAGAACGAGCCGCATCGGTGGACTTGGAGGAGTTTCTCCGCCGCCGAGGAGAAAAGCTCATTACCTCCGGCAGGGACAAACGCCTTGCCAGCGACCACAGCATCACCATCCGCGGCTGCGAGTGGTTCGACCACGCCACCGAACAGGGCGGCAGAGCCATCAGCTTCGTCAAGCAGTTCTATGGACTCAGCTACCCGGATGCCATGTCTCTGCTCCTCGGCGATGATCTCGGCGGAAGCTACCCTGCGGCAAAGGAGAAGGTGCCGGAGCCTGCAAAGCCCTTCACGCTGCCGCCGCAGAGCGAGTCCATGCGCCGTGTGTATGCCTACCTGCTGAAACAAAGGTGCATCGACCGCGAGATACTCAATGCCTTCGTGCGCAAGAAGCTCATCTATGAGAGCTGTGAAAGATCCAGGGACGGGACAAAGGAATATCACAACGCCGTGTTCGTCGGATTCGATGAACACGGCGTTCCCCGTCACGGGCATAAGCGCGGGCTGTATACCATGGGGCAAGGCTATCGCGGCAACATTGAGGGCAGCGACCCGCGGCACAGCTTTCACTATCTCGGCGGCGATGACACGCTCTTAGTCTTCGAGGCCCCTATCGACCTGCTCTCTTACATCTCCCTTTTCCCGGAGGGGTGGCAGGAGCATAACTATGTGGCCTGCTGCGGGACATCTTCCATTCCTGTGATGGAAATGCTGCGGCAGCTCCCGCAGCTCCGGCAGGTGTACCTCTGTCTGGACAATGACGCTGCCGGTCATGCTGCCAGTGAGCGCATGGCGAAGCTGCTGGAGGAGCGTGGTACCTCCGCAGAGCGGCTTGTGCCGCAGCAAAAGGACTGGAACGATGATCTCAAGGCAGAACAGGAAAACAAAATGGAAAGGAGCGAGCTATGCCACACCTTCTGCTGACAATGTGGGACACGATCAAAAGCTCCAACATCGGGATATTGGTTGCAGCAGGGCTGGGGATGTTCGCCATCATCGGCGGACTCTCCATGCTGTCTTACCACTATACACTCAGCGGCATCAAGTCCCGCACCGTGGGTGACGGGCAGCACGGCACGGCGCGTTGGGCGACCGATAAGGAGATCCGCCAGACCTATGCCCACGTGCCGTTCAAGGTCAGAGACTGGCGCAAGGGAGTAAACCTTCCCACAGACCAGGGACTTGTGCTGGGCTGCAAGGGCAAGAAAGATGAACTGACTGCGCTGGTGGATAGCGATGACATCCATTGCTTGATGATCGCCGCCTCCGGCGCGGGCAAGACGGCATTCTTCCTCTATCCCAACCTTGAATATGCCTGCGCGTCTGGCATGAGCTTTCTGGCACTCGATACCAAGGGTGATCTCGCCCGTAACTACGGCTCTATTGCTAAAAAGTATTATGGCTATAAGCATATCTCCGTCATCGATCTGCGCAATCCCACCCGCTCGGACGGCAACAACCTGCTGACGCTCATCAACCGCTATATGGACATCGCCAGAAAACAACCGGACAATCTCGCTGCCCGCGCAAAGGCGGAGAAGTATGCCAAGATCCTCGCCAAGTCCATCGTCAGCCCGGAGGGGAACTCCGACCACGGGCAGAACGCCTTCTTCTACGATGCGGCGGAGGGCTTGCTGTCTTCCACGATCTTGCTGCTTGCAGAGTTTCTGCCGCCGGATGAGGAGCACCCGGAGGAGCGGCGGCACATCGTGTCGGTATTCAAGCTGGTGCAGGATCTGCTGGAGCCGGCGCGTGGTGCGCGGGGACGCTCCCGCTTCCAGCTGCTCATGGATAAACTGCCGTCCGAGCACAAAGCACGCTGGCTGGCTGGTGCCGCGCTCAACAGCTCCGAGCAGGCGATGGCATCCGTCATGTCCACGGTGCTGTCCCGGCTCAACTCGTTTCTTGATAGTGAGCTGGAGCAGATCCTGTGCTTCGACAGTGCCATTGACGCCGAAATGTTTGCGGCGGAGAAATCCGCCATCTTCCTCATCCTTCCGGAGGAGGATCAAACGAAGAACTTTATGGCGGGCTTGATGATTCAAAATCTTTCCCGCGAGCTGTTCGCAGTAGCGGATGAGAACGGCGGCAAACTGAAAAACCGTGTTATTCTCTTTTGTGATGAGCTGGGTACCATGCCGCCCTTTGATATTCTGCCGCTTTTCAGTGCTGGACGCTCTCGCCGCCTGACGCTGGTACCCATCATCCAGTCACTGGCGCAGCTGGAAAAGAACTATGGCAAAGAAGGCGCATCCATTCTGATGGACAACTGCCAGGATGTGATCTGCGGTGGCTTTGCGCCCAACAGTGAAGCAGCGGATGCCTTCTCCAAAGCCCTCGGCAGCCGCACGGTGCTCTCCGGCTCTGTGAGCCGCGGAAAAAACGATCCCAGCCAGAGCCTGCAGATGATGGAGCGACCCCTGCTGACGGCGGATGAGCTCAAGTCCATCCCCAAGGGCAGCTTCATCGTGCAGAAGACCGGATGCCACCCCATGCGTACCCGCCTGCGCCTGTTCCTCGAATGGGGCATCACCTTCGAGGAGGAATACCGCGTGGAGGAACAGGCGGCCCGAAGGGTCTATTATGCCGATCAGGATGCGCTGACCCGCGCCATCGTGCAGAAGTATCCGCCCAAGCTGACGGAGCGGCAGACCACTCGCTCCGTTAAGGGCGAGGGGCAGCTCCATGACGCGCCTGTGCAGGAGATGGTGGTGGCGGAGGACATTGACTATGACCGTATGCCGCACAAGCGCGCCCCGTATAATCTTCCCCGACAGGAGGTGGATCGGTGAGCTACTTTGACAGCATTTACGCCGACACACTTCTGCCGCCCAGGGCTGTATCCGTCTATATGTACCTCAAGGATCGGTCCAATCGTGCGGGAAGCTGCTGGCCGGGGATCAAAACGATTGCGAGAGATATGAATCTCTCCCGCAGCACCGTCAAGCGGGCGCTGGCAGATCTGGAGCAGCACGGCTATCTTGCCAAGTTGCCCCGATACCGCCCCAATGGGAGTAACACATCCAATCTCTATACGCTGAAATAAATGAAAAGTGGATCGTACAGCGCCCTGGTACGATCCACTTCATTAAGCCAAAAAACAAAAATCTCCACGCCAAGGGGTAACTATACCTGTTTGCTGAACCGAGGAGGGGTTCAATATGACCCCACCGGAACAGCCCACTCTATCGGAGAATTAGGACAGATAAAGAACAAACATGGAAAGCTCTCATCCTGCAAGTCGGCTTAATTTCAGTTGTTATCCTCCTTCATGAAGATGTAGATACTGTGATCGGATGGAGAAAAGAGCGTTTCACACAAAGGGCGAGAAAGCTCCAATGAAATGGCACATAGCCCCCAGCAATAGCGCGAGGTCTTATCTCCGCAGAAAGCGGTGTATATTTCAAATCTTTCTACTTGTTGCAAGAGAGTACCACATTATAAAGATTCTTTTTGAGGTTTCCCACGGGCTGAGCGGATGTGTTGTCTACGTCTTTGAGGATGAGAACGGATTCTTTATAGAACAACCCTATACATGTCAAGAAGAGCGGCAGATGGTAATTGCTGAAAAGTTTGCCAGCAATCAAGGCACCATGGGGAATATTGGCGGAGCTGTTGGCGGATTTATGATGGGTGGTGCCATGGGAGGTTCCATCGTTGACATCGCGAGAAGCGCACTTGATCCCGAAAAAATCCCCACAGAAAAACCGCCCAAGAATGTGTCTGGGACAAGTTCCCATGTTGGGCAAGCTCCATCCTCCATTAAGGTGAATGAAATACCAAAAAATCAGAGGAAAAGCCCGTGTGGAACGTCCGGATTTTTCTCCGGGGCGCCCCCTTGACTTTCGCCGCGAAAAGGAACACCTTAAAGATAAGCGAACGCTGGATTATCATGGGCGAATAAGGCGCAAATTAGGGATTGCGGGAGCGTGGATTTTTTGTTATAATATTAACAGCTATTCATCCAGCGATCAAAAATGAAGGAGGAACGTATATGTCTACCCCGCTGACCATCAACTCTGTTGAGACCCTGCAGGAAGCCCTTCCCATCATTCGTGCATCCCAGGAAGCGTACGGTACCTTTACCCAGGAGCAGGTGGATGCCATCTGTGAAAAGACGGCTATGGCCGTGTCCAAAATGCGGATCCCCCTGGCCAAGATGGCCTGTGAGGAGACCGGCTACGGCATCGTTGTGGATAAGGTCACCAAGAATCAGTATGCCTCTGAGCATGTCTGGAACTACATGCGCAATAAGAAGACCTGCGGTGTCATTTCCGAAGACAAGGCCTATGGCGTGAAAAAGATTGCATCCCCTAAGGGTGTCATCGCCGCCATTACCCCCACTACCAACCCTACCTCCACTACCATTTATAAAATCATGCTGGCGCTGAAGACCCGCAACGCCGTCATCCTCTCTCCTCATCCCCATGCGGTGAACTGCTCCATCGCCGCCGCGAAGATCATGCGGGACGCCGCCATCGAGGCGGGCCTGCCCGAGCATGTCATCAGCTGGATCTCCGTTCCCTCCATGGAGATCTCCGACGTGCTGATGAAGAGCGTGGACCTGATCATGGCCACCGGCGGCTCCGGTATGGTGAAGGCGGCCTACTCCTCCGGCACCCCCGCCATCGGCGTCGGCCCCGGCAACTGCAACGTGGTTATCGACGAGAGCGCCGACCTGCGGATGGCTGTGGAGTCCATCATCCACTCCAAGACCTTCGATAACGGCATGATCTGCGCCTCCGAGCAGCATATCACCGTTCTCGCCAACGTCTATGACGAGGTCAAGCGTCTGCTGAAGGAAGCCCGCTGCTACTTCCTCAACGACGACGAAGCTGCTAAGGTGGCCGAGGTGTTCTTCAACTCCAAGACCCACGGCGTCAAGCCCCCCGCTGTTGGCCAGACCGCCTGCCGCCTCGCTGAAATGGCCGGGATCGAGGTTCCCTATGACACCAAGGTTCTGATCTATGAGACCAACGACACCTCTCATGACTGCGCGTGGGCCAACGAGAAGCTGACCACCCTGCTGGGTATGTACAAGGCCGAGACGCTGGACGAGGCCTTCGACATCTGCTACAAGCTGGTGCTGGAGGGCGGCGCAGGCCACTCCGCAGCACTGTACATCGACCCCACCGAGGAAGAGAAGATCACCAAGTTCGGCCTGCGGATGAAGGCTGGCCGCATCCTCATCAATCAGCCCACCTCCTTCGGCGGCATCGGCGACCTGTACAACTTCGGTCTGGCTCCCTCCCTGACCCTGGGGCCCGGCTCCGTGGGCCACTCCGCCTTCATGGGCAACACCAACTACGAGCAGCTGCTGGACATCAAGAACGTCACCATCCGCAAGGAGAACATGCTGTGGCTCCAGCTGCCCAAGAAGGTCTACTACAAGACCGGCTGCACCCCCGTGGCCCTGCGGGAGATGAAGGAGGTCTACAACTTCAAGCGTGCCTTCATCATCACCGACTCCACCCTGTATCAGCTGGGCGCCTGCGACGCCATCATCAACCAGCTGCGTGATATGGGCATTGAGACCGCCGAGTTCTTCGACATCCGTGTGGATCCCCAGATCCAGGACGCCATGAAGGGCCTGCCCAAGATGCACGAGTTCGAGCCCGACGTCATCATCGCCGTGGGCGGCGGCTCCGCCATCGACACCGCCAAGATCATGTGGATCATGTACGAGAATCCCGAAGAGGGCTTCCTGGACATGGCCACCACCTTCCTGGACATCCGGAAGCGTATCCGCTTCTTCCCCCAGATGGGCAAGAAGGCCAAGCTGGTCTGCATCCCCACCACCGCCGGTACCGGCTCCGAATGCACCCCCTTCACCATCATTTCCGATGGCAACACCGGCATGAAGTGGCCCCTGATCGGCTATGAGATGATGCCCGAAATGGCCATCATCGACGCTGACAACATGATGAAGCTGCCCCCCAGAGCCACCCAGGCCTCCGGCTATGACGTGCTGACCCACGCGGTGGAAGCCTATGTCTCCACCTACGCCACCGAGTACACCAACGGCATGTGCCGCGACGCCACCAAGATGGTGTTCGACTACCTGCCCCGGGCCTATCGTTCCGCCTTCCGGGATGCCAAGGCTGACCCCGTGGCCCGTGAGAAGATGGCCAACGCCTCCGCCATCGCCGGTATCGCCTTCGCCAATGCCTTCCTGGGCATCAACCATTCCCTGTCCCACAAGATAGGCGGCTGGTTCCACATTCCTCACGGCACCGCCAACGCCCTGCTGTTCCCCTACGTCTGCCGCTTCAACGCCCAGCGTCATCCCTACAAGATGGGCACCTTCTCCCAGTACAAGTATCCTCAGGCCTTTGAGCGGTACGTGGAGCTGGGCGAGCTGATCGGCGTCAAGGGCAAGACTGACGAGCAGACCTTCGAGAACTGGATCAAAGCCTGCCAGCAGCTGAATAAGGACATCGACATCCCCGAGACCATTCTGGATTGGCTGCTGGAGGCCCATCCCGAAAAGAGCGCCGAGGAGTGGGAGGCCGAGTTCCTGGCGGCTGTGGACCAGATGTCCGAGTGGGCCTTCCACGATGCCTGCACCGGCTGCAACCCCGTGTATCCCACCATCGGCGAGCTGAAGGGCTGTTACCTGAAGGCCTTCTACGGCGAGAAGAAGTACACCGAGAAGTACGGCGACACCTGGGAAGTGCCCGTCACCCTGCCCACCGACACCCACGCCGCATATCCCATGGGCCTCAGCGCCGATCTGGGCGTGGCCAAGACCGGCGGCTTCAACTAAACGAAGCGCCTGCATCTCCGATAACCATATACAACAACCAACTCATGCAGGGAGCCGGTGCTTCGGCACCGGCCCCCTGGCACTCAAAGGTGGGGAAAAGTCCACAGGGGCTTTCCTGGCACACCTGTTCCTTCCGGGGACTTGCCCCCGGACATGCAAGAAAACGAGGTGAGTGATGATACAGGCACTGAACCTTCCCAAGAAAGTTTATTTCAAAGCCGGCTGTACCCCGGTGGCCCTGCGGGAACTGGGGGAGATCTACCATTGTAGCCGCGCCCTGCTGGTGACGGACCCGGAACTGTACCGGGCCGGGATCGCCGCGCCGGTGGTGGACCTGCTGCGGAAGCAGGGGATCCGGGCGGCGGAGTTTTTCACCATAGGCAAGCGGGTGTCCTTTGTGGACCTCCGCAGCGCACTGCCCAAGTTGCACGAGTTCCAGCCGGACGTTATCGTGGGCGTGGGCGGCAACAACGCCATGAGCGCCGCCAAGGCGCTGCTGGCCCTGTACCAGGACCCGGAGCTGGACCTGGCGGCCGCGTCGGCGGACCCGGCCCGCATCCCGGCATGCACCAAGGCCAAGCTGGTGCTGATCGCCACCAATTTTTCCAGCGGCGCCCAGAATTCTCCCTTCGCCGTGCTGAAAAACGACAGCGGGCAGTTCTGCTCCCTGAAAAGCATCCATCTGCTGCCGGAGATCTCCGTGACGGACGCGGATTTCACCGCCACGCTGACGGCGGAGCAGGTAAAGACCTGCGCCCTGGAGATCCTCTCCCACGCGGCCCGGGCCTATCTGGACCCCAGCTGCACGGAGTTTACCGACGGGATGCTGACGGAGGCCATCGCGGCGGTGCTGAACGACACCCGGTATGCGGTGAGGGGCTGTCCCTTCGCCCGGGAACGGCTCCACAACGCGGCGGCGCTGGCCGGCGCCTCCTACGGGAACATCGTGGACGCGGTGACGCCCCATCTCCCCTATTTCCCCACGGAACAGGAGGAATCCATCAACGACAACGACCTGCGGTGCGCAGAGCTGGCGGAGCGTCTGGGCTATGACGGCTGCCGGGCGCTGTTCGCCGCCTGCCGATCCCTGTAAAACCGACGGGGTCTCTCCCCTGCCCCGGCCTCCAGGCATCTTAAAAGCCCGCACAGAGTACTTCTGTACGGGCTTTTTTCATCGGGTCAGCTTTTCCTCTGTGTTACTTGTCTGTATTTCTCTGTTTTCCATGCAAATATTATACCACAGAACACGGCAAAAAGCCAGTATTTTCAATGGTTTCCACCCATTTTCCCTGCTCAGACTGTGGTCAATCCCGTCACCGGGCGGGGGCTTTCGGCTGCTCGATTTGCAGCCCCTCCATGAGCCAGCGGTACTGCTGCGGTGTTAGCGTCTTCACCTCGGATTCAGAGCGCGGCCATTGGTATGCGCCCTGTTCCAGCCGCTTGTACAGCAGGATGAAGCCATCTTTTTCCCAGTACAAGCCCTTGATACGGTCTCGCCGCCGCCCACAAAACAAAAATAATCACCGCAACGGATATAGTCCAGTTCCTGCATCATATGTACCTCCAATAAGATTCAAACATTCTGCTAAAGATAGAAAAAGGCGACACCTGGTTGTGAAAACCAAGTATCGCCTTTTTCTTGTCGCACTCCTGCACGGCAGCTACCCTATGCCAGTAATGTCCTCATACTGTCTTATTGAGGGCCACCTGAGGCGTGTCTTTTTTGTGGTCACAGGGCGAGAATGTCGATCTGGCAGCTTTGCATGGCGGTGAGGGCGGCGCGGTGGGCGTCCTCTGTTACGCCGGCGCAGCAGCGGGCGTCCACGGTGATGGGGGCGTTCGGGAAGGCGGCGCGGAGGAGCAGCGCATTGGAGAGGACGCAGATGTCCGTGCAGAGCCCCACCAGCTCAATCTCCGGCGTTTCGCCGGGGAATCGCTCCGCAAGGAGCCGCGCCACATCGAAGGAGCCGAAGGTGTTTTTCTCCACGAGGGTGTGGGGCTTTCCGGATAGTGCCGCCTGTATCTCACTGTGCAGGGCGTGACCGGGGGTGCCCTTGATGCAGTGGCTGTCTCTTATACACATCTCCGAGCCCACGAGACCCTAAGACATCTCG
>ENA-UALO01000306-UALO01000306.1-human-gut-metagenome-genome-assembly--contig:-NODE-306-length-20755-cov-6.074251_pt1 | contig 20755 bp, 8 predicted proteins | sample MGYA00243701_ERZ654470 | MGnify/ENA primary metagenome ERZ654470 (study PRJEB26926, sample SAMN06164444) | human gut metagenome | biome: ENVO:00009003; feature: ENVO:2100002; material: ENVO:00002003...
GCGGTTTTGTTCTTTCAAATTTAGCTTTAGCCATTTTGAATATCCTCCTTAATTTGATGCCCTTCGGGCTATTGTTTTTATTTTTAACTCACCTGATTCTGATTATATAAAATAGAACAGGTTTTTTCAAGGTTTATTTGCCTTTTTCAGAAATAATTTTCTCCTGAATATTCTTTGGTACCTGCTCGTATTTCTCGAAGAACATAGAGTAGTTACCACGTCCCTGTGTTTTGGAACGTAAGTCTGTGGAGTAACCGAACATTTCTGCTAAAGGTACATATCCGCGAACGATTTTTCCGCCGCCAAGATCATCCATACCTTCGATACGTCCACGACGTGAGTTGATATCACCGATAACATCACCCATGTATTCTTCCGGCATAGTTACCTCAACCTTCATGATAGGCTCAAGTAATACAGGGTTTGCTTTCTGCATAGCTTCCTTGAATGCCATAGATCCGGCAATATGGAATGCCATTTCGGATGAATCGACTTCATGGTAAGAACCATCATATACTGTTGCATGAACACCAACTACCGGGAATCCTGCTAAAATACCAGCCTGTGTTGCTTCTTCGATACCTTCGCCGACTGCCGGGATATACTCTTTCGGGATTGCACCACCGACAACAGTAGAATCGAATTTGAATAATTCTTCTCCGTTGGCATCCATTGGCTCGAATTTAACTTTACAGTGACCGTACTGTCCACGACCACCGGACTGTTTTGCATATTTGTATTCCTGATCAACCGGTTTTGTAAAGGTTTCTTTGTAAGCAACCTGTGGTGCACCTACATTTGCCTCTACGTTGAACTCACGAAGAAGTCTGTCTACGATGATCTCTAAGTGAAGCTCACCCATACCAGCGATGATCGTCTGTCCTGTTTCTGTATTTGTATGAGCACGGAATGTCGGGTCTTCCTCTGCAAGTTTTGCAAGAGCCTCACCCATTTTACCCTGTCCGGCTTTTGTCTTAGGCTCGATAGCAAGCTCGATAACCGGTTCCGGGAATTCCATGGACTCTAAGATAACCGGAGCTTTTTCATCACAGATCGTATCACCTGTGGTTGTCAGCTTAAATCCTACTGCTGCTGCAATATCACCGGAGTAAACTTTATCAAGCTCTTCTCTCTTGTTTGCATGCATCTGTAAGATACGTCCAACACGCTCTTTTTTACCTTTTGTTGCATTCAGTACATAAGAACCGGAGTTCAATGTTCCGGAGTAAACACGGAAGAATGCTAATTTTCCTACGAATGGGTCTGTCATGATCTTGAATGCAAGAGCTGAGAACGGCTCATCATCAGATGAATGTCTCTCAATCTCGTTACCTTCTAAATCTACACCCTTGATTGCAGGGATGTCGGTTGGAGCCGGCATATACTCTAAGATCGCATCCAGTAATTTCTGAACACCCTTGTTTCTGTAAGCAGAACCACAGCAAACAGGGATTGCTAAACATTCACAGGTTGCTTTTCTTAAAGCTTTTTTCATTGCTTCTGCAGAAGGCTCTTCACCCTCTAAATATTCCATCATTAAGTCATCATCTAACTCGCAGACTTTTTCCACTAACTCTGTGTGGTAAAGCTCTGCATCTTCCTTCATGTCATCCGGGATATCCACGATGGAGATATCCTCACCTTTGTCATCGTTGTAGATGTATGCTTTCATCTCAAATAAGTCGATGATTCCCTGGAATTCATCTTCTTTTCCGATTGGAAGCTGAAGACAGATTGCATTCTTTCCTAAACGGGTTTTGATCTGCTCTACAGCACCATAGAAATCTGCACCTAAAATGTCCATCTTGTTGATGAATGCCATTCTCGGTACGTTGTAAGTGTCAGCCTGACGCCATACGTTTTCAGACTGTGGCTCAACACCGCCCTTTGCACAGAACACACCGACAGCTCCATCTAATACACGCAGGGAACGCTCAACCTCAACAGTGAAGTCAACGTGTCCAGGAGTATCAATGATGTTGATACGATGCTCTAATGCACCAGCCTTTGGTTTGCAGTTTTCCTGCTCTGTCCAGTGGCATGTTGTAGCGGCTGAAGTGATCGTGATACCTCTTTCCTGTTCCTGCTCCATCCAGTCCATGGTTGCAGTTCCTTCATGAGTATCACCAATTTTATAGTTAACACCGGTATAGTATAAAATACGCTCTGTTAATGTCGTTTTACCGGCATCGATATGAGCCATAATACCAATGTTTCTGGTTCTCTCTAATGGATATTCTCTTCCAGCCAAGGGATTTTCCTCCTTAATTTCCTCTACACTAAGTTCCTCTTCGACTTCGTCTTGGATTCACTAAGCTGCTTTTAAACTAGAATCTGTAATGTGCAAAAGCTTTGTTTGCCTCTGCCATTTTGTGCATATCTTCTTTTTTCTTTACAGATGCGCCTGTATTGTTTGCTGCATCCATAATCTCATTTGCCAGTCTCTCCTGCATTGTTTTCTCGCCTCTGTTGCGGGAATACAGGGTCAGCCAACGAAGTGCTAATGCCTGACGTCTGTCCGGTCTTACTTCGATTGGTACCTGGTATGTTGCACCACCGATACGTCTTGCCTTTACTTCTAATACAGGCATAACGTTGTTCATTGCTTCCTCGAATACTTCAAGGGCAGGTCTCTCGGTCTTTTCTGCAACTCTTTCAAATGCTCCGTATACAATCTTCTGTGCGATACCTTTTTTACCATCTAACATGATGTTGTTGATAAGCTTAGTAACCACTTTGTTGTTGTACAGCGGATCTGCTAAAACGTCTCTTTTTTGAGTATGTCCTTTACGTGGCACGGTACTTCCCTCCTTAATCATCTTTTTTTGATTTCGATTAATTCAACGGTACTCACATGTGTCGTTCTCTGTGTTCGTGCGGGAAAAGTTCTCATACGAATTTATCCGTAATAGGTGAACTTACATTCCAACACTTTTACCAAGTTCTGTTTGTGATACATTGTTGATGGCTAAGTCTTATTTCTTAGCGTCTTTTGGCTTCTTAGCGCCATATTTGGAACGAGCCTGTTTTCTGTTTGCTACACCTGCTGTATCCAGTGTACCACGGATGATATGGTATCTTGTACCCGGTAAGTCTTTTACTCTTCCTCCGCGGATTAAAACAACGCTATGCTCCTGTAAGTTGTGACCTTCACCCGGAATGTAGCTTGTTACTTCGATTCCGTTAGAAAGACGAACTCTGGCAATTTTTCTAAGAGCTGAGTTAGGTTTTTTAGGAGTTGCAGTCTTAACTGCTGTGCAGACACCTCTCTTCTGCGGTGAAGCAGAATCTGTAGGTTTTTTCTTTAAAGAGTTAAAACCTTTCTGGAGAGCTGGTGCTGTAGACTTCTTTACAGATGTCTGACGTCCTTTTCTTACTAACTGGTTAAATGTTGGCATGTTTTTCACCTCCTGTAGTTTAATTTCAATTTATGCATTTGTATGCACGCTAAATAATTATATAAGCAGAATGGCGGATTGTCAAGATTTTTTTCTTTCCAAATGCGTTTCAGGGGCATGAAAGCTCGCATAAATCCGAAAAGAGGCAGCTCTCATCTAATGAGATTCTACCTCTTCTTTCTATATAATATACCCAATAAAATTCTTTTGCATTGTTCTATGAAGAACTTCTGTGAAAAATGAACAAGTTTATGCAGTCTGCTCTTCTTCTTTTCTGCTGCTGATGATCAGATATACGCCGACAAAGAATACTGCCATACAGAGAATTACTTTTGCGTTTGTCTCCGGACCTGTCTTTGGTGTGGAGTCTAATACATGCTCCTTTGCCGTAAACTTACTTGCTGATCTTACACCGCCTGCTGCAAGGTTTCTTCCCGTTACACTGCCGGATGTGCTGGCCACACTTGTTCCACTGCCCTGTGTATTATTAGAGGATGCATTCGTTGTACCATTTTCAGCCGGAGTTGCCGGATCATCTGTAGTTCCCGGATCACTCGGTTCCGGATCTTCCTTTACACCAGGATCATCTGTTCCATTCGGGTCTGCCGGGCTTTCCGGTGAATCCAGTAACTCATATGTATAGTTATTGTTTACTGCAAATTCCTCTCCTGCACTGTTAGAATAGGTATAGATCATCTGTGGTGTCCAGGATGACTGTGAACCGATATCCGTAACACTGGATGGAATGGTAATGGTCTGTACGCCGCTGTTTGAAAAAGCATTCTGCTCGATCACGGTTACACTTGCCGGAAGTGTTACCTCTGTAATTCCGTAGCAGCCATTTAATGCTGCATAAGACAATGTGGATGTCTTATCCGATATTTTTACACTGTACTTTCCTTCCGGGCAGTACAATAATTTTGTCTGTGTCTTATTATAGATACATCCGTCATAAGAAGAATAGGTAGCGTTTCCGCCATCTACTTCTACGCTGCTTAAATTGCTGCAGCCTGCAAATGCGGTATCGGAAATCGTATCTACCGCTGCCGGAATGGTCACACTTCCCAATAAAGTACAATTTTCAAACGCACTTGCTCCAATACTTGTGACCGTACCCGGAATGGTCACGGATGATAAACTTGCACAGCCATAAAATGCCATGTCCGGGATCACTCCCACGTTTGCGGAAAATGTCAGATCGGACAGACTGCTGCAGCCTGCAAATACACTGTTTCCAATATTCACTACACTGGCCGGTACCACTGCACGGTACAGATTGGTACAACCGGAAAATGCTCCCGAACCAATGCTGATCACGGAACCCGGTATCGTTACACTTGTAAGGGATGTATTGCCGCTGAATACATTATCACTGATCCCTGTAACGGTATCCGGTATCGTAATGTCACCGCCGCTTCCGGTATATGCTGTCAGCTCGCCGTTTTCAATGATAAATCCTGCACTCTCTTCTTCTGCTGTTGTAGAAAATGCCGGATAGATCATGACCGCAAGCATAGCTACTACCAGAAAAATTCCCACTCTTCTCTTTGTCTTTCTTTTCATGTTCATCGCCCTGCCTTCATCCTTGAAATTTTATTGTTCTATTTTTTTTGCTACTATATATAATCTTCCGTTCTCCACATACTGATTGCAAGTGGATAATGTCAGAAGTTTATCTCCATATTTGATCGGCTCTTTGTCCGCTAATACCGCACTCTTTTCCACGTTTTTCTTAAATACATTAAATTCCTTTTTACTTTCTGCATTTAAAAAATCGTAGTATCGGAACACATCATCGTCCTGATATTCTACTTTTCCAAGACATACGGCTGTTACAATATAAGTTCCTTTTTCATAGATCGTGTCAAACTGTATCGTCTTATGCGACTGCCAGTATTCTTCGTCCAGATATTTTTTTAAAGAACCAAACATGGCACTGCTCTTCATATTATGTCCGTATATGATTATATTTGTACTGCGGTGGACAATGTCATTTCTGCTGTCTATAAACAGCGTACCGTTTTTGTCCTCTTCGCCGCTAAACGTATGGTCCAGATAGTAATCGGTATCGTTCTTCGGCTTCATCACCGGATAATCTACAATGCTGTCCGGTATTGTCAGCCAGCCTGCAAACTCCGGATTTTCCTGATATATTGCCTGATATTCCGGCAGAATGTCCGGCAGTTCTTCCTGTTCACCCTCTGCATTTTCCTGCTTTTTAGAAATGTCACCCTTTTTTTCAAGTGTGGTTGTCGGTGCATTCACGGAAGTCTGCTTTAAATCCTGCAAATGTTGTATTTCTTTTTTCCCTTTATAATTACTATATTCTATTCCGAAGTAAATTGCAAAACAAATTACTGCGGCTATGACACAGATGATCCCTCCGTATTTCCGAAGTCTGTCTGTCGTCTCTTTTTTGTCCTCAATCTTTTTCTCTGCATCTAACTGCTGCTGGGACTGCGTCGCAACCCGCTCCACAATATCTGCAAAAAATGCTTCTCCTATCGGACTTTTAAAAACCAGTTTTTCCTGCTTCATCCAATCGTACAGATGTAATAGTACATCCATATCATCCATGTCGACATTGTCGACGATGTAACGTATCGTATTTACATCGTCGAGTCCGTCGCTATATTCCTCATATGTCTGAAAAACGTATGCACCAATCTTGTACTCTCTGTTCATAAATCTTTACTTCACTTTTATTTTCTTTGCAGAGGAGTAACTTCCATAGGTCTTTACACCCTTGCTGCTCTTAAATGCACGCACTTTGTAGTAGTAGGTCTTGTTACTCTTTAATTTTTTGTTCACATATGTGACTGTCGAGCGTTTATTGATGGTCTTTACTAAGGTATATTTGCCGTTTTTAGATGTACTGCGGTATACCTCATATCCTGATGCAGAAGCAAGTCCTTTCCACTTTACTTTTACCTGTTTTGCCTTTGGCGAAGTAACTGTTACCTTCGGCGTTGCCGGTGTCGTCTTAGCGATCACCACACTGGTAAATTTACCATATACTGTTCCCGTACTATTCTTTACATATGCTCTTACTTTATATTTGTAAGAAGTTGACGGCGCCAGTTTTTTATTGGTATATGTGGTCTTTTTCGTTGTTGCTATCTTCTTGTATTTTCCATCGCTCTGCTTGCGGTAGATCTCATATCCGGTGGCTTTTCCGCTAAAACTCCATACCAGTTTCACGCTGTTTGCTTTACTGGATTCCATACGCAGACCGGTCGGCTGCAATACGTTGATGTTAAAGTAACGGATGACTGTTCCCGAGTAGTTGCCTGCTCCGGAAATGATCACCTGACCAACACCTGCATTTTTATTGTTCTTGTACTGAAGCGTATAGTCTGTTCCGCGTGACAATGTCCGTGTTCCGTTCTTGATGGTTACAGTCGGTGTCTTTTCCGTACCATCATAATCAAATCCGGATACAGAAGAATATGTACAGTTTGCCAGATTTTTCTTTACGATCTTGAAACTTCTGCTCACACTTCCCGTATATTTTCCAATTCCGGTAATTGTAATCTTTACAGTTCCCACATTCGTATTCTGGCTGTAAGTCAGGATATAATCTGTGCCTGCTGTCATTGCCTGACCACTGTAAGAAACCTGTGTGATCGGTGCGATCGCACTTCCCTGATAAGTATACTCATCAGCGATCGAATTGGTTTCTACCTTATTTCCACCGTTTGCTGCAAGGTCATATGCAATGTTGAAGGTTCCGGTGATCGTTCCTTTGTAAACTCCTGTTCCTGTAATTGTTACGGTTGCAGTTCCTACTTCAATGTTATTGTTCCAATCAATGTTGTAATCCGTTCCCTGTATCAGCTTGGAACCTCCAAAAGTTACGGTTGCCGCAGGTTTTACCGTTGTTCCGGTATATGCCTGTGGTGCAATGGTTTCAATACGTCCGTTGGACTCCAGATTTCCGATGATCTTGAAGTCTTTTGTGACCTGTCCGCCATAGTTTCCGATACCTTTGATGACCACGGTTGCAGTTCCCGGTTTTACGGTATTTGTTCCCGCTTCACACTGATAATCTACACCTTTTTTCAGTACTGTGGTTCCATAAGTTACTGTTACATCCGGTACTACGTTACTTCCGGTATAATCCTGATTATCGATGGCAGCCACCTGGATATCTGCTGAATCTAAGGACTTCGGCGTGATCTGATAGGTTGTTGTTCTTGTGTTCTTAAAGTTGTTAATTCCGGTTACCGTGATCGTTACCGTTCCACTGTCCGTATGGTTTTCACTGTACTCCAGTGTGTAGTCCACGCCTTTTACTAATGTTGTTGCGCCAAACGTAATGACCGGTTCCGGTTCCTTTGGATTTTTATCATACTCCTGATCGTCTATTGACTCAATGATGATGTTCTCATCTGCAATGTCTCGTGGTACGATCTGGAAGGTCTTCTGATAGCTGTTATAATAGGTATCTTTGATTGCATCATAGTAACCTGTATAGTTGCCACAGAATGTAATAACTGCTGTAGCTGTACCTGCATTTGTATTAGACTGGTAAGCTATTGTATAATCTCTTCCTTCCTCTAACTGTACCTCAGCATCATTGATGGTATCAAATATTCCAATACCCGGTGTGATCTCTGCTCCGGTATAGGTCTGCTCCGCAATCTCTTCCATACGGCTTCCCTCTACCATGGCAGCATCTGCTCCCGAACCGGTAAACAGGCTCTTCGGAATGATCTTATAGGTCAGTTCTATCTCCTCACCGTAGTTTCCGATTCCGGTGATCCGGACTGTATTTGTTCCGGCATTCACTGTTTCTTCATATACTACGGTATAATCGATTCCTTCTACTAACGGTTCTGTACCTTTCAATGTATCTCTGATAACAACTTCCGGTTTATGCTCTTTTCCATCATATACATAGGATGGGAATGCTTCTACCGTAAGTTCTCCGCTCTCATAAGTTCTCTTTATGGATCTTGGAACGATCTTAAAGATCGGATCATCTACCGTGAATGTTCTGGTGCCGATATAGTTTCCGGTTCCCTCGATGGTTCCGTAAACCGGTCCTACATCCCGGTTCGTATCTACCTGGATCGGATTGCCTTCTTCATCTGTATCTGCTACCTGATAGCTTACCTGATAATCCGTTCCTTCTACTAAATCATGACCATTATATTTCAGCGGCAGTACCGGTGTTAACAATTCTCCCGTGTACTCTACTTCTAAAATCTCTGTCAGACCGACATCGTATACACTGTCTGTCTTATCATTGATGTTCTTCGGCAGAATCACAAACTCTGTTGTAAGGGTTCCGGTATAGTTGCCTTTTCCTTCAATGGTCAGCTCTGCTTTCTGTATATCTGATGTTACATCAATGTTGTTTGTACCCGTTACATTGTAATCATCTTCTCCGAGCACTGCATTTTCGTTAGATTTATCATCCGGAGCAGATGCATCATAAGCATATTCAAATACTTTCAGTTCTTCCGGTATGATGGCATCCCCTGTGTATGTCTGATCTGAGATCGGTTCAATGGCAAATCGGTAATCCTCGGCATCTTCATTGAGGTTTCTCTGCTGAATCGTATAGCTCAGATCAAAACTTCCACTGTAGTTTCCTTTTCCGGTAACTCTGATCTTATAGTTACCGGCATCTTTACATTCATCTACTTCTGTATAAGTACCTGCTGAACTTCCGGTTGTCACTTCTTTCAGATAGGTAATGGTCATGTCTTTATCTGACAATGTTTCGATTCCATCCGCTGTGACTGTTACCTCAGGATCCTGCACTTCCCGATTATAAACGGTTGTGTTACCTCCTGTGATACTTGCATGGATATCATCTGCGATACTTCCATCACTCTTTATTAATGACTTCGGAATGATCCGATATACAATGGTTCTTGTTCCGGTATAATTGCCTTTTGCTTCTAAAGTGATCGTAACTGTTCCGGCATTAATACATTCGCTGTCTTCTTCATCCGGATCGTCTCCGGTGTTCTTCCATGAAGTAACCGTATAATCTGCACTGGTTAAGCTCAGCGGTGTTGAGTTGTATCTGTTATAAACTGCTGTGATCTGGTCTGCTGTCAGTTTGTGTGGCTGTCCATCGTACACGATGTCTGCCATCTGTGTTACTTCAATATCACTGTCTTCAATGCTCTTTTGTGCGATATATCTGGTCACTTCTCTGGTTCCCTGATAGTTACCGACACCTTCTACCGTAATGGTAATGGTTCCTGCATTGATACAGTCACTATTTGTATTGCTCGGGTCATTGTCTCCTGAATCCACATATTTTGTCAGGTTGTAATCGGTTCCTAACTCCAATGCCTGTCGGAAATAGATGGTCAGATTGTTGATCTTATGGCTTTCTCCATCATAAACCGGTGTGTTGATCGCATCTGCTACTAAGATATCTTCCGAATCAATATATTTTGGAATAACAGTAAAGTTCAGAGTCAATGTACCTTTGTACAATCCTCTTCCCTCTAATGTAACAGAAGCCCCATTCTCTGCGCCCGCATTGATATTGCCACTATAGCCTGTGACTACATAATCACTGCTTGAAAGTTCATTGGAGATCTGGTTTGCCAGATCATCATACGTCAGCTTCATGGTCGGACGGATCTGCTGTCCACCGTCATACTCAAATTCAGTCTCTTCCTGACCGTCGAGCATGGTCTTTCCTGTTACCTTACTGAAATCATATTTGATGTCAAAACTTTCCTGAATCATTCCGGTGTAATTACCTTTTCCGGTAATGTACACATTTGCGGTTCCTGCATTTGTGTTGTTTCCATATGTAATGACATAATCTGTGATTTCTGTCAGTTCTGCTGCATTTCTAAGAACTTTGATTCCGCTGACGGTAATCGGAGAACCTGTATAAAGTTCTTCTAAACCATCCAAGCCTTGTACTTCTATATCTGATGCTGCCTTTCCTGCCGCATCGGCTATCGGACGCGGTGCAATTGTATAGGTGATCTCTTTCGTTCCTGTATAGTTACTTCCTGACTTTGCTACGATCTTTAAGCGTTTGCCTTCACCTGCTTTGATATATTCATCGGCTGCAGCATCTGTAACTTCTTCAATCTCATAATCAATTCCTTCGCTCAGTGTTACATCACCGTTCTTAACGGTTACTTCCGGTTTCACAGTACTTCCCGTATATACCGGTGAAGTTGCTGTATAGGTAATGTCACTTGCTGTCAAAGGTTTCGGTGTAACCTTATAGGCACAGGTAGTTTCTCCTGCATACTCGCCCATTCCATAAATAGTTATGGTCTTGTCACCGGCATTAACCGTATCCTGATTATAGCTTACGGTATAATCAACGCCTGCCTTCAAGGTCTTGCCTGAAGTGGTCTTGATCGTAGGTGCCGGCTCAATGTCTTTTCCGGTATAGAGATACTCTGCTTTTACATCACTTGCCAAGGTGTCGGCAATATCATAACAGATCCAGAAATCTTTGGATGTGATTCCTTCATATACACTGTCTGCCGTGGCTGTAATTCTGACTACTCCGGTCATTCCTTTTGCCGCATTGGTCAGTGCTTTTCCGCTCTCATCCACATACTCTATGGTATAATCTGTTCCACGGCGGAGGGTTACATTATTATAAGTAACGGTTACTGCCGGATTTGGCGCTGTTCCTAATTTTGTCCAGTTGTCAATGTCACTGATCGTCACATTGTCCATCGGGACTTTTACGATATTGTATTCTGCGGATATTTCATCCTTGTAATTTCCTTTTCCGTAAACGGTAACTTTTGCTTTGCTGCTATCCGTACTTACGGTTGTATTATTGTAGTATTGAACCGTATAATCTGTTCCAAGTTTCAGTTCTTCGCCTTCCCGCTGTACTGTGATGGTCGGCTTTACCTGTTCATTTTTACCAAGGTAATACTGATCCGGTATCGCCTGAATCATAAACTCACTCGCATACTGTGAGTCACTCATGCTTCTTGCCGAAATGGTAAATGTTTTCTCACAGGTTCCGGTGTAGTTGCCTTTTCCTTTTACAACGACGCTTGCTTCTCCTGCATTGGTGTTGTCTTTGTATTCAATACTGTAATCGGTTCCAAGACGCAGGGTCTTTTCTGTTCCCTTATCATCTGTCAGCTTTACGGTTGCTCCCGGTTTTTTCGGATTTCCGTCATATACATAACTGTCGGTATCAAGCGTAATGGATGCCGAAGCGATATCACTGCTGGAAATCGTAAATACCTTATTTACTTTTCCTTTGAAATTTCCTGTTCCGGTGATGGTGATCGCCGCACTTGAAGATGCTGCAATGTTGTTAGAATATGTAATCTTATAGTCCCTATCTTTTACCATCAGCTCGCCATTATACATCAGTGTTACTTCCGGGGTAACGGCTGAACCCGTATAACTCTGTACGGAATCATAGCTGATGCTGACATCCGTATCTGCTACATTCTTTTTGTCGATCGTAAAGTCAAAAATTCTCGTGCCTGTGTAGTTATTTTTTCCGGTCAGGGTCATTCTTGCACTGACTCCTGCCTCTACACGCTGAGCCGCATCTTTATCAAATGTGATCGTATAATCCACATCACTGTAAAGTACGGTAGATTTGTCTTTTAATGTAACAACCGGTGTAACCGGCTTTCCTGTATATACAACGTTTGTCAGAACGGTTGGACTTGCTGTAATGGAGGAATCATTCAGATTCTTTGTCTTAATTGTAAAATTCTTTGTCAGGCTTCCCGTATAATTGGTAAGACCTACGATTGTCAGGCTTGCGGTTCCTGCATTGACATGATCTGCATAGTTCAAAAGGAAATCTGTATTCTGTGTCAGTCTGACTCCGTTACATACTACGGTAACGGTTGGTTTTTTCTCTGTTCCATCATATGTATAAGTGGACGCACTCAGAACGATCGTTGTATTTGCGTCTGTCAGTTCTGTGACTCCGTCCGGAGCACCCAGTACCGGTACTTCCGGCTCCTCTACTAATGGTGCTATATATGTTGAAACAGACTGCTCCTCTTCCTGGTTTACAGCCTCTGTCTGCACTTCACTTTCCTGCACATTTTCTGTTGTTTCATCCGCCTTCTCCGGTTGTACATTCTCATCTGCCTCAACCTTTTCTTCTGTTGCTGTCTGTTCCTGTGCATGAACCGTAAATGTGGTTAAATCTACCGATGTACCTGCCATGCACGCACATAAGAATAATGCAGCTGCTTTTTTCCAAACGTCCTTGTACATATATTGACCATCCTTCCCTAGTATCCGTTCTAAAAACGCACTTATCCTGTAAATACATTTTCTCAAGGTAATTATATGCTATTTTTCGCTTTTTTTCAAGCGATTTTCTACGCTAAAGCGGATGCTGCTTTTCGCATATATTATATCGGCATTATGGGTATTTTTACTTTATAGGTTTTACAAAGTATTTTTTAAAAACAGAGTCAAAAAAAGCGGCGGGATTTCTCCCACCGCCTTGAATATCGGTTCTTATTCCTCTTCTTCTGTTTCCAGAGCACTCATGGATGCTATCTTCTCTTCCGGAGATTCTAACATTTCTGCAGTTTCCTCTTCGCCAAACTCGCCATATTCATCTGTAAAATCAATATCTGCGAACCGGTTTAAATCGGAATCCAGTTTAATGTCGCGATAACGCTTCATTCCTGTTCCTACCGGTAAGAGTTTACCGATCAGGACATTTTCTTTTAATCCGATCAGCGGATCTTTCTTGCCCTTGATCGCAGCCTCGGTCAATACCTTGGTTGTCTCCTGGAAGGATGCTGCGGATAAGAAGGAGTTCGTTGCAAGTGCCGCCTTGGTAATACCAAGAAGTACCTGTTTTCCTTCTGCCGGCTCTTTGCCTTCCTCTTCGAGTCTCTCGTTTACATCATCAAAATCTAATGCGTCTACGAGTGTTCCCGGTAACAGCTCGGAATCTCCGTTGTTCTCAACGCGGACTTTCTTTAACATCTGACGTACGATAACCTCGATATGCTTATCGTTGATCTCTACACCCTGAAGACGATATACCCGCTGTACTTCCTGAAGCATGTAATCCTGTACTGCACGGACACCTTTGATCTTTAAGATATCGTGTGGATTTACACTACCTTCGGTCAGCTCATCTCCTGCCTCTAAGACAGCTCCATCCATAATCTTGATCCTGGAACCGTATGGGATCAGGTATGTCTTTGTTTCTCCGGTTTCCGGATTTGTTACGATGATCTCGCGTTTTTTCTTTGTATCTTTAATGGTTGCAACACCACCGAATTCGGTAATGATCGCAAGTCCCTTCGGCTTTCTTGCCTCGAAAAGCTCCTCAACACGAGGAAGACCCTGTGTGATATCGTCACCGGCAACTCCTCCGGTATGGAACGTACGCATGGTAAGCTGTGTACCCGGCTCTCCGATGGACTGTGCTGCGATGATACCGATTGCCTCACCGACCTGTACTGCCTGACCGGTTGCCATGTTCGCACCGTAACATTTTGCACAGATACCGATGTGGGAACGACAGGTTAAGATCGTACGGATCTTGACCTGTGTCAGTGGTTCGCCGTCTGCATCCACACCTTTGCTTACAACTGCTGCCGCACGTTTCGGTGTGATCATGTGGTTTGCTTTTACTAATACGTTTCCGTCTTTATCACAAATTGTCTCGCAGGAGAAACGTCCTGTAATACGATCCTGCAGACTCTCGATCTCTTCTTTTCCATCCATGAATGCTTTGACATACATTCCGGGGATCTCTTTGCCTGATTCTAATGCACAGTCAGACTCACGGATACTCAGTTCCTGAGATACGTCTACTAAACGTCTTGTCAGGTAACCGGAATCGGCTGTACGAAGAGCTGTATCGGAAAGTCCTTTACGGGCTCCATGTGCAGACATGAAGTATTCCAGTACGTCAAGTCCTTCACGGAAGTTTGACTTGATCGGCAGCTCGATGGTCCTACCGGTTGTATCTGCCATCAATCCACGCATACCAGCTAACTGTTTGATCTGCTTATCGGAACCACGGGCTCCGGAATCAGCCATCATGAAGATGTTATTGTATTTATCCAGACCGGAAAGCAGTGCTTCTGTTAACTCATCGTCTGTCTCTTTCCATGTCTCTACAACTTCTTTGTAACGCTCTTCCTCTGTTACAAGACCTCGTTTGTAATTCTTTGTAATCAGGTCTACGGTATCCTGTGCCTGTTTGATCAGCTCCGGTTTCTTCGCAGGAACGGTCATATCGGATACGGATACGGTCATGGCAGCTCTGGTGGAATATTTATATCCCATTGCCTTGATATCATCAAGTACCTCTGCTGTCTTGGTTGCACCGTGGATATTGATCACTTTTTCAAGGATCTGTTTTAATCCTTTTTTACCTACATGGAAATCAATTTCCGGCACTAACAGGTTTTCCGGCTTACTTCTGTCTACAAAACCTAAATCCTGTGGCAGGATCTCATTGAAGATCAAACGGCCAAGTGTCGTCTCGATCATGCCTGTTACTTTTTCTCCGTCTGCATTGACTGCTTCTCTTCTGACACGGATCTTCTGGTGAAGTGTGATATCACCATTCTCGTATGCAAGAAGCGCATGGTTTGTGCTGGTGAAGTTGTGTCCCATCAGATCATGTGGTGTACAGATGACAACATGGTTTCCGTCTCCGGCACTGAAACGGATATTGGTATACTCTGTGATCTCTTCTGCTTCTACCGCTTTTCTGACTTCTTCTTTATCTGCATAATTTTTTTCTGCTACGGTATCTAAATCAACCTCATTGGTACGATCGATCATCTTACCCATGGTCAGATAATAAATTCCAAGTACCATATCCTGTGAAGGTACTGCCACAGGACCACCATCGGATGGTTTTAACAGGTTGTTTGGTGATAACAGCATAAAGCGGCACTCTGCCTGTGCCTCTACGGATAGCGGAAGATGGACAGCCATCTGGTCACCGTCGAAATCGGCATTGTATGCGGTACATACTAAAGGATGCAGCTTAATTGCCTTACCTTCTACTAAGATCGGCTCAAACGCCTGGATTCCAAGTCTGTGCAGTGTAGGAGCACGGTTTAACATAACCGGGTGCTCTTTGATAACGTCTTCTAAGACATCCCAGACTTCCGGCTGAAGTCTCTCAACCATTTTCTTTGCACTCTTGATATTGTGTGCGGTTCCGTTTGCTACAAGCTCTTTCATTACGAACGGCTTGAACAGCTCGATCGCCATTTCTTTTGGCAGACCGCACTGATAGATCTTCAGTTCCGGTCCTACGACGATAACGGAACGTCCGGAATAGTCAACACGTTTTCCGAGTAAGTTCTGACGGAAACGTCCGGATTTACCTTTTAACATGTCGGAAAGGGATTTCAGGGCACGGTTACCAGGTCCGGTAACAGGTCTTCCTCTTCTTCCGTTGTCGATCAGGGCATCTACTGCTTCCTGTAACATTCTCTTTTCGTTTCGCACGATGATATCCGGTGCGCCAAGCTCTAAGAGTCTTCTCAAACGGTTATTTCTATTGATGATCCTTCTGTACAGATCATTTAAATCGGATGTTGCAAAACGTCCTCCGTCTAACTGTACCATCGGACGTAAGTCTGGCGGGATAACCGGGATCACGTCCATGATCATCCACTCCGGTTTGTTTCCGGACTCACGGAATGCTTCTACTACTTCAAGTCTCTTGATGATACGGGCACGTCTCTGTCCTGTTGCATCCTTTAAGCCTGCCTTTAACTCAGCAGCATCTTTCTCTAAGTCAATGGCCTCTAACAGCTCTTTGATCGCCTCAGCACCCATGCCCACACGGAAGCTGCTCCCATATTTTTCTCTTGCTTCCTGATATTCGTTCTCGGTCAATACCTGTTTGTATAAAAGCTCGGTATCGCCGGAATCCAATACGATGTAGGATGCAAAATATAATACTTTTTCAAGGGTTCTCGGAGATAGATCAAGGATCAATCCCATACGGCTCGGGATTCCCTTGAAATACCAGATATGGGAAACCGGAGCTGCAAGCTCTATATGTCCCATACGTTCTCTACGAACGGCTGCCTTCGTAATCTCTACGCCGCATCGGTCGCAGACAACACCCTTATAACGGATTTTCTTGTATTTTCCACAGTGACATTCCCAGTCTTTGCTCGGTCCGAAAATTCTTTCGCAGAACAGACCGTCTTTTTCCGGTTTCAGGGTTCTGTAGTTAATGGTTTCCGGTTTTTTTACTTCACCGCGGGACCATTCTCTGATTTTTTCCGGAGAGGCCAGACCAATCTTGATCGCATCAAATGTAATTGGCTGATACCCTTCGTTTGTCTTATTCTCTGGCATTTACGATACTCCCTTCCGTCTATTCTTCATCGAAATCCTCTGCTGATTCGCCAGCAAATACCGGCTCCTCCTCAGAAGGTTCTTCTTCAACATCTACAAGTTCCTCGCTCTCAGCATCGAACTCCTGCTTTGTGAATCCCATTTTTTCAAAGGACTCGCTGTCCTCAAATGCAAAATTCTTATCATTTCCGATAATCGCATTCAGATCCGTCTCACCGTACTCACTGGTCTCCATGATCTCAACTTCACTGTCATCATCACGAAGCACGCGTACGTCCAGTCCTAAGGACTGAAGCTCTTTTAAGAGTACCTTGAAGGACTCAGGAATTCCCGGCTCAGGAATATTAGTTCCCTTGATGATCGCTTCGTAGGTCTTCACACGTCCGATCACATCATCTGATTTTACAGTTAAAATCTCCTGTAAGGTGTATGCTGCACCATAAGCCTCGAGTGCCCATACCTCCATCTCTCCGAAACGCTGTCCACCGAACTGTGCTTTACCACCGAGCGGCTGCTGTGTTACTAAAGAGTAAGGACCGGTAGAACGTGCATGGATCTTATCATCTACCAGATGGTGGAGTTTCAGGTAATGCATGTGTCCGATGGTTACCGGGCTGTCAAAGAACTCTCCGGTACGTCCGTCACGCAGTCTTACTTTTCCATCGCGTGAAAGCGGTACGCCTTTCCAAAGTTCTCTGTGGTCTCTGTTTTCATACAGATAGTCTAAAACTTCCGGTAACAACTCTTCTTCATGTTTTGCCTTGAACTCTTCCCATTCCAAGTTTACATAATCATTTGCCAGATCCAGTGTATCCATGATGTCTGTCTCTTTTGCACCATCGAATACCGGAGTTGCAATGTTAAATCCTAATGCTTTTGCCGCAAGACTTAAGTGGATCTCAAGCACCTGTCCGATATTCATACGGGAAGGTACACCTAACGGATTCAGCACGATGTCTAACGGACGACCGTTTGGCAGATATGGCATATCCTCTACCGGTAATACACGGGAAACGACACCCTTGTTACCATGACGACCAGCCATCTTATCTCCTACGGAAATCTTTCTCTTCTGTGCGATGTAAATACGCACAGACTGGTTTACTCCCGGTGAAAGCTCATCACCGTTTTCTCTTGTGAACACTTTTGTATCTACAACAATACCATACTCGCCGTGTGGTACTTTTAATGAGGTATCTCTTACCTCTCTTGCTTTTTCACCAAAGATCGCACGAAGCAGTCTCTCTTCTGCCGTCAGCTCTGTTTCTCCCTTTGGAGTTACTTTTCCGACTAAGATATCACCGGCACGGACTTCTGCACCGATACGGATGATTCCGCGCTCATCCAATGCCTTTAATGCATCATCACCAACACCCGGAACGTCTCTTGTGATTTCTTCCGGTCCTAATTTGGTATCACGCGCTTCTGCTTCATATTCTTCCATATGGATGGATGTATACACATCATCCTGTACTAAACGCTCGGATAATAATACAGCATCCTCGTAGTTATAACCTTCCCATGTCATAAATCCGATTAATGGGTTCTTTCCAAGTGCTAATTCTCCGTTGGATGTAGATGGACCATCTGCAATGACTTCGCCTTCTTCTACACGGTCGCCCTTGAATACGATCGGACGCTGGTTGTAGCAGTTGGACTGGTTACTTCTTTTGAATTTCTGTAATTTATAGGTGTCTTTTGCCCCATCATCTGTCTTGATGATAATCTTGTCTGATTCAGAGCGTTCTACAACACCTGCATGTTTTGCTACTACGCAGACTCCGGAGTCTACGGCTGCTTTTGGCTCAATTCCTGTTCCAACTACCGGTGCCTCTGTATTTAAAAGCGGCACTGCCTGACGCTGCATGTTAGATCCCATCAGCGCACGGTTCGCATCGTCGTTCTGTAAGAACGGAATCAATGCTGTAGCGACAGAGAATACCATCTTCGGAGATACGTCCATGTAATCAAACATGGTCTTTTCGTATTCCTGTGTCTCATCTAAGTAACGTCCTGATACGGAGTTACGCACGAAATGTCCCTCTTCATCGAGAGCCTCATTCGCCTGTGCTACATGGTAGTTGTCCTCTTCATCTGCTGTCATGTATACTACTTCATCTGTGACACGCGGATTCTGAGGATCTGTTTTATCAATTTTACGGTATGGTGCTTCAATAAATCCATACTCGTTGATCCTTGCATAAGTTGCCAAAGAGTTGATCAATCCGATGTTCGGACCTTCAGGTGTCTCAATCGGGCACATTCTTCCGTAATGGGAATAATGAACGTCTCGTACCTCGAATCCCGCACGGTCTCTGGAAAGACCACCAGGTCCTAATGCGGATAAACGTCTCTTATGTGTCAGCTCACCCAATGGGTTGTTCTGATCCATGAACTGTGATAACTGGGATGAACCAAAGAACTCTTTGACTGCCGCAGTTACCGGTTTGATATTGATTAAGCTCTGCGGAGAAATTCCCTCTAAATCCTGTGTGGTCATTCTCTCACGGACTACTCTCTCTAAACGGGAAAGACCGATACGATACTGGTTCTGTAATAATTCACCTACAGAACGGATACGTCTGTTACCCAAATGGTCGATATCGTCATCGTGTCCTACACCGTACTCTAAATGCATATTATAGTTAATAGAAGCAAAAATATCTTCTTTTGTAATATGCTTTGGTATTAATTCGGAGATATTTCTGCGAATTTCCTGCTTAATATCTTCGATATCTTCATTTTCTTCTAAGATTTTTGCAAGTACCGGATAATATACGGCCTCTGTCACGCCAAGCTCTTTGGCATCAATACCCTCGATCTGTGCATTGATATCTACCATTAAGTTTGATAAAATCTTAACATTGCGTTCTTCTGCCTGAACCCACACAAAAGGAACACCTGCATTCTGGATAGCATCCGCTAACTCTCTGGTTACAGTGGTGCCTTTTTCTGCAATGATCTCACCTGTTGTAACATCTACAACATCTTCAGCGAGAACCTGTCCGTTGATGCGGTTTCTTAACGCTAATTTTTTATTGAATTTATAACGTCCGACTTTTGCAAGATCATATCTTCTTGGGTCGAAGAACATCGCTGTGATGAGGCTCTGTGCACTCTCTACGGTCAGCGGTTCACCCGGACGGATTTTCTTATATAATTCTAAAAGACCTTCTTCGTAGCTGTTTGCAACGTCTTTTCCAAAACTTGCCACGATCTTTGGCTCTTCACCAAAGTAGTCGATAATCTCCTGATTTGTTCCTATTCCAAGTGCACGGATCAATACGGTGATCGGCACTTTTCTGGTTCTGTCCACACGGACATAGAACACATCATTAGAGTCTGTCTCATATTCTAACCATGCACCACGGTTCGGGATTACGGTACAGGAAAATAATTCCTTGCCTACTTTATCGTGATCTATGCCATAATAGATACCAGGGGAACGTACTAACTGGCTTACGATAACACGCTCCGCACCATTAATAACGAAGGTTCCCGTCTCTGTCATAAGCGGAAGGTCGCCCATGAAGATTTCGTGCTCGTTAATTTCATCGTTTTCTTTGTTATAGAGTCTTACTTTTACTTTTAACGGTGCTGCATATGTGGCATCCCGCTCCTTGCATTCTGAAATGGAATACTTTACATCATCTTCGCACAATGTAAAATCCACGAATTCCAGGCTCAGATGTCCGCTGTAATCAGCAATTGGAGAGATATCATCAAATACTTCTTTCAGACCTTCGTCCAAAAACCACTTATAGGATTCCTTCTGAACCTCTATAAGATTTGGCATTTCCAATACCTCTTTTTGTCTCGAGTAACTCATACGCATGCTTTTACCGGCTTTGACCGGACGTATTCTGTTTTTCTCCATTGACGTTTCACCTCTCGTTTTTTATATTTAACTTCACCTATTATGCAGAATTATTCACTAACTTTTCCCACCTATTTCCGGGTAGCACAAATAAGCCTACGGCACCACAATAGTGCACCGTATATGATCTGTCTCTTATACACATCTCCGAGCCCACGAGACCCTAAGACATCTC
>ENA-UALO01000310-UALO01000310.1-human-gut-metagenome-genome-assembly--contig:-NODE-310-length-20695-cov-5.230766_pt1 | contig 20695 bp, 12 predicted proteins | sample MGYA00243701_ERZ654470 | MGnify/ENA primary metagenome ERZ654470 (study PRJEB26926, sample SAMN06164444) | human gut metagenome | biome: ENVO:00009003; feature: ENVO:2100002; material: ENVO:00002003...
CTTATCGTCGGCAGCGTCAGATGTGTATAAGAGACAGCTATTGTATCTCATTTTCAAATGCAGGGTACGGTTCGTGAAATCAAGCCTTTAGGCTCAGGCCTGATTAACGATACGTACAAAGTGACCACCGTTGAGGCCGATGCGCCGGACTATGTTCTGCAACGTATCAATCATGCCATTTTCCAGAATGTAGAGATGTTACAGTCTAATATCGAGGCTGTGACCGGGCATATCCGTAAGAAGCTGGAAGAGAAAGGAGAGGCCGATGTCGAGCGTAAAGTGCTTCATTTCATCCCCACGGCCGAAGGGAAAACCTATTGGTATGACGGTGAGAACTACTGGCGTATCATGACTTTTATTCCCCGTGCCAAGACTTACGAGACGGTGAACCCCGAATATTCCTATTATGCGGGAACTGCCTTCGGTAATTTCCAGGCTATGCTTGCCGACATTCCAGATACATTGGGCGAGACAATTCCCGATTTCCACAACATGGAGTTCCGCCTGAAGCAACTCCGTGACGCTGTGGCTGCCGATGCTGCGGGACGTGTGCAGGAGGTGCGGTATTTTCTGGATGAGATAGAAAAACGCGCTGATGAAATGTGTAAGGCAGAACGTCTGTACCGTGAAGGCAAACTGCCCAAACGGGTATGCCACTGTGATACGAAAGTAAACAACATGATGTTCGACGAAGACGGTACGGTGCTTTGTGTCATCGACCTGGATACGGTGATGCCCAGCTTCATCTTCTCCGATTATGGCGATTTCCTTCGCTCAGGTGCCAACACGGGGTTGGAAGACGACAAGAATCCGGATAATGTGAACTTCAATATGGAAATATTCCGGGCATTTACCAAGGGCTATCTGGAATCGGGCAAGTCCTTCCTGTTGCCGATAGAGATTGAGAATCTGCCTTATGCGGCTGCCTTGTTCCCATACATGCAGTGCGTACGCTTCCTGGCAGATTATATCAACGGTGATACTTATTATAAAATCCAGTATCCGGAGCACAATCTTGTGCGTACCAAGGCTCAGTTCAAACTGTTGCAGAGTGTGGAGGAACATACACCGGAGATGAAAAAGTTCATTGACTCATGTATCTGAAAAAGTTTTTAATGACGATAGCGGCAGCTCTTTGCATGTTGCCGCTATCTGCAATTAATCCCCAAAATAGTAAAATGAAAGAATTGAATGTAAAGAAAGTAAGTGTGGCCAATATACCGGTAGAGTCGGTTCCGGCTCTTCTGGATGAAGAGAAGGTGGCGTTTCAGCCCGTAAACACTGTGAATTGGGCTGCTTTTCCTTATACTCCCGATGTGGAATTCCGCATAGCGCATACGGAAGATGCCATTCTGCTGCATTTCAAGGTAAGGGAAGCGAGTGTACGCGCAGTTGCAGGCCACGATAACGGTCCGGTTTGGGAAGATGCGTGTGTAGAGTTCTTCTCTGTGCCTGCCGATGACGGAGTGTACTACAATATGGAGTGTAATTGTGCCGGGACTCTGCTTATTGGGGCAGGTGCCGGACGTGGAAACCGCCAGCATGCCCCGCAAGAGGTGCTCGATAAAGTACAGCGTTGGGCTTCTTTGGGACGTGAGGCTTTCGACGAAAGAGTAGGTGAGTGTGCCTGGGAAGTGGCCCTGGTCATCCCTTATTCCGCTTTCTTCCTGCATGACATCACTTCGTTGGATGGAAAGACGCTCCGTGCCAATTTTTATAAATGCGGTGACAAGCTCCAGACTCCCCATTTCCTTTCCTGGAATCCGATAGGTCTGGAGAAGCCGAACTTCCATTGCCCGGAGTTCTTCGGTACCCTGCATTTCGAGTAGTAGTAGAACAAAAAATTACTCAATCTGCCCTCACCACTATCACCGCTTTTCTGAAACTCCCTATTCATCGCCCTTTCAAGGGTGAGTGAGAGCAAATAAAAAGGGTGAGGGCAAATTTTACCCTCACCCTTCCGAGCGTACCCGGTTGCTTCCTGCTTCTTTCCCCGTCTTTTATAGGACAAGACAGACCATTGTCTACAGAAACAGTATAATAAATACCCTTTATATACTTAATCCGTTAGTTCACAACACTGAACAGTTTGTTCCAGCATTAGAGAACACTTTGTTTCAGTATAGAAAAACACTTTGTTTTCATATAATGGAACGAACTGTTTTGTTAAGGGAAACAAAGTGTTCTCTATAAGGAAACAAAATGTTTAGTTAAAGGAAACAGTTTGTTTTACTTAGCATACTGCCTGGAATGAATATGCATCAAAAAATAGTAAAAGACAATGCAGGAACTATTGTAGAGGAATATAGAAAAAGGCACGAACTACGCAAACTTACAGAAAAGAATTTATCCATCCGTATTGTCTGCGTGATTCGTGCCCGAAGAAGGGTGTTTACTTCACGATTCCTTTGGAATTCTTGATGAAGTTGATGATATTGTGTATCTCGTCACTCATCGGTACTTGGTCTTCAATCTTCTGCAAGGCATCCTGCACGCTGAAGTTTCCCTGGTATACCAGACGGTAGGCATTTACGATATGGCGCAATACACGTTCGCTCACCTGGTGTTTGTGTTGAAGCACAGCAGCGTTGATGCCGTGGTATTCTGCCGGATTACCGTTCATGATGATATAGGGCGGCACATCCTTTGATATGCGGCAGCCAGCTTGAATCAGTACCCAACTTCCAATGTGGCAGTATTGGTGCAGAATGACATTGCTGCTCAGAATGGTACAATCGTCTATCTGACATTCTCCGGCTACGGTAGTCTTGATACCCAGTACACAATGGTTGCCTATCTGCACGTCGTGGCAGAGGTGTACACCATCCATCAGGTAGTTCTCATTACCGATGCGGGTAGCGCTTCCTGCATGGGTAGCACGGCTGACAACCACGTTCTCGCGGATGTCGTTATTATCACCGATAATCAGCATACTGCTCTCTCCCGTATAGTGGAAGTCTTGCGGTTCGGCACCCAGAACGGCATTGTGATGCACCTTGTTCCCTTTTCCCATGCGGGTACCGTGCAGAATTTTTGCCCCCGACATAATAATACAGTCATCACCGATTTCCACGTTCCCTTCGATAAAAGCAAAGGGCTGGATGGTTACATTCTTGCCGATTTTTGCGGCAGAATCTACATAAGCTAACGGACTTATCATAGTAATTAGCGATTAATGATTAATGATTAGTGATAAATGGTTAGTGATTAGGATTTACTATTTCATTAATCGCTAATCACTAATCACTTATCGCTCATTTTATTCTCTTCCTCCTCCAAGCGCTTGATACAGACTGATGACTGCCTGCATGCTGCTGAAGGTGTCGGATACTTCTGCAAGCTGTGCGCTGAGGTAAGACTGCTCGGCAGACAAGACTTCCAGATAGGTCGACGTGCCTAAGTTAAACAATTCTTTTGTATCTGAGGCAGCTTGGCGGGCAGAATTTACTTGAATAGTGCGTGAAACAGCTTTGTCCTTCTCCATTTGATACAGATGCAGGGCGTTGCTCACTTCATTTCCGGCATTCAGCAGGGCGGTTTGGAACTGAATCTTAGCCTGCTCCTCTTGTGCCTTGGCTTGTTTCAGACGGGCAATGTTGGCACCGCGATAGAACAAGGGTTGCGTCAGCGAACCGATGACGGAAGCCAGCAGTTTGCCCGGGTTGACGATACCTGCACCGGAGTTATTGGTCCAGCCTCCCGAACCGCTCAATGTAATCTGCGGGTAGAAAGCGGCACGGGCGCTATTGGTGTTATAGTAGTTGGCAGCCAGTGACATCTCGGCAGCTTTCACGTCCGGACGGTTGGATAGCAACTGCAAGGGGATACCTACTGAAAATTCCGTAGGCAGCTGTTGCTCTTCCAGCACACCGCGTGCGATGCTCTGTGCCGGTTGGTGCAACATCAGGCAGAGGGCGTTTTCGGTTTCGCGTATGCTCTGGCGTATGTCGGGCAGTGATGCCATGACTTGAGCGTAGGCAGTGCGGCTCTGCTCTACGGCAGCAGAAGTGGTTCCGTAGATGCCTGCATCTTTCATGGCTTGCACGGTCTCCAGGTTCTTTTTCAGAATCTCGACGGTGCCTTCGGTGATTTGCAGTTGGCGGTCCAGCATCAGCAGGGTGTAGTACATGTTGGCTACGCCGGCGATGACTTGCGTCTGAACGGCTTGTTCGTAGAATTGCGTCTGCTTCAAGCTAACCTTTGCTTGTCGCTTCGGGTTCAGCAGTTGGCCGAAGAGGTCGATTTGCCAGCTTGCGGTGACGGGCAGGGAGTAGATTTGTGTAGCCTTTCCCTTGTCCCAGCTGCTGACGGTTCCTTGCGGAGACAAGGCAAGCGTCGGAGCATAGGCAAGACGGGCAGACATCAGTGCGGCTTGTGCTTGTTTCACGTTCAAGGCGGCACTGCGCAGGTCACCGTTGTTGGTGAGTGCTTGCTCGATAAGTGTCTGCAGCTGCGGGTCTGTGAACACTTCTCTCCAAGGCAGATTACCGAAGTTGGCCGTATCTGCGGCTAATGTATCGTTCACGGACGCCGTGTCGCGATACAGTCCGGCAGTTGTCATGTCTTCGGGTCTGTCGTATGATTTGTAGATGTGGCAACTGCTCAATAAAGCAGTTGCGCACATCAGGCATATTATTTTCTTCATAATCGCTAATCGTTAATCACTATTTTGTATATTGTTCAATCTCCGGTTCTGCATCCGAGTTGTCCACATCTTCCCATTCCATCGGCTTGAATTTCTCCTGCAAGTACTGGAATGCCACGAACAGTGCGGGCACTATGAAGATTTGCAGAATCATACCGATTAACATACCGCCGATGGCAGACGTACCCAGCGTACGGTTACCGTTGGCACCCGCACCGGAAGCAAACATCAGCGGGAGCAGACCGACAATCATTGCCAACGACGTCATCAAGATAGGACGCAGACGGGCTGCGGCCCCCAATACGGCTGCCCAGGTGATACTCATACCCATTCTGCGGCGTTCGAGGGCAAACTCTACAATCAAGATGGCATTCTTGGCCAACAGACCCATCAACATGATGAGGGCAATCTGCATATAGATGTCATTGGACATCGTACCCAGAATCATTTTCAGTGCCGGGATGCTGCCCAATGCGCCTATACCGCCTACAAAGAGGAAGCTACCCAGCAGACCGAACGGCACGGACAGCAATACGGATAAAGGCAGGATGTAGCTTTCGTACTGGGCACTCAGCAACAGATAAACGAATACGAAGCACAATATGAAGATGAGTCCCGTAGTGCTGCCACTCGTTTCGGCCTCTTCACGCGCCATACCTCCCAACTCATAACCGAAACCGGCAGGCAGGTTTTCCTGCGCCACTTCGGCAATGGCTTGCAGAGCCTGACCGGAAGTGTAGCCTGATGCGGGAGCCACCATCACCTTCATGGAGGTGTAGAGGTTGAAACGGCTGATGACGTCAGGACCATATACTTTCTTGATGGAGATGAACTGCGTGATAGGTGCCATCTCGTTGCCGTTGCGCACCTTGATGCTTTGCAGTGTTTCCATATTCTTGGTAGCATCAGGTTCGGCTTGTACCATTACGCGGTACATCTTACCGAAGCTGTTGAAGTTGGAAGCATACAAACCACCGTAATATCCCTGCAAGGTAGTCAAGATGTCATTGGGGCTGATGCCTGCTTTCTTACAAGCGGCAGCGTCAATGTCCAGCTGGTATTGCGGGAAGTGAGGGTTGAAGGATGTCTTGGCAGAGTTGATTTCAGGGCGTGCTTCCAGGGCTGCGTTATAGTTGTTCACCACGTCGAAGAAGTGGTTCAAATCACCACCCGTCTTGTCCTGCATGTTCAACTCGATGTCGCTTGAAGCCGAGTAACCCGGAATCATAGGCGGCGCGAAGAACAATACCTGCGCTTCCTTGATAATCTTTTGGGCGCGCATGTACAAAGTGGCGTACACAATCGTGGAGTTCTGCATCGTGGAACGTTCTTCCCAGTTCTTCAGCTTGATGATGAGTGAACCGTAGGAGGGGCCTTGACCGCCCAAGAAGCTATAACCTGAGATAACGGTACGTGACTGTACGGCAGGGTCTGCAGCAACCAAGCTGTCCACACGGTTCAAAATCTCTTGTGCGCGTTCTTGTGAAGTGCCCGGAGGCAGTGTCACAGCGCCCATGATGGTACCGGTGTCTTCGTTGGGCACCATACCGGTCGGGGTTATCTGCATGAATACGCCCAACAGTACAATAGAGCCGATAACCAGTCCTGCCGATATCCAGCGTTTCTGGATGAAGAACAACACTTGTTTCTTATACTTGCCCAAGATACCGTTGTATGAGTCATTGAAGGATTGTTTGAACTTGTCGGTAGTCATACCTGCCAACGCCAGCACACTGATGATAATCATCAAGCTACACAGAATGGGGTGTTCGCTGAAGCTGAACAGACCGAAAATCATGCCCAGGATAGCTACCGTCACGAAGAGCAGTGTAATGCCGGGACGCATCAACCGGCCTATAGAGTCGGCATAACGTGCAATCATAATCTTGCGGGCTTCCTTGGCGGCAACGCCTACACGCTCTTTCAGACTTTCGTGTCCGCCGTTGTGAGGTTTCAGGAAGATGGCACACAGCGCAGGACTCAGGGTCAGGGCGTTCAGAGCCGAGAAACCGATGGCAATCGCCATGGTCAAACCGAACTGACGGTAGAAAGTACCTGCCGTACCTCCCATGAAGCTCACGGGAACGAATACGGACATCATCACCAACGTAATGGAGACGATGGCACCACCCAGTTCACTCATGGCGTCGATGGAAGCTGTACGGGCCGATTTGTAGCCCTGGTCCAGCTTGGCATGGACGCCCTCGACGACGACGATGGCATCATCGACCACAATCGCAATGGCAAGCACCATGGCCGAAAGGGTCAGCAAGTTGATACTGAAGCCAATCAGTTTCAATACAAAGAAGGTGGCAATCAACGCCACGGGAATGGCGATGGCGGGAATCAACGTGGAGCGCATATCCTGCAGGAAGATATACACTACGATGAACACCAGGATAAAGGCCTCGATCAATGTCTTGATTACCTCATGTATGGAAGCGAAGAGGAAGTCGTTGGCACTCTGTGCAATGTTTATCTTCAAGCCGGCGGGCAGTTTGCTGGAATAGTCGTCCAGTAGGGCCTCGATATCCGAGATGGTCTGCGTGGCATTACTGCCTGCCATCTGGAAAATGATACAACTCACGGCTTTATGTCCGTTTACCATATTGTTGAATCCGTATGACAGACGGCCCAGTTCCACATTTGCTACATCCTTCAGACGGAGTATTTCACCGTTCTCCAAGGCCTTGATGACAATGTTCTCGAACTCCGTAGTCTGTTGCAGACGTCCTTTGTAACGCAGAGTATACTGGTAGGTTTGGTTACCGCGCTCACCCAACTGGCCGGGAGCCGCTTCGATGTTCTGTTCGCTCAAGGCGGCAACCACATCGTTGGGGATAAGTTTGTATTGGGCCATTACATCAGGTTTCAGCCAGATACGCATGGAGTAGTCTTGTCCCAATACCATGGCATCGCCCACACCGTTGACACGTTTCACCTCAGGGATAAGGTTGATGTTGGCGTAGTTTTCCAGGAACTCGATGTTGTACTGGTCTTTTTCATCATAGATGGAGAATACCATCAACATGGAAGTCTGGCGTTTACGGGTGGTTACACCGATTTTGGTAACTTCGGCAGGCAGCAAGCCTTGCGCCATGGAAACGCGGTTCTGTACGTTCACCGCTGCCATATCGGGGTCGGTACCTTGCTTGAAGTAGATGGAGATGTCGCCCGAACCGCTGTTGGTGGCGCTCGAACTCATATACATCATATTTTCCACACCGTTAATCTGGTCCTCCAGCGGAGCGATAACGGAGTTAAGCACCGTTTGGGCATTGGCACCTTGGTAAGTCGCACTTACCGATACGGTGGGAGGTGCAATGTCCGGGTATTGGGTGATAGGCAAGGTAGCCAGACCAATAACTCCTAAGATTACTATCAGGATGGAAATTACCGTTGATAGTACCGGACGGTTAATAAATCTATCTAATTTCATTTCATGAACAATTAAGGAATTAAAAATTGAAGAATTTTTTTATTTTTCATTCTTTCATTGAAACGCAGTCTGAATATTGCCTTCTTTCTGGTCTTTTAGGGCCTTCTGGTATTCGGCTTCCTTTTCAGCAGGCGTGATGGGCGTGATGGACTGTCCGTCCTTCAGGTTCTGTACCCCTTCGATAACGATTTTTTCGCCTGCTTTCAAACCTTCCGTCACGTAATAATACTTGCCGTCGTCTAAGCTGAACACTTTAACTTCGGTATTTTTCAGCGTGTTGTCCGGTTGCAGTACGAATACGAACTGCTTGTCCTGGATTTCGGTAGTGGCAGACTGTGGAATCATGATGACATCATGCAGCGGGTTGGGGAATACCACATTGCCGGTGCTTCCACTACGCAGCACGTTGTGCTTGTTGGGGAAGAGGGCACGCATGGTTACCGAACCGGTAGTCTGGTCAATGACTCCGCTGATTGTCTCCACGCGGCCACTGTCGGCATACATGGTTCCGTCGATGAGCTGCAACTGTACATTCGGCATCTTTTCCAGAATTTCCTTGGTGCTACCGCCTTCACGAATCTGTGACAAGAGTTGGCGTTCGGTCATGGAGAAGTAGGCGTACATTTCGGAGATGTCGGCAACGGTAGTCAGCGGGCTGGCTACGGAAGGACTAACCAAGCTACCTACGCGGTAGGGAATGCTACCTACTACACCGTCACTGGGGCTGGTTACACTGGTGTATGACAAATTGTTCTTGGCATTGACCAATTGGGCATTGGCTTGTGCTAGTTGTGCCTTTGTCTGTGCCAGCTGGTTTTCGGCCATTTGCAAATCGTAGTCACTGATGATGTTTTTCTTGTTCAGTTCACGTTTGTTGTTTACAGTCAGTTCTTGTGTGTTTACGGCAGCTTTGGCTGTTTCAACAGCAGCTTTGGCCGAATTTACGGCTGCCTGATACTGTACGGGGTCGATGCTGAACAACACTTGTCCTTTGCGCACTGTTGCGCCTTCGTCCACGTGCAATTTTGTGATGAACCCACTCACCATCGGGCGGATTTCTACATCTTGTTTACCCTTGATAGTAGCAGGGTAGCTGTTTGTCAAGTTGGCAGTGGTGGTCTTTGCCTCAATCACTGCAAATTCGGGAGCTTTACCCGTTCCTTTGTCGCCTTGTCCGCAACTGCTGAGCAGTGCCAGGCAACATGCCAATAATACTAATCTACTCTTCATACTCTTTTTTGTTCTCTGTATAATTTTATATTCTTCTTTTTTTCGATTCTTGAAAGGCGTTTTTGTGTGTAATTCATGATTTAGAAATAAGGCAGGAAAAAGAAAACTGAATACTCCTATTCAGTTTTCGTCTGCAAAAATATTCTTTTCTTAGTATATAAGGTGTGAAACACTTCCTTTTTTAACTATGTTTCATACATAGATGAGAACGAAAGGACATTTTTTGATTAAAATACTGTAAAGCATACCGCTAATTGGCAGATAACCTTTATTTTTGCAGCATGTTAGAACGTAAACGCCATACTAAAATGAAGCCGCTTTTCCGCAGGTTGTTGGGGGGTGTTGCCATAGCTGCCGCACTGTATTCTTGTGCCAGTGTGGGCCGTATTGAAGGAGGACCTTATGATGAGACTCCTCCGCGTTTTATTTCCGGTACTCCCACGCCCGGCGCACTCCATCACAATAAAAATAAACTTTCCATTGAGTTCGACGAATTTATCAAGCTTGACAAGCCGAATGAGAAGATTGTAATATCCCCTCCGCAGGTGCAGCAGCCCGAAATTAAGTCTAATGGGAAGAAGGTGGTCATCACTCTGCAGGATACATTGAAACCCAATACCACTTATACATTCGATTTTGGTGATGCCATCCAGGATAATAATGAGGGGAATCCCTTGGAGAATTTCTTCTATTCTTTCTCTACGGGCGACCGTCTCGACTCTATGGCTGTGGCCGGTACAGTACTGAATGCGGCCAATCTTGAACCGGTGAAAGGAATACTGGTCGGTCTGCATGCCAATCTGGCCGACTCCGCTTTTACCAAACTTCCTTTTGAGCGGGTGGGGCGTACGGACAGTCGCGGACGCTTCTCTATCCGTGGAGTGGCTCCCGGCAAGTATCGCATTTATGCCTTGCAGGATGCCGACCAGAATTTTGCCTATTCCCAGCCGACGGAAGTGATAGCTTTTAATGACTCTATCATCATTCCTTCCATGGAAGAGCGCATGCGCCAGGATACGACCTGGATAGACTCGCTGACAGTAGATACGATTGTAGAACGTCAATATACCCACTACCTTCCGGATGATGTTCTGCTGCGTGCTTTCAAGGAGCTTTCCTTCTCGCAACGTTTTTTGAAGGCCGAACGGTTGACTCCGGAGAAGTTTTCGCTCTATTTCACTGCTCCGGCAGACACGTTGCCTTTATTGAAAGGATTGAACTTTAATGAGGAAGATGCGTTTGTTATAGAACAGCCTACCGGCCGGAACGATACGATTCATTATTGGATAAAGGATTCTCTGCTCTATAAGCAGGATTCCCTGAAAATGAGTATCACCTATTTGTATACGGATAGCCTGAAACGATTGGTACCCCGTACCGATACTTTGAATGTGCTGGCGAAGTTGACATACGACAAGCAGCAGAAGCAGGAAGCGAAGGAAAAGGAACAGAAAGAGCGTGAGAAGAAAAAGAAGAAGTTGAAGGAAGGTGAGGTGGAAGAGCCCGAGCCGACGGAATTCCTGGCTGTAGATGTGTATGCCCCTTCTGCAATCGATGTATATGATTATCTTACTCTGTCGTTTACGGAGCCGGTGGCAAGCATAGATACCACCGCTTTCCATCTGAAACTGAAAGTGGACTCGTTGTGGCAGGATATCCCGTTCGACTTTATGCGCGACTCTTTGGACTTGAAGCGTTATAATCTGTTTGCCGAATGGGCACCCGGCGAAAGCTATACATTTGAAGTGGATTCTGCTGCCATACGCGGGTTGTACGGGTTGTTCTCCGACAAGATAAAGAAGGACTTCAAGGCCAAGAAGCTGGAAGAGTACGGGCAGATATTCTTTAATGTGCATGGAGCGGACTCTCTGGCTTTTGTGGAACTACTGGACGGTCAGGACAAAGTGCTGCGCACGGTGCCGGTGGTGGATGGGAAAGCCGATTTCTATTTCCTCAATCCGGGCAAATATGGAGCGCGGCTGATAAATGATACGAATGGGAATGGCGTCTGGGATACGGGAAACTACGCCGAGAAGCGCCAGCCTGAAATGGTTTACTATTATCCGATGGTTCTGGAGCTTAAAGCGAACTTTGATTTGACCCAGGAATGGGATATTAAGGCCAAGTCCCTGGATAGGCAGAAGCCGGACGAACTAAAAAAACAAAAACCAGATGAAGACAAGAAAAAGCAAAACAGGAACAAAAATAACCGCAGTGGCAATAGCAGCCGCAACAGTGGTAGAGGCCATAGCTATTAGGCGGAAGCAATTGTTCATTCTATTAATGGTGGGAGCGGTCTGTTTGGGAACCTCCCAGTCTGTTCAGGCCCAATGTACTGCAAAGAATGAAGCTTTCCAGTCGGGCGAGCATGTCATGTACGATTTATATTTCAATTGGAAGTTCATTTGGAAGAAGGTGGGTCTGGCAAGCCTCACAACCAATGCCACGACTTACCATTCCGAGCCTGCATTTCGCTTTAACTTGCTTTGTGTAGGCAGTAAAAAGACCGATTTTTTCTTCAAGATGCGTGATACGTTGACTTGTTATGTCAGCGATAGGTTGGAGCCGCTCTACTTCCGTAAAGCGGCAGAGGAGGGAAGCCGCCATACGGTGGACGAGGCTTGGTTCTCCTACTCGGACGGACTGGCGAATGTAAAGCAGAGACGCACCTGGCACAATCCCGTGCGTGAGGCTCAGGAGATGGAATACAGTGATAGTCGCTGTATCTTCGATATGTTGAGCATTTTGGCGCAGGCGCGCTCTTATGACCCTAAAGACTACAAGGTAGGGCAGAAGATACTCTTTCCCATGGCCACAGGACGCAGGGTGGAAGAGCAGACGTTGATTTACCGCGGCAAGGAGGAGGTCAAGGCGAATAACGACACCGTTTACCGCTGCTTGGTATTCTCTTTCGTAGAGTACAAGAAAGGTAAGGAGAAGGAGGTCATCACCTTCTTCGTATCCGATGATAAGAACCACCTTCCCATTCGCTTGGACATGTATTTGAATTTCGGTTCGGCCAAGGCATTCTTCAAGAGTGTCCGGGGCAACCGCTATCCGATGACGTCTGTGGTAAGGAAAAAGTGATGTTATCCCCTTTTCTAAATACACTGGATTCGAAAGTGGCAATCAGTTTTCCCTCCTGGTTGGTGACGTCGATCTGGTAATATCCGGTGGTGCGGCCGATGTAGCGTTCGCGTGCTTCGGCATACAGTACATCGCCCGGTCCGCTGCTGCGCAGGAAGGTGATATTGGACGAAAGAGAGAAGGCCAATGTTCCGTGGGAGTTGGCTGCTGCTGCCAGTGCCAGGTCGGCAAGGGTGAAGATGGCCCCTCCTTGCGTACGGCCTCCTGCATTGAGATGCTCTGCCGTGATAACCAGGCGTGCCTTGCTGTATCCTTCCTTTATTTCTATCAGTTTTACACCTGCATTCGTGGCGAAGCGGTCGTTCTTAAAAAACTCTTGTGCGGTCATGGGGAGTAATGATTAATGTTTAGTGATTAATGATTAATGGGTGGAAAATATGTGCTTCCGGACGCAAAAGTAACGATTTTAGCCATTAATTGAATTATTTAGGCGGGTCAAATCTGTACACTTGCTCTACTTTTGCAGCAGGAAAAATCATAAACTCTTAATAAATAAATCCCTTATTATGAAAACAGTCCTCACTACATTGGGAATCTCCCTCCTTGTATTGGCAGGTTGCGCAGGGCAAAAGCAGGCTGAAAGCAACTTTATCCAAGAAAACATTGATAATGCTGTGGCTCAGGAGACAATTCAGACAGACATTATCGAAAAATCCGGTAAAATCCTTAATCCCCGTACCATTGATAAGGATGGGAACATTGTCTATGTACCTATCGACGATTGGTGTTCCGGCTTCTTCCCCGGTAATATCTGGCATATGTACGAGTTGACCGGTGACCAGAAGTGGCTGCCGCTGGCAGAGAAGTATACCGAGGATTTGGATTCGGTACAATACCTTACCTGGCACCATGATGTGGGCTTTATGATTGGCAGCAGCTACCTGAACGGATACCGTTTTGCGGGTAAGGAGGAGTACAAGCCGGTCATCATACAGACAGCCAAATCATTGTCTACCCGTTTCCGCCCTGCAGCAGGCGTACTTCAGTCATGGGATGCAGACAAGGGGTGGCAGGCTGAACGTGGCTGGAAATGTCCCGTTATCATTGATAATATGATGAACCTCGAACTGCTGTTCGAAGCTTCCAGGCTGTCCGGCGACTCCACTTTCTATAACATAGCCCGGAAGCATGCCGATACGACTATGGCTAACCATTTCCGTGAGGACAACAGCTGCTATCATGTGGTGGATTATGACCCCGAAACCGGTGAAGTCCGTAAGAGACAGACTGCACAAGGCTATGCCGACGAGTCTGCTTGGGCACGTGGACAAGCGTGGGCCTTGTACGGCTATACCATGTGCTATCGCTATACACACGATGCCAAATACCTGGAACAGGCTGAAAAGGTCTACAACTTTATCTTCAACAACAAGAATCTTCCGGAAGACTTGGTTCCCTACTGGGATTTCGATGCTCCCAATATCCCGAATGAACCTCGCGATGCTTCGGCAGCTGCCTGCACGGCGTCCGCCCTTTACGAGCTGAGTACTTATCTGCCGGATAAGGGATACAAGGAAACCGCCGACCGGATTATGGAAAGCCTCGCTTCTCCTTCCTACCGTGCCAAGGTGGGTACCAACGGCAACTTCATCCTGATGCACTCTGTGGGCAGTATTCCTCACGGTGCGGAGATTGATGTACCGCTGAATTATGCCGACTATTACTTCCTGGAAGGATTGATGCGTAAAAGAGACTTGGAAAAATGAAAACTCAATTAAATATTTTGTTAGGTGGTTTAGGTTTGTTCGCCTTGCAGGGCTGTAAAGCCCCGCAGGCGGAACAATCCGTCCAGCCGAATGTCATTTACGTTTTTCCCGACCAATACCGTAACCAGGCGATGGAGTTCTGGGGCCAGGAAGGTTTTCGCGAGAAAGTGAACTTTCGGAATGACCCGGTGCATACCCCACGCTTGAATGATTTTGCCCGGGAGTCGGTGGTATTGACATCTGCCATGAGCAACTGCCCGTTGAGCAGTCCCCACCGTGGTTCTCTGTTGACGGGAATGTATCCTAATAAGAGTGGTATTCCATTGAATTGCAATTCGAGCCGTCCCATCAGCTCCCTGCGTGAGGATGCTGTGTGTGTGAGTGATGTTTTCTGCAATGCCGGATATGACTGTGCCTACTTTGGCAAACTGCATGCCGACTTTCCTACCCCCAACGACCCCGAACGTCCCGGACAGTATGTGGAAGACCGTGTACCTGCATGGGATGCCTATACGCCGAAAGAACGTCGTCATGGGTTCAATTACTGGTATTCTTACGGTACCTTTGACGAACACAAGAATCCGCATTACTGGGATACGGAAGGCCGTCGCCACGACCCGCGCGAGTGGTCACCGTTACACGAATCGGGCAAGGTGGTGTCTTATCTGAAGAACGAGGGGAATGTACGCGACCCGAAGAAACCTTTCTTCATTATGGTAGGCATGAATCCTCCCCATAGTCCGTACCGTTCTTTGGACGACTGTATGGAGGAAGATTTCAATCTCTATAAAAACCAGCCTCTGGACAGCTTGCTCGTCCGTCCGAATGCCGACTCCAAGATGCTCAAGGCAGAGAGTGCACGCTACTACTTTGCTTCTGTGACGGGTGTCGACCGTGCTTTCGGTCAGATACTCGATGCCTTGAAGGAACTCGGACTGGACAAGAATACCATTGTCGTGTTTGCCTCCGACCATGGAGAGACCATGTGCAGCCAGCATACGGAAGACCCGAAGAATTCCCCGTACTCCGAGTCCATGAACGTTCCTTTCCTGGTGCGTTTTCCCGATAAGATTAAGCCCCGCGTGGACGACTTGATGCTTTCCTCGCCGGACATCATGCCTACCTTGTTGGGTCTTGCCGGTCTTGCCGACTCCATTCCGGCCGAGGTGCAGGGACGCAACTATGCACCGCTTTTCTTCGATGAAAAGGCGGATATTGTACGTCCCACCGGCGCTCTCTACATCCAGAACCTGGACGGTGAGAAGGATGCGGAAGGTATGGTCCGTTCCTACTTCCCTTCGTCGCGCGGCTTTAAATCGGCGCGCTACACGCTGGCGCTCTACATTGACCGCGAAAACCATAAGCTGGTCAAAAGTTTGTTGTTTGACGATGAAAAGGACCCGTATCAGATGAATAACCTTTCTTTGGAAGAAAACCAAGAAGTCGTAAAAGACCTTTGCGCAGAGATGGGCAAAGTGTTGAAAGAGATTGATGATCCTTGGTATAAGGAAGGTATCTTGAAGGATATGATACCTTATTGATTGGAAATGGGTTATAGATAATCCTCCATAAATTGCTTGAACGTTTTTTGCGACCCGCTTCGACTGATAGTGAACTATTTGTCGGAGCGGGTTGTTTGATTCAGAGTGGAATAAATTACCAATACGTATTAAGTAAATGATGGAGATGAAGTATAGACTATGGGCTTGTTTGTTGTTTTTGCCGATGGTCCTTTGGGCGTCCGGGCGTCCGAAAGTGGCTGTCGTACTCAGTGGGGGTGGCGCCAAAGGGACGGCGCATATCGGTGCTCTGAAAGTAATTGAAGAAGCGGGTATCCCTATAGATTATGTGGTGGGCACTAGTATGGGGGCCATTGTGGGCGGTTTGTATTCTATCGGATATACCCCACAGCAATTGGACAGTATGGTGAATGCCCAGAACTGGAAATTCTTGCTCTCGGATGCCCCCAATCCTAAGGATGTGTTGTTGGATGACCGGTTGAAGTCGGAGCGCTATGTACTCTCCATTCCGTTTTCTTTGAAATCTGCCGCTGTTTCGGATGCGGGTATCATAAAAGGGAAGAACCTGGCACGTTTGTTCTCCACATTGACAGAAGGTTACCAGGATTCTGTGGATTTTAGCCGTCTTCCTATTCCGTTTGCCTGCGTGTCGGAAAATCTGGTGAATGGCAGCGAAGTAGTGTTCCATGAGGGAATACTGGCCACTTCCATGCGTTCCAGCATGTCCATTCCCGGTGTGTTTGCTCCGGTAGACCTGGATGGAATGGTGTTGGTGGACGGTGGAATGGTGAATAACTATCCGGTAGATGTGGCGCTTGCCATGGGGGCCGACTACATTATCGGGGTGGATGTGCAGAGTCCGCTGCTTAAGGCTTCCGAGCTGAAATCGGTGAAAGACATCTTCGGGCAAATCATCAATCTGCAAGGAGAGAAGAAATACCGTGAGAATCTGCGTAATACCGACGTATTGATAAAGGTGGATGTCACCGGCTATTCGGCTGCAAGTTTCACCAAAGAGGCCATCGACACTCTGATGGTGCGGGGAGAACGTGCTGCCATGGACAGTTGGGACGGACTGCTTGCCCTAAAACAGAAGCTGGGGCTTGCAGACGATTATCAGCCTCGCCGTCCGGGACCTTTCCGCTTGCCCGGCGCGGCTGTTGATAGGGAGATTCCCGTTGATTCCCAAATAGCCGCCCCTGCTGTACGGGAGAACAAGCTGAATGTCGGTTTTCGTTTTGATACGGAAGAACTGGCGGCGTTGCAGGCAAATACGGACTTCTATTTCGGCCGGCAGCGGGAGTCGCTGGCCAGCCTCACCGCCCGTCTGGGCAAGCGTACACTGGCACGACTTGGATATGGTTATCAATGGGACGGTGGATGGCAGGCAGGACTTGCCTATCAGTTCGACTATAAAGATATGAATATTTATAATGAAGGCAAACTGACGCTGGATTTGACTTTTACACATCAGCTGGTCCGTATGGGGGCGGCGAAGGACTGGAACAATATCCAGGTCAGTTTGGGCATTGACTTTGATTACTACCACTATCATGATTTGCTGTCGCTCGACCCGTTGGCTTCGGCACTGTTTGAGAATTCGTCCTTATTCAGTTACTTTGCCGGACTTGTGTTCAACAACTTGAATGAGAGGAGCGCCCCTACAAAAGGGATGTCGTGGGCGGTATCCTACCATCTCTATACGGATAACCTCTTCCAGTATAAGGACAACAATCCTATTTCTGTTTTCGATGCCCGTTGGCAGGGATGTTTCTCTCCCTCGAGTAAGTTCACTGTCACTCCTTCGTTTTATGGACGCGTATTGTCCGGAAGCGATAATTATCCTTTTGCCATCATCAATATGGTGGGGGGGACCATACCGGGGCGCTATATGCCACAGCAGATACCGTTTACGGGCATCAACCGTGCGGAACTGTCACAAGCCGCATTGCTGGTTGCAGGGCTGAACCTCAGACAGCGTATCTTGAAAAACCAGTATATATCAGTGATGGGCAGTTATGGGCGAAACTCCGGGAAGTTTCATCAGATTCTTGACTCTTCCGAATCGGTTGATATGGCAGGGGTAGGCATCGGCTATATGTACAAGAGTTTTCTGGGACCAGTGGAGATACAATTGAATTGGTCCAACCAGACGAAGAAAGTAGGGTGGTATGCCGGGTTCGGATTCGTATTCTAACAGGGATGTATCAAAATACACAATCACCATAGGATTATACAGATTTTATTTTTCAGTTAAAAGAACAGAAGAACAAGAGAGAGAAATATGTTCTTTTGTTCTTCTGTCTAAAACTTACCCCAATCTGTATGATTCTGTGGTGAGTTATGATACCTTCGTTATTTATTCAGCTTCCATTCGCTTCCGTCCTTACCGTCCTTAATCTCGAAACCGAGCGCGGTGAGTTCATTGCGGATTTTGTCGGATGTAGCCCAATCTTTGTTGGCTTTTGCCTTTGAACGCTCTTCCAATAGCATGTCCACTACCTTGCCGAAGGCGGCTTCACGCTCTTCCTTGGAGGCGTTGTCTTCTTGTAATCCTAAGATGTCGAAGCAGAAGAGGTGGAAGGTTTCCTTCAATTCTTTCAGGTCTTCGGCTGTGATGGAATCGTTTCCAGCTAGGATATTGTTTACCATCTTGGCGCCGTCGAAGAGGTGGGCGATGACAATCGGTGAGTTCAAGTCATCATTCATGGCTTCGTAACACTTGGCACGCAGGGATTTCACGTCTATGGTGGAGGTTGCAGCAGGGGTAATCTTGTCCAGTCCATGTACAGCATCCATCAGTCTTGCCAATCCCTTTTCGGCGGCTTGCAGAGCTTCGTTGCTGAAGTCTACCGTACTGCGGTAGTGGGCTTGCAGGGTGAAGAAGCGGATGGTCATTGGGCTGTAGGCTTGCTCCAGCATGGGGTGTGTGCCTTTGAAGAGCTCTTCCAATGTGATGAAGTTACCGTAAGACTTACCCATTTTCTGTCCGTTCACGGTCAGCATGTTGTTGTGCATCCAATAATGTACCATATCTTCCCCTTGGGAAGCTACGGATTGTGCAATCTCGCATTCGTGATGCGGGAAGATAAGGTCCATGCCGCCACCATGAATGTCGAAGTGCTCGCCCAAGTATTTCTTTCCCATGGCTGTACATTCGGCGTGCCAGCCGGGGAAGCCGTCGCTCCACGGGGAAGGCCAACGCATGATGTGTTCCGGTTGCGCACATTTCCAGAGGGCAAAGTCTGCGGGGTTGTGCTTCTCGCTCTGTCCGTCCAGTTCGCGGGTGGTGTTGAGAACATTATCCAGGTTGCGTCCGGAGAGCTTGCCGTAGTGATGGTCCTTATTGTATTTTTCTACATCGAAATAAACGGAACCTTCACTTTCGTAGGCATATCCGTTCTTCAATATCTCCTTTACAAGTTCTATCTGTTCGATGATGTGGCCGCTGGCATGTGGCTCGATACTGGGAGACAGCACATTCAATGTATCCATCGCCTTATGATAGCGGTTGATGTAGTACTGTGCCACTTCCATTGGTTCCAGTTGTTCCAGACGGGCTTTTTTCGCAATCTTGTCTTCACCTTCGTCGGCATCGTGCTCCAGATGGCCCACGTCGGTAATGTTGCGGACATAGCGCACCTTGTAGCCGATGTGCGTCAGGTAGCGGAACAGCAGGTCGAAAGTGATGGCAGGGCGTGCATGTCCCAAGTGCGGGTCACCGTACACGGTCGGTCCGCAGACATACATGCCTACATGCGGTGCATGCAGCGGTACGAACAGCTCTTTTTTTCTATTTAAAGTGTTGTAAATGGTCAGTTGATGTTCCATAACGTTTGCTATTTATTCGATTTAAAACCACAAAATTAGAATAAATCTTTGATATATTACGATAATTCAAGTTGAAATATGTAACTCATAGCCATTGTTCTGTGTTGTGATTGAAATCTCTTTGTCTTTGGACAATACTTCACGCAGCTTTCTTATATAGTTGTAAAGAGTGTGTTCGCTTATTGGTACAGCTTTTCTTGCTGTACGTATCATGAGTATATAGACAGCATACATCTATAATTTGCATCCCCATCCTAGAACGGATTTTTTTAATATTGTTCTCATTGTTCTCATATTTTTTGGCAATTCCTTTATAATCAGATATGTGACGAATGAGAAATGCCTTTCAAAATTGGTATTTCTCATTCGTTTTTTACGTTCGTTAACTCAAAAATGGCTATAATGCATCTTTTTGGGGGGTATTTCTCATCATTGTTCTCATGATAGTTGGAAATGAAACCATTTGCTTATTTATATGAACCATATTGATAAACGTAAAGTAGGATGACCTTTGGTTATATGTTGTTGGCCCTGTTCTGATAACTTAAGTAGTCGATATTCGCAGATCCTCTTGCTGACATCACTGCGTTATGTAATAAACATCCGCTTCTTTCCACAAGAGTGATGAGGCCTGTGTACTGGAGTGGAAAGATCTCATCACTTTAGTAGAAAGAACTGTTCACTTTAGTGCAACGAGCTATATAATGGTAAGATTGATATACGATAGCTACTCTGCATACTGCTGAAACAGAGTATAAGACATACAGTCAAAGGTTATGAAGGTACGGTTGAAAAAGGAATTGTGAGCATATGATGCTACGTAAATTTATAGTAAAAGTGTTCTAGTGCTTCCGCCACTCCGTCTTCTTCATTGCTCAGAGTGATATAGTCCGCCGCTTTCTTCACCGGTTCCTGTGCGTTGCCCATGGCAATGCCTAGTCCTGCAAACTTTATCATGGACAAGTCATTGTAGCCGTCGCCTATTGCTATCATTTCTTTGCGTTCTACTCCTATTTCTTTTAATAATACGGCAAGAGACAGGGCTTTGTCGATTCCTTGCGGGACTAGTTCGAGAAAGTAAGGTTCTGAACGGAATACGTTGATACGTCCTTGCAACCGAAGACAAAGTTCGGCTTCTAAGGGGATGAGCTTGTCGGCATCTCCCACAATCAAGCAT
>ENA-UALO01000316-UALO01000316.1-human-gut-metagenome-genome-assembly--contig:-NODE-316-length-20428-cov-13.644382_pt1 | contig 20428 bp, 22 predicted proteins | sample MGYA00243701_ERZ654470 | MGnify/ENA primary metagenome ERZ654470 (study PRJEB26926, sample SAMN06164444) | human gut metagenome | biome: ENVO:00009003; feature: ENVO:2100002; material: ENVO:00002003...
GCTGGGGAAAGAGACCATTGATCTCTATAACCAGTCCGAAAACCGGAGCAGCCAGGTTTCCCACGGCCTCAGTTATCAAAAATTAGGAAAGGAGTTGATGACCCAGGACGAATTGGCAGTGATGGACGGCGGCAAGTGTATCTTCATGCTGCGGGGCGTGCGCCCGTTCCTTTCGGACAAGTACGACCTCACCCGACACCCGAATTACAGATACACGGCCGACGCCGACCCTAAAAATGTCTTTGACATGGAACGGTACATGAAGAAGCAGCGTGCCGTGGTAAAACCCACGGACACCTTCGATGTGTACGAGATAAAAGCATGATAGGTAAAAAGAAAGGAGGCGCAAGGCCTCCAAGTTGCTGTAAGTGTCTTTAATTAGGTTTGACCAAACTTTGGGAAAACAAGACACTGTGAGGCATCATAAGAAACTTAAAAAGTTTCTTCATGATTTTCACGCTCCTTTCCCAAACCAATAAGGTTTGTAAGCCTTTCAGCCTAACAGAATTGTATCACAAATCATTGCAAATGCAAGGAGGATTATTTTATGGAATTTTTCAACAGCGCAGTTGGTGTTTTGCAGACTCTCGTAGTGGCCCTGGGCGCAGGTCTTGGTATCTGGGGCGTTATCAACCTTCTGGAAGGTTACGGCCAGGACAACCCTGCTTCCAATGCTCATGTACGGTAGAGAAGCACAAAGCAAAACAAGGATAGCCAGCCCTGCCACTATTCCGAAGTCAGGGGAACGCAATAGAAAAATTCATAGCTGTATGCTATACTTAATTAGCATTTGAACATATCAAGCTGACACAGCAATCTCTTTACTTGCCGTTAATGCGCGTCTACCAATAGTCCGCACAAAGCAAGAGTAGCGTAAAGGTATAAAAATTTCAAACTTCTTTGTAACGAAATTCCGATTTCTCCGTCTAACCTATGAAGCTGAAGGAGGTGATGACAAGTATGGACTATGAAAAGCTCTATAAAGCCTACTATTTACAGGTATACTCGTATACTATTTCTCTTGCCAAAAATCGTGAGATAGCAGAGGAAATCACGCAGAACACATTCTATAAGGCTGTTTCTACAACATCACAATTCAAAGGTAAGTCAGATGAATTGACATGGCTCTGCTCCATAGCAAAAAACCTTTACCATGATGAAATGCGAAGCCGTCAGCGAGTAGCTGATGTGAGTGAAATCAATGACTTGCCATCAAATGAAAATGTTGAGAACTCAGTTGCAGATTCTGACATGGCGTTCCGCATACACCTCGTTCTTCACCGTTTGGAAGAACCATACAAAGAAGTCTTTCAGCTTCGCGTATTCGGGGAACTATCTTTTTCACAAATCGCTGCAATTTTTGGAAAAACAGAATCATGGGCGAGAGTTACTTATCATCGTGCAAAGCTAAAAATTCAAGAAAGGATGGATGAAAAGCATGAGTAAACAATGCGATATTGTTCGAGATATTCTTCCGCTGTATGTTGACGGTGCTTGCAGCGAAGCAAGCGCAGAGATGGTAAAAGAGCATTTGAACGCCTGTGCTGACTGTAACGCAATTTATCAGAAATTGCTTTCTCACACGAGCGAAGATGTTCTTCACGAAGAAAGCGAAAGCGTTATTATGCGCCATGAGGCAAAAGAAAAGCAGAGAGGCAGAAAAAAGATAACGATTGCTGTTCTCGTTTCCATCGCTCTTTGTATCATTGCAATTTTTACAGCTCTCTTTCTGTTACCTATAAACATTGCTTATGAGCCTGTCAAAATCGACTTCCCATTTGAGGTTGAAGATGTCGAAAGCGTTGAAATGTACCACTATGACGGAGTGCCTGCATCAGCAGAAAAGAAAGTAGTTGTTGCTGAAAATGATATAAAGACCCTGTATGATAAGTTCAAGGGCTTATCCTTAAAAGACAAAACAACTGAGGAAACTGCCGGAGCAGATGTGACCAGCTTTAGATTTAACCTCTCAGATGGAACAAGCTACGATTTGATTTACGCCTGCTATGGGGTTAAAAACGGCGAATTGAAGTCAGCAGCAGGCGGTTTTAAGTATTTCACAAGTGCGGATATCGGCTCTTATTGGAACAATTTGAATACGGAACTTGAGGCAATTCCTATCAATGAGAGTGAATTGCCGTGAGCAGATAGCAAACCCAGCCGAGCCTGTCAACGGTCAAGATGAACGGCGCAAATGCGCCGCCGTTGACAGCCCCGCCCGTCTTTGCTGTTCGGTAATCAAGAGGGCGACAGCACAAGATGCTGCCGCCCTCTGCCATTATTCAGAAAGGGGGATTTTCCATGACCGAACACGAAAAGTATCAAGAACATATCCGGCATACACACGATGCCTTTTGCAAGACTGTTATTCGCCACGCTGCCATAGACGCAGCCCGGAGCATACGGAGCCGCCGCAAGCGGGAAATCTCGCTTGAATATCTGATAGAAGAAAAACACTATCCATTCAGTACCACAGATAAATACTTTGCGGAGCAATCCGGCATGACCAGCTATCCGCTTTTCGTCTGTGGTCAGATGGTGCTTTTGGAAAGTCCAGAGCTTGCCGCAGCCCTGTCCGCACTATCACAGATGGAACAGGAAATCATTTTCTTGTACTACTTCCAACGATTGACGCATAGGGAGATTGGACGGAGATATGGACGGGCTGGCAACACAACCGGGCGGCGTATTCAGATGATTTTACGGCGGCTACGGGCAGAGTTGGAGGGTTTGTCCTATGAGCCAGCTACTTCCCTATGAGACAATCGTTAAGGCAAGCGAGGGCGACCCGGAAGCTGTTGCCGCCGTCCTATCCCATTATGCGGGATATATCCGCTCTTGTGCGAAAATGGACGGACAGATTAACACGGATATGCAGGAGCATATCGTCAGGCAACTGATAGAAAGCCTGTTGAAGTTCCGCTTTGACCGCTAAACAGAAAAGTTGTATAATTAGAGCCTGACAAATTAAACTTCAATGAGGGTAGAGCAAATGGAACAGATTATCAATTATAGAGACATACCCACAGATAAAAGGATTGACATATTAAATGCTCTTGAGCGAATAGGTTTTTTTCCGGCATACGGCGGCGTGAAAACAATGCAGCAAATTATGGAAAAGTCAGTTCCAGGTTCAGGCCCACAATTCTATTTCGTTTTCCGTGAAAATGAGTTGATAGGGTACAATTTTCTCATTGGGGACACTAAGAAATATAAAGCGTTCCCATGGCTTGCTATTAGCAATATGGATGAGCAGAAGTTGACTGTTTGTGAAGAACTGATGAAAATACAAATTGCCTTTTTTGAAGAACTCGGAATGCAAAAGATAGCAGATCATTGCGTTAGGATTATGGAAGATTACAGAAAAGGAATTGGAAAGCAGAAAGAAAGCGATTGCAGATAAATTCCATTTGAAAAACGGCTGACAATTTAATACCGCCGCCCATCACAGCGGCAGATAAGCAGTAAATCTTGAAAAGGTTTACTGCTTTTTTTGCGCCCATTTTCAAAAATCTTTGGCAAACCACACCGCCGGATTGTTGTAGGGAGCAGACAGGGAAAACAAAAAAATTTCCGCTGCGTTTGCCAAAACGCCCCCTTTTCACCGTTGTAGTGGTGAACAGCGGGCAGAACACGCCGCCGCAATCGCTATATTGGTGGAGCAAGCCAGTATATCCGCAAACCAGAGCCGCCGAGGAAAGCGGTAGTTTTTTAGAGCAAGATTCTACCACGGTGCCAAAATCCGCATATCTGCGGTTTTGCCCCTTTGGTAAATCTTGTTGGGGAGTGCCTTCCCCAAACCCTGCTCATGCGCCCTGTCGGGCGAGAAAGGAGGTCAACGCTTGAAGAAAAAATACAACACGCCCCACCGCTGCCATGTGGTCAAAACCCGCATGACCGAGGAAGAATACGCCGACTTTACCGAGCGGCTGAAACACTATGACATGAGCCAAGCCGAATTTATCCGGCAAGCCATTACACGGGCGACCATTCGCCCCATCGTTACCGTTTCCCCGGTCAATGATGAACTGTTGTCCGCCGTTGGCAGGCTGACCGCCGAATACGGAAAAATCGGTGGCAACCTCAATCAGATTGCCCGCGCCCTCAACGAGTACGGCACACCATACAACGCCCTGTCCGTTGAAGTCCGCGCCGCCATTTCTGACCTTGCTGCCTTGAAGTTTGAAGTCCTGCGAAAGGTAGGTGACGCTGTTGGCAACATTCAAACATATCAGCTCTAAAAATGCGGACTATGGCGCAGCCGAGCAGTACCTCACCTTTGAACATGACGAGTTTACCATGAAGCCCACCCTTGATGAAAACGGGCGGCTCATGCTCAGGGAGGACTATCGAATAGCCACGCTGAACTGCGGCGACGAGGATTTTGCCGTTGCCTGTATGCGCTCCAATCTCCGCTATGGGAAGAACCAGAAGCGGGAAGATGTAAAAAGCCACCACTACATTATCAGCTTTGACCCACGGGACGCGGTGGACAACGGTTTGACCGTAGACCGGGCGCAGGCGTTGGGCGAGGAATTTTGCCGGAAGCAGTTTCCCGGACACCAAGCCATTGTCTGCACCCACCCGGACGGACACAACCACAGCGGCAATATCCATGTGCATATCGTTATCAATTCTCTGCGGATAGAGGAAGTTCCGTTCCTGCCTTACATGGACAGACCGGCAGACACCCGCGCCGGGTGCAAACACCGCTGCACAGACGCGGCGATGGAATACTTCAAAGCCGAAGTCATGGAGCTGTGCCACCGGGAAAATCTCTATCAAATCGACCTTTTGCATGGCAGCAAAAACCGCATTACCGAGCGTGAGTATTGGGCGCAGCGGAAAGGGCAGGCAAAGCTGGACAAGGAAGCTGCCGCCTTGCCAGCCGAGGAGCAGCCAGCCAAGCCCACGAAGTTTGAAACAGACAAGGAAAAATTGCGGCAGGCCATACGCACCGCGCTGTCCTCTGCCACAAGCTATGGCGAGTTCGCCGCCGTTCTCTTGCAACAGGGCGTGACTGTCAAGGAGAGCCGAGGGCGGCTATCCTACCTCACGCCGGACAGGACAAAGCCCATTACCGCCCGCAAGCTGGGAGATGATTTTGACCGCGCTGCCGTTCTTGCCCTTTTGGAACAGAACGCCCACAGAGCCGCCGAGCAGACCGCAACCGTACCCGAATACCCCCGCAACATAAGGGAGCGTTTGCAGGGCAAAAAAGCTGTCCAAACCACCCCGGAAAAGGACGGTATTCAGCGCATGGTTGACCGGGCAGCGAAGCGAGCGGAGGGAAAGGGCGCGGGCTATGACCGCTGGGCGGCAGTCCACAATCTGAAACAAATGGCGGCTACCGTTGCCGCCTACGGGCAGTACGGCTATTCGCCGGAGGAGCTGGACGCAGCCCTGGTATCTGCCAATGCGGATTTACAGGACAGCACCGCCAAGCTGAAAGCCCTGGACGCTGCTATCCGGGAGAAAAAGGAGCTTCAGACACAGGTGCTTGCCTATGCCAAGACCAAGCCTGCCCGTGACGGTCTGAAAGCGCAGAAAACGGAAAAAGCCCGCAGCGCCTACCGGGAACGGCACGAAAGCGATTTTATCATAGCGGACGCAGCCACCCGTTATTTCCGGGCGCATGGCGTTTCCAAGCTGCCAAGCCATAAAGCCCTGCAAGCGGAAATCGAGCAGCTTACCGCCGAAAAGAACGCCCATTACAACGAATACCGGGAGAAAAAAGCCCGTGTCAAGGAGCTGCATACCGTGAAAAGCAATCTTTCTCAAATCCTGCAAGGCGAGAAAGACAGAGAGAAAAAGCACGAACATGAGCGTTAAAAACCGCCCCGAAACGATACCAAAACAGGGATATGCCCTGCACCCTATCCGCAATACTGCCCACCTTTGAAACGGGGCGCACAGCGCAGGAAATCCCCGAAAATGACACCGAGAAACTACATTTTTACCGACCTATCCGCTTATACCAGCGGAAACGGCAGAAAGGAGCGAGAAATGCCACGCATGAGCAAAAAGCGGCGGTTGGAATGGAGCTTTTTCCTCAACCACCGAAACCGTATTACCTACAATGACCTTTGCCGGGGCTGCACACACGGCTGCAAGCAGAGCTTCCGGGCGATTATCGTCCTCTGCCCCCGGTATTTCTCTAAGAGATGGAAACACAGGGAGGACACCGCCAATGGCAGATAACCGCAAATATTACTACCTCAAACTGAAAGAAAACTTCTTCGACAGCGATTCCATTGTGCTGTTGGAGGACATGAAAGACGGGATTTTGTATTCCAATATCCTCTTGAAGCTGTACTTAAAATCGCTGAAAAATGGCGGCAGATTGCAGCTTGACGAGCATATCCCCTATACCGCCCAGATGATAGCCACGCTGACCCGTCACCAAATCGGGACGGTGGAACGGGCATTAGCCATCTTCCAGCAGTTAGGGCTTGTGGAGCAGCTTGACTGCGGGCTGCTTTATATGACCGACATCGAGCTGATGATCGGTCAATCCTCTACCGAAGCGGAACGGAAACGCGCCGCAAGGCTTGAAAATAAGGCACTTTTGCCGCCGCGGACAAATGGCGGACATTTGTCCGACATTCGTCCACCAGAGATAGAGATAAAGAAAGAGATAGATATAGAGTTAGAAAAAGAGGGAGAGTTAAAGGGACAAGCCCTCGCCCGCAGCTATGGCAGATATGAGAATGTATTTCTGACTGATACGGAGCTTTCCGAACTGCAAGCGGAGCTACCCGAAAAATGGGCGTACTACATTGAGCGGCTTTCCGGCTATATCGCGTCCACGGGCAAGAAATATAAAAACCACGCCGCCACTATCCGCAGATGGGCGGCAGACGATACCGCAAAGGCTGCCCCGAAACAGGGCATACCCGAATACACCTGCAAGGAGGGCGAGAGCTTATGAGTAATCTGTTTACAGAACGAGTTTTGAATATGACGGCTGTTACCCCACAGCCGGAGGACTACACGGGCGAGGACGGACTGCTTTACTGCGGCAAGTGTCACACTCCGAAAGAAGCCTACTTCCCGGAAAAGCAAGCCACCCTGTTTGGGCGTGACCGCCACCCGGCAGAATGTGACTGCCAGAAAGCCCAGCGTTTGGAGCGTGAAGCCGCCGAACAGCGCAGAAAGCACCTTGACACCGTGGAGGACTTGAAACGCCGGGGATTTACCAATCCTACCATGCAGGAATGGACTTTCGCCAACGACAACGGGAAATGCCCGCAAATGGAGATTGCACACTTCTATGTGGAGCATTGGGAAATCATGCGCGAGGAAAATATCGGCTATCTGCTATGGGGCAAGGTCGGCACAGGAAAAAGCTATTTTGCCGGGTGTATCGCTAATGCCCTCATGGAGCAGGAAGTCGCTGTCCGCATGACGAACTTCTCTGCGATTTTGAATGACCTGACCGCCAGCTTTGAGGGGCGCAACGAGTATATCGAGCGTCTTTGCCGTTTTCCTCTGCTTATCATTGATGATTTTGGAATGGAGCGCGGCACAGAGTACGGTTTAGAACAGGTCTACAATGTGATTGACAGCCGCTACCGCAGCCGCAAGCCCTTAATCGTTACCACCAATCTGACATTGGACAGCCTGCAAAATCCGCTGGACACCGCCCATGCCCGGATTTATGACCGCCTTTTGGAAATGTGCGCCCCTATCCTCTTTACGGGAGAGAACTTCCGCCGTGAAACGGCGCAAGCCAAGCTGAACAGACTAAAAGAATTGATGAAATGAAAGGAGTTGCCTATGGCAGAGAACAAGCAGAACACCACCCCGGAACGCCGCCCGGACTGCGTGACAGAGATCCGCATGGGCAACACCGTCCTTGTCGTTTCCGGCTTTTTCAAAAAAGATACCACCGACACCGCAGCCGATAAGATGATGAAAGTGCTGGAGGCGGAAGCCGCCGCAGGACACAAAGCCCAGCTTTCGCCCTAACGCTACAAGCCGCACAGAAAAATCGTCATTTTACCGGGCGGTAAAGAAGCAGAAGCCGCTATACAGACAGCCGCCCCATGTGGTATAATCGAAATACGGAATAGTGGGGCTGGCTGTCGGAAACGGAGGATTTTATGTTAAGACAGACCACCCAGAAAATCACTGCCCTTTATCCAAGACTATCCCATGAGGACGAGCTGCAAGGCGAAAGCAATTCCATTTCCAACCAGAAGCGTATTCTTGAAACCTACGCAAAGCAGAACGGTTTTTCCAATCTGCGCTGGTACACGGACGATGGTTATTCTGGTGCGAACTTCCAAAGACCGGGCTTTCAATCCATGCTTGCGGACATTGAAGCCGGGAAAGTGGCTACCGTTATCGTAAAGGATATGTCACGGTTAGGGCGAAACTACCTGCAGGTGGGAATGTATACCGAGATGATTTTCCCACAAAAAGGCGTCCGCTTTATCGCAATTAACGATGGAGTGGACAGCGCACAGGGCGACAATGATTTTGCCCCTCTGCGGAACATTTTCAACGAATGGCTGGTGAGAGATACGAGTAAGAAAATCAAAGCTGTAAAACGGTCAAAAGGCATGAGCGGCAAGCCTGTTACGAGCAAACCCGTGTACGGCTACCTCATGGACGAGGACGAAAACTTCATCATTGACGAGGAAGCCGCACCCGTGGTCAAGCAGATATACCGTCTGTGCCTTGCCGGGAACGGTCCGACCAAGATAGCCCGTATGCTGACCGAGCAGGAAATCCCAACGCCGGGAACGCTGGAATACCGCAGGACGGGCAGCACACGCCGCTATCACCCCGGCTATGAGTGCAAATGGGCGACAAATACCGTGGTGCATATCCTTGAAAACCGGGAGTACATGGGCTGTTTGGTGAACTTCAAGACGGAGAAACCGTCCTACAAGACCAAGCACAGCATAGAAAATCCCATTGAGAAACAGGCAATTTTCGAGAACCACCATGAGCCTATCATCGACACCCAGACATGGGAGCGTGTGCAGGAATTACGCAAACAGCGCAAGCGTCCGAACCGCTATGATGAAGTGGGCTTGTTCTCTGGTATGCTCTTTTGCGCGGACTGCGGCAGCGTCATGTATCAGCAGCGTTACCAGACCGATAAGCGGAAACAGGACTGCTATATCTGCGGGAACTACAAGAAGCGCACCCATGACTGCACCGCACATTTTATCCGCACCGACCTTTTGACTGCGGGCGTTCTCTCCAATCTACGGAAAGTGACGAGCTATGCGGCAAAGCATGAAGCCCGGTTTATGAAGCTGCTGATCGAGCAGAACGAGGACGGCGGCAAACGCCGGAACGCCGCCAAGAAAAAGGAACTGGAAGCTGCCGAAAAGCGTATCGGTGAACTTTCCGCTATTTTCAAGCGGCTGTATGAGGACAGCGTAAGCGGTCGCATTTCTGACGAGCGTTTCACGGAGCTTTCGGCAGACTATGAAGCCGAACAGCAGGAATTGAAAGAGCGTGTTGCCAGAATACAGGCGGAGCTTTCCAAAGCACAGGAAGCTACCGTAAACGCAGAAAAGTTTATGAACATTGTCCGCAAGCACATGAACTTTGAAGAACTGACCCACACCCTCTTGCGTGAGTTTGTAGAGAAAATCGTTGTGCATGAGTGCAGCTACGATGAAAACGGCACACGCAGACAGGATATTGAGATTTACTATTCTTTCGTCGGCAAGGTGGACTTGCCCGAATGACCGCCCGCCCTATCCGATACCAAAGACAAGTATCGGATAGGAAAGGCAAAATTTTTTACACTTCTATTACTTCTTTATCACACATAAGCAAAGAGTCAGGGGATGAAGCAGCTCATGGCTGGCGGCGGTGTTGCCCTGATTGGCATCACCCTGATTCCCCTGCTGAGCGGTCTGTTCGGCTAATCTTTTCCGGGCGGCGATTGCCGCCCCGTACATATTTACTTGCAAGTGTTTCCAGCCCCTCCGTGGCAAACGGATTCTTATCACAAGAGGAAACGCATTGCAAATCGAATATTCACCTTTATTCTGAAAGGACGGTGCTATTATGCAGATTCTGACTCACCTTATTTTTCTGCTCAACCTGCTCAAGACCCTTATCAACCATTTTTCTTGATGGGTGGTGGCACTGAGTGGAAACAGTTCTCAAAGCAATCTCCGATTGGATCAAGTCACTGCTGACAGCGGCAATCATGTCCAATCTTTCCGGCTTGTTTGATGATGTGAACACCCAAGTGGGCGGCATCGCCCAGCAAGTCGGCACCAAACCATCCAGTTTTGAACCGCGCGTTTTTGCTATGATCGAAGCCCTCTCCCGGAATGTGGTGCTGCCCATTGCAGGTGTGATTTTGACCTTCATTGCTTGCTATGAATTGATTCAGATGATTACTGAACACAACAATATGGCACAGTTTGAACCGGCATTGATTTTGAAGTGGATTTTCAAAACTGCCATTTCGGTTTGGATGATCTCGAATACGTTTGACATCATCATGGCGGTGTTCGACGTGACGCAGCAGGTGGTGGCAAATTCCAGCGGCATTATTTCCGGCAACACAAGGGTCAACGACATCGGGCTTTCCATGCTGCAATCCAGCATGATGCAGATGGACGTAGGCCCACTGTTCGGGCTGTTCTTGCAGTCCTTCTTCATCGGCATCACTATGCGCATCCTGTCCATCGTGATTTTCGTCATCGTCTACGGAAGAATGATTGAGATCTACATGATGGTCAGTCTGGCTCCGGTGCCCATGGCCACATGGGGTAACCACGAGCAATCCCATGTGGGACAGAACTATCTTCGTTCTCTGTTCGCGCTGGGATTTCAGGGTTTCCTGATTCTGATCTGCGTGGCGATCTACGCTGTTCTGCTCCAGAATGTTGCAATATCCGGGGATGCCATCAACTCGATCTGGAGCATCGTGGGGTACACGGTGCTGCTCTGCTTCTCGCTGTTCAAGACCAGCTCTGTCGCCAAAACTCTGCTGGGTGCCCATTGATTCGGAGGTGAAATTTTGGCAGCTTATATTTCCGTGCCGCGCGATTTCAGCAAGGTGAAGTCCAAAGTAGCCTTCAACCTGACCGCCCGGCAGCTTATCTGTTTTGGTGCAGCGGCAGTCGTAGGCGTGCCGCTGTTCTTTGTTCTGCGGGACACCGCTGGCAATTCCGGTGCTACCCTCGGCATGATGGCGGTCATGCTGCCCATGTTCTTTCTGGCCATGTACCAGAAGAACGGTCAGCCCGCCGAAAAGATCCTGCGGTACTACTTTCAGGCGCGCTTTGTTCGCCCGAAGGTGCGTCCGTACCAGACCCGCAATTACTATGCACTGCTTGTGAAGGGAGATGACGCCCATGATTCCGTTTCTGAAAAAGAATAAAGACGGCAAAAAGCCGCCCAAGCCCACAGTGCCCCACACGGCACAGGAAAGCATCCCGTTCCAGCGGATGTTTGAGGACGGCACCTGCCGTGTCCGTCCCGGCTACTACACCCGCACCATCCAGTATCAGGATATCAACTATCAGTTGGCGCAGCAGGAGGATAAGACCGCCATTTTTGAGGAATGGTGCAGTTTTCTCAACTTTTTCGACAGCTCTATCCACTTCGAGTTGTCCTTCGTGAATACCGCCACCGATTCGGCGGACTTCGAGAAGTCCATCCGCATCCCGTACCAGCAGGATGGCTTTGACGATGTGCGCGCCGAGTACAGCCAGATGCTGCGGCAGCAGCTTTCCAAGGGCAACAACGGCTTGACAAAGACCAAGTTCCTGACCTACGGCATCGAGGGCGACAGCATGGCGCAGGTCAAGCCGCGGCTGGAGCACATCCAGAACGACCTGATGAACAACTTTCACAGGTTGGGCGTTCTGGCAAAGCCGCTGGACGGTACGGAGCGCCTGCGGCTGATGCACGGGATGCTGAACATGGACGGTGCCAACAAGTTCCACTTCAACTGGAAAGACCTTGTAAAAAGCGGCCTTTCCGTAAAGGATGCCATTGCACCCACTGCACTGGCGTTTAAGAACAGCCGTACCTTTCAGATGGGCGGCATCTTCGGGGCGGTCAGCTTCCTGAATATCACGGCTTCTGACCTGAGTGACCAGTTGCTGAAGGATTTTCTGGACATGGATTCCAGCCAGATCGTTACCATGCACATCCAGTCTGTTGACCAGAACAAGGCCATCAAAACCATCAAGCACACCATCACCGAACTCGACCGCAGCAAGATCGAAGAGGTGCGCCCAGATAGGGCATTGTGTAGTGTAGCGTAAGGGACTACCCCGTAGGATAACGCGGGAAACAACCTGCCTAACCGAAAGGCGAAAGCTGAAACGGGAACAGAGCACGGCAGGAAAGCGGTAAGTCACTGAAAGACAGTATTGTGCGACTGAACCGCCATGTTAAGCGGATACGAGGATGAAGTTGGGTTTACTGATACGCAAGTTTCTAATTTCTGTTATTTTCAGGCGGAGGAAAATGTCTGAAACCTCTGTCATGAACGCGATGGATGATGCTCTTCCATCCATCGGTTATCTCAATGTTCATGGAATCTGTAGGAGAACCTATGGCAAGGAAACGAAAGCGCATACCGACAATCCGCATTTCCCTACACACAATGTTAACTGGGGATACCCTACACAGGAACGCCTGAAAAGGCTATGGCTGTAGAGCCTGAAAATCCTGCATGGGTACGGAACGCTCATAGTAGTCCGAGAGGGATAATGACCCTTACATGGCGAAGGAGCGTAGTTATTGTGTACTAAGATAGAACGTTGATTAGGGAGGAAAACCTCATTGCAACCAACAACCGAAATTTTAGAAAGAATCAGCAAAGACTCATTAACCCATAAGGAAGAAGTATTTACTAGATTGTATCGCTATCTGCTGCGCCCAGATATTTACTATCAGGCATACCAGCGTCTGTACACGAACAAGGGTGCATCGACAAAAGGTATCAATCAAGACACAGCAGACGGTTTCAGCGAAGCTAAGATTGAAAAAATCATTCAGTCCTTGGCAGATGAAACCTATCAGCCCACGCCAGTACGACGAACTTATATTGCAAAGAAAAGCAATCCGAAGAAGAAGCGTCCATTAGGTATTCCGACCTTTACGGACAAATTGGTTCAAGAAGCACTCCGTATGATATTGGAAGCAATTTATGAACCGCTCTTTCTGGACTGCTCGCATGGATTCCGCCCGAAAAGAAGCTGTCACACCGCATTAGACAAATTGAAGTACCAATTTGGTGGTGTGCGTTGGTTTGTTGAGGGGGATATTAAAGGGTGCTTTGACAATATAAATCACGATGCACTGGTTGGATTTATCGGCAGCAAGGTCAAAGATGCACGCATCGTAAAACTGGTCTACAAATTTCTAAAAGCAGGATATTTGGAAGATTGGGTTTACCACAAAACCTACAGCGGCACACCGCAAGGCGGTATTCTTTCACCGTTGCTGGCAAACATCTATCTGCACGAACTTGATAAATTCGTCATGCAGCTAAAAGACGAATTTGACACTCCTGAAAAAGGGAAAATCACCCCGGAATACCGTGAACTGCACAATAGAATCAAAAATCTTTGCTACCACATCGACAGAAAGAATGGAGTAGAAAGAGAAAGCATGATTGCAGAGTGTAAAACACTCCGCAAACAACTTTTGAAAACTCCTTGCACAGCACAGACGGATAAAAAGCTCAAATATATCCGCTATGCAGATGATTTTATTATTGGTGTAAAGGGCAGTAAAGAGGATTGCCAGTGGATTAAGAGCAAACTCTCTGAGTTTATTGGGCAAACACTCAAGATGGAACTCAGCGAAGAAAAGACACTTATTACCCACAGCAGTGAATGTGCCCGGTTCTTAGGTTTTGATGTTCGTGTCAGAAGATGTGAGAAAGTAAAGCGGAACAAGAAAGGCACAAAAGCGAGAACTCTCAACAACCATGTTGAACTGCTAGTGCCATTCGATGACAAAATCCACAACTTTATTTTCTCAAAGGGTATAGCGATACAGAAAAAGGACGGAAAGCTATTTCCCGTTCACAGAAATTCCCTGCTACGGCTGACAGACCTTGAGATAGTCACAGTTCACAACGATGAGTTGAGAGGTATTTGTAATTATTACGGAATAGCCAGCAACTTCTGTAAACTGAAATATCTGTCTTACCTTATGGAATACAGCTGCCTAAAAACGCTTGCAGCAAAACACAAAAGCAAAATCTCAAAAGTTGTTGCTATGTATAAAGACGGAACTGGCGAATGGGGTATCCCCTATGAAACGAAAAAGAAAGCCAAGCGCCGCTATTTCGCCAACTATATGGACTGTAAAGATGCGAAAATTTCAACAGACTGCATTAGCAATGCCGCAATTATTTATGGTCAGTCGGTAACACCGCTTGAGAAGCGTTTGAAAGCAAGAATTTGTGAACTCTGTGGCACAACGGAAAGCGAACGTTACGAAATCCACCATATCAATAAACTGAAAAACCTTAAAGGAAAAGAACCGTGGGAAATCGCAATGTTAGCAAAACGGCGAAAGACACTTGTAGTGTGTGAGCATTGCCACCATCTAATTCACAATCAATGAGTTTTTCTGACCGAACAATGACAGAGCCGTATACTTCGAGAGAGGTAAGTACGGTTCCCGGAGAGGGTGATGCAAACCTGCTATTGCAAGATAGTAAGGCGGCAGCTCCCTACTCCACCAGAAAAAAGCTATCCGTGCCGGATATGATATTGACATCATTCCGTCAGATTTGGCAACCTATGGTCGGGATGCCAAAGCCCTGCTGAAAGAATTGCAGAGCCAGAACGAGCGGATGTTCCTTGTCACATTTCTGGTGCTGAACACCGGCAAAACCGAGCAGGAACTGGAAAACAACGTTTTTCAGGCCAGCTCCATTGCCCAGAAGCACAACTGCAACCTGTGCAGACTGGACTACCAGCAGGAGCAGGGGCTGATGAGCAGCCTGCCGCTGGCAGACTGCCAGATTGAAATCCAGCGAGGGCTGACCACAAGCAGCACGGCCATCTTCATCCCGTTCACAACGCAGGAATTGTATCAGAGCGGAAAAGAATCGCTGTACTACGGCCTGAATGCTCTGTCCAACAACCTTATCATGGTGGACCGGAAGAAGCTGAAGAACCCCAATGGTTTGATCCTCGGCACTCCGGGAAGCGGCAAAAGTTTCTCGGCAAAGCGTGAAATCGCAAACGCTTTTTTGGTGACGGACGATGATATTATTGTGAACGATCCCGAAGGCGAATACTCGCCGCTGGTGAACCGTTTGAAGGGTCAGGTCATCAAAATCAGCCCCAACAGTACCCAGTTCATCAACCCTATGGACATCAATGCCAACTACTCCGAGGAAGATAACCCGCTTTCCCTGAAAGCTGACTTTATCCTTTCGCTGTGCGAACTGGTGGTGGGCGGCAAGGAGGGGCTGCTGCCGGTGGAGAAAACCGTCATCGACCGCTGTGTGCATCTGATCTACCGCAAATATTTTGCGGACCCCTGCCCGGAGAATATGCCCATCCTTGAGGACTTGTACAACGCCCTGCTTCAGCAGGACGAAAAGGAAGCCCACCACGTTGCCACCGCACTGGAAATCTATGTGAAAGGCTCCCTGAACCTGTTCAACCATCGCACTAACGTGAACGTCAATAACCGCATCGTCTGCTACGACATCAAGGAACTGGGCAAACAGATGAAGAAACTCGGTATGCTCATTGTGCAGGATCAGGTGTGGGGGCGTGTTACGGCAAACCGCAGCAGCGGCAAGTCCACCCGGTATTATATGGATGAGATGCACCTCCTCTTAAAAGAGGAGCAGACCGCCGCTTATTCCGTGGAGATCTGGAAGCGTTTCCGCAAGTGGGGCGGTATTCCCACAGGGCTGACCCAGAACGTGAAAGACCTGCTTTCTTCCCGTGAGGTCGAGAATATTTTTGAAAATTCGGACATGATCATCATGCTGAATCAGGCGGCAGGAGACCGGCAGATCCTCGCAAAGCAGCTCAACATCTCGCCCCATCAGCTTTCCTACGTCACCCATTCCGGCGAAGGCGAAGGGCTGCTGTTTTTCGGCAATGTCATTCTGCCTTTTGTGGACCGTTTCCCCACTGATCTGGAACTCTACCGCATTATGACCACCAAGTTGGGTGAAGTTTCGGAGGGCGCGCAGAAATGAGTAAACCGAAGCTGAACATCAAAGAGGAAACGTCCGCAAAAAAGACCCGTTCTCCCCCGAAAAAAGCCAAGGTAGAGCAGACGGTGCCCAAAAAGAAAAAGCTGAAAACCGATGCGGATAAAGCTGCGGAAAAGGCACAGCATCTGCGGTTTGGCAAGGCGGAACTGACCCCGGACGAGCTGAGCCGGTTGAGCAAAGCACAGAAGCGGGAAATGTACGCCGCTCATGCCGCCCGGTCTGCGGTGCACCGGGAGGTTGACCAGTACGAGGACGACAATGTGGGCACGCAGGCGTTGAGCGAGGGCGAAAAAGCGACAGGAAATGTCCGTGATATTTCCAAAAGCCGCTATGCCCGGAAGCTGAAAAAGAAAGCCAAGATGCAGGGCAAGAAAGGCTCCAAAACCGCAAAATCTTCTGCACAGGAGCCGACTGCGGCACAAGATGCAGGCACATCCTGCACCGGCGAGGGCGGCTCCAACTGGCTTTCACGCTGGAAACAGCGGCAAGAAATCCACAAAAGTTACTACGCCGCCGCCCGGTCGGGCACAGCGGCGCAGACCGCAGGCGGTAAGGCGGTATCCAACGGTGCATCTGCTGCCCGGTCCGGCGTGGAACAGGCGGTGGAGAAAGGCAAAACTGCCGTCAGCACCGCTGTGAAAGGGCTGATGAATGCCGCCAAGGGCAACGCACACGTTCTGGTAATCGTGGGCGTTTTTCTTTTGCTCATCCTCATGGTGATGTCCGGCTTTTCCTCCTGCGGCATCCTCTTTTCCGGCGGCACACAGGTGTCCGGGCAGACCATGTACTCCGCCGAGGACAGGGACATCCGGGGCGCAGAACAGGACTATAAGAAGCTGGAAAAGGAACTGGATAAAAAGATCAAGCGCACCCCTACCGACCACCCCGGCTACAACGAGTACCAGTACCACCTTGACCCCATCGAGCACGACCCATGGCAGCTCACTTCGTATTTGACCACGCTCTACGACGATTACACTCGCAGCGAGGTACAGGGCAAATTGAAGGAGACCTTCAAAAAGCAGTATAAGCTGACCACATGGGTAGAGGTGCAGACCCGGTATATGACTGTGTGGGTCATGACTCCCGCAGGAATCCCAGTCCCTACGCAGGTGCCCTATGAGTACCGCATCTTCCACACCAAGCTGGTGAACCGTGGCTTGGAAGTGGTCATTCGGGAAGAACTGAATAACGACCAATGGAAACGGTACGAGATTTTTCAGGACACCTTGGGCGGCAGACCCTACCTTTTTAATGGAGGCTTGCCGCCCGGTGGCTCGGATGGCTCCGGCACACCGGGCATCGACTATCAGGTCCCGGCAGAAGCCCTGACGGATGAGGAGTTTGCCGCCATCTACAAGGAAGCTCAAAAGTATGTGGGTACGCCCTACGTCTGGGGCGGTTCCACCCCGGAAACAGGCTTTGACTGCTCCGGCTACGTCTGCTGGGTGTACAACCAGAACGGCTACGATGTGGGGCGCACCACCGCCAACGGTTTGTGGAACAAGAGCCAGCACATCAGCGAAGCCGAAGCAAAGCCCGGAGATCTGGTCTTTTTCAAAGGCACCTACGACACCCCCGGCATGAGCCATACCGGGATCTATCTGGGCAATGGCATGATGGTCAGTGCCGGAGACCCCATCAAATACGCAAATATCCACTCGTCCTACTGGGAGAAGCATCTCGCCGGGTTCGGACGGCTTTCAAAATGATTGGAGGAGTTTTATGAGCGAAAAATCGGATAAGCTGCGGGCGATGCTGGAAAAGGAAAAGGAACGCCGCATCAAACTGAACAACCGCATCGAGATTTTGGAGCGGCGCATTCAGGAGGAGGATTCTGCCGAGGTCAACGAGATGGTGCGGACTGCAAAGGTCACGCCGGAACAGCTTGCCGCCCTGCTGCGGCAGTCCGCAACCGCCACCCCGAACCCGGCTACGCTGTCTGCCGTGGGTGCAACTTTCGAGAAGGAGGTCGATGCTGATGAAGATTAAGAAACTGGGTGTGCTGTTGGTATCGGCGGTACTGTGCGCTGGCATGGCGGCTCCCGCTTTTGCTTTTGAGGGAGAAGCCGCCCCGGTGGAGCAGCCGGTTCTGCCGGAAGTCGTGGAGGAGGATGTTGTCACCATCACAGATGAAGCCTCTGGTGCCCTGACCCCGGAGGGCAACCTGACGCTGGTAGACGACTACCACACCGACTATTCCGATGGCAGCGGTCAGCAGTTTATTACGCTGGTCAGCAAGTCGGGCAATACGTTCTACTTGGTCATCGACCGCAACGCCAAAGGACAGCAGACCGTTCACTTTATGAACCTTGTGGACGAAGCTGATCTTCTGGCTTTGATGGAGGAAGAAGATGCGGATGCCTATACCGCTGAAAAGGAAGCAGCGGCGCAGGCAGAACAGGACAGACAGAAAGCCGAGGAAGAAGCCAAGAAAGCCGCAGAAGAAGCGGCGGCATCTGGCGAGGAACAGCCCAAGGAAAACAAGGTCACAAAGATCGCATCGGGCTTTCTGGGTGTGGTCGTGCTGATTGCGCTGGCGGCAGGCGGCGGCTTCTATGCTTTCACAAAGCAGAAGCAGAAAAAGCAGGCCGAAAAAGAAGCCCTTGACCCCGATGCAAACTACACTGAGGACAAGGGCGACTTTGAGATTCCCACCGAGGATGAGCCGGAGGAGACCGGCGAGGAGGATAACGCAGAAGAATAATTCTATTGGCGGCATTTGCCGCCTTACATATTGCAATCCAAAACAGATTGGAGGGATTCTTATCGCAAAATTGATCGTGGCAGAAAAACCGTCGGTTGCCATGTCCTACGCCAAAGTCCTCGGTGTCACCAGCCGTCAGGACGGCTACCTTGAGGGCAATGGCTATCTGGTAAGCTGGTGCGTGGGGCACTTGGTGGAACTGGCACCGCCCAACATCTACGATGCCAAATACGTCAAGTGGAGTATCGCAGATTTGCCCATTCTGCCGAAAAAGTGGCAGTATCTGGTGTCTACGTCCACCAAAAAGCAGTTTGGCATCCTGCAAAAACTGATGGACCGCCCGGATGTGGAGAGCATCGTGAATAGTTGCGATTCCGGCCGGGAGGGCGAACTGATTTTTCGCTTGGTGTACCAGCAAGCGGGCTGCAAAAAACCTTTTTCCCGCTTGTGGCTGTCCAGTATGGAAGAAAGTGCCATCCGGGAGGGTTTCGCCCATCTCAAACCGTCAACTGAATACGATGCGCTGTACAATGCAGCACTTTGCCGGGAACGTGCCGACTGGATGGTTGGCATCAATGCGTCCCGGCTTTTTTCATGTCTGTACAACCAACCCTTGGCGGTGGGGCGTGTTATGACACCCGTGCTGGCTATGACGGTAGTGCGGGAATCCGCTATTGCTGCCTTTGTACCGGAGAAATTCTACACGGTTGCCCTGACCCTTGCAGACGGCGGCACCACATCCAGCAAGCGGTTTGCCCAGAAAGCGGATGCCGAACTGCTGCTTTCCAAATGCCGAAAGGAGGGGCGTGTCACGGTACAGAAGATGGAATGCAAGGAGAAATCCGAAAGCCCGCCGCAGCTCTATGACCTTACCGCATTGCAGCGGGATGCAAACCGTCTGTTGGGATTTACGGCACAGCAGACCTTGGATTATGCCCAAAGCCTTTACGAAAAACGGCTCATCACCTACCCCCGCACGGATAGCCGCTTTTTGACGGAAGATATGGCGGCATCCCTTCCGGGGCTGGTGACAGATACGGGCAGGGCGTTTGCCGTGGAGGAACCATTTCCCATCCATGTGCAGCAGGTCATCAACGGCAGCAAGGTCACCGACCACCATGCACTGCTGCCCACGAAAAGCATGGCAAACGCAGACCTTGCCGCCCTCCCTGCCGGAGAGCGGAATGTCCTGCGGCTGATTGCCGCACGGCTGCTCTGCGCCGTAGGTGAACCGCACCGCTATGCAGAAACCTCGATTATCACCATCTGCGCCGGAGAGGAATTCTCCGCAAAAGGCAAGTTGGTGATGTCCGATGGGTGGAAAGCCATGGAGCGGAAAATGCTGGGCGAGCTGCTGGGCAAGCAGAAAGAAACCTCTGTTCTGCCGGATGTGCAGGAGCAGAACCGGTGCAGCGTTGCTGGTGCCGAACTGAAAGAGGGGCAGACATCACCGCCGAAGCATTTCACCGAGGACCTTCTACTTCATGCGATGGAAACCGCCAGTGCAGACAGTATGCCGG
>ENA-UALO01000323-UALO01000323.1-human-gut-metagenome-genome-assembly--contig:-NODE-323-length-20244-cov-5.089157_pt1 | contig 20244 bp, 29 predicted proteins | sample MGYA00243701_ERZ654470 | MGnify/ENA primary metagenome ERZ654470 (study PRJEB26926, sample SAMN06164444) | human gut metagenome | biome: ENVO:00009003; feature: ENVO:2100002; material: ENVO:00002003...
TTAGGGTCTCGTGGGCTCGGAGATGTGTATAAGAGACAGGCACTCCCGCGGCTCGCATTGGCTGTCTCGAAATCAATGGCCAAAAAATCGCAGCTCATATGTAGCTCCCTGTGTCCAAATTGGACACGTCACAACTTGGCCCGCAGCTCGACCACACGGCCGAGGATCTGCACGGGCAAGCTCTCAATCTCCTCGTTACTGTAATACATAGGCTCGTAGGCCGGATTGCTGGGTATCAGCGTCACGCCCTGCGGGCTCTTTTTTATGCGCTTGACGGTTGCATCGTCGCCGTTTACCAGCACGACGGCGATGTCGCCGCTGTCCACGTCCGGCTGGCGACGGACGATCACGACGTCGCCGTCCGAGATCTTGGGCTCCATGCTGTGGCCCTTGATCTGCAGGCCAAAGTACTCACCGTCTCCGGCGGCTTCAGCGCTGATGTCCTCCCAGTCGATGACCTCCTCGATCGCGTCGATGGGGATGCCAGCTGCCACGCGGCCGAGGACCGGGACGCGGATGTAGCCGGGGCGCGCTGGGGTTGCTGGCTGCCCGCCGAGCAAGTAGTCAAGTGACACATCAAAATAATTCGCAATGCGCCGATATGTGTCGGTATCCGCCTCGTATTTGCCTGTCTCGTACCCAGACAGGGCGGCCTGACTGACATTGACCGACTTGGCGAGGTCTGCTTGTTTGACATTGTCGCGCTTGCGCAACTCCTTAATTCTGTTCATTTTTATCAACTCCGTTGATATCAAGATAATTGATAAAAATCGAAAAGTAAACGCAATATCAAGATAATTGAAAAAATATATTGACATATCAACATACTTGATATAAGATAGTAAACGCAATCAAGATAATTGATAAGCGGAGGTGATACCTTGGACGGCATCAAAATTTGCCGCGCGAAACGCGGTTTGACGCAGGCGGAGCTCGCGTCGGCGCTGCATGTAGGGCAAAGCACGGTCGCGATGTGGGAGACCAGCGGGTCATACCCACGCGCCGATATGCTCCCAGCAATCGCGGCAGCGCTGAGCTGCACGATCGATGACCTGTACAACGTGCCGACCTGACCGGCTATTAGGAGGTGCTTATATGCAAGGCATTGCTATCTTGCGCAAGGCCGCAGGCCTAAAGCAGGCGGATCTTGCTGCCGAAGTCGGCGTATGTCGCTCCGCTGTCGCTATGTGGGAGACTGACGCCATTACCCGCCGGCATCCAAGCTTCCAGCGATCGCAGCGGCGCTGAGCTGCACGGTCGATGACCTGTACAACACATCTGTCAACCCCAAAAAAGGAGATAAACACATGTCAAAAGAAGCAATCGAAAAAGCAATCTCGAGCATCTGCGACCGCATTGTGAGCGACGCAGGTACTGAGGACGGCTACACGCTCCTGCCGCAAATGACAACTGCGCTGGCGTTGTTGGTCGCAGCCAGCGCAGTTGCGGATGCACTTAGCCGAGCATTTACTCAAGATTTTTGATAGTGGTGTAGGTCACTTTCAACATATCCAAAAATTTCTCGGCATTCATTGGCGATCTTGCCGACGCGGTTGTGCATGCATTCCACGACTTTGTATACTCAATCGCCGCTTCAACTGCCAATTCCTTATCCGTTTTATTGCAGGACTGCATATTTTCACCTCCTTTCGCCTTGATTTTACCATGCTGGCTGAGAAGGTCAAGCGGGCGGAGGGTGGAAAGCCTCAAAACTTATGGGGGGCCGGCCTGACCGGCTATCATCATGTTACCAAAGGATGTGACAAATCACCATGCAGCACAACTACCACAATATCAGCCAAACCGGTAGACGCATTGCCGGCATGACGCAAGAGCGCTGGGCGGAGGCGCTGGACATCTCCGTCGAGAGCGTGCGCCTGTATGAGTCCGGCCGCGGGATGCCGTCCGACGATGTTGCGACGCGGATGGTCGAGGTCTCGGGCGCGCCGGTGCTCGGCTACTGGCACCTGCTTAACAAGTCGCGCGTCGCTGCCGACCTGCTGCCGCAGGTGGATGCCATCGCGCTGCCGCAGGCCGTGATCCAGCTGCTGCGCCGGATCCGCGACTTTGACAGCTCGCACCGCATCGACCGCCTTGTGGACATCGCCGAGGATGGCCGCATCGACCAGGACGAGCGACCGGACTTTGAGCAGATTACGCGCGAGCTCGACGGGATCGTGCAGGCGGCGATGCAGCTTAAGTACGCAAAAGGAGGAGACGAGGATGGCCATGCTGACGACTAAGGACGTGTGCGATCAGCTGTCGATCTCGCGGTCGTCCGTCGGGCGGCTGGTGACGGACGGCGAGCTGCCGTGCTACAAACTGGGCAAGTCGCTGCGCTACTATCAGTCGGACGTAGACGCCTACGTCGAGCGCTGCCGCATCGCAGCGGCACCGGCAGCCGTCTGCGCACCGCAGCCGCGCCCGAAGCCGCAGCCGGAAAAGCGCAAGCGCGGCCGGCCGATCAAAAACGCGGTGCCGGAGTACTACCCCGGCATGAGGGTGGTGTGAGTATGATGATGGGACAAAAAAAGAGCCGTGCCCGCGGCGACGGGCACGACTCAAGGTGCAAAAGTGTAGTAGCTACTACGCTTACATCTTACTGCAAACGTAACTTTTTTGCAAGGGGGGATTTTTGATGGCCGTCATGCGCGTGGAGAAAACAGGAAATTACACAGTCATGAGCAACCGCCATCTGGATGATCCCCGCTTGAGCCTCAAGGCGATCGGCCTGCTGAGCAAGATCCTGCGCCTGCCTGACGACTGGGACTACACGCTCGAGGGCCTCGCCCAGATCTGCAAAGAGGGCAAGGACGCCATCCGGTCCGCGATCGTGGAGCTGGAGCAGGCGGGCTACATCGAGCGCCGCCAGACGCACGCGGCGGACGGATCTTTTGCGGGCAACGAGTACATCGTGCACGAGGCGCCTCTTGGCGCGGATGCGCCACCGTTGTCGGATAATCCCACGACGGTGACACCGTCGTCGGGAAACCCGTCGACGGGAAACCCGTTGACGGAAAATCCAACGCAACCAAATACTAAAGATACCAAGTACTTAGATACTAATACCCCCCTTACCCCCCAGAGGGGGCGGCGAGCGCCGAAAAAAGAGCCAGGACGAGAGCCGACGTGGAAGCCGGAGCGCTTTGAGGCTTTTTGGCGATACTACCCGCGCGGCGAGTCCAAGAGGACAGCGATCGCGGCGTGGGACAAGCTCAAGCCGGACGATGCGCTGATCGACGACATCGCCAGAGCGCTCAAGCGACAGATGGCTAGCGAGGAGTGGCAGCGTGGCGTTGGCATCCCGTATGCGGCTACATACCTCAACCAGCGCCGCTGGGAGGACGAGCCACACGCGCCGGCAGAGCAACCGGCGGAGGGAGGAGGTCTGCCGCTATGGACGTAAAGCAGACACTGATCGATGCGCAGGCGGCCGTGATCGGCAGCGTGCTGATCTCGCCGGAGATCGTCGGCGACGTGATGCTGCGCGTATCGGCGGAGGACTTTTTGACGCCGGAGTACCGGCACGTGTACGATGCCATCCACGCACAGTGGTCCGCGTGCCAGACGGTCGACGTGGTCACGGTGCTGCACCGCCTGGGCGATGCATATCGGCAGATGCTGGTGCAGATCATGGCCGACACACCGACGGCGGCGCACTGGGAGGCGTATGCCGACGTGATGCGCGAGCAGGCAAGGCTTACACGCATCAAGGATGCGGCAGCCAAGATGCTCGACGCGGCGACGCTGGACGAGGCGCGCGCGGCCGTCGAGGCGGCGAGCGAGTGCCTGTGCGACAGCAAGACGCTGCGCGTCGTCAGCTGGCATCAGGGCCTGTGCGAGTTTTACCAGCGCCACGCCGATGGGCATCAGCCGGACTATCTCCGCTGGGGCATCCGGCAACTGGACGAGAGGCTCTACGCCGAGCGCGGCGATCTGATCATCCTCGGCGGCCTGCCGAGCAGCGGCAAGACGCTGCTGGCGACGCAGTTTGCGATGCACATGGCGCGCTCCAGTCTCCGGGTCGGGATTTTTAGCCTAGAGACGTCGGACGCCAAGCTGTACGACCGCATGGTCGCGCAGACGGAGGGCATCAACTTTGGCCGCATCAAGCGCAACCAGATGGTGCTGGACGACTACAAGACGGCGTCGACCGCGATCCAGACGGCGGAGCACATCCACCTTGATGTCATCCGCGCGGGCGGTTTCGGCGTTGCCGATGTGCAGGCGGTCGCCATGGCGCGGCGGTACGACGTGATCGTCATCGACTACGTGCAGCTGCTGCAGGCCAAGGGCAACACCCGCGTGGAGCAGGTGACCAACATCTCGCTGGCGCTGCACACGATGGCGCAGCGGGCCGGCATCGCCGTGATCGCGCTGTCGCAGCTGTCGCGCCCGGAAAAAGGACAGCAGCGCAGCCGTACACCGTCGATGTCGGACCTGCGCGAGTCCGGCCAGCTGGAGCAGGACGCGGATGCCATCATGATCCTCGCGGCGCAGCCCGGCGGCGACCGGGTGCTGTCGATCGTCAAAAACAAAGAGGGCGAGCGCGGCGCGATCGAGCTTGTCTTTGACGCGGCGCATCTGCGTATGCTGCCGGCGGTGTCCAAAATGGACACGCGCGTCGACCACGACGACGAGGACGACTGGCCGCGGATGCAGGCGTGGCCGCGCACCGCGGAGGGAGGAGGCGAGCTGCCATAAAGATCGGAGACAAGCTACCCGGCATGGTGCCGTCCTATGGGTCGACGTGCTCGGGCTTTGTATCGGACGGGCAAGCATTTACGGCGACCGTGGTGTACATCCATCCACAGCGGCGATTTTACACCGTGGAGTTTGATCTGCCCCGCGGACGCAAGTGCCGCGAGAGCTACTACTTCCCGGACCGCGCCGGCGACGACACGCTGCCGCGCAAGGACCGGCAGCCGAGACTGCCGGGCAGCCCAAAAAAGAAATAAAGCAAGAGGTGCAAAAAGTGAAAGTTATCAGCATTGTGAATCTCAAGGGCGGTGTCGGCAAAACCGCCACGGCCATCAACATGGCCAGCATCTTGGCCACGGAGTACGGCAAGAGCGTGCTGCTGATCGACGCAGACCCGCAGGCCAACGCGACCCGCTTTTTCGGCGGCGACCACGCGCCGGTGACGCTATACGACGTTTTCACGCGCCCGAGCTCGTGGGACGAGTGCTGCTGGATGACGCAGGTCGACGGCGTGGACATCATCCCGGCCAGCATGGATCTGCTGCAGCTCGACGTCGCGGCGGCAACCGCGGATAAGTCGCTTGTCTCCGGCTTTGGGGACTTTATGGCGGCGGAGTTCGCGGAGTCCGACTACGACTACGTCCTCATTGACTGCCCGCCGGGCTTTACGGCGGTGTCGATCGCGGGCATCTCCGTCAGCGATGACATCATCATCCCGGCCAAGGTCGACGCCTTTGCCATCTCCGGCATCGACGAGCTGACGGCGCAGATCCGCGCCGTGCAGACGGTGCGCAGCAGCATACGGATCGCCGGCGTGCTGGTGACGATGTGGCACAACGCACCGGTCGTCACGCAGGGCGAGCAGTACCTGCGCGCCATGGACGTGCCGGTCTTTGAGACAACCATCCGCCGCACGGACAAGATGGACGAGGCGACCTTCGCGCGCCAACCGATCAGTACATACAGCCGGTGGTGCGCGGCCGCCCGCGACTACCGCGACTTTGTGGACGAGTACCTGGGCAAGGAGGCGGCAGACGATGAGCAACTTTAACCTCGCGGACTACATCCAGCCGCCGGCCGGCGCCACGAAGCCTGCCGAGCGCAAGCTGCAGATGATCCCCACGCGCAAGATCTTTGCCAACGACAAAAATTTTTATGACACGAGCAAGGTCGACGACCTGATTGACAGCATCCTGATGCAGGGGCTACTCGACCCGCTGACCGTCCGGCCGTCCGGAGACGGCGAGGGCTACATCATCATCTCCGGCCACCGGCGTCACCGCGCGCTGATGACGATCTTGGACGATCATCTCGCCGAGGACACAAAGCCCTTTGAGACGACTCCGTGTTTTGTGCGCGAGCCGGGCGATGAGTTAATGGAGGAGCTGATGCTGATCCAGGCCAACAGCGCGACGCGCGTGCTGACCTCGGCAGAGACCTCCAAACAGGTCGACCGCGTGCGCGATCTGCTGTACGGCCTCAAGTCACAGGGCTACGAGTTCCCGGGCCGGATGCGCGACTACGTCGCCAGCGCGTGCAATATTTCGGCGTCCAAGATCGCGCGGCTGGACACGATCAAGACCAAGCTGATCCCGCAGATCAAGCAGTACTATGACGACGGCCGCATGCCCGAGAGCGTGGCCTACGAGATCGCCAAGTGCTCGGCGGGTGACCAGCAGCTGATTGCCAAGGTCAAGGGCAACGGCAAGGACGGCCTGTGCGCCATGCGCTGCGGGGAGGCCGAGCGCATCTTGGACGACCGCGACAGTCTCGCCGCCCGCAAGTGCAAGTATGCATGCGGCGTCCCGTGCGACAACATGGTCAAATCGCTGCAAAAGACGACCGGCAACTACATGCGCAGCTGCGAGCACACCTGCTGTATGGACTGCCGTGATCTCGCCACCTGTGATAAGTACTGCAAGATCGCCAAGGATAAGCACCTGCAGATGCGCGCAGAAGCCGAGGCCGAGGAGCAGCGCCGCGAGGAGCGCCGGCGCGAGGACCGGAAGCAGCGCGACGATAAGTGCGCGGCGTACTGGGCGAGGCTGCACGACGCGATTGATCAGCACGGGCACAGCGCGGAGCTCGCCGCAGTGATGCATATCACGGAGACGGCGCTCGAGGCCGGCGGCACATACTACGCGCCGTACCGGCAGTGCATGCCGGAGGAGCTCGACGCGCTGGTCGCGGCGGCGGATATCCTCGGCGTGACCACGGACTATCTGCTCTGCCGGACGGATAACCCGCACTTTACGACGCTGCCGCAGCGCGAGAGCAAAAAGGAGGACGACGCATGAAAATCTACATAGCAGGTAAGATCACCGGAGACCCGTACTACAAGGCCAAGTTTGCCCGCGCCGCTGCGGACATCGCCGATGCCGGCCACACGCCCATCAACCCGGCCATGCAGCCGGAGGGCATGAGCAACGCCGACTATATGCGAATCAGCCTTGCGCAGCTGGACAGCGCGGATGCAGTCGCGTTTTTGCCGGACTGGGAGGACTCCAAAGGTGCACGGATTGAGCACCTCTTGGTGGAGTACACCGGCAAGCCGACGTATGACATCAAGTCTGCTCGCTATTACAGGTGGACGCTTGCGACAACACGCGAGGGCAAAATCCGCGGCGTCGTCGACGGGCGCTGGGATTTTAACGGCATGACAAGCGACGAGGTCATGGATACTATGCGGCTTTGCACCGGCGCCAGCTTGGAAAACTGTGACAAGTGTCCGCTGCACGACATCGACCACTGTGATGATGTACTGATGCAGGCTGCCTTTGAGTTGCTGCAACATCATCAATTTTTAATCGACGAGCAGGAGGCCGGCCATGACTGAATACAACATAAACGAAACGGAAGTGCTGCAGAGAGCGCTGGACACCTACGGATCTGCCCCACAGATTGCGATGGTGTTTGAAGAAATGAGCGAGCTGCAAAAGGAGCTGTGCAAGTACCTGCGCGGACGGGGTTCGTCCGAGCATATTGCCGAGGAGATCGCCGACGTGGAGATCATGCTCGATCAAATGAAGATGCTGTTTTGCTGCGCGGATGATGTGCGCAATGAGCGCAGGCGCAAGGTAGAGCGGCTGAAAGAGAGACTGGGCGGTGATAGTGATGGCTAAGCGCATCCCGAAAAATAATTCTTATGTCCGCATTCCTGCGGACAAACTTGAGGCGATAATTGAAGCAGGCTGTCCGCCAGTTTCTGGTTATGAGCGTTGTACGCATTGCATTGGCACGGATGGAGATTGCATTGCCTGTTGGCACGCATGGCTAAAGGACGGTGACAGCGATGCCAAAGCGAATTAACCCGCGCCGGAGACCGGCGACGGCGGATGCCTGCCGCGTGACGGATATGTATCAGCACCGGACCTGATCCGCGTGCTGCGAGACGAGTATGAGATCGACATCATAGGAGGATGACGGATGCAAAGCGTGACATATCGGCGGCGCGGCTATCTTTTTGCAGTGCGCCGCAAGGTCGTCGGCGTCCAGCTTTTCTGGACGATCTGTATGCGATCGCCGCGCACGCACGAGTGGCTGCCGGTCCTCGGAGAGCGACCTTTTACCAGCAGCGTGGCGGCGGAGGCGCGGCTCGCGGATCTCGCGCACATCAATCGCTGGGAGGTCGCACACTCGGTCGGCGTTGCTTTTGCGCCGGGCGAAAACAAGTAAAAAGGGATGGCGGGGCTGCGGCCCCGCCGTTTTGCGTCCTGTTAGGAGGCTACATGGCAAAAACAAAACGACTTAAAAAGCAGACTGCCGGGCGGCTTGTGCGCGCTGTCTGCTATACGCAGGTGCTGTCAACGGACGCGCCGAGGGCGCGAGCCGAAAAGGCCAAGTGCTCCACGGCGGCGCGCAGGAAGCTCAACTATCGCTTTGCGTACCAAAAGCTGCAGATGCAGCTCGCGGCCAACTTTACGCGACGCGACCTGTATGTGACGCTTACATACGACGACGCGCATCTGCCGCCAAACCGCAAGGCCGCGAAAAAGCAGGTCGCCGCATTTTTTGACCGGATGCGCCGGCAGTACCGGCGGGCCGGGCGCGAGCTGCGCTATGTGTACGTCACGCAGGAGCTGCAAAGCGATGGAAGCCGGAGACTGCACCACCATCTGATCATCAGTGCGACGGGCGCGGGAGACTACGACACCATCCGCGCGCTGTGGCCAAACGGCGACAACGTCGAGATCCTGCCGATCGGCGAGACGGAGATGTATGTGCATGATGACTTTTTGGAGCTGGCGCAGTACCTGCTCCACGAGCGCAATCCGGACGCGCCGGCAACCGCGGTCGGCGACCGCGGATGGAACGCGAGCCGCAACCTACGCAAGCCGGTCGAGGAGTCCGAGATGGTGGACGAGTCGGTCACGGTCACCGCGCCGCCGGGCGCGTATATACTGGACACGGACCACAAGCAAAATGAGTTTGGGTGCTATGATTATATAGTGTATCTGCTGCCGGAGCGCCGAGCGCGCAAGGAGTAGATGCCTATATTATCTGTCTTGGGGTTGTGTATATCTTTAGACGCAGCCCAAACAAATTGGAGGGATTTACTTGCAAAAGGATTGCAAAAGCAGTAAAATGATAGTGCAAGGCAACCGGGCCGTGTGCCCAGTGTGCCAAGCAGTGACGCGCGTCGTCATCCTGCCGGACACGGTGGTGCTCAACTTCCCGCTGTACTGCCACCGGTGCAGACGGACGACGATCGTCGACTACAACCGCATACGCCTGAGCGATAACGCCTGAGCGATCTGATTACGCAGCAATGTGTGTCAGTCGCTCGGGCGTTTTTTATTTTGCGCAGATCGCCGGGCGTCTCGGAGGTGATAGCCCGTTATGGCGACCGGTATCTACGCAGACAAGCGCTGGCCGCCGCTGCGCGCTCGCGTCCTGCGCCGCGATGATTACCTGTGCCAGCAGTGCCTGCGATATGGCAAGCACCGCGCGGCGACGACTGTGCACCACTGTTTTCCGGCCGGGCGCTATCCAAGCTATGCCTGGGCGGCCTGGAATCTTGTCAGCCTTTGCTCGCGCTGCCACGATGCGATGCACGACCGCAACAGCGAGCAGCTCACGCCGCTGGGTGAGCAGTGGCGACAGCGCGCCGAACGCCGCAAGCCCCCCCTCTCGTGACCTCCAGCGCTTACCATCCGGGGACCGGCGGGGGAGGACTCTTTCCAACCGCGCCGGGTTTTCGGCGCGGGGGGATCGCGCGGGTACAAAGCAACCGGGCGCGCGCACGGAAACCTTGGAGGCGGCATTTTTGCGTCCCTGCGATTTTTGCGCAAAAACGAATCAATCCCAGCCCAAAACGTGGCCGGAAGCGTGTCCAAATTGGACACAAAAGGAGCGTGAGACATGAGCAAGCGCGAGGATGCGATCCGCGACAACATGCGGCTCGCTGGAACTTACAACCAGGCGTTTGAACCGATCATCAAGACGCTCGCCCGCATCCAGACGGAGCTTGCAAAGGCCGAGCGCGACTGGCGCTCGAACGGCGGCGAGTTTGTGACCGAGTACACCAACAAGAGCGGAGCGACCAACGCGGTAAAAGACCCGTACTACTCCGTGGTCGAGGGGCTGCGCGGGCAGATCGTCGACATCTCGGCGCAGCTTGGTCTGACGCCGACCGGCCAGCGGCGCGTACTTGGAAACGCGAAGGCAGCACCGACCGGGCCGACCGCGCTGGAGCGCGCACTCGCCGAGGCACGAGAGAGGGCAGGGAAATGACCGGCGCGGATGCAGACCTGCTGCGCACGCAGCTCGTCGATCACCGCAACGCCTCGGACGTCCTTGCCTACGTCACCGGCTGCCTGGACGGGACGATCCTTGCCTGCCCGGATATCCGGCAGGCGTGCGAACGCTTTGTCGCGGACCTTGCCGACCCGCGCTGGGAGTTTCGGCCGGCCGAGGCGGAGTACGCGATCGAGCTGATCGAGACTATGCTGTGCCACCAGCAGGGGCAGCGGCTGGACGCCACTCCACTCCGCGGACAACCGTTTTTGCTCCTGCCGTATCACAAGTTTTGCGTGTACAACCTCCTTGGCTTTTACCTTGCCGGCACAGACGAGCGCCGGTTTAAGGAGGCGTTTATCTTTGTACCCCGGAAAAACATCAAGACGACGTTTGCGGCCGCGCTTGCCTGGGCGCTGTCGCTGATCGAGTCGCCGTCCGGGTCCAAGGTGTACATCGTGTCTGCTGCGCTCAAGCAGTCGCTGGAGTCTTTTGGCTTTTTGGCCTACAACGTCCGGCGGCTCGGCCTGTCCCAGGACGACGACCCCAACGGCCTGCGCATCCTGGACAACAACGCCGAGCGCAGCATCTCCGGCTCGGTCGGCGATGGGTCTATCTACATCAACGCGCTGGCGTCCAACCCGGACCAGCAGGATAGTTTTAACGCCAACATCATCATCGCCGACGAGCTGCACGCCTACAAGTCGCCCAAACAGTACAACGTGCTCAAGGAGGCGACCAAGGCGTACACCAACAAGCTCGTCATCGGCATCTCGACGGCGGGTGACCGCGAAAACAGCTTTTGTGGGCACCGGCTTAAGTACTGCAGGCAGATCCTTAACGGCACGATCAAGTCCGCGGACGCGGATGCGCTGTTTGTCTTTATCGCGGCGGCGCCGGTCGATGAGTCCGGCAACGTGGACTACACCAACGCCGACGTGCAGCGCATGGCAAACCCCGCCTACGGGGAGTCCATCCGCCCAAACGACATCATGAACGATGCGCTGCAAGCGCAAAACGACCCGCAGCAGCGCAAGGACTTTTTTGCAAAGTCGCTGAATGTCTATACGTCCGCGATGCGGGCCTACTTTAACATCGCGGAGTTTCGGGCGTCGGATGCCAAATATCACTGGACGATCGAGCAGCTGGCAAAGCTGCCGATCAAGTGGTACGGCGGCGCCGACCTGTCCAAGATGCACGACCTGACGGCGGCCTGCCTGTACGGCGTATACCAGGGCGTCAACATCATCATCCCGCACTGCTGGTTCCCGGTCACGGCCGCGGCCGTCAAGGCCGAGGAGGACAACATCCCGCTGTTTGGCTGGCAGGAGGACGGCTGGCTGAGCATGAGCAACGACAAGTCCGTCAATCACGCGGAGATCGTCGCTTGGTTTGTGCGGATGCGGCAGATGGGCTTTAAGATCGCCGAGGTCGGGCACGACCGGAAATTTTGCCGCGAGTACTTTGCCGGCATGAAAAAGGCCGGATTTAAGATCGTCGATCAGCCGCAGTATTTTTACAAAAAATCGGAGGGCTTTAGGCACATCGAGGCGGCAGCAAAAAACGGCCTGCTGTACTACCTGCACGCCGAGCCCTACGAGTACTGCGTGCAAAATGTCCGGGCGGTCGAAAAGACGGACGACATGGTTCAGTATGAGAAAATCGAGCCGACGCTGCGCATTGACGTCTTTGATGCGTCCGTCTTTGCGGCGATCCGGATGCTGGAAAACAGCGAGAAAGCAGCCAAAGACCTTGGCTGGTTTGCGTGAGGAGCGTGAGATATGAGACTTTTCGCGGGCCGCAAGGCGGCCAAAAAGCGAGGTGCCGGCGGCCTAATCGGGTGGATCGTCGGCAGCGACGGGTCTGCGATGCAGGTGCCCGGCTACACCCGGCTGATCGACTGCCCGGAGGTCGCCGCGGCAGTCGATGCGATTGCCGGAAGCGTCTCCAGCATGACGATCCACCTGCTGGAAAACACCAAGGCGGGCGACGTGCGCGTGCGCGATGCGCTGGCGACCAAGGTGGATATCAACCCCTACGGTCCGACCACGCGCAAGACGTGGGTCGAGTGGATCGTGCGCACAATGCTGACGGCCGGCGATGGCAACGCCTTTGTGCTGCCGGTGACGACCAACGGCTACCTGGACGACCTGATGCCGATGCCGGATGCAACCGCGCAGCCGGTCGGCGACAGCTACGTCGTGCAGTGGCGCGGGCGCAGTTTTGCGCCGGACGAGGTGCTGCACTTTGTGCTCCACCCGGACTTGACCTATCCGTGGCGCGGCACCGGCTACCGGGTGCAGCTGCGCGACGTGGCAGCCGGCCTCAAACAGGCCGCCGCCACGAAAAAGGGCTTTATGTCCACAAAGTGGAAACCGTCGATTATCGTCCGCGTGGACGGTATCGCCGAGGAGTTTGCCGGGAAAGAGGGCCGCCGTAAATTTTTGGACGATTATCTGAGCACCGACGAGGCCGGAGAGCCGTGGGTGGTGCAGGCGGACCTGATGGACGTGCAGCAGATCAAGCCTTTGTCGCTGCAGGATCTGGCAATCAACGACGCCGTGACGCTGGACAAGCGCACGGTCGCCAGCGTAATGCATGTCCCGGCGTTTTTGCTGGGCGTCGGGGACTATGACCAGGACGCCTACAACAACTACGTGCGCTCGACGGTGATGGAGATCGCCACGGCCATCCAGCAGGAGCTGACCAAAAAGCTGCTTCTCTCGCCGTCCCGGTATTTCCGCCTCAATCCGCGCAGCCTGTATGCCTATAGCATGGCCGACCTGTCGTCGGTCGCGTGCGACCTGTATGTGCGCGGTCTCATGACCGGAAACGAAGTACGCGACTGGCTGGGCATGACGCCCAAAAAGGACCTCGACCAGCTCGTGATGCTGGAGAACTACATCCCCGCCGGCATGATCGGCGACCAAAAAAAGCTGATCCAGGATCAGCAGAAGGAGGGCAAAGATGTCTGATAACAACAGCCGGCAGGGCCGGCAGCTGCGGAGCACGCCGCAGCAGTTTTGCACCCGCGACGACGGGGACGACCTCATCATCGAGGGGTATTTTGCCGTGTTTGACAGTCCCTATGTCCTGTGGGACGGGGCGACCGAGATCGTCAAGCCGGGGGCGTTTGCCGGATGTCTGTCCGGCGACATCCGCGCGCTGATCGACCACGACACACGGCTCGTGCTCGGCCGCACCAAGGCCGGCACGCTGACGCTGCGCGAGGATGCGCGCGGCCTGTATGGCACAATCAAAATCAATCGGGACGATGCCGACGCCATGAGCCTCTATGCGCGCGTCCAGCGCGGTGACGTCGACCAGTGCTCGTTTGGATTTGACATTGAGGAGGAGACCTTTGTCGACCTCGGCGGCGGACAGTGCCGCTGGGAGATCAACAAGGTAAACCCACTGTACGAGGTCTCGGTCGTGACCTATCCGGCTTACGAGGAGACCGCCGTCAAAGCCCGCCATGCGGATCTCGCCGAGATCCAGCGCCGGCAGGCAGAGACATGGAAAACCAAGATGATCAACAGACTGACAGGAGGAGATAAACATGGCACTTAAAGTACTGCTGCTGCGCAATAAGCTGTCCGCCGTCAACGCGACGCTTGCACAGCTGCGTGAGCAGGCTGCGGCGCTGGAGACCCGCGAGAGCGAGCTGGCCGCAGACATCGAGGCGGCCAAGACCGACGACGAGCGCGCCGCCTGCGAGACGGCAATCGGCGAGTTTGAGGCGGACCGCGACAAGGTGACGGCAGACATCGTGGCAGCCGAGGAGGATGCCGCGAGCCTGACCGAGCAGATCGAGGCCGCCGAAGCCAACGCCGCCGAGGCCCGCAGCGCAGCCCACACCAACACCACATATCACACTGAGAGAGGAGCACACAAAACTATGCCTACCAACACCGCGGGCGGCGATGCCCGCAGCCGCTTTTACGGCATGACCTACGCCCAGCGCGACGCATTTTTTGCCCGCGATGACGTCACCGCATTTTTGACCCGCACCCGTGAGATGCTTGGCCAGCAGCGCGCCGTGTCCGGCGCAGCCCTCGGCATCCCCGAGGTGATGCTGGACATCGTCCGCGACAACATCAACCGCTACAGCAAGCTGATCGGCTACACCCGCCTGCGCCAGGTGCGCGGCAAGGCGCGACAGAACATTGTCGGCACCGTGCCGGAGGCTGTGTGGACGGAGATGGTCGGCACGCTCAACGAGCTGACTATCACCATCAACCAGGTCGAGACCGACGGCTACAAGGTCGGCGGCTACGTCTTTGTCTCCAACTGCTACTTGGAGGACGACGACAACATCGGCCTGGCGACCGAGATCCTTGACCAGCTCGGCCAGGCGATCGGCTACGCGCTGGACAAGGCCATCCTTTTTGGCACCGGCACCAAGATGCCGGTCGGCATTGCGACCAGACTGGCAGCCGCCGAGCAGCCCGCATGGTGGGGCACCAACCAGGGCACTTTTACGGCGCTTGCGACGACCAACGTCATCAAGTCCAACTCCGCCGCCAAAAACGGCGAGGAATTTTACGCGGATCTGATCACCGCGCTCGGCACTGCCGACCCCAAGTACTCCAACGGCACGCCTGTGTGGGTGTGCAATCACAAGACACACATCGCGCTGCAGAGCAAGGCGCTTGCCTTTGACAGTGCTGCCGCGCTGACTGCCGGCGTGACGTCCGAGATGCCGATCATCGGCGGCCAGATCGTGGAGCTGGACTTTGTGCCGGACAACGAGATCATCGGCGGCTACATGGATCTGTATCTGCTGGCCGAGCGCGAGGGCACGACCCTCGAGCAGTCCACGGAGGTCAAATTTATCGAGGACCAGACTGCGTTTAAGGCGACCGCCCGCTACGATGGCAAGCCGGTGCGCGGCGAGGCTTTTGTGGTGGTGCGCTACGACAACGTCGCGCCGGTGACCTCGGCGACTTTTGCCGCTGACTCCGCCAACTGATGGCCGGCGGTACGGCCGAGCCGGTGCTTGCGCTGCTCAAGGCTGATCTCGGCGTGACGCACACCAAGCGCGACGAGTACTTTGCGGCGCTGATCGCGGCCGCGGCCAAGATGCTGCGCACCGAGGGCGTCGTCCTCGACCTGAGCGACCAGGGCGACCAGCTGCTGCTGGAGATGTATGCCGCGCACCTGCACGAGCGCAGGCAGCAGCCGACCATGGCGATGCCGCGCTACCTGCGGGCCAAAATTAACAATCGGCTCTGCCATCAGCAGATGCAGGGCTAAGGCACAACACGCCGGTGTGCCCAAATCGGACACACCGGCAAAGGAGGGAGACGTGTGTACGATGATGTAATCAATCTGATCGCCATTGACGAGCGCGGCAACGACGTCGGCAGCCACGAGGTTTTTTGCAAGCGCGAAAGCATCACGCGCGCCGAGCACTACCAGGCGGCCGCCGTTGGCCTGCACCCGTCGGTGCAGTTTCGGCTGGCCGACTGGCGAGATTACGACGGACAGAGATTTGTCGAGCACGAGGGCAAGCGCTACATCGTCGAGCGCACCTACGAGACGCGGGACGGCGGGCTTGAGATTGTGGTGAGGTGACGGGCGCATGATGGTGATGGCAAACGAGCTCGGCGACGCGATCGCGGGCGTGCTGGCTGAGTACAGCCGTGACGTGCAGGATAAGCTGCGCAAAATCGTAGATGCAAGTATGCGCGAGCTTGTGGCCACTACGCGCAAAACCGCGCCGAGGCGCAAGTCCGGCACCGGGCACTACTACAAGCAGATCGCGTCCAAGCTGACGCTTGATACGGACAGCGGATACGCGCGGACGTGGTACGTCAAATGGCCGGACTACCGGCTGACGCACCTGCTGGAGTTTGGGCACCAAAAGGTCAACGGAGGCCGCGTCGAAGGCACGCATTTTTTGCAAAAAGCGGTGACACAAGTCACCGAGGAGTACTTGCAGCAAGTGGAGGAGGCGCTGAGCGGTGGCTGATATCATCCCCACGGTGCTCGACGGCATCCAGCACATCGAGACGTGCTGGGCTATGCCGCCGTCGCTGCCGTATGCCGTCTATCACGACCGGACGACCCGCCGCGGCGCCGACCTGTACAACGGCATCACAGAGCACAACATCACGATCGAGCTCTACGCGCAAAAGCCAGCCGAGGATCTCGAGGCCCTGATCGAGCAGCGGCTCGACGCGCTCGGCCTTGAGTACGTGCGGGAGGAGCGCATGTGGATCGACACGGAGCACTTTTTTGAGACGGTGTACGATTTTACATACACCGAGAAAGGATTTGCATAATTATGGCACTCAAAAAACGAAAAGACATCACGCTTGGATCCGGCAAGCTTTACGTGCAGGAGTACACCGGCACGACCGTGCCGGAGACCGAGGCGATCTGCACGGACGACAACATCCTGGGCTACATCTCCGGCGGCGCGACGCTGTCGTACAAGCCCACCTTTTACAATGCAAAGGACGATCTTGGACTTGTGTCCAAGACGGTGCTCACCGCCGAGGAGGTGACGCTTAAGTCCGGCGTGATGACGTGGGACGGCAACACGCTGGCCAAGCTCAGCGCGACGGCCCGCGTGACGGAGACCGACGCTGCGACAGGAAAACCCGCAAAGCGATCCGTTAAGATCGGCGGCGTCGACAACGCCGACGGCAAAAAGTACGTGCTGTGCTTTAAGCACGCTGACAAGGACGGCAAGCGCGAGCTTTACGTGCGCATTGTCGGCAAAAACCAGTCCGGCTTTGAGATCGCCTTTGCGAAAGACAAGGAGACCGTCATCGACGCTGAGTTTGCTGCCGACCCGATGGACGCGGAGGGCACGCTGATCTACTACGATGAGGTGTACACGGCATGACAAATCGATTTACACTTGGCCAGCACAAGGCAATCTTTACGCTGGAGCTGCAGGACGGCCGCGCGCTGCTGCTGACCGTGCCGCCGCTGAGCGTTTTTAAGCGGATGACGGCTATGCAGGACAGCGCAGGCGTGGACGAGATGATCGACATCGTCTGCGACATCCTTAACTGCAACCGCACGGGCGCGACCTTTACGCCCAAGGAGGTCGCCGGGCTTTTTGCCTTTGACGATCTTATCGGCTTTTTTGCCGCATACTCGGACTTTGTCGCGGGGGCGACCAAGGCAAAAAACTGACGATCCCGTACTATCCCGATGACGGAGATGGTACGGGATGCCACTACACGATCGAGACGATCGGCGAGCATCTGGTGGCACAGTATGCCAACATGGCTCTGCCGGACGTCTGCGATCTGCTGCTGGACGACTATATGCTGCTGCTGCGCGACGCCTTTATTGCGCGCAAGCTGCAGTCGGAGGACGGCCGCGAGTATCTGGATAACGCCTGGAGACTGGAGCAGACTGAGCCGGATGTGGTCGGCCTGCGCAGCACCTTCGGGCGGCATGAGGAGGTGGACACTTGAGCGGCAAAGGTACGACACTTAAGGGCATCACCGTCGAGATCGGCGGCGATACCACAAAGCTTGGCGACGCGATCCTTAAGGCGCGCAAGTCGGCGAGCGATCTGAGCGGCGAGCTACGCGGCGTCGAGTCGCTACTTAAGTTTGATCCCACCAACACTGTCCTGCTTGCGCAAAAGCAGGATATCCTCGCCGAGTCGATCGCCGGCGCTAAGGACAAGCTTAAGATGCTGATCGCAGCGCAGGAGTCGATGTCCAATCAGCTGGCCGATGGCAAGATCAGCCCGGAGCAGTACCGCGACTTTGAGCGAGAGATCGAGTCGACGCGCCAGCAGCTCACGCGACTGGAGGCAGCTGCCTCCGGGACGGACGACGCCGTCGCTAATGTCGGTGACGCAGCCAGAGAGGCCGGCGAAAAGGCCGAAAAAGCCTCCGGCGGATGGTCCGTCTTAAAGGGCACGCTGGCCGACCTGGCAGCGTCGGCAATCAAGACCGCCGCGAGCGCGATCGGCGACACGGCGCAGGAAATGATTACCGGTGCGGCGGAGTATGGCGATACAATCGACAAAATGTCACAAAAGATGGGCATGTCGTCCGACTCTTATCAGGAGTGGGATTTTGTCCTGCAGCACTGCGGCGCATCGATTGAGTCGCTAAAACCAGCGATGAAAACGCTGGCCACAGCCGCTGAAAGCGGCTCGGACGCCTTTGCGCAGCTCGGCATATCGCAGGAGCAGATCGCTGGCATGTCGCAGGAGCAGCTTTTTGATGCCACGATTGCAGGTCTGCAAAATGTGACCGACGAGACGCAGCGGACATACCTTGCCGGGAAACTCCTTGGCAGGGGCGCAACGGAGCTCGGCCCGCTGCTTAACACAAGCGCGGACGACGTCGCCGATATGCGCGCGCAGGTGCACGACCTCGGCGGCGTGATGGGCTCGGACGCGGTCAAGGCGGCCGCAGCCTATCAGGACAGCCTGCAAAACATGCAGTATGCCTTTAGCGGCTTAAAAAATAACATCTCTGGCGAGCTGCTGCCGACGCTGACGCTGATCATGGACGGCGTCACAAAAATGCTGACTGGCGGCGGCGACGAGGTCGCGGCAGCGGTCGGAGACCTTGTCGTGTCCCTGTCTGGGCAGCTCACGGCGCAAGCGCCGCGCATGATGTCCGTCGCGCTGACCTTTATCGCGGCGCTGGTGACCGGCCTGCTGTCCGCGCTGCCTGACCTGATGGGCGCGGCCGTGGATTTGGTGGGCGCGCTGCTGCTCGGCATCGCGGATCAGCTGCCGGGCATCATCACTGCGGCGATGTCCGCGCTGCTAGGTATCGTGGCCACGATCACGTCCCCGGAGTCGATCACGCTGCTGATCCAGGCTGCGATGCAGCTGATGCTGGCACTCGCCCGCGGGCTTATCACGGCGATCCCGCAGCTGATCGACGCCGTACCGGGCATCATCACAAATCTTGTCGAGTCTTTTTACGCGATGCTGCCGGAGATCATCGGCGTGGGCATCGAGATCGTCATCGCGCTGGCGTCCGGGCTTGTGTCCAACGCCGGGCACATCATCGCGGCTGTGCCGCGTCTCGTAGAGACGATCGTCCGCGGCTTTTTGGCCTGCGTAAAATCCTACTGGAACATCGGCAAGTCCATCGTCGACGGCATCCGGCAAGGCGTAACTGAGCAATGGCAGCGACTTAAGTCGGACGTGTCCCATCTTTTTACGGGCTTGGTCGACTGGATCAAAAAGCTGCTCGGCATCCACAGCCCATCGCGCGTCTTTGCGGATATCGGACAAAATATGGCGGCCGGCATCGGCGACGGCTGGGCGTCTACGATCGGCGACATCAATCGCCAGATCGGCGAGTCGCTGCAGCCGCAGTACGTCATCGGCGTGGATATGCAGGGACTGTATGCGCAGGCAGCTACGCTGCAAGCGGCCGCATCTACTGGCGCCGGCAGTGACGTCGCCGCCGTGCTCGAGCGCATGGACCGCCTCGAGCGCGCGATCACAGGTATGCAGATCTACATGGACGGAGACGCGCTTGTCGGCTCTGTCGCCACGCGCATGGACTATGCGCTCGGCGGCATCTACGCGAGCAAGGACAGGAGGACGATATAATGGCACTTACGTGCAAAATCGGCGGTGTACAGTACACCGCGCTGGATCTGATGAGCGTGCAGATTGGCCTGCCGGACATCAAGACGCAGAGCGAGAGCGTCCCAGGCGCGGACGGCGAGATTGATCTCACCGACGCGCTGACGGGCGGCCCGGTCTTTGGCAACCGACAGATCAAGCTTCGCTTTGGCTTTGCACCGACCTGTCTCTTATACACATCTCCGAGCCCACGAGACCCTAAGACATCTCGT
>ENA-UALO01000324-UALO01000324.1-human-gut-metagenome-genome-assembly--contig:-NODE-324-length-20181-cov-12.475902_pt1 | contig 20181 bp, 20 predicted proteins | sample MGYA00243701_ERZ654470 | MGnify/ENA primary metagenome ERZ654470 (study PRJEB26926, sample SAMN06164444) | human gut metagenome | biome: ENVO:00009003; feature: ENVO:2100002; material: ENVO:00002003...
AGCCTATCATCTCGCAGGAACTTTGGGACAGCGTTCAGAAGCGAAAGAAACGAGCGAACAGGACAGCGGCAAAAGGTACGCATAGCAATCGTTTAAGCGGTTATCTGTACTGTGCGGATTGTGGCAGAAGAATGACCCTGCAAACGCATTACAGCAAAAAAGACCGTTCGGTGCAGTATTCTTACCGTTGCGGCGGGTATGCAAGCAAAGTAAACTCCTGCTCTGCCCATTCAATTAGTGCTGATAATGTTGAAGCCTTGATATTATCGGCTGTCAAACGATTATCAAGATTTGTTCTGAATGACGAAGAAGCCTTTGCAAAAGAACTTCAAGCCTTATGGAATGAAAAGCAGACAGAAAAGCCAAAGCAGAATAAATCGGAATTGCTCCGTTTTCAGAAGCGATACGATGAGCTTTCCAAACTCATTCGTGGCTTGTATGAAAATCTTGTTTCGGGTTTACTGCCCGAAAGACAGTACAAGCAACTGATGAAGCAGTACGATGACGAGCAGGCTGAACTGGAAACGAAGATTGAAGTAATGGAAAAGGAACTTGCCGAAGAAAAAGTAAATGCTGTTGATATTAAGCATTTCATTTCTTTAATTCGCAAGTGCAAAGAGCCGACAGAAATTTCCGATTTGATGTTTGCTGAACTCATTGACAAGATTGTGGTATATGAAGCAGAGGGTGTGGGAAAAGCAAGGACACAAAAGGTTGATATTTACTTCAACTATGTCGGGCGGGTCGATATTGCCTATACAGAAGAAGAACTTGCTGAAATAAAGGCACAGGAAGAACAGATCGAGATGGAACGCTTGGCAAAACAGCGTGAGCGTGAAATAGCCTACCGAGAGAAGCGAAAGGCGAAAAAACTCGCTGAAACCGGTGGAGAAATCGTCAAGACAAAGATATGCCCTCACTGTCAAAAAGAGTTTGTGCCTACAAGTAACCGACAGATATTCTGTTCAAAGGATTGCTGCTATCAGGCAAGGCAGGACCAAAAGAAAGCCGACAGAGAAGCAGAAAGAGGAAATCATTATTATCGTCAGCGTGTCTGTGCTGTGTGTGGCAGTACCTACTGGCCTACACACAGTCAGCAGAAATTCTGTTCCGAGGAATGTCAAAAGCAAAACCACAACGAGAAATCTTTGGAATTTTATCACAAGAAGCAAAAGGAGAAATCAGAATGCAAAGATTTATTACAGACGAAAGAACTGGTATCCAGTACGAACTCATCGGAGATTATTACTATCCCTGCTTGACGATAGAAAACGAAGAACCGTCTACGCTCATAAAATACGGAAGAACGAGGGAAAAATATTTAAGGGAACACAAGAAAGTCTTATATTTCAATCTGCTTACAAGCGGAAAGTTATATGAACACCTTGCTGAAATTGATACTTCGGCGTGTAATATGGCGGAGTATCTGATAAAGGAAATGGCAAGAAAACAAGGTGTGACGGAACAACTGAAAGCGGAGGATATGATGAGATGGGTCGGATTGATGAATAATATCCGAGCCTGTGCAGATGAGATTGTATTGAACGATATTGTGTATTCCTAATAGAATACCAGTCGAAAAGGAACTGCTGTCTTAACTGATGGCAGTTCTTCTTTTTCGGGAAGTATTCAAGAAGTCATTAAGTTGTGAGCATAGTGGAAGTGGCTATGTTGAAAAGTTCACAAAAATGCAGTATAATAAAAATGAGCGAAAATTTGAATTTGGAGAGGTAATTATCTAATGGGAAAGAAGATAAATTTTGAGTTGATTAAAACAAATCTGAAATTGATTTTAATTCCAGTAGTAGTGGTTTTGCTTTTAGGTGCTATTTTGATTTATTTTGCTATAAATGGGCAGCCAAAAACCGTTGCGACTTATGAGCAAGTTTGGGCAGCGGTTGAAAATCAAGGAATTGTTCCCACCGATACAACCGAAATGTTTAAGGAAAAACTGAAAGAGAATAACGATAGCAAGGGTGAACATCTCCAAAAAGCATTAACTTTCATAAATCCAGATAGTGGTATTAATTTTAATTTCTTCATTTTTGATGATGATAAATCTGCACACGCTGCACGAGTTTCTTATTATCATTATGTAAGATACGATAGCGACCGATTTGGGAGCAGAACAACAAACCAAGAATATTCTTCCTCTGCCTCGAATTATACTGTTTATTGGGTAAAGCACGATAATTATTATACAGTATGCACGAGGGTAGGAAATACTGTAATATATGCAGAAGCCGATGCTGACTCAAACAAATTAGTTAAAGATATTATTGAGGAAATTGGCTATCAATAAAATTCCAATTCGTTTGTCGTTATTCATAAAACAAATAATTGAACGCAGAAAACATCGTAGAAATACGGTGTTTTTTGTTACCCTAAACCCTACAATTTCATACATAACCACAGGTTAGTACAAATACCTTGTGTGATTTTTTGAAAGGCTTAGAAAGGCAATTTTGCCCGATTTTCGCCCCGAAAAATGACAGGAACAGGGCAGCAAGTATCTTTCCTGTGTTTTTTTATTTTCAGACGGAAAGGTGGATTGATATGCCGAGAATGAGCAAGAAGCGGAAACAAGAGTGGGCATTGTTTCTGAATGAAAGAAATCGCATTACCTACAACGAACCTTGCAGAAAATGTAGTAATGATTGTAAGCAGAGTTTCCGCTGTATTGTGGTGCTTTGCCCTAAGTATTTATCGAAAAGGAGAACGAAGAAAGATGAAGCAGATGGAAAATGAAATGAATGTAAATGTACCTCTTGAAGTTATCAAGGCAAGTGAGATTGAACCGAAAGAAGTGAAATGGCTGTGGTATCCGTATATTCCGTTCGGCAAGGTTACGCTCTTGCAGGGCGATCCTGGCGATGGGAAAAGCAAGTTAATGCTTTCCATAGCCGCCCTGCTCTCAAAGGGAGAACCTCTCCCCTTTACCGAAGAAGAAACAGAGCCTATGACAGTCATCTATCAGACAACGGAAGATGATGCAGACGATACGGTAGTCCCCCGTTTTAACTCTGCCGGTGGGAACGGAGAAAATCTTATCTTCATCAAAGAAGATGAAAAATCTTTATCCTTTGGAGATAACCGTATTGCTGAAGCAATCGAAAAGTATCACGCAAAACTTTTAATTCTTGACCCGATGAGTTCCTATATCGGAGAGAACTGTTCAATGAACAATGCCAACGAAACAAGAGCAGAGTTTAATCATCTGATAGCGGTTGCCAAAGACACAGGCTGTGCCATTGTGATTATCGCTCATATGAACAAGATGAGAGATACCAACCCTCTTTATCGCACTAACGGTTCGATTGATATTGCGGGTGCTGCAAGAAGTATTCTTGCAATCACACGCACACCGAACAAAGAAGCACCAGCAGAACGATATATGGTGCAAGTGAAATCCAACCTTGCCCCGACAGGCTCGGCAATTCTCTTTGAGGTTGCAGAAAAGGGAGTGGACTTTATTTCTGAAATGGAAATGACCGCAGAAGAAGCGTTCCAATCCCTCGCACCCAAAATGGGCAGACCGAACGAAAAGGAAATCAAGGCGAAAGAATTTCTTTTAGAAATGCTGAAAGACGGAGAAATGCTTTCTTCGGATTGCGAAGAAAGACTTGAAGCCGCAGGGTTCAAGAAATCGACCATCAAAAAGGCAAAGAAGAAAGCAGGCGTTATCTCACGAAAACGAGGCTTTCTGTGGTACTGGTCTTTGCCGATGGGTGATATGCCGAGAGCATAAAAACAGGTTGTCTGATGAATAGACAGCCTGTTTTTTGTTTGAGGCATTAAAGGGAGGTCAAGGGAGGAAAGCCCTTGCCCACGACATCTTTGCAGACGAAGTCTGAAAGTGTCATAGTGGGTTACACACATTCAGAGAATGTTGTGTAATGGCTTCGCCCCTGCCGAGAAAGGAGAGCAAAATGGCAAAAATCGACAAGGCGGATATGAGTTGTGCAAGGGTAAAACAGTACACCGCTTCTGATGTGAGCAAGGCGGAAAGGCACAACGAACGCAAGAATGAAACCTATGAAAATATGAATGTAATTGTGGAACGAATACCCCTTAATGTGCATTTCAAAAAGCCGACTGCCCCTACCTATATGGAACAGTTAAAACAGATGGAAGCAGACGGTCAGGTGTCGCTTCGTGGGTTGAGGAAAGACGCAACACTCTTTAATGAGATAGTGATTGATGTGAATACGATGTACTTCGAGCGTAACGGTGGCTATGAATACGCAAAGCAGTTTTATGAAGAAGCCTATCATTTTATTGAAGAAAAATTCGGTGCGGACAATGTTATATCGGCGGTAATGCACGCTGATGAAATCAATGTAGCCGCAAGCGAAGAACTGGGAAAAGAGGTTTACCACTATCATCTTCACGCTATGGTTCTGCCAGTGGTGGAGAAAGAAATCCTATGGAGTAGGCGTTGCAAAGACGAAAAACTGCGAGGAACAGTCAAGGAAGTGGTTAATCAGATAAGCCATTCAAAGAAATGGAAATCGGATATTCCGATGACCGATGAAAAAGGAAAGCCGCTTCTTAGGAAGAACGGTAAGCCGATGTTTCGTGCTTCGTACAGCATACTGCAAGATGAATTGTTTAACTATATGACGGAGCAAGGGTTCAAAGGCTTTCAGCGTGGCGAATACGGAAGTACAGCAGAGCATTTGACTTCCCTGCAATATCAAATCCAACAGGACAAAGAGCGATTGGAGAAGTTGCAGATGCGTATTCAAAAGGAACAGGTTAAGTATGAGCCTGCCCGTCATATTTCCAAAACCTTAAACGAGATTGACAGTATGGGGCAGAAAACAATCACAGGTAAAATGGCAATCTCCAAAGAGGATTATTCCCAACTGACTGCCCTTGCCAAAGAGGGTATTACCAGTCGTGCGGAAATCAAAAAATTTGAGCAGAGTGCAAATTTTTACCGACAGAAGTATATGGACAGTGCAAACGCATTGGAACGAATGAAAACCAAATACAACGAACTGAAAGAAAAGTGCAGACCTTTTCTTGAAGCGTTGGAACATTTCCCCGAAGTTGCCAAACTTTTTACCGAAAAAGTGAAGCAACTTTTTTCTTTTAAGGAAGCACAGGAACGAGCCGAAAAAGAAGCAAGGGAAAAAGAAAGACAGGAGCGTATCAAGGCACGAAAGAGCAAGCGAGATATGGAAAGATAACCTTTTCCATTATACTCACGACTTAATGACTTCTTGATATGTTCCGATGAAACAGGCTGTATTTGTGGGGTGTTCCAAACGGAATGCCCCACAATCAATTTATGAAAAGGAGAAAATGATTATATGAAAGAGAATACTTTATCTTATACAACACGAATAGGCAAAACAACTTTTATTGTAAATGTGAAGCAATCGGAAAGTGCGAAGAAGCCTTTGAATACGGTGTTTCAAGAGATATGCAGACACGAGATGTTAGGAGATTTTTCAGCGGATAAATATTTGAATTTAGAAAACTTACAAAAATCATCTTGACAAACTCGTTCCCGAGAGGACGGCATAGCGGTGATTTTTTCTTCTCGTGAAAATATTTCCCCCGCAAACCAATTCGGACCGGAAAGCTGCTGGTCATTTTATATAAACGCCTTGCCGCGCCGTATGAATGTCCATAGGTCCGACGGAATGCGGCTTTCTTTTGTGACATAATTCACAAAAAGCCGCATAAAATGGGACTGTAAAATTGCCTGCTGCGAAACAGAACGACCCGGAGAGGAGGGGGGAGGCGTAAGAAATCGATTAAAGAAAGCGTGATGCGTGACAATACGGCGTTAAGGAGAGACTGTATCGCTTTACAGGGGAAAACACACATGGTAAAGTGACCATAGTCCCCTTTACCGGACATAAGGGGGACATCCATATGAGTAAGGAGAGAAAACAATGGAAGAAAGAAAAGGCTTTGGGTCCAATTTTGGATTCCTCATGGCGGCCATCGGCTCAGCCGTCGGCCTGGGCAACATCTGGGGCTTCCCCAACAAGATGGGCGCCAACGGCGGCTTCACGTTCCTGATCATCTATCTGATCCTGGCTGCCTGCTGCGGCTTCATCGTCATGATGGGCGAGCTGGCCCTGGGCCGCAAGACCGGCCGGGGCGCCATCGGCGCATACAAAATTCTGTCCAGGAAGTTCAAGTGGCTGGGCTGGCTGGGCGTGCTGTCTGCCTTCCTGATCCTGGGCTTCTACTGTGCCCTGGGCGGCTACTGTCTGAAGTATGTCACCCTGAACGTGGGCAATCTGTTCCATGCCGGCTTCGGCACCGGCACCCTGGACGGCGCAGGCGTGTTTGACGCCCTGATGGCCAACCAGGGCGAGTGCGTGATCTACGGTCTGATCTTCGTGGCCATCACCATGGTCATCGTGATGGGCGGCGTCGGCGGCGGCATTGAAAAGGTCTGCTCCGTGGGCATGCCCGCCCTGTTCATCCTGCTGATCATCAGCATCATCCGCGCCTGCACCCTGGACGGCGCAGTGGAAGGCCTGAAGTACATGTTCGTTCCCGGTTGGGCCTTGGACAACGGTATTATCAAGGAAGCACCCTCGTTCTTCTCCGTGCTATCCACAGCGGGCGGCCAGATGTTTTTCTCCCTGTCCCTGGGTATGGCGGCCATGATCACCTACGGCTCCTACATGGACAAGAAAAAGAACCTCCAGAAAAACGCTGTGGTCATCGTAGTCATGGATACCGTAGTGGCCCTGATGGCCGGCCTGTGCGTCATCCCCGGCCGCTTCGCCCTGGACCCCACCGGCAATCTGGGCGGCCCCTCCCTGCTGTTCGTCACCATGCAGAACGTGTTCGACCGCATGGGCGCTGCAGGCCCCATCTTCGGCATCCTGTTCTACCTGCTGGTGGTGTTTGCCGCCGTCTCCTCCTCCATCTCCCTGCTGGAGGCCGTGGTGGCCCACTATGTGGACCGTGCCCGGGACCGGGGCAAGGGCGACAAGCGGAAGCCTTACTCCGTGCTGGCCGGTATTGCCGCCGGTATCCTGTGCGTCATCGTGTGCCTGGACTCCCTGGGCAACGCCGGCATCTCTCCCGCTGATATCCTGGGCATGCGCGGCACCATGGAAAAGCTCCCCACCTGGAGTGCCGACTGGCTGGACTTCTTCGACTGCATCGCCGAGGGCATCCTGATGCCTCTGGGCGCGCTGCTGATGAGCATTATGTACGGCTGGGAGATCGGCCCGGGAGTTGTCCGGGACGAGATCGAGCACGACGAGGGACACAAGATGTTCGGCTACACCTTCTTTAAGATCTGCATCAAGTACGTCACGCCTGTGTGCATGGTGCTGGTGCTGTATGGCCAGATCAAGGAGTTCTTCTTTGTATAACGCCTGCTAAAATCCCAAAAGAAACCGGAAAGGACCGGCGGCTATAGCCGCCGGTCCAGCTTGTCAAAAATCCTTTTGGACAAGCTGAAAATGCGGTGATTGAAAACGAAAGACACCCCTGAGGGGTTTCTTTCGCAACTATCTTCCTTTCCGAAGACAGAGGCAATCCTATTTTTCTTGACAGACTGGAGTGGATGCAACGGATTCCAGTTGTATCCGCATCTTTTCGAGACTCTCTGTCTAATGCTTTTCTTCTGCTCCGAATACGCCAGAAACCCGGCTGCGGCATAATGCGCAGCCGGGTTTCCCGATAGATGGTACTATGTTCTTTCCTCCAAATGTGCTTCCTTCAGTTCAAGGATTTTATCGTATAGAGGAAGAAGCTCCGGGCTCACCTTGTGTTCGATGCTGATGACGGTCAAGCCGTCCGTCCGGAGCAGCTGGGACAAAATTTTCTGGCTGCTGCCCTTATCCATATTGGCAGTGGCTTCGTCCAGGAAGATGACCCGCTTATTCTCGGTCAGCACCCGGGCCAGCGCCAGCTTTTGCCGCTCTCCGCCGGACAGATTGCCCTTCGTGTTCTGGAATACCTGGTCCAGATCATGGGATGCAAGAAAGGCATCCATTCCCAGAGAATGCATCACAGAAACGGCACGTTCCTGCAATGCAGGGCGATAAAGCGTGACATTCTGGAGAAACGTATCGTCAAAGATAAACGCGTCCTGAAGCACGACGCCGATCTGGTCATAAAGAGCGGGCCACAGCCGGCGGATGTCTGTTCCGTTCACCGAGATACACCCCTCATACTCTGTTTCCAGCCCGGTCAGCAGCTTGAAGAGCGTGCTCTTGCCGCTTCCGTTTTCGCCTAAAATCAGGTATTTCTTCCCCGCCTCGAACCGATAATTCGCATGGGAAAGAATGACCTTTTCATCATGTCGGAAGGACACATTGTCAAGCTCCATGTACTCGATCGTGGGAGCTGCCGACGAAGCCGCAGCGCTGTCAGGAACAGACAGCAGCTGCTGGATCTTCTGGCGAATACCGGTGACGCTCCGCATTTCCGATATCTGATAGGAAATGCTGTTGGTGGGGATCACCAGCATTTCCGATAATTGCAGCGCACCCACCAAAGCGCCCACGGACAGCCGCCCCTTGGAGATCTCGTAAATGCTGAATCCCACCATCACAGCCTCGCCGATGTAGGACAGCAGGCCGATGATCGTATTCACCCGAATTTTTGTTTTCGCCTTGGCAAACTCTGCGTGGGCGGCTTTCTCGTTGTCCTGCTCCAGCGTTTGCAGGTATTCCCGCTCTATGTGGTTTACCTTGATGGTGGGGTACCCGTGGATCAGATTGCCGATCATGACATTGAGCTTTTCCAGGGTCATCGTATAGAAGTTCGTCCGCTTTTCCAGTGCCTTCCCCTGCACGGCGGAGGCCACAATGGGGCACACGGTGGAAACAATGATGATCATCGCCAGATAGCCATTGATGTACAGCAATGCGATCACACAGGTGATCAATACCAGGATGCTGTAGGCCAGCTCCAGGCGGGTGACATAGTAGCTGTCCACCAGCATCTCGATCTCATTGTTCAGCGTGGTGACATAGTTCTGTCCCTGCTCCTCCTGGAACTTCCGGGGCGGCATATAAACAATATGCGCCATGACCTTCCGCTTGAGACTGAACAGCCTGCTGTTCCGATATTTCCCCGTGCTGAGCTGCCGGGCTGTCTCAAACAAAAGGATTCCCAGGATGCTGGCAGCATAGCACAGAAACATGGTAAGTGCGCCGCCTGCGCCCGCGTCCACCGCATCAATGGCATTTTGAAGATAGATCGGTTTCAGCGAGGTGCAAACGGCCAAAAGTACCGATGAAATCACGACAATAAAAACCACGGTTTCGCCTCCTATTCTGACGGGCTGCCACTATGGGTCCCGGATATTCTGGTATATCCGGCAGATCGGGGCCCATCGTTTGCGAAGGCCCCCAGCCGTCGCCATTTCTATTATATCACAATATGAAAAAAACAAGAAGATTGTTTTGCAATAGTTGAGTTGGTTTTTTAAAACGAAAGCCCTTCACGCAGCGGCGGCTGAAGTCACGGAAATGGATGCAGCTCCATTTGATTTGAGAAACGCACTCTGCCCGTGGCCGTTTTTTCGTGAATGGCCGGGACATGGACGCCATGAACAGAGCTTTCCTTTATGCGCTCCCCGGGAAAACAGCTCTGTATTCTATCAAGGCCCAAAAAAATTTAAAAATTTTGAAAAAATATGGTTGCAAAATCCCCGCTGCGGTGTCTACTAAACGGAGGGGACAAGAGACCCCCAAAAATAGTGGGATATCCTGTGCGGGGACTGACCCTCTCCTGTGCAGCGTCCATAGAAAGCACCGCCGAAGGCAAGCCTTCGGCGGTGCTTTTCTTGCGTATGAATGAAAATGGATAACCCATGCCTATGCATATACAGATATACAGGCTGTATTTTTTGCGCAGGATTATCACAAATTGTATTGGAGAATCAGAACTCCGGGGCCCCGGGCTGCATCTGCTGCTTTACCCGGCGGCCGGTGGGCGTAGCGGCCAAGCCGCCCAGGGCGGTTTCCCGGAACTCCACAGGCATGCGGCGGCCCACCTCGCCCATGGCGTCGATGACCTCATCCACAGGAATGCGGCTCTCGATCCCGGCCAGGGCCATATCCGCCGCGCTGATGGCATTTACCGCGCCGATGACATTGCGCTTGACACAGGGAACCTCCACCAAGCCGGCCACCGGATCACACACCAAGCCCATAAGGTTTTTCAGGGCCATGGCCACGGCGTGGCCGATCTGTTGGCCGGTGCCGTCCCGCAGGGCGACCAGGGCCCCCGCCGCCATAGCGGAGGCAGTGCCGATCTCCGCCTGGCAGCCGCCGGAGGCGCCGGCGATGCAGGCCTTATAGGCAATGACCGCGCCGATTCCGCTGGCCACATACAGGGCCTCCAATATCCGGTGCTGGCTCAGCTCCTCGTATTTGCAAAGGGGCAGCAGCACCGCCGGCAGCACGCCGCAGGCTCCCGCCGTGGGAGCCGCTACGATGCGGCGCATGCAGGCGTTGGATTCCGCCATGGACAAGGCCTCGGCAATGACCTCGCTGACGTAGCCGCCGGACATGGCCCGTCCCCGGATGGAATACTGCCGCATTTTCAGGCCGTCGCCTCCTGCCAGACCGCTGACGCTGCGGCGGCGGCCGGTATAGGTGTCCGCCGCGTCCACCATATATTGCCAGGTGGTCAGCATTTTCGCCATGGACTGCTGGCGGGTCACCTGGCGCTCGTCCATGTCCGTCTCCAGCACAATCTCCCAGAAGGGCTTGTGCTCGGCCTCCATGCGGTCAAAGATTTCCTTCATCGAATCCAGAGACATCGTCATCGTCCTCCTTATCGTAATAGGTCACGGACAGGATGCCCGTCAGCTCCGACAGAAACGCCACCTGATGGGGCTTGATATGCTGGTCGGTCTCGATGACCATCAGGGCATCACCGCCCCGCTTGTGGCGGCACAGGCTCATGTTGGCCACGTTGATGCGCAGCTGGTTCAGCACCGATGTCACCGCCGCCACCGCGCCGTTTTCATCCTGATTGCGGATGACCAGGGTGTTGAACATGCCGTCGAAGCTGACGTCGATGCCGTCCACCTTGTTCACCAGGATGCGGCCGCCGCCTACGCTGCATGCCTGAAGCTCCAGCTTTTTGCCGCCGGCGTCCCAGGTCTCGATAACAGCGGTGTTGGGGTGGGCGTCCCGCAGCTCCACGGTGTCGATGGTGTAGATCAGTCCCCGCTTTTTCGCCTCCTGAAAGGCAAAGGGAATGCGCAGGTCGTCGGGCTTCATGCCCAGCAGCCCCGCCACCAGGGCGCGGTCCGTGCCGTGGCCGGGGCCGGTCTCGGCAAAGGAGCCATGCAGATGAATCCTGGCCTCCACCGGCTCGTCGCCCAGCAGCGTCCGGGCCATGCTGCCGATGCGGACCGCTCCCGCCGTGTGGGAACTGGACGGGCCCACCATCACCGGGCCCAGAATATCGAAAATATCCAGCATGTGATCGTCCTCGCTTTCTCTGTGCAATCGAAGCCATCATAGCACATTCCGGCAGAAAAAGCGAGGGGTGTTTCCATTTTTTTGCGGCCTGACTTGTAGGACTGCAAGCCTATCGGGAAAAAGAGTTGCAAACGGAGTCAGAGTATGATATAATGATATTAATTGATGTTGAATCAACTGTAATGTGATCAACGTGATATTTTTGGAAGCTCCGGCCGTTTCGTCCGCTGAAAATGTCCACCGCACAGGGCTTTGCGCGGGTTCGGATTTTACAATTTCATATCGTTCTTGCGTGTTTTTCTTGCATTCTTCCGGAGCAAGGATTACACTTGAGATATACGGAGAGTTGTCCGAGAGGTCGAAGGTGCGACACTCGAAATGTCGGCAGAAGCTGGGAATTTCGTCCCCCTGATTCTCCTTGATATTCCTCAACACAGAAAATCTCAAAATCGAATATTTTTTGCTTTCTCTCCTGTTTTCTCCCCAACGAATTTTTGAGCAAATTTTTGGAAGAAAACACGGATGGAAATAGATACGGAGAGTTGTCCGAGTGGTCGAAGGTGCAGCACTCGAAATCGAGTCGGTCGCTTTCCGGAGTGACCTCGCAAACCCTTGATACTTCTGGTTTCTTCCGCTTTTCTACACTTTTTCAAAACTGAATATCTACGGTTTTTCTACGCTTTGTCTACGATTTCTACACTTGGTTATCAATCAGCCGGAAACCCGCAAAGCCTTGAAAATACAGCATGGAGATGTATCGAAGTGGTCGTAACGAGGCTGACTCGAAATCAGTTGACGGGTCAAACCGTCCGGGGGTTCGAATCCCTCCATCTCCGCCAGAGCCTGCAGTGGTGATTCCACTGCAGGTTTTTATTTATGCCAGCTGTTCCTCTTTTTCAGGGCGGTTGAACATACCGTTCATGGCGTTTGCCGAAGCCTCCTGTGCCGAGTAGTCGAGATGTGCATAGATGTCTGCCGTGGTGGAGAAAGTACTGTGACCCAGCCAGATTTGGATCTGCTTCATGGAGATACCGCTGCTGAGAAGCAGGCTGGCGCAGGTGTGACGAAGATCATGGAAGCGGACCTTGCGAAGCCCGTACTTCTCGATGAGCCACGAGAAATGCTCCGTTACATAGTTCGGGCGTAGAAGTTTTCCGCACTGGTCAACGCAGATGTAGTCGAGGTAGTCCCGGCAGTAACTTTTTTTGAAGAGTCTCCGGTACATCTCCTGCTTCTCTTTCTCCTCCAGCAGGATGATTCCTACTGCTGGAATCAGAGGTAGTGTTCGGAAGCTGGATTTGGTTTTCAGGACATCCTCGCCCATCGGGACGAACTTTCCATCCACCTCTGCTTCGATGACCTTGTGACTGATGGAGATCGTCTTGTGTTCCATGTCGATGGCGCTCCACCGCAGTCCGAGAACTTCGCTCCGCCGCAAGCCATAGTAGGCAGCAATTTTTACGCACAATTCCAGCGGGTCACCAGACACTGCGTCGAACAGGGTAAGCATCTCTTCCTCGCTGTAGAAGCTACCGTGGAACACATTCTTCTTGGGACGGTCTACCTTGTCGGCAGGATTCTTGAGCAGGATATCCTTCTTAACCGCTGTCTGAAGTGCCTTTCGGATGATTGCGTGATAATGAATGACCGTATTTGTCGTACAGCCGTCTGCCAGAATACTCTGGTAGAAGTCCTCAATGTGCTGTGGGGTCACTTCCCGCAACTGGAGTCCCAGCGGCGCGAAGTATGGCCGGATTCTTGCTTTGATCATGTTAGAGTAGCTTTGGTAGGTCGCCGTTGCAAGTGAGCTGCGGGTCGATTGAAGCCACTTTTCCATGTACTCGGTAAACGGGAGCAAGGCATCGGGATGCGTGTTCTCTGCAAGCTCCTTTGCTTTTGCCTCTCGATCCAGCCGTTCTTCTTCCTCCCGCTCATACTGGAGCCGGATCTCATCAAATGCTTTCTGGGCTTTGCGTGCGCTGGTTCCCTCGACGGGAAGCCGCATGGGTACCCATTTGCATCTGCGGCGGCCATTGACCTTCAGGTAAAGAACCGCATAGTAAAAACCGTTTTTTTGCTGCAGGCAGCCTGTTATCATAATGTCCTCCTATTCTATAACAGGTAGTCGTATTGCCCGCCATTGACATCCCAAACATACCACAATGCGTTGGGAATAGCTATACTCCAAGTGGAGAAATACCACTCGACTTTTCTACGCTTTTCGGCAAACGACCTCGTGTTTTCTAAACGATCTGTCAATTCGGCTCATGATAAATTGATGCGGCACATATCCTCACCCATCAGGTACTCGATTACGCATACCTTCGGGATCTTGTAGGCTCTGCCTACCTTGATGCATCTGATCTCCTGTTCAGCCAAGAGGCGATACGCCAGTCGTCGACTGATTCCACCCAGCATTTTGCGGAGGTCATCCACCTCAACAACATCGGGATATTTTTCAAACATAGAACTCTTTTTCATGGCAATGCCCTCCTATTTTTCGAGTCGTACCTTGCGGCACAAATATGAGGATCGTCCGGGGGATAAGGAGGGGTGAATGCAGGCCGTTCAGAGGTTTGAAAGAGAGAAGAGAGTGGATGGCGGAAAAAAGAAAGAGGAGGTGGACGATCCCCATACTTCTGCCGCAAAGCGGAAAAGGCCGCTCCGTAACGGGGCGGAACTGCTCCCTGCGGAGCGGCCTTCTTGCTCTTGCGTTGCTGCCTGTATTCGACACTACTTCCCCAGGCAAGGGCGGCGTCTGGAACCGCGCTGGCGCGCGTCACGGGAGTTTCACCCCTCCGAGGTTCTCTCGAAGCTGCGTACAGGAGTATCATTGTAAGCTGACGGGGTCATGGCGAAGCAGCCTGCCAAAGCTGCATTTGACCTGGGTGGGTATCGCTCTGCACCTTCCATTGGCCGTCCTAATATGCGGAGAATGATCCGCACAGGTGGTCCTCGCGCACCCGGTCTGACGCTCACGCCGTCAGCAAAGGTATTCCAGTCACCGGATATGACCGCCTGGGCGGTGTTTTTCAAGGTTCAGAGGGATCATGAAAAAGATCCCCTCATGTGGTAGGCAGCGAGAACGCGATTTTTAGAACCATTTTTCAAAATTTCCTGAAAAAATTTTTGAGTTGTTGAAGTTGCTTGCCGACAGCTCTCTGGGAGAGGCCCATTTCCGCTGCAATTTCCTGCTGGGTTTTGTCCTCAATGCAATACTTGGTCAAGAGCTCCTTCTCCGAAATCGAAAGCCTTTTCAGCACCCTCACCAACCGCTGGTCGCCGATTCCCTCTATCCAGCCGTACCTTGACGCCGTCGTGTAATCGTCCCAGCGGCTGACCGATTCCAGGAACTTTTTCATCAATGCGGACTTGTCCTCCTGCTCGGCGGAAGGCTCGTCAAAGATGCCGATGCCCAAGTCCTGCGTATGAAGGCGATAGATCCTCTCCTGTTTGAAAACCTCCCAATCGAAGTCATGCATCTTCTGGATGGCGGTATCGGACATCCCTGCCGCTCTATACTCACGCCGGAGTCTTGCCCACAGCGTTTCAAACTTCTTCTTTTCTGCCGCGTAATTAAAGCCCATATATGGTTCCTCCGTATTCTGAAATTTGGTTGGCTGCAAATCTCGGAAATGGGGGGCCGCGGCAGCGGGGTTGCGCACAGGGCGCAAAAAAGCCCACAGCGACACCGCTGTGGGCATAAGAGTATTTGAGGGTAACGATGGTAGAAGGGGGCGGAGTATCCTCAAAAGGACGCAAAAAGTCAGGGCATCCGATGCCCAGCCATAGGTGAATGAAGGAGGGCTGCCATTCGGCAGCGACGACAGTACCGCGGATGTGAGGATACCTCATAAGAACCGCCTGTCCCGGCTTGGAGCCATGTTTTTTCATTGTCGTGCAGGTTCGGCCTCTGCGCTCAAAGCAGAAGATCACGACAGAAAAGCGGAGAGATTGCTGTATCGCAGTCTCTCCGCTTTCGACATGGATGGCTGTTCAGAAGTTCTGAACAGGGGGATGTATCAGATGGTGTGTTCTCAGTGGTCGAATGCCTGCCGGTTATTTCTTAGGCGGGTATAAAATGCTGCTTCAACTCCCATGTTCGTTGCTTACCGATTGGCCTCTTGTCCCTACATTTTGCTGACAACAGCCCTGATATCTACCACTATAAAAGCTATCCCTCGCTTGTTCATCTGCCTCCGATCATCCTTCCGGAAATCGCTCATTTGTGTACTTCCGTCGATAGCTGGACCATAGTTGAAGTCCCACTGGGACAAACGGGTCGGTAACGTCACATAGCTGCCGTGTTCAGCCGGATGCATCTGTTCCTGTGTTCATTTTTGAAATGATGTCAGAGAGGAAGCTGTCTGCGTTCCCGGCCCTCAGGTCCTTTTTCTGGAGCAGCAGCGCGCATTCATCGTCGCAGACCACAAGCCACAAATGCAATGATTCAAAGGCGCTCTTTACCTGATGGTGCATCAGGGGCGGCCGGTAAGTCAGGAGGAGCTGATGGAGCATGTTTGGGACAACAGCGTGGACAGCTTCAGCAATTCCATTCGCGTCCACATCTCCGCCCTGCGCAAAAAGCTCCGCGCCGTGCTGGGCTATGACCCCATCCGCAACCGCATCGGCGAGGGCTATCTGATGGGAGGCGAGGAAGTATGAAGCGTCTTTCCCTGCAGTGGCGCATCACCCTGATGTCCGTCCTGCTCATCGGCATCACCTGCGTGGCCATGAATTTGCTGCTGTGCTCCTCCGGTGTGTACTATATGGACACCATTGCGGACAGCTTACAGGGCGGCGGCACAGTGATCCTGAATGATGGCGGAGCGGCGAGCTTTGACCCGCAGCTCATAGCGCCCGCCGAGGAGTTGACCATCGTCGTCGATGGGGTGCAGGGGCGCTTCCGCACCACCAACTGGTACATCACGGCGGCGGTAACGCTGCTCAGCGGCATCCTCGCTTATTTCGTCAGCGGACGCGCTCTCAAGCCCCTGCGCAGCTTTGCCTCGCAGGTGGAGCAGGTGCAGCTGAACAATCTTGCCGATATGAGGATCGATGAAGACGCCATTTCGGAGTTCCGGCAGCTGAGCCGCTCGTTCAACCAGATGCTGGAGCGGATGAACAACGCCTTTGCCGCCCAGCGGCAGTTCACCGGCAACGCCGCCCACGAGCTGCGCACGCCGCTGGCGCTGATGCAGGCGCAGCTGGAGCTGTTTTCCGCGGAGCATCCCGATGTGCGGCCGGAGACGGCGGAATTCCTCACGCTTTTGCGCGAGCAGACGGAGCGGCTGACGCAGATGACCAAGACGCTGCTGGAGATGAGCAATTTGCAGCAGGTGGCACGGAATGAGCGAATCCAGCTCGCCCCCATGGTCGAGGAGATCTTCACAGATCTCGCGCCGCTGGCGGAGAAGCGAAGCATCACGCTGGATGCGGCGGGCGACACCGCCCTCACTGGCAGCGATGCGCTGATCTACCGTCTGCTCTTCAACCTGACGGAGAACGCCGTCAAATACAACCGTCAGGGCGGCTCGGTGCGGGTCGAGCTTGCACAGGGGCAGGAAAAGTGCATCATTCGCGTTTCCGATACCGGCTGCGGCATTCCGGAGGAGTATCAGCGGAGCATTTTTCATCCCTTCTTCCGGGTAGACAAGTCCCGCAGCCGCGAGTACGGCGGCGCGGGACTGGGACTTTCTTTAGTGTGGGAGATCGCCGATCTCCACGGCGGCTCCGTTTGGGTGGAGGAAAGCTCGGACAAGGGCACGACCATCGCGGTGGAGCTGCCGACAGGGGCGGAAAACGATTCCCCCGGCGCGGATATCCCATAGCGCCCCTTGGCGGTTTCATGATGATCGTTTCTCGACCTCCACAACATTATCGCAGCAGCTCTCGATCAGTTCCCTGTCGTGGGTGATCACGAGAATGGTTCTGCCGTTCCGCGCTTCGCTTCTCAGCCTTTCTGCGATCAGGCGCATATTCTGCCCGTCAAGGCCGCTGGTGGGCTCATCGAGAATCAGTATCCTGCGGCCGGAAAAGATGGCGCAGGCAATGGCAAGGCGCTGCTTCTGTCCGCTGGACAGGGTGGACGGGTGCGTGTCCCTGTACTCGTAAAGGCCAAACTCCTTCAGCAAATGTCTGGCACGGCCTTTGTTTTCTTCCGTCAATCTGGTATTCAGCAGCAGCTCCTCCGCCACGCTTGCCGTAAAAAACTGTGTTGACGTGTCGTTGCCGCAGTAATAGATCTCCCTGCGCTGAACTGCCACTCTTGCCTTTTTCCCATCTATCAGGATATGTCCCCTTGTCTGCCTTGCCAGCCCGCAGAGGATCTGCGCAAGGGTGGTTTTCCCCGCGCCGTTTTGCCCCGTTATGGCGGTCACTTTGCCCTCTGGAACGGACAGCGAAACAGCACTAACATCGATGTGTATGTTGCTGCTGAGCAACTCACATTTCAAATGATATAGCTTCCACTGGACAAGCTCGTCCCAAAAACGCGCTGCATACTATTCCTGTTTTTCAAAGGAAGCTGCAATCTTTGTAATTTTCATCCAAGTAACCATAAAAGAATACACCTATTCCTTTGCTTTTATGTTGAACGATGGAAAACGGCCACGCAGAGAGCAAAATGCCCTGCGTGGCCGACTGCTTTATGCCTCTCACATCATAACAGAACCAACGGCTTGATAAGGTCAGCGGGCTTGTCCTTCATCAGCATAAGCGCGGGTTCCACATTTTTCAATCCATGGAACTTGTGCGTAATGAGCTTTTCGGGATGAATGCGACCGGTCTGAACCAAACGAGCCAGTTTCTCCGAACGTAATCTCCCACCGGGCATTAGCCCTCCGACGATCTTTTTATGTCCCATCCCGCAGCCAAGCTCAATTCGAGGAAGCCCGATGGTGTCTCCTTCTCCGAGGTAATTGACATTGCCGATCACCCCGCCTGGCTTCAACATTTGGATGGCCTGAGAGAATGTATCATTGTCGCCTCCGGCAACAATAATACGATCCACACCTTTGCCGGACGTTTTCTCCATGATCTGCTCTACAATGTCACCCTCCCGATAGTTGATGATGGCTGTTGCACCAAATTCCAAAGCAAGTTGGGCGCAATTCTTTCGCGATCCCACCGCATAAATATCGGCCGCCCCGCGAATGGCTGCGGCAGCAACAGACATGAGACCGACCGGACCAATACCAATCACAGCTACGGTGTCGCCAAACTGAATATCCGCCAATTCCGCTCCATGAAATCCGGTGGGAACCATATCGCTAATCATACAGGCCGCACCGAGATCCATTCCATCCGGCAATAGCGCAAGGTTCCCATCTGCATCGTTGACATGGAAGAACTCTCCGAATACGCCGTCTTTGAAATTTGAAAACTTCCAACCAGAGAGCATTCCCCCAGAGTGCATGGCAAATCCGCCCTGTGCCTCCAACGAGTTCCAATCTGGCGTAATCGCCGAAACAAGCACTCGATCGCCAACCTTGAAGTCCTTGACGAGTTTACCAACCTCGACAATTTCACCGACGGCCTCATGGCCCAGGATCATGTCCTTTCGGTCGCCGATTGCCCCCGCCCAGACGGTGTGAATGTCGGAGGTGCAGGGAGCCAGGGCAAGGGGCTTGCAGATAGCATCCATCGGGCCACAGGTGGGTTCTTTCTTTTCGATCCAGCCGGTCTTTCCGATCTTGATCATTGCGAATCCTTTCATTGCAGAGACTTCCTTTCTTTATTTATTTTTATCTGGCAATTAGAGGACGATAGTCGATGGTGGGTAGCGTATACCGGCCTACTACTGCCAGATTTTTTCATGAGCAAAACTTTCTATAGAAATTATAGCACAGCTTTGTGAATATTTCCACTATTTTCTGCATCTTTCGCATCTCTGCGAGGTTTCTGTTTGCCATGCTTTTCTACTCTGTGGGCTGAAGTACTATCGAGCAGTACTCTCGGCTGATTTAACATATAGCAGAGCAGCACCAGATCGCGGCCACTTTTGCTTTGGATACAGGAATATATAGAAGATTTCCATACGCTTTTGTTTTTTCGCTGTACTTTGAGAAGAAACCTGTGATATACTTTTAATTAAGCGATGAGCAAAACAGTTGGAAAGAGCAGACCGAAGGCGAACCCGGCGCACAGCCCCTGCTTCACCAGATTCCGCGCATCCTTTTCCTCTCCTGCGCCGATGCGCTGCGCCACCATGACGGAAAAGCCCACCACCAACGCTCTGCACAGCCCGCCGAACAGCCACGTGCTGGAGGCCACCAGTCCAATGGCAGCGGAGGCGTCCCGCCCCAGCTGTCCCACCATGGCGGCGTCGATGTACTGCATGACGATCGACGAAATTTGCGCCAAGATCGCGGGGAAGCTCAGCTGTAATGTCAGCGCGGTCTGCTGCCGCAGAGCCAGCGGACGCCCCTCGCGCAATTCAAGAAGAAGATCCTGCTTCGCCATGTGCTTTCTCCCTTTACCATGTGTTTGCTCCCCCCAATTATACAGACCCCGCCCCACAGGGTCAAGCGGGATGTTTCCCAGGCTATCCAAAGTTTTGTGTGGGATTTTTATTTTCAAGCCCAATTTCAACCGAGCGACTTCCCCCAACTTTTCTGTGGGATTTCTGTTTTAAGCCCCGATTTCGAGTGAGCGACTTCTTCCAACTTTTGTGTGGGATTTCCTACGAGTAAGCAAAAAGCGCGAAAAAATCTGGCATCCTGTTCGGACGCCAGATTCTTTTTTT
>ENA-UALO01000334-UALO01000334.1-human-gut-metagenome-genome-assembly--contig:-NODE-334-length-19696-cov-10.020315_pt1 | contig 19696 bp, 14 predicted proteins | sample MGYA00243701_ERZ654470 | MGnify/ENA primary metagenome ERZ654470 (study PRJEB26926, sample SAMN06164444) | human gut metagenome | biome: ENVO:00009003; feature: ENVO:2100002; material: ENVO:00002003...
GCCTTATCGTCGGCAGCGTCAGATGTGTATAAGAGACAGGTCATGTGGGTTGTCCTCCTTTGGGGGGAGATCGGGGGGCGGGGATCAGGCATTTTCCAGCTCCCGGGCCAGGTAATAGAGGGTGGACACGGCGGCCCCGGTGGCGCCGGGGGTCTGGTGCTGCCAGGTGATGCCGGTGTTGTTGTCCGCCGTGCCGGCGATATCCAGGTGGAGCCAGGGAAGCCCCTGGGTGAAGTGCTTCAGGAAAAGCCCGGCGGTGATGGCGCCGCAGCCGTCCTTGCTGGTGTTGCGGACGTCGGCATAGTCGCTGCGGATCAGGTCCTCATACTCCGGGAAGTCCGGCATGCGCCAGAACCGCTCGCCGGAGTGCCCGGCGGCCCGGGTCAGGCAGCCGTACCAGCCGTCGTCGGAGGCCATGACGCCGGTGGTCACATAGCCCAGCATGGCGTACACGGCTCCCGTGAGGGTGGCGATATCCACCAGGTGGGTGCAGCTCTCCCGGCGGATGGCCCAGGTGAGACCGTCAGCCAGGATCAGGCGGCCCTCGGCATCGGCGTTGAGGATCTCCACGGTCTGGCCGGAAAAGAGGGTGATCCGGTCCCCGGGGAGCATGCTGGTGGGGGAGATGCGGTTTTCACAGGTGGGGATCACCGCCGTGACGTTGACCCGGACTCCGTGCCGGGCCAGAGCGTGCAGGGCGGCGGCAGCCGCCGCGCCCCCGGCCATGTCGCCCTTGATGCCCGCCATGGAGGAGGCGGATTTCAGGCAATAGCCGCCGCTGTCCACGGTGACGCCCTTGCCCACGAAGCCTACCCGCCGGGGGTCCTCCGGCGCGCCGGTGTACCGCAGCACCACCAGGGCCGGGGGGTGGCCGCTGCTGCCGCCTACGGTCAGCAGGCCCCGGAGGCCCAGGTCCTCCAGCTGCTGCCGGTCGTAGACAGCGGTTTCGATGGGCAGACCCTGGGCCAGGGCCGTCAGCCGGGCGGCGAAATCCATCGGCGTCAGCAGGTTGGCGGGGAGGTTTACATAATTGCGGACGGCCATAATGTCCTCCGCCAGCTGCCAGGCGGCGGTGAGCTGGGGCAGGGTGAAGCCGCTGCCGGAGGCATAGCAGGTCAGGGCGGGGCAGCGGACGTCCGTCAGGCAGTCGGCCTTGCGGTGGGAGCCGCCCAGGATGCCCTCCAGGGCGGCGTTGAGGCCCGGCTGGCCCAGCCGGGCGGCAGGGGACAGGTCAAAGACGCAGCTGTCCGGCTCCAGGTCCAGGACGGTCTTGACGGCCTTGCCGTAGCACTCCTTGCAGGCCAGCACCGTCCAGTCCCGGCCGCGGCCCACGGTAATGTCCGCCGTGCCGTCGGGGTGCAGGTAATAGCGGGTCCTGAGATAGTCGTCGTCCGTCAGCCGGACCCGGGCGGAGACGGGCTGGTTTTCATACAGGGCGATCATGCTTCTTCCTCCTCCGCCTCCGCAGGCGCTTCCCAGGGAACCATGGTGGCCACGCACCGGTTGATGGTGACGCCCTGCTGGTAGAATTTGGCCTCGTAGTCCGTCATGACCCCCACGGGGCCGCCGGCGTGAAGGTCCCGGGTGACCTGGGACAGCCGGAAGCCGAACCGGGGGATCTCCTCCAGGGACCACTCGAACAGCTTGTCGTTGTCGCTTTTGAAGTGGATCTCGCCGCCCAGGGGCAGCACCCGGCGGTATAATTGCAGGAAATTGCCGTGGGTCAGGCGGCGCTTTTTCTGGTTGCTTCTGGGCCAGGGGTCGCAGAAATTGATGTAGATGCGGTCCACCTCGCCGGGGGCGAAAAACTCCGGCAGGCAGGCGGCATCGCCGTCCACAAAAAATACATTGTGCAGACCTGCCGCCTGGGCCCGCTCCATGGCCACCACCATGGCGTCGGGGACCTTTTCCACGGCGATCAGCAGCACGTCCGGCTCGGCGGCGGCGGTCTCCGCCGTGAAGCGGCCCTTGCCGCAGCCCAGCTCCACCCGCAGCTCCCGGGCATCGGGCAGCAGCTCCCGCCAGCGGCCCCGCAGAGCACGGGGGTCCGCCACCAGCAGGGACGAGCAGGCCTCCATCCGGGGCAGCAGGTTTTTTTTCTTTCTCATGCGCATAGCGTTCTTCCTCCCACGCGGCCCGGGGCCGCAAATAAAAATCCATTCTTATATATACCACAAGATAGCCGGTTCTGTAAACGAAAAAAATGCTCTATTTGGTGCCGGGGACGGTTTTGTGACCGGATTATGAACATGTCATATTGAAAAATGCGCAAAGAATTTTCATTTCTTTTGTGGAATATCCTGAAAAAGAGAAAGGCGGTCAACAAGGGCTTGATAATTTTTAGACGAGGGACTATAATACAAACTGTATGAAGATCATACACAAGATGGGACCGCTGTGGGCGGCATCTCACCGTGGGCCCGCCGGTCCGGTGGACAGGGCGGGTGATCGAAGCAAGGAGGAACTATCATGACGAACGTTCTGTTGGAAAAGAAGGGCCACATCGCCGTTGCCACCATCAACCGGCCCAAGGCCCTCAATGCCCTGAATTCCCAGGTGCTGGAGGATATCGACCAGCTGGTGGAGCAGGTGAAGGCGGACGACGAGATCCGCGCCCTGGTCATCACCGGCAGCGGCGAGAAGGCCTTTGTGGCCGGCGCCGACATCGGCGAGATGAGCACCCTGACCAAGGCGGAGGGCGAGGCCTTCGGCAAGAAGGGCAACGACGTGTTCCGCAAGCTGGAGACGCTGCCGATCCCCACCATCGCCGCAGTCAACGGCTTTGCCCTGGGCGGCGGCTGTGAGCTGTCCATGAGCTGCGACATCCGCATCTGCGCCGACACCGCCGTGTTCGGTCAGCCGGAGGCGGGCCTGGGCATTACCCCGGGCTTCGGCGGCACCCAGCGTCTGGCCCGCCTGGTGGGCCTGGGCATGGCCAAGCAGCTGATCTATACCGCGAAGAATATCAAGGCCGACGAGGCTCTGCGTATCGGCCTGGTGAACGCCGTGTATCCCCTGGCGGAGCTGATGCCCGCCGCAGAGAAGCTGGCCGAGACCATCGCCAAGAACGCCCCCATTGCCGTCCGCGCCTGCAAGAAGGCCATCAACGACGGCATACAGGTGGATATCGACCGGGCTGTGACCATCGAGGAGGGCCTGTTCGGCAGCTGCTTCGAGACTGCCGACCAGAAGGAGGGCATGGGCGCTTTCCTGGAAAAGCGCAAGCACGAGCCCTATCAGAACAAGTAACTCCCGGCAAATCCCTATTTCGTTAATTAACAGGTCCCCTGTCGGGCCTGATGATTAAAACGGCTACTTAAATATAAATTTATTTAGGAGGAACTATCATGAAAGTCGCAATCTTTGGTGCAGGTACTATGGGCAGCGGTATCGCTCAGGTCTTTGCCGCAAAGGGCCACACCGCTCTGATGTATGCTTCCAGCGTCGCCAGCGCTCAGCGTCATAAGGATAAGCTGGCTGCCTCTCTGAACAAGAAGGTCGCCCGCGGCAAGATGACTCAGGAAGCTGCTGATGACATCATGAGCCGCGTCCTGGTGGAGGAGTTTGAGGCTGCCGCCGATGCCGACCTGGTCATCGAGTGCGTTGCCGAGAATATGGCCACCAAGAAGGAGCTGCTGGGCCGTCTGGACGCTCTGTGCAAGGAAGACGCCATCTTCGCTTCCAACACTTCCTCTCTGTCCATCACCGAGATGGGTCAGGGCCTGAAGCATCAGCTCATCGGTATGCACTTCTTTAACCCCGTGCCTGCCATGAAGCTGGTGGAGGTCATTGCCGGCGGCAACACCCCCGCCGAGCTGGTCGAGAAGATCAAGACCCTGTCCACCGAGATCGGCAAGACCCCCGTTGTGGTCAACGAGGCTCCCGGCTTTGTGGTCAACAAGATCCTGATCCCCTATTGCAACGAGGGCGTTTGCGTTCTGCAGGAGGGCGTTGCCTCTGCGGAAGATATCGATATTGCTATGCAGCTGGGCTGCAACCACCCCATGGGCCCCCTGCACCTGGGCGATCTGATCGGCTGGGACATCGTGCTGAACATCATGGACGTGCTGTATAATGAGACCCACGACAGCAAATATCGCGCAAACGTGCTGATCCGGAAGATGGTTCGTGCCGGCAAGTTGGGCATCAAGTCCGGCGAGGGCTTCTTCAACTACAAAAAGTAAATCTGTAAAGGAGAAAAGAGTATGGATTTCCATCTGACGAAGGAACAGCTGCTCGTTCGCAAGATGTACCGCGAATTCGCAGAGAACGAAGTGAAGCCTCTGGCCGCTGAGATCGACGAAGAAGAGCGTTTCCCCATGGAAACCGTCGAGAAGATGGCAAAGCTGGGCATGATGGGCATTTATTTCCCCAAGGAGTACGGCGGCGCCGGCGGCGACGTCCTGTCCTATGCCATGTGCGTGGAGGAGCTGGCCAAGGTCTGCGGCACCACTGCCGTTATCGTCTCTGCTCATACCTCCCTGTGCGCCGCCCCCATTTTTGAGAACGGCACCGAGGAGCAGAAGAAAAAGTATCTGCCTGACCTGTGCTCCGGCCGCAAGATCGGCGCTTTCGGTCTGACCGAGCCCGGCGCCGGCACCGACGCCCAGGGTCAGCAGACCACCGCCGTCCTGGATGAGTCCGGCGAGAACTACATCCTCAACGGCTCCAAGTGCTTCATCACCAACGGCAACGTGGCGGATACCTTCGTCATCATCGCCGTCACCGGCAAGACCACCGATAAGCGCGGCCGCTCCATGAAGGAGATCTCCGCTTTCATCGTGGAGAAAACCGATAAGGGCTTCTCTCAGGGCAAGCACGAGAAGAAGATGGGCATCCGCGGCAGCTCCACCTGCGACCTGATCTTCGAGGATTGCGTGATCCCCAAGGATCGTATGCTGGGCAAGAAGGGCGAGGGCTTCAAGATCGCCATGAAGACTCTGGACGGCGGCCGTATCGGTATCGCTTCTCAGGCTCTGGGCCTGGGCGAGGGCGCCGTTGAGGAGGCCATCAAGTATACCAAGGAGCGCGTCCAGTTCGGCAAGCGCATCTCCCAGTTCCAGAACACCCAGTTCCAGCTGGCCGATATGCACACCCGTATGCAGGCTGCGCAGTACGTTGTGTACGCCGCCGCTATGAAGAAGCAGAACCACGAGCCCTATTCCATGGACGCCGCCATGGCCAAGCTGTTTGCCGCTGAGGCCGCTTCCGACGTCACCCGCCGCGCCGTGCAGCTGTTCGGCGGCTATGGCTACACCCGTGAGTATCCCGTGGAGCGCATGATGCGCGACGCCAAGATCACCGAGATCTACGAGGGCACTTCCGAGGTCCAGCGCATGGTCATCTCCAGCCACCTGGGCGTTAAGTAATTGAGGAGGTAAAAGGTAAAATGAAAATTCTTGTTACTGTGAAGCAGGTTCCCGATACCTCCGGTAAGGTGGCAGTGAACCCCGACGGCACCCTGGATCGTGCCTCTATGCAGACCATCATCAACCCCGACGACCTGAACGCCGTTGAGGCCGCCCTGGCCCTGAAGGACGAGCTGGGCTGCAAGGTCGTGGCGTTCACCATGGGCCCCCCTCCCGCAGAAGGCATGCTGCGTGAGCTGATGGCCATGGGCGTGGACGAGGGTGTTCTGATCACCGCCCGCGAGTTCGGCGGCTCCGACACCTACGCCACCTCCCAGATCATCGCCGCCGGCATCGATACCTACGGCGTGGAGGAGGATGACATCATCCTGGCCGGCCGTCAGGCCATCGACGGTGATACCGCTCAGGTTGGTCCCCAGATCGCTGAGAAGCTGCATCTGCCCCAGGTGACCTATGCCGGCGAGATCACCAAGGACGGCAATACCCTGACCGTCAAGCGCATGCTGGAGGACGGCTACATGACCGTGAAGGTCAAGACCCCCTGCATGATCACCTGCATCAAGGAGCTGAATCAGCCCCGTTACCTGTCCGTGGGCGGCGCCTTTGAAGCCTATTCCAAGCCCCTGGTCACCATGACCTATGAGACTCTGAAGGATCATCCCCTGATCGACAAGAGCACCATCGGTCTGGCCGGCTCTCCCACCAATATTCTGACCTCCTTTACGCCTCCTCAGAAGGGCGCCGGCATGATGCTCGAGGGCGCCGGTAAGGAGACTACCGACAAGCTGGCAGGCATCCTGGCCGCCAAGCATATCATCTAAGGAAGGAGATAAGAAAATGGCTTTTAATAGTGCTGATACCGCTGCCTTCAAAAACGTTTGGGTTTTCTGCGAGCAGCGCCAGGGCGTGATGATGCCCACTACGTTCGAACTGATCTCCGAGGGCCGGAAGCTGGCCGACGAGCTGGGCGTTGAGCTGTGCGGCATTCTGCTGGGCGACAACGTGGACGGCATCGCCGCTGAGCTGGGCGAGTATGGCGCGGACAAGGTTTATGTGTACAACTCCCCCCTGCTGAAGGATTTCACCACCGACGCCTATACCAAGGTGATCGTGGAGGCCGTTGAGGAGATCAAGCCCGAGGTGCTGCTGTTTGGCGCATCCAACATCGGCCGTGACCTGGCTCCCCGCTGCGCCGCCCGTCTGCACACCGGCCTGTGCGCCGACTGCACCCACCTGGACATCGACATGCCCAACTACAAGGGCTTCCTGAAGGAAGCCTCCACCCTGCCCGAGGAGCGCATCGAGAAGCTGGGCACCGTGATGATCAACCGCGAGCCCCATCCCGTGGATCGCGACCTGAAGATGACCCGTCCCGCTTTCGGCGGTCACCTGATGGCCTCCATCATCTGCCCCCGTTTCCGCCCCGCCATGGCTACCGTCCGTCCCGGTGTTATGAAGAAGCGCCTGTGCAAGAAGGACGTTGAGATTCTGCACCCCGCCTTCGCTCTGGAGGCCTCCGACATCCACACCGAGGTCACCGAGACCGTGAAGGCTGCCAAGAAGCTGGTTGACCTGATCGGCGCCGACTTCATCGTGTCCGTGGGCCGCGGCATCAGCAAGGACGTTGAGGGCGGCATCAAGCTGGCCGAGGAGCTGGCTGAGGTCCTGGGCGGCGTCGTGGGTTCCTCCCGCGCCTGCGTGGACGCCGGCTGGATCTCCGCTGACCACCAGGTCGGCCAGACCGGTAAGACCGTGCATCCCAAGGTCTATGTTGCTCTGGGTATCTCCGGCGCTATCCAGCACAAGGCTGGTATGCAGGATTCCGAGTGCATCATCGCCGTGAACAAGAACGAGTCCGCTCCCATCTTCGAGGTGGCTGACTACGGTATCGTGGGCGACCTGTTCAAGGTTGTGCCCGAGCTGATCGAGTCCATCAAGGCTCAGAAGGCTGCCAAGTAAGGTTCGTTCCTTATTGACACGGAATCCCCCTCCGGTTATACCGGAGGGGGATTTTTTGCGCGAAAAACTGCGGATGAGGTGCTGCGGCAGGGGGGCCTCTTTCGCAGCGAGTCATGGGACCGGGGACCATTTGGGTGAGAAGGAAGAAGCGCTGCGGGTGTGGACCGCAGCGCTTCTTCTGCGCACGGAGAGGAGAGGTTCAGCCCACAGAGAAAAGTGTGAATTAATTGTTAATATCAAGTAAAAACCATAAAATCGACGAATACAATGTTCCAATTTCGGACATTTTTGTAAAACTGTATAAGACCGCAGGGTTGACTTTCCTGGGGCGGGGGACTACAATACCATACTGTTCAAGGAGTAATTTCAAAGGAAAGGGAGGATGAATCATGGAAAAGATTCTGGCAGTCGCCATATTCGTGGTGATGTTCGGCTTCATCATCTGGGACCGCTTCCCCCGTCAGTGGGTGACGCTGATCAGCGGGGCGCTGGTTCTGGTGCTGGTGTTCGGCCTGTGCATGCATGACGGCGGGGCCATCTGGGAGACGCTGAACCTGAGCTGCTTTGCGCAGAAGGGGTTCTGGATCGGGTCATCCGAGTCCAGCACCGGCATCAACTGGTCCACCATTGTATTTATTGCCGGCATGATGGTGATGGTAGAGGGCATGGGCCATGCGGGGATCTTCCAATGGCTGTGTCTGAAGATTGCGAAGCTGGTGAACTATCGGACGGTGCCGCTGCTGATCTGCTTCATGGTGATGTCAGCGCTGCTGGCTATGTTCATCGACAGCATTACGGTGATCCTGTTCCTGGCTGCCGTGACGGCGGAGCTGGCCAAGACCCTGTATTTCGACCCGGTGCCTATGATTCTGGCGGAAATCTTCTGCGCCAATCTGGGCGGATCGGCTACCATGTGCGGCGACCCCCCCAACATCATCATCGGCACGTCCCTGGGGCTGAGCTTCTTCGACTTCCTGGGCAACACCGGCGTTATCGCCGGGGTGTGCCTGGTGTTCACGGTGGTGTATTTCTTCCTGTGCTTCCGCAAGCCTCTGGCCGAAAGCGAAAAGAACCGCCCGGCCAATGTGGTGTACCCCGACGCGGCGTCGGCGGTGAAGAACCGGGCGGGCTTCTATGGCTGCGGCGCATCGTTCCTGGTGGTGGTGGTCCTGCTGATCACCCACGCCCAGACGGAGCTGACGGTGGCCACCATCGGCTGCATCGCCGCAGCGCTGATGAGTCTTGTGACGCTGCTGACCAGCGGAAGAAAGGCTGCCGCGGGGCTGTTTGCCCGGGTGGACTATAAGACGCTGCTGTTTTTCACGGGGCTGTTCGTGGTGGTGGCCGGGCTGGAGCGTACCGGCTGCCTGGGTGTGTTGGCGGACGGCATCGCCAGGCTCAGCGGCGGCAAGGCCGTTGTGATGGTGGCCATCATCCTGTGGGTGTCCGCTGTGGCCAGCGCCTTTGTGGACAATATCCCCTTTGCGGCAACCATGGTGCCGGTGATCCAGGCTATGGCCCAGACCCAAGGCGTTGACCTGCATGTTCTGGCGTGGGCCCTGTCTATGGGCACGGATCTGGGCGGCAGCGCAACGCCCATCGGAGCCTCCGCCAATGTGGTGGGCACGTCGGTGGCCGCCAAGAACGGACACCCCGTGACCTGGGGCAAGTATTGCCGGTACTGTGCGCCGGCTACCATCATGGTAATGGCGGTGTCTATGGTGTGCATCGTGGTGCGGTACATGTAAACAGGCAAAAAAAGAGGACCTGAAAAAGGTCCTCTTTTTTTGCCGTAATTGCTTATTTATCCTTGGAAAAGATTTTGAAAATGTCGTCGTAGGCGCGGTCGATGTTTTCCCGGGCGGTGCTGGCCTCCCGGTCCACGGCGTCATTGAGCTGCTGGGCCTGCTGAGACATCGCCGGCTGCTGGGGCACGGTCTGCGTCTGCTGTACGGGCTGGGCAGACTGCACGGGCTGAGCCGGTTGGGCGGGCTGCTCCGCCTGGGGCTTGTTCTCGGCGAAGCCGGTGGCGATGACGGTGACGCGGATCTCGTCCTCCAGGGACTCGTCAAAGGTGGCGCCGAAGATGGTGACGGCGTCGGGATGAACGGCGTCCTGGACCAGGCTGGCGGCCTGCTCCACCTCCTCCAGGCCGATGTCCATGGAGCCGGTGACGTTGATCAGGACGCCGTGGGCACCGTTGATGGACGTCTCCAGCAGAGGGCTGGAAATAGCCATCTTGGCGGCCTCCTCGGCCTTGCCCTTGCCGGCAGCACGGCCCACGCCCATGTGGGCCAGGCCCGCGTCCTTCATCACCGTGGTGACGTCGGCAAAGTCCAGATTGATGAAGCCGGTGTCGCGGATCAGGTCGGAAATGGACTGCACCGCCTGGCGCAGCACATCATCGGCGATCTCAAAGGCATTGGCAAAGGTGATCTTCTGATCGGTGGCGTATTTCAGGCGCTCGTTGGGGATGATGACCAGAGAATCCACCCGGCTGCGCAGTTCCTCGACGCCCTTTTCCGCCTGCATCATCCGGCGGCGTCCCTCGAAGGAGAAGGGCTTGGTGACTACGCCTACCGTCAGTACGCCCAGCTCACGGGCGATTTCCGCCACCACAGGGGCAGCGCCGGTGCCGGTGCCGCCGCCCATACCGGCGGTGATGAACACCATATCGGTGCCCTCCAGGGCCTTGGTCAGCTGGTTGCGGCTCTCCTCGGCGGCCTTCTGGCCCACCTCGGGGTTGGAGCCGGCACCCTTGCCGTGGGTCAGCTTCTCGCCGATCTGAATTTTATAAGTAGCGCTGGACGCATTGAGCACCTGCTTGTCCGTGTTGACGGCCACGAAGTCCACGCCCTTGGTGCCGCTGCGCACCATGCGGTTGACCACATTGTTGCCGCCGCCGCCGACGCCGACGACCTTGATATTGACCACATTTTCGGGGCCGGTTTCCATTTCAAATGCCATGACGGTTCCTCCTGCCAGTATATATCGAAAGATGATCGTATGCAATATAACGTGCTTTTTCTATTGTATAACGGATTCAGTGACCCGTCAAGGGGCGGGGGATGATTTCCCGGAAAAAGTTGCGGTTTAGCCGGGAATGAACCGGGCCTTGCCGTCCTTGTCCCACTGAATGGTGCCCTGGTCGCTGCCGTCCAGACGGCCGATCACCGCCGCCAGGTAGTTCAGGCGGTAATCAAAGTCGTCGTCCTTTTTCAGGACCACGTCGAAGCGGTCCAGATAGCGCAGGGTGATGCGGCTGGGGTCCTCCAGGTCGATGGACTGGACGCTGCTGGCCATGTCCTTGCTCAGCAGCTGCTGCCACAGCTGCCGAAGTGTGTCCCATTTGTCGGTGTTATCCGGCACGGCCAGCCGGTTCAGCTGGGGGGATGTCAGGGCCAGGCCCGTGACCAGGGGGTAGGACTCCCCCTGGCCGGGCTGGAGCTTGTCGATGAGCTTGCCGCTGCCGTTGAGAAGCCACACCGCGCCATCCTGCTCCAGGGCCAGAGGGTGCGCGCACTCGGTGATCTCAATATGCAGGGCGTTGGGCAGCTGGCGGCGGATGCGGACGGACTCCACATAGGGCAGCTGCTCGGTAATGGATGCGGCGGCCTGGTGCTTGTTCAGCAGGAACAGGTTCCCGCCCTGGCGGATGCCGCTGGCCTGAAGCACCTGCTGCTGGGAATAGCGGGAGGTGCCGGTGACAAAAATCTGCTCCGCCTTGAAAAACAGGGACAGGGCCGCCACAATGGCGCCGCAGATCAGAACAAACGTAAGAAGTCTATAGAGAAACGCAAGGCTGCCCTGCCGCTTCCGGCGGCGGCTGCGTCTGTGCTTGCGGGGTTGGGTCATTGGAAGCTCCTCCCTCTGTGATATCTGTGTGTATGTGGGCCCCCAGGCGGGCCAGGTCGCCGGGCAGGTCGCTGTAGCCCCGGCGGATGTGGTGGAGGTGCTCCACCGTGGTAACGCCGTGGGCCTGGAGCCCGGCAATCACCAGGGCGGCTCCGCCCCGAAGATCCATAGCCTGGACCCGGGCGGCGTGGAGCCGGTCAACGCCGCATACCACCGCCACCCGGCCCTCCAGCCGGATGTCGGCCCCCATGCGCACCAGCTCGGGCACATGGCGGTAACGGCTCTCGAAAATGTTTTCCACGAATACGGTGGTGCCGCTGCTGCGCAGCAGCGACGCCATCAGCACTGCCTGGGCGTCGGTGGGGAAGCCCGGATACGGTGCGGTGCGAATGGGACTGACGGCCCGCAGATGCCCGTCGGAGGTCAGTCGGATGCCGTCGTCCCGGCAGACCAGACCGCAGCCGGCCTGGCGCAGCACACCGGTAACGGTGGACAGGTGGCGGTAGTCTATGTCACGGAGGAAGATGTCTCCGCCGGAGGCGGCTGCCGCTGCCAGATATGTAGCCGCCGCGATGCGGTCCCCCAGAATGCGGTGGCAGCAGCCATGGAGCGGCTCCTCCGCGCCTTCGATGACCACGGTGGAGGTGCCTGCGCCGTGAACGCTGGCCCCCAGCTTTTGCAGAAAGGCCTGCAGGTCCACGATCTCCGGCTCCCGGGCAGCGTTGGAAACGGTGGTGACGCCCTTGGCACCGATGGCGGCCAGCATGGCGTTTTCCGTGGCCCCCACGCTGGGGATGCTCAGAACGATCTCGGCCCCGGCGAGGCCGGAGGCGGTGCAGTCCAGGCTGCCGCCCTCCTCCCGGATACAGGCACCCAGGGTCCGCAGGGCGGACAGGTGCAGGTCGATGGGCCGGGCCCCGATGGCGCAGCCGCCGGGGTACGACAGCTCCGCCTGACCGCAGCGGGCCAGAATGGCCCCCAGAAACACCACAGACGAGCGCATGCGGCGCATAAGCCGGTCCGGAATGTCCCAGCGGGTCAGCGTGGAGGAATCCACCTCCAGGTCCGGGCCGTTCCAGCGAACGGCGCAGCCCAGGTGCCGCAGGATGTCAATGGACGTGTCCACGTCCTCCAGATGGGGACAGCGCTGCAGAACGCAGACGTCCCCGCTGAGAATACACGCTGCCAGAATGGGCAGCACGCTGTTTTTTGCCCCCTGTACCGTCAGGTCGCCGGACAGGCGGCGTCCCCCTTCTATCATCAGGCTCATATGCCCCCGCCTTTCATAGCTTTTTCCCGCTATCCTATGCAGGGGGTGGGGCAGGGGGTTACTTGCGGATGCTCATGACGGTGTCATAGAGACGCTTTGTGGCGTCCCGGATGCCCAGCTCCGCCATGCCGCGGCTCATGTCCGCCTGGCGCTGGGGGTCACGGAGAATGTCCCGGGCCGTCCGGTAAAGCGCTTCGCCGGAGGCCTCCGATTCCAGCAGCACCACGGCTCCGCCGTGCCGCTCTAAAATGCGGGCGTTCTTCTCCTGGTGATTGTTGGTGACATAAGGGGAGGGGACCAGGATGGCCGGAGTGGCCAGGGCCGTGATCTCGCTGATGGTGGAGGCGCCGGCCCGGCAGATCACCAGGTCTGCCGCCCGCATGACGGGAGCCATGTCATAGATATACTCCCGGACGTCCAGCCCGGGGACATGGTCCAGGCCGTCTGCCCGCAGGCGGGCGGTCATGGCGGGGTAGCCGCTTTTGCCCACGCCGTGGATGTGGTGGAAGGGCATGCCGTCCGCCGCCTCCAGGCGGAAGAAATCCTCCATGTGGGCGTTCATATGGCTGGCGCCCAGGCTGCCCCAGAAGGACACCACCAGAGGCCGGTCATCGGTCAGGCCCAGCTTTTCCCGGGCCTGGGTACGGGTCAGGTCAAAGAAGTCGCCCCGCACCGGGGTGCCGGTGACAACGATCTTGCCGGGGCGGCGATAGTGCCGGCGGCACTCCTCGAAGCCCACCATGATGCGGTCGGCGGAGCCCTCCAGCATTTTGGTGGTGAGGCCCGGGACCATGTTGGACTCGTGGACAGCCGTGGGGATGCCCATGCCGGCGGCGCATTTTACCACCGGATAGCTGGCATAGCCGCCGGTGCCCACCACCAGATCGGGACGGAAATCACGGAGAATGGCCCGGGCACGGCTGCGGGACCTGGCCAGCATGGCCAGGGAGTTCAGGTTGTGCCCCAGGCCGCCGTGGCCCAGGGAGCGCTGAAAGCCGCCCATGGGAATGCCCCGGAAGGGGTAGCCCGCCTTTTCCACCAGGTCGCGCTCCATACCGTCGGGGGTGCCCACAAACAGAAACCGGGCTTTGGGGTCCTGCTGCCGCATGTATCCGGCCAGAGCCAGGGCGGGGTTCACATGGCCCGCCGTTCCGCCGCAGGTAAAAATCACTTTCATTTTGCCGCGCCTCCTATCCGTTCTGCGGCGCAGGCATCTGCCGCGAAACGCTGAGTACGATGCCCATCTCCGCCAGCTGGCACAGCAGGGCCGTGCCGCCGTAGCTGAAGAAGGGGAGGGAAATACCGGTGGCGGGCACCAGGCCCGTGACCACCGCAATGTTCAGAAAGGTTTGCAGACTGGTGAGGGTCATGAAGCCTACCACCAGCAGAGCGCCGAACCGGTCCCGGGCGTGGAGGGCGATCCAGAAGCCCCGGAGGATCAGCAGGGCGAATACCAGCATGACGACGCAGGCACCCACCAGACCCAGCTCCTCACAGATCACGGCGAAGATGCAGTCATTGTGCTCCTCGGGCAGGTAGAGGAATTTCTGCCGTCCCTTGCCCAGGCCCACGCCCAGCAGGCCGCCGGAGCCGATGGCGATGAGACACTGGGCGATCTGCCAGCCGTCGCCTCGGTACCATTTGTCGTTGAAGGGGTCCCGCCAGGTGTTGATGCGGTCCTCGCCATAGTGGAGGATGCCCTTTTTCACCAGGGTGACGTACAGGGTGCCCACCAGACCCACGCCGACAATGCCGGTGGGGATCAGCCAGCCCTTGATGCCGCCCACGATCATCAGAACGATGCCGGTGCAGACAATGAGGATGGTGCCGGACAAGTGAGGCTCCAGCATCATAAGCCCTGCGATAACGCCCAGGTTCAGCAGATACGGCCAGATGCCCTGACGCCAGGTCTGCATTTTCTCGCGCTTTTTGGAGATGGTGGCGGAAAAGTAGATGACCACGGCGAGCTTGGCGATCTCGGAGGGCTGGAACCGCAGAACGGTGCCCTTGATGCCCAGCCAGCGGGTGGCGCCGTTTTCCGTGATGGCAATGGGATTATGGGGAATGATGACCAGCACCAGCAGCGCCAGAGACGCCCACAGCAGCAGACGGCCCACGCCCCGCAGACGCTGATAGTTCAGCTTGCTGAGAGCGAACATAACGGCAAGGCCCAGCAGGGCGAAAATGCCCTGGCGGATGAAGTAGTACGCGCCGTTGCCGCCGTTTTCGTAGTAGGCGGAGGGGAAGCTGGCGGACAGCACCATGACCATGCCCATAGCCGTCAGCAGCAGCGTCAGCAGCAGAAACGGCAGGTCCATAGGACCCCGGGCGGCTTCCCGGGACTGCTCCATGGCGTCCTGGCGCCGTTGGGCGCTCCAGGTCCCCACGGGACGTCGTTTGCTTGTGCGCAGGGCCATGGGCTCCCCTCCTTTCCGAAATGCTTTTGGTTATGCGCCGAAGCGATCCATAACGCCCAGATAAGCCAGAACGCAGAACAGGGCGCTGACGGCGGCAAATACCGCCACGATTTTGGTCTCCTTCCAGCCGCACATCTCGAAGTGGTGGTGGAGGGGGGCCATCTTAAAGATCCGCTTGCCGTGGGTGAGCTTGAAATACGTCACCTGGATGATGTCGGACAGCGTCTCGCACAGATAGACAAAACCTACCAGCAGCAGGATCAGGGGCATGTCATAAGCAAAGGCCAGGGCTGCCACCGCACCGCCCAGGAACAGGGAGCCGGTATCGCCCATGAACACCTTGGCGGGATAGTGGTTATAGCACAGGAAGCCCAGCAGGCCGCCCACCAGAGCACCGGCAAAAACGCCCAGCTGGCCGAAGCCCTGCCACATGACGCCCAGCACCGCGAAGAATACGGCCACCGGCACCGTGACGCTGGAGGACAGACCGTCGATGCCGTCGGTAATGTTCACGGCGTTGACGGTGCCGATGATGACGAAGGCGGCGAAGATCATATACACCACCCACGGCAGCACCAGATGGGTGTTGAAGAAGGGGATATACAGGTTGGGGCTCAGCATGCCCTCGTACCGCATGAGACACAGGAAGGCAATGGCCGCCGCCAGCTGAAGCAGGAACTTCTGGGGGGCGGTGAGGCCGGTGTTGTGGTGATGCTTCACCTTCTGATAGTCGTCGATATAGCCGATGACGCCGAATACCAGGGCAAATACATAAACATACAGGTGGGTGAAGTTCCCCTCCAGCATGCCCCTCCAGCCCAGGATCAGAATGGCGATGCCGATGCCGATGATGAACATCAGGCCGCCCATGGTGGGAGTGCCCTGTTTGCCCTTGTGCCAGGTGGGGCCAACCTCCTTGATGCTCTGCCCGGCCTTCAGCCGGATCAGGGCGGGGATCAGCAGCTTACCGGCTGCCAGGGTGATCGCCAGGCTTACAACGCCTGCCAGAATAATTTCCATCATGTTCTCTCCTTCCCGTCCCGTGGGGACGTGGTCAGCTTCCGTTTATATATTCCGCAATGATCTGCCTTTCATCCAATGGCAGCAGCTTTCCGTCTGTTTCCTGGGTGGTCTCGTGGCCCTTGCCGCACAGGAGAACGGTATCGCCGCTGCGGGCCAGGGACAGAGCCCGGAAAATGGCTTCCCGGCGGTCCGGCACCACCTGATGGCTGCCGGTGATGCCCGGGAGGATATCCCGGATAATGGCCAGCGGGTCCTCCGCCCGGGGATTATCGGAGGTGAGGATCGTCAGGTCGGCGTATCGGGAGGCCGCCGCGCCCATCAGGGGGCGCTTGCCGGGGTCCCGGCCGCCGCCGCAGCCGAACACCGCAATGAGTCGTCCGGAGGTCAGGGACCGGGCGGTTTTCAGGGCGTTTTCCATGGCGTCCGGCGTGTGGGCAAAGTCGATGAACACGCGATAGCCGCGCCCCGGCACCGGTACCGGCTCCATCCGCCCCGGAACAGAGCGGGACTGTCCCAACGCCTTTGCCGCGTCCGCCAGGGAAATGCCCGACAGGCGGGCAATGGACAGGGCCGCCAAGGTGTTGTACACGGTGAACATACCGGGGATGGGAACGGCGGCGGGAGCCGTCGATGCGCCCTCCCGGGCGGTGAAGCGGACGCCGGCGGGGGAGAGGACCAGGTCCTCGGCCCGCAGGTCGCCGCTGCGGATGCCATAGCCATACACGGGGCAGACGCAGCCCCGGAGAATGCGGGAGGCCCACGGGTCATCCCGGTTCACGGCGGCCTGCCCGCACTGGCGGAACAGTGCGGACTTTGCCTGCGCATAGCGGTCCATGGTGCCGTGAAAGTCCAGGTGGTCCCGGCTGAGATTGGTGAAAGCGGCTATAGTATACGCCAAGCCGCAGACGCGGTCAAGTGCCAATGCGTGGGAGGATACCTCCATCACCGCGTAGGTGCAGCCGGAATCGGCCATTTGCCGCAGCAGACGCTGCACCTCCCAGGATTCGGGGGTGGTGCGGCGGGAGGGGAGGACCGTGTCCCCGATGCGGCAGCCGTTGGTGCCCATGAGACCGGTCCGTATGCCCAGGGTCTGGAGCATGCCTGCCGTCAGCCAGGCCACGGAGGTTTTTCCGTTGGTGCCGGTGATGCCGATGAGGTGCAGCTCCCGGTCCGGGTGGCGGAAGAAGTTTCCGGCCATCCGGGCCAGGGCCTGCCGGGTGTCGGGGACAATGATGTAGGGCAGGCCCTCCACCGGATGGGTGGATATGGCGCAGGACGCGCCCCGCTGCCGGGCCAGAGCCGTATAGTCGTGGCCGTCGGCGGCGGCGCCGTGGATGGCCACAAACGCCTGACCGGGCTGTATCGTGTGGGAATCATAGCCTGCGCCGGTGACGTCCCGGGGCAGGTCCGGCGATGCGTCCCGGATGGGAACGCCTGCCAGCAGGTCCCGCAGATCCACAGAGGGGACTCCTTTCCCTTAGTCTGACATATTGGTATCGCCCAGCTGGACGGTGATCACCGTGCCGGCAGGCACCTGCTGTCCGGCCTCCAGGCTCTGGCTCAGCACCCGGATATTGCCGGAGGTGGTCTGGGTGGCGCCGCTGAACCGCACCAGGAGCCCGGCGTTGGTGGCGGCCACGTTGGCCTCCGCCGCCGTTTTGCCCACCAGCTGGGGAACGGTGTACATGGTGTTGGGCTTTTCGGCCCCGGCATAGAGAATGACGGTGGCCTTGCCGGGGATCACCGCGCCGCCGGCAGGGGTCTGGTCCGTGACGGTGCCGCCGGAGCCTACCACCTTGCAGGTGAAGCCCCGGGCCTCCATACGGCTCCTGGCATCCTCCACGGTGCTGCCGATGACATAGGGAACGGTGGTATCCGCGCCCAGCAGCTCCTCGGCGCTGTAGGTGGGCTCGATGCCCAGATAGGGCAGAATATCCGCCATGATCTTGCTGTTGACAGGGGCCACCATGCTGCCGCCGGACACGGAGGTGCCGGCGCTGCGGCTGGGAGTATCCATGGTCACCAGGATGATGACCTGGGGATCGTCCGCCGGGGCAAAGCTGACAAAGGAGACCACCAGGTCGCCGGTCTGGCCCTTGTCGGCGGTGCCGGTTTTGCCGCCTACGCGGTAGCCCTTCACCTGGCCGTTGCGGCCGGTGCCGTCGGATACGACATATTCCAGACATTCCCGGACATGGGCGCTGGTCTCCTCGCTGATGACCTGGCGCACGGGCGTGTTGTCATGCTGATAGGTGACGTTGCCGTCACTGTCCACGATCTGCTCCACCAGATAGGGGGCGTGCAGATAGCCGCCGTTGACGCAGGCCGCCTGGGCCGCGATCAGGGCCACGGGGGTGACGTTGAAGTTCTGGCCGAAGGCGTAGCAGGCCAGGTCCAGCTGGGTGAAGCTCTCGGGACTGGCGAACACGCCGCTGGCCTCGCCGTCCAGATCCACGCCGGAGCCCTGCATGAGGCCGAAGTCGTTCATATATTCATAGAACTTCTCGTTGCCCAGCTGCAGACCGAAGGTGATAAAAGCGGGGTTGCAGGAATGGGCCGCGGCCTCCTTCAGGGTCTGGGTGCCGTGGGTGCCGGTGCAGTGGATGGTGGCGTCGGACACATGGATGCCGCCGGTGCAGGTATAGGTGGTGTTCATATTGATGAGCCCCTCCTCCATGGCGGCGGACATGGTGAGGATCTTGAAGGTAGAGCCGGGCTCGTAGGTGTCGTTGAGGGTCTTGTTGCGCCACTGCTTCAGCAGCTGATCGGAGGTGTCGGTGAGATTCTTTTTGAACAGGTCGTTCTGGACGGTAAAGGCGTTATTGAGGTCATAGGTGGGGTAGGACACCATCCCCAGAATGCCGCCGGTCTTGACGTCCATGACGATGCCGGTGGCGCCGTTCTCCGCGCCGTATTTATCGGCCATTTCGCCTACATATTTTTCCAGGTAATACTGGACGTTGGCGTCCAGGGTCAGGACCAGGTCCTGACCGTTCTGGGCGGCGAAATACTGCTCGTATTCATAGGGAAGGGGGTTGCCCCGTTCGTCCTTGGCGGTGACCACCAGGCCGGTCTGGCCCTGGAGATACTTGTCATAGCGGGACTCCAGGCCGTACAGGCCGGTGTTGTCGGTGCCCACAAAGCCCAGAACATGAGAGGCCAGGGAACCGTAGGGGTACACCCGCTTGGCGTCGGCTGACAGGTATACGCCATGGACGTCGGTGTCGTTGATGAGCTGGCGGATTTTGTCCGCCGTTTCCTCGTCCACCTTCTTGGCCAGGACCTCGTACTGGGAGTCTGTGCGGTCCATGTGCTCGCGGATGCTCTCCTGGGAGACGCCCAGGAGCTCCGACAGGCTGGCGGCCAGGGAATCGTAGGTCCAGTGGACCTCAGACTCCTCGGACAGGGGTGTCTGGCCCTCCTCCAGGGAGGCGTTCTTTTGGCGGATCCCCTCCAGGCGGGCTTCCTCGTCGTCCAGCTGCTTTTTCAGATCCTTGGGGGAGAGAAAAACCGTCTCCGTGGACACGGACACCGCCAGCTGGCTGCCGTTGCGGTCGTAGATGGTGCCCCGGAAGGCGGAGACCACCGTCTGGCGGGTCTGCTGGTCCAGAGCCTTGGTCTGGAGCTCCTTATGCCGGGTGATCTGAAGGTGGTACAGCTGGAAAAACAGGATCACGAACACCAGGATGCCCATGACCAGCATCAGCCAGAAGGTGCGGCTGCGGACGGTGCGGGTGGCCTGCCGGGCGTAGAACTCCGGCGGGCGGCCAGGGGCCTGGGGCTTGCCGGGGGCGGCCTGGGGC
>ENA-UALO01000356-UALO01000356.1-human-gut-metagenome-genome-assembly--contig:-NODE-356-length-19042-cov-10.217465_pt1 | contig 19042 bp, 14 predicted proteins | sample MGYA00243701_ERZ654470 | MGnify/ENA primary metagenome ERZ654470 (study PRJEB26926, sample SAMN06164444) | human gut metagenome | biome: ENVO:00009003; feature: ENVO:2100002; material: ENVO:00002003...
CCCAACCAGCTTGCTTCCTATTACTTTCCGGTTGGGGGATTTTTCCAGTTTTCCAACTTTTCCCCCAACCAGCTTGCTTCCTATTACTTTCCGGTTGGGGGATTTTTCCAGTTTTCCAGCTTTTCCCCCAACCAGCTCGCTTCCTATTACTTTCCGGTTGGGGGATTTCCCCGGTTTTCCAACTTTTCCCCCAAACCAGCTTGCTTCTCTATGGCTTCCGGTTGGGGAATTTTCCCGGTTTTCCAACTTTTCCCCAACCAGCTTGCTTCCCAAGCAAAAAACAGAAGAAAACGCGCCGGCATAAGCCGACGCGTTTTGCGGGGGAGAAGAATTGGTTTATAAACCAATCTATATTAATCAGCAGATATAGCCGCTGTCTTAATAATGAATTTTGTTACACCTGCTGTGTTATCTGACTTTCCACCGAAGCTGTCATACTCGGTTGCGGCTTCCATAGCTGCCTGCAGTCTTGCAACAGAATCCTTCACGTCGCCGTTGTATGCACTGATCATCTTCTTGATTGCTTCATCATTCAATGCCACAAGGTTCTCATTCAAAGTAGCTGCACCGTCAGCAACCTGTCCGGCGCCATCCTTCAACTGATCAACACCTGTCTTCAATGTACCAGCACCACTCTTCAGGGAAACTGCGCCATCCTTCAACTGTCCGGCACCGCTTGCCAATGCATTCGCACCGTTTACAAGCTGGCTGATACCATTTTTCAATGCCGGTACAGAACCTGCCAATGTGGAGGTTCCCTTTGCAAGCGCATTCGCACCACTTACTAAGCTGTAACCATTTGCCTGTGTAGCTTCAATCTGAGAAGCGATCGTTGCCTTTGCTGTTTCAGCACCCTGAACGGCTGCAGAACCTGCTGCTGTAGATGCTGCCGAAGATGCACTCTGTTTACATGCGCCTACAACCATCTGACCAAGAGTAGCCTTTACCTGTTCATTACTTGCTAATGCTGTTGTCGTTGTACTAGCAATTTTATTAAATGCATCATCAACCCCTAGTTTGACCTGTTGTTGTATTGTTTCATCTTGCATTGCATCTTTATACGCCATCTGATACGCCTGCTCATACGTCAAAGCTGGCTGCCCATCTTCTTTTTTGCTTCCATCAATAATTCCCTGTACATTTGTAGATGCAATGCTTGCAGCTTGTGCAGACAATGCATATCCAAAAAATGTTGAATATGCATCCGAATTAAGATATGCATCATATATATCATTTGTTGCACTATTCATGCTTGTTGCAAAACCAGATACCGCCTGTCCATAAATATACTTGTACGTATCCGTACCTGCAGCAAACTGTGTTTCTACCGCACTTGCTGCTGCCGTACCTGCCTGCTTTTGAACAGCCGCTTTCTCTTCATCCGTCATCTTTGCATTCACTGCTGCATCCAGCGTGTTGATACCATTTGCAATGGACTGTGCACTCTGGTCAATGACTGCAACACCACTTGCCAGATCACCGGATGAGCTTGACAGGCTTTCCATACCTTCTTTCAAGCTGCCTGCCCCTGTTGTCAAATCTCCCATCTTATCTGCCAATGTACCTGCACCACTTGCAAGCTGTCCGGCTCCATCCGAAAGCTGTCCGGCTCCATCCGATACTTGTGTTGCTCCATCGGAAAGTTCGCCGGAGCCATCTGCCAGCTGATCACCAGCACTGCTCAGGCTGTCGGTCAACTTATCAAGATCTGTCAGATCAACACCACCAGAGAAGTTCATCTCAGAGCCATTGACAAGCAATGTCACTGTCATATCCAGTGAGAAGTCTGTCACATCTGCACTCACCTCTACATATTCTGGAATCTCTGTATCCAGATCTGCGGCTGCATCCTTTACGCCATCATCCAGTCCAGGAATTGCATAACCGACAACGATATTGCTCTCGCCCTGTGCGAGGTATTTACCATTTGTAACCTGAATATTCTTGAAGTTGTCGCCAAGCACCATGCCGGATACTGCAACGAATGGTACGGAGATATCCTCGTCCTTGCCATTTACTTCCTTCGTTACTGTTTCGTTGCTTGTATAATCCAGACGAATCTTTACCTTACCACTCTTACCTGCCAGGTCTTCTGGAGAAATCTCATTTCCATCCAGATAATAAGTTGCCTTCACAGAGACCGGAAGTTCCTTATCTGTTGTTCCCTGATAGCTAATCTCATTTCCGGCAGCATCCCATGTGATCTTGTTGCCGTTCTGTGTAAATGTCTCGTCGCCCTTGACATTTACGATATCCTTCAGATCGGTTGTATCTTCAATCTTGTCGCTCTTGTCACGGTTCTTCAATGTCTCATTGACTAAGATGTTATCGACATCGCCATTTGCCTTAGCAAATACATAAACGGTCTCGTCCTTGTCGACATCCTTCTCTGTCATATTTACATTTTCAGCGAGCGTATCTGCCAGCTCATCCGTGTTCATGACTGTCGTTGCGTCGGTATCGCTTGCCTTGTCATCGCCTGCCAGATACTCCTTGTCGTGCTTTGCAACATCCGTACCTGTACCTGTGATACCTGCGACACAGGAAGCAACCGCAAGTGCAACCGCACCGGTCGAACCTGCAATATACTTTGTTGTTTTCTTCCATTCTTTCTTATTTAAATGTTTCATAATATAATCTCCTTCCTATATTCCATCCTTTTCCAATATGGTTGATCAAGTCTATTTCCAACTGTGCTTGATCTTTTCAAAATATCTTACTGCTCTGCCTGCTTTTCCTTATTGATAAATCCAGCACTTGTATGAATGATCACCTTATCGAAGATCATGAACATGGTTGGTAGCAAGAGAATAACAACTACCATACTGATCAATGCGCCACGCGCCATCAGTGTACACAGGGAGCTGATCATATCAATATTTGAATACATACCAACACCAAATGTCGCGGCGAAGAAGCTGAGTGCACTGACAACGATAGACTGCACAGAGCCCTTCATTCCCTCGATAACTGCTTCCTTCTTTGCAAGGCCGTTATGTCTTGCACGCTTATATTTGTTCGTCATCAAAATTGCATAATCGACGGTTGCACCAAGCTGGATCGTACCGATTACGATGGACGCAATAAACGGAATTGCTGTCTTCGTGTAGGTAGGAATACCCATGTTGATAAAGATTGCAAACTCAATAACCGCGACCAGGATAACCGGAAGTGTTATGGATTTGAATACAAATGCAATGATTATGAAGATAACACCGATGGATACGGCACTTACCATCTTGAAATCCTCGTCTGTGATTTCAATCAAATCCTTTGTACATGGTGCTTCACCAATCAGCATACCGTTTTCATCGCAATCCTTGACCATCTGCTTCAAGGTATCACACTGCTCATTTACTTCATCCGAAGCCACCTTATATTCCGACATAATCAAAAGCATCTTGTATTTTCCGCTCTCGAACACTTCGCGGATCTGATCCGGAAGCATATTCTTCGGAATCGTAGAGCCGACGAGACTGTCAAGTCCAAGCACTGCCTTGACACCGTCTACCTTCTCCATTTCCTTTGTCATCTTTACAACATCCTTTGAAGATGTGTTTGCATCCAGGAGCACCATGTGTGTTGCACCCATGTGATACTGCTCTTCCAGTTTGTTGTTCGCTGTGATACTCTCCAGGCTCTCCGGAAGTGTACCTGCCAGATCGTAATATACGGTGTTGTGTGTGTAACCATAAACAGCCGGTCCGATCAGTATGAAGAACAGGATCAGAAATATGTAAAAATGCTGTGTTACCCATTTTGAAATACCGGACAGATCCGGAAGGATAACCTTGTGTTTTGTCTTCTCGATTGCATTGTCAAAGATCAAAATCATAGATGGAAGAACCGTTACACAACAGATCACGCCGAACACAACACCCTTTGCCATAACGACACCTAAGTCCATACCAAGCGTGAAGCTCATGAAGCACAAAGCGATGAAGCCTGCCACCGTTGTGATGGAACTGCCGACAACCGAAGATATCGTGTTCGAGATTGCATGTGCCATCGCACGTCCCTTCTCACCCGGATATACCTGTTGTTTCTCTTCGTAGCTGTGCCACAGGAAGATGGAGTAATCCATCGTGACACCGAGCTGCAATACCGCTGCCAATGCCTGTGTGACATAGGAGATTTCTCCCTTGAACACGTTGGTACCTAAGTTATATACGATTGCCATACCGATACTAAGCAGGAAGAATACCGGGATGATCGCCGAGTCCATTGCAAGTGCAAGGACAATTGTTGAAAGGATGACCGCGATCAGTACATAGATTGGTGTCTCCTTGTTCGACAGGTTCTTCGTATCTGTTACGACTGCAGACATACCGGAGAGGTAACACTGCTTATTCATAACCTTACGTAAGTTCTCGATGGCATCCATCGTCTCATCGGCTGAGATGGAATTCGGATACAGAACAAACAGGATCGTGGAATCCGCATCTTTGTTGATGAACACATCCTTGATGCTGTCCGGAAGCATCTCCACCGGTACGGACAGATCAAGGAAGGAATCATACCATAATACATCCTTTACTCCGTCTACCTTGCACATTTCCTTCCGCATCTTGGATATGTCTTTGTCGGACATTCCCTCGACGACGCACATGGAAAATGCTCCGGTTCCAAATTCATCCACCATGATCTCCTGGCCTTTCATTGTATCAATCTCATCCGGGAGATAGTTCAAAATGTCATAGTTTACACGGGTATGAAAATATCCGAAGGCTGACGGAATCAGTAAGAGAATACCGATTATCAAAATCAGACTTCTGTGCTTTACTACCCACTTTCCAAATCGAATCACGATTCATCCACCTTTCTTTTCTTTCTTGATTCTTTTTTGTTGCAACCTTATAATAAAAAAGAGATTGAATATATGAAACATTCAATCTCTCTTCAATGTATTGCATTTCTATACAAACCCATTCTTTTGTATAACTATACCAACATTTATGTGTTCGTGTATAGTCATTTTATATCTTTTATATCAAATTCCCTCTTGACAAAAACACATCTTATCTTAAACAAGTTCATTCAATACATCCATCATAGAGGATTTCGTCAGATATTTATAAATCTCCGACAAATCCTTCGGTGCAATCATATAATCCCGTTTGATCCACGCAATCGCCACATAGCACATGGAGTTTGCGTAGTATTCAGCAATAATCTGACGGTCAAGCCATGGATATTTGTGATTCTTACCCTGTTTCTTCTGGTCAATTATGTCTAACAAAAGCTTTGAAACCTCGCTTCGCGCAATGCTTTCAAACGAATTCTGTCCCTCTATGCAGACAGCGCGCTCATAAAAGCTCCGATCATTCTGTATATTCGAGAACAACAACGTCAGTCCTTCCTGTATCATATCATTCATCAGAAGCGGTTTGATTGGTGTGAGCAGATCATGCCGGACAATATACTCCAAAAGTGCGTATTTGTCCGAAAAATGATTATAGAATGTTGGCCGGATCACCCCCGCCTTATCTGTGATATCCTTAATCGTAATTTTTTCCATCGGCAGTTTGCAGAGCAGCTCCTTAAAGCTTCTTGCAAGCAGTTCGTCCGTTGTTTCTCTTTTCCCTTTTGGCTGCATACTTATCCTTCCTTCTCTGTTTCCTATCCTGTGAATTACCCACATACAGATTCGCTGTTTCCTCTACATAAGCGGTGCCACCAACCGCAGCAGGCTCTGTCCGAACATCTTCGTTTTACTTGTCTTCCGGATCTCTTCCAACGTCACTTCATCACACTTTGCAAGCGTCAGCATATAATCTTCCTTAATTTCATAGATGACACTGCTGTTGAACATCCAGACGCCACACTCAAAATGCAGATACAGACTCCGGTAATCGAAGTTGATCGTACCGACCGTTGCCACCTTATCGTCCACAACGACAGTCTTCGCATGGATAAAGCCCGGCGTATACTGGAAGATCCGCACTCCTGCTTCGATCAACTGGTAGTAATATGACTGGGTTACCAGATACACCAGCTTCTTATCCGGGATACCCGGCGTAATGATGCGCACATCAATTCCGCTTTTTGCCGCAAGTGTCAACGCTGTCACCATCTCATTATCAATAATCAGATACGGTGTTGTGATATAGACATAATGCTTTGCCTTGTTGATCATGTTCAGATAGATATTCTCTCCGACAATCTCATTATCCACCGGCGTGTCGCCATACGGCTGAATGTATCCATCCGAGAAGAATGCCATATCCTGATATTTCTCTGGTGAATACGACGAATAATCATCTTTCTCGCCGGTCAGCATCAACCATGTCTGCAAGAACATCAGCGTCAGGTTCCAGACAGCCTCGCCCTTCAGCATGATACCGGTATCCTTCCAATGTCCAAACCGTGATTTCTTGTTGATATATTCATCCGCCAGATTGATACCACCGGTAAATCCGACATAACCATCAATGACCGTAATCTTCCGGTGGTCACGGTTGTTCTGTCTCAAGTTAAAGACTGGACCAATCGGGTTAAACGCTGCAACCTTGATTCCCTTCTCCTTCATATCCTTGATGAATCGGGAAGGAATCCACATAGAGCATCCAAAATCATCATAGATCAGACGCACATCCACGCCCTCTTTTGCTTTCCGCTCCATGATTTCCAAGATCGTATCCCACATCTCGCCCTGCTTGATGATAAAATACTCCATAAATATAAAATGATTTGCATTGTTTAATTCTTCCACAAGCTTCGCAAAATTATCCTCGCCAAGCGGGAAATAACGCACAGCGGTATTCTTATACACCGGATAACCTGCAGTCTTGGAAATATACGTCGACTGCACACTCGCACTCTGACTCAGCTTCCGGATCTCCCGCTGCCGGCTCTTATCACTCGGCATATACTGAAATGTATCGAGATGATTCTTCTGCGCATCCCGGATAAACTTCATACGGGTTCGGTTACCAGCAATCGCGATATACAGCACACCGCCTAAGATCGGCGTTACCATCATAAGCAGAATCCACGTCAGCTTATACGCGGGGTTTTCTGGCTTATTGACGATATATAGCACAACCGTCGCCGAAATCAAAATCGCCAGCGTTTTCCAGTAAAACATGTAGTTCTTGGCAATTCCATATAGAAATACCCAGAAAAGGATCTGCAGGATCAGGGTAAATACAACAATCGCGATCTTCGTGATATAAATGGATTTAGATTTGTTCTGTCGTCCATATCGCGGTTTGTCATGTTCATGTTCATGTCCGCTACACGTCGTTTCCTGAACCGTTTCCTGTTCTGTTTTCTCTTCCATTGTCTTCTCTGTCTCCTGCAATCTGTCTTTTCCTTCTTTCTCTCTATGTTGACAGTACATGTCAACGAATCGTTACAATGGTTGTTTACATCACATTCTAACTACTCTGCACTCCAGCGTCCTGACGCGCCACAAGGAAGGATCAGTCCTGTCTCTTTCACCGGAAGTCCAATCTCCTGCGACTCCACATGTCCGCCGAATTTCTTTCCTACCTCGGTAGAAATCATATAAGTAAGCACCGCCGGAGCCAGTCCGGTTGTATATGAATTCACTAAAAAGAATAACGGATTATCCGACAAAAGCTGACTTGCCAGTGCGATAAATGGATGGATTTTCTCCTCCAGCTTCCAGATCTCACCCTTTGGTCCTCTGCCATAAGATGGCGGGTCCATGATGATGCCGTCATAATGATTGCCACGGCGGATCTCCCGCTCCACGAACTTCACACAATCATCAACCAGCCAGCGGATTGGTGCATCTTCAAGTCCGGATGCCACCGCATTTTCCTTGCCCCATGTCACCATACCCTTTGATGCATCGACATGTGTGACCTTAGCGCCCGCCTTCGCTGCTGCCAGTGTCGCACCGCCGGTATAGGCAAACAGATTCAGCACCTTGATCTCACGGTTTGCATTTCGTATCTTCTCACTAAACCAGTCCCAGTTCACCGCCTGCTCTGGGAAAAGTCCAGTATGTTTGAAGGTAAATGGTTTCAAATGAAAGGTCAGATCTTTGTAATTGATGCTCCACTGCTTCGGCAGATCGAAGAATTCCCATTCTCCACCGCCCTTGTTACTGCGGTGATAATGTCCATTCAGCTTTTTCCATGCCGGGTTCTTTCTTGGAAGATCCCACAACACCTGCGGGTCCGGGCGAAGCAAAATATAATCGCCCCATCGTTCCAGTTTTTCTCCCTTTGAACAATCTATAATCTCATATTCTTTCCACTGATCGGCTACCCACATATACTTTTAGTCCCTTTCGTCTATTTTCTTATACATTGCGTCCTAATTTTATACAAGCAATACTAACACACCCAACTTTCCAACGCAAGAATGAAAGTCCCGTTTTTGTCATGAAATACAGATAAAAAAAGACAGTTTGCACATTTTGTACATGCAAACTGTCGTAATTTTCTTACCAATCACGCTTCTCGATTGGAATATATTCTTTGTGATGACCAACGAATTTGTACGCTGGACGGATAATCTTGCCCTTATTTACCAACTCCTCGATCCGGTGTGCAGACCAGCCAGAGATACGGGAGATTGCAAAGATCGGTGTAAAGATCTCGATTGGCAGCTTCAACATTGTATAAACAAATCCGCTGTAGAAATCAACATTCGCGCAAACCGTCTTGAATGTACGGCGATGCTCACTGATCAGCTTCGCTGCGATACGCTCAACTCTGTCATACAGTGCAAACTCATCCTGCAAGCCTTTCTCCTCGGAAAGCTTCCTCGCATACTTCTTCAGGATTACCGCTCTTGGATCGGACTCACTATAAACCGCGTGTCCCATACCATAGATCAGTCCAGAATGGTCGAAGCCCTTCTTGTCAAGGAGTCCCTGCAGATACTCGGAAATCTCATCCTCATTCTCCCAATCCTTGACATGCATCTTCATATCATCGAACATCTGCTGTACCTTGATGTTCGCGCCACCATGCTTCGGTCCCTTCAGAGAGCCAAGGGAAGCAGCGACGGTCGAATACGTATCCGTTCCTGTCGATGTCAATACATGTGTCGTAAAGGTTGAGTTGTTACCACCACCATGCTCCGCATGGATAACCAGACAGACATCCAGAACCTTTGCTTCCAGTGCGGTGTATTTACCATCGGTACGAAGCAGACGCAGGATGTTCTCTGCGGTTGAAAGTTCTTTCTTCGGTCTGTGGATAACTAAGCTCTTATCAAGATAATAGTGTCTGTATGCCTGATAACCGTACGCCGCCATAACCGGAAACTGTGCGATCAGCTGCAGACACTGCATCAGTACATTTTTGATATCCAGATTGTTCGGATCTGGATCGTAAGTATATAAGGTCAGAACACACTTCTGCAGGACATTCATCATGTCACGGCTCGGTGCCTTCATGATAACGTCACGGTTGAAGCTCTCTGGCAGCTGGCGAAGCTCACCAAGCACCTCCTTGAAACAGTCAAGCTGTTCCTGACTTGGCAGATCACCAAACAAAAGCAGATATGTCGTCTCTTCAAAACCATACTGGCTGTTGCGGAAGCCCTGTACGAGCTGCTGTACTTCATATCCTTGGAAATAAAGCTCTCCAGGAATTGGCACACGGTGTCCATCCACAACGCTAAATCCCATAACGTCGGACACTTCTGTAAGTCCGGTCAGTACGCCTCGTCCGTTGGAGTCTCGAAGTCCCCGCTTTACGTTGTACTCTTCGTAGAGATTTAAGTCAATCTTTCCGGAGTCATTACAAAAACGTACATATTCATCTAGTATCTGGTCAAATTTCAAATCTGACATAACCTCAACTCCTATCTTATTCGATCTCTTTGCTCATAGTAAAAGTGTAGTCTGTTATCTTTCCTGTATCCGGATCCGCATATGCACTTATGCTGATATAATGATCGCCCTCATAGTAATATACATAGTAGGAAATGAAATATGTATATTCGTCCTTAGAGAAATCATCGCCCAGATCGCCATACACCGACTCAATCTTACTTCCATCATCGCCCATCGAAATACCGCCTGGGAACGTGATGTTACTTGTATAATAATCCGCTTCTACTCCGATTTCAGAGATATATCCATACTTTGGCAGAATGGCATTGCCGGTGAAGTTCTCCAGCTTGATGCTGAGCTTCTCGCCGTTTTTCTCCATGTAAGTGCTCTCGTAGTTCTTACCACCGATATAGTCGGAAACGGAAGTATCCAGTGTCCATCCGTCTTTCTCCAGTTCCGTAAATGGAACCGGAAGTACATAATTTTTGTCTCCAATTGTAATAATACCATCAAATCGGTCAGCACTTGCACCACCCGGTGCCACATACTGATCGTTGATTGCCGGTGCATCCATACTCAGATCTGCAACCGAAGTTGCGCCCTCTGGCATTTTGGAATTGATCAACCGGATGGAGATCAGATTTTTCTCCGGTGTCACATCAAAATCCATACCATCTTTCTCGTCATCTCCTGCATAATCAATGGATACATAAGTTCCGCTTCCATCAGAATACTCATTTTCACTCCGGTATTCCGGTGCACCATATGCAGTCTTGATATCACTCTCTGTCGATTCAAACAGCTTGATTCCATTTGCTAACTCGATTGTAAAGTCATCTTTATATTTTCCGGATTTGGAGCTAAATGAGAATCCAACAACATAACAGTCATTGATCTCCGCCTCATTGACACCCGGATTGGCTACGATCACCGTCAGCTGTGCACGATCCGTATAACTTGTGATATAATCCCAGTCACCCGATGCCACCTTCACAGTCGCGCTGTCTGTCTGCCAGCCCTTTGATTTCCACTCTGAATATGGAAGTGGGAACTGGTAGATCGTACCATCGATGTTCGCAGTATAATCTCTCCATGAATCAGACAGTTCCGTCGGCCATACATAGTCGCCTACACCACTTACATCTGTCTCCGTCGTCGCTTCCGTTGTGTTCTCTGTCGTCGCATCTGTCGCACTGGCTGCTTCTGTTGTCTCAGCCGGCTGTTCTGTCGTCGTTGCATCGTTATCTTTTTTCTTTCCTCCGCCTAGGATCAGAACCAACCCTACAATCAGTGCCACAACGGCTGCCGCAATCCCTGCGATCAACCCAATCTTCTTTTTATTGTTTCCAGATGCGGTATCGTTCTGTCCCGGTGCCAGATGCATCGACTGCATCGATGCAGACATCGAACTGTTTCCGTTTCCAGATGCAGTATACGGATTTGCCTGCGGCATTGCATTACCCGCTGTAACCGGTCCGCTTCCATACAGATCTGTGAGCAACTGTCCAATATCCTGATAACGTTCCGGTGCCTTTACCGCAAGTCCTTTTCGAAGCACTGCCTCTGTCCGCTCCGATACGGAGATGCCTTTCTTCGAAGGATCTACATAAGTGTCCTCCTCCATACGTTCCACGCCGTTTGGTGGAACCTCACCGGTGAGCATCTTATACATCGTCGCACAGAGACTGTAGATATCCGTCCAAGGTCCCTGTTTTCCTTTCGCATAATACTGCTCTGGTGGTGCGTAACCATGCTTTAAAATCACAGTATAGGTCTTGTCAGTCTCTGCGGACTGTCCGCGTACCGAACCAAAATCAATCAGCTTGATCTTGCCTTCGTTATCAACCATGATATTATCCGGGCTGATATCCCGGTGTACCAATCCATTTTTATGTACTTCATACAGAGATTCAAATACCGGTTTCATCAAAGCAAGTACGGTCGCTTCATCCAGCTTTCCGCCCATGCCCTTCAGATAATGCTTCAGATCCACACCATTGATATATTCCATAACGATATATCCGGTGCCATTTTCATAGAAGAAATCCTTCACGGATACGATACCCTGTAACTGATAGAACTTCGAGAGATTCCGTGCCTCTTCTACATATCGTTTTAAACCCTTGTCATATATTTCTTTCTTACTATCCAGTGTTGATACGATCGTTGTCGTCATCGCATCTCTCTGTGCAAAGCTTTCCGGATAATACTCTTTGATCGCGATATACGTCTGCAGATTCAAATCCCAGCCAATGTATGTAATCCCAAAACCGCCCATGCCAATCACACGGCCGATCATATATTTCCCCTGTAAAACTGTAAACGGACGCAAGCAGTTTGGCTTTTCTTCATAGCCACTCACATCGAACCCGCAATATGGACAGACATCTTCTCCCTGTCCAAGGGCTTGCATACAATTCGGGCACTTATCATATCTATTCTGCATCGTATCCCTCTCCCTAATCTCTGTTAATCTGTGTCATTTTTTACACATATGTTAGAATTATACCAAAAATACTACTTTCCTACAAGTTTTTTCAGATTTCTATGATGTATTTTTCAAACGCATTGACAACTTTTGTATTCTTATATTCTGAAATCCGTTTGAAATCTCTTCCATAATTGATATGCACGTGTCCATGTGCAAACAACAGTGGCTCGTACTCATCCAAAATCTGATAAAACGCCTGAAAGCCAGTGTGTGGCAGATCCGTGCTGTCATTCAGTTCAAATGCCGGTGAATGCGTGATCAGAATATCCAGACCACCAGCCTTCTTGATCTTCCTTCGCAGCTTGCGCACACGTTTCTTCATTTCATCCTCGGTGAACTGATACATCCCGAAATTATAGCACATGCTTCCACCAAGTCCCGCAATCCGGACACCATTGTACACATATACATCATCGTCGATACAGATACACCCATCCGGCGGTGTCTCATCATAACAGGAATCATGGTTGCCATGCACATACAGAATTGGCACCTTCGCAAATGTCGCCATGAAAGACAGGAACTGCGGAGCCAGATCGCCACAGGAAATAATCAGATCGATCCCCTCTAATTTACTTTTCTCAAAATAATCCCAATAATACTTGGACTCTTCGTCTGCAAGTAACAAAATCTTCATTTATCTTAGTCCTCGTCCTTTACCTCTTTTTGTTCGGCATCTGCTTTCGCCTCATCCTTGACACCCTTCTGCTCAACAATGGATTTCGCCTCATCCTTCATATCCTCGACATCTGGAATCTCGCCCTCTACGTTATCCACCAGCCAGTTCATCAGCATGATTTCCTCCGGTGTCATGATTTCCTCATCCTCATTTTTGATCGTATGATCCTGTGCCCGAAGCACGCCGTAGAATGGATGGAAGCTGTTCTCACGGATCAGTTTGCCGATAATTCCGACTAACTGTTTCGTGCCTTCAGGCACCTTGTTCGAACAAATGATATCAACGACCTCTGCAGAAAGGCCCCACCAATAATTGATTGCCTTTGTCTTCACAGCATCATCCTGCTTGATTGCACCATTTACCACACTCTCAATCAGTTTCGCATAAAATTCGCCCCACTGATATAGCGGGAATGCGAGGTTGATTGTTTCATCCCCTTCGATATGATATAAGCCATACCGGCGGTTATGTGAATTCGGCTTGATCATAACCTGATCGGAAATGTATTCGATTCCATTTTCCTCGAATTCACGAAGTACATTCTCCCGCGTATTTCCCTTCACGGTCGTCCATTCGAGATAGACCTTCGCATATGGATTCACCATGCGCGCACCAAGCGCAAATGCATTGATGTTCGCAGTCATACCGACGATCGGATAGTCCGCCACATAGCCGATCTTTCCATTCTTTGACAATGCACCCGCGATCATGCCCGCGAGGAATTTCACTTCATAAAGTCTCGCGTAATAGGTGCTGATAACCTTATGAGACGTGTTCAGTGAGCAGTTCATAATCGTGGCTTCCGGATGATTGACCGCCACCTTCACGCTCGCACTGATGAGCTGTGGTGTCGTCGTGAAGATGATCGACACGCCCATCGCGATCAGATCTTCCATCGCCGATATCGCTTCTTCCTCCGACGCGATGTTGTGCACCTTCAGTGTCTTAATCGTATCCGGATAATGTTCCTCTAAGTATAATCGCCCAAGCTCATGTCCATACAGCCATTCGGATTCCTGTGGATCCTTGTTGAAAACGAACGCTACCATGACTTTCTTCGGTGTTGAGCTTCGGAAATAATCCATCAGCTTCTTGCGTCCGAGCTTCGTCGGTTCCATATGCAGCTCAACTTCCCTGCCCTTGGACTCAATCAGAAACTCATCCCACAGGAGCTTGATCTTCTCCTTCATCTCTGCTTCGGTCATCTTCTTCACGGCTTCATAGCCATAAATATCAATAAATATCAGCAGTGTGTCGCTGTTGGTCAGCGGCAGCTTATCTCCGCCAAGTGCCTTGAATGACACGCAGAACCTATGGTTCGCCGAGCCAAAATCAAGCTTCTGCTCATCCGTCCACTCCGCATCAGGATCTGGACTCGTCAGCTCCAACAGACGGCGGAAACATCCTTCCTGTGAAAACCAGATATAGTTGATCTCTGTCAGCTTGTAAAAATCCATGAATTCATAATAGATCTTCACCTGCAGATCATCCGTTTTCTTCGGAATCTTCCGTGTCACCTGTGCCGGGATTGTAACCGCATTGAAATATTTCATCACGGATACGCGCTTATTTCCCTCTACAACATAGAATTTATTCATATATTCGTAAACCTTGATCGGATCACGAATTCCCTCTTCGATCTGGCTGTCACACAGTGCCGACCATTTGGCACCAAACTCTGTCTTATAATCAAGTAGTGGCATGAAGTTGTTCGCAAACGCGTATGTTCTTCCGACATTGCTTGTTCCCACGATACGGTCAAGTGGAATCTGCACGATGCCAAGCGGCATCTCGCCCACGATATCCACGCCCTCTAATATTTCATCCAAAACCGGAAGGTATTCATTCTCGCCCTTGGAAACCGCATTTTTAAATGCTTTCAGTCCTAATTTCTGTGCTTTTTCGTATTCTACATATGACATAATCGATTCACCTCGTCTCTCATATTGCAACGTAATTGTTTTCGTCTCTTAAGTCTTTGTTTGCATACTTGGTTATTATTATATTCGGTTTCTGCATATTATACAAGAGATTTTCCCCTGACAGCGGGGATATTCGACACGGACGCTTTCTATGGCGGTGATGGTTCTGTTCCGGGACCGCTTCCGCTTAGTTGCTCCGAGTAGCGGTACTAAATTCGCGCACGCGCTCATTAAGTACCGACTGTCGCAAATGTCCCTGCACAGAATCCATCATCCCACACAGAAAGCTGTGCATGATCCGCGAAAAGCCCCGCTGTCCTCGCCACGCCCGAAGCCAATTGGGGCTTTGTGGCTGATTTCCCAGCTTTTCGCCCAATTCACTTGCTTCTCTATAGCAAAAACGCCCGGTTACAAACCGGGCGTTTCCAAACATATATTAGTAATTATAGCAATTCAACTCTTTCACTTCTTGTTTACCCGTGTCCGTATAGTTCAGCTCCAGAGCTACCTGTGCATCATCACAGCTTACACCATTCATGATCCGGAGTATTAACAAAGCGGCTATATCCTGTGACAACAGTACCCTCTCTTGTAAATCCTTCTCCTGCCCCGACACAACCAGTCTTGTAAAATCCTTGCTATACGCCACAGACAGATCCGCGGTTCCCATAAGATTGACAGAGGGATTCATGTTTAAAACATCAACCATACTTTTCTTTGCATTTTCCAACTGTGCATCCGCATATTAAACTTCAATCCTGCTCTCCGAATTGATTCTTGCACTTTCGCACTCGCCATTTTCTTCCCACATGCATCTACCATAAGAGCAGTTCAACCATAAGAATCAGAAACACCATCTTTCTCTTTTTCATTGTATTATAGAATTTCTTCAATTTGCACCCCTCTTATAATCGCTCATTTAAACTTATTTCAATCCCATTCTATTGTTCTGATTCCATTCTAATTTAACACCAGCGATTCCATATCACTTACAAACCCATCCATGTCTCCGGTACTATTTTCTGACCTGTAAGAAATTCCATAGCACGTATCATCTGACATTTTTATAATAATCGAACAGCCTGCTTGTATTCCCGTGATATCTGAGTCCTCATCTACGTTCTCTGCTTCCCAACTACAGATATTTCGATTATTCATGCTATTGATGATTGCGTCCTTCGTCGCGTCGTCCGCAGCTCCCACAATATCGTCGGCAGATAGGTTTTCGATGTTTCCATTTGTAGTGAATACTTTACCAAGCTTCAAATCAATCACGGTTGTCTGGCATGTTTCTCCTTCTACATGTTCCACAATGACCGTCTCTACCTGATCCTGATATTCTGGCAGGAATTTGTTCGTCGTAATCTTCAGTGCAGCATAATCGGGAATTTCTGTTCTATCTTGTAACTCCTTATAATCATTAAGCAGAAATCTCGGATCTCCCTCGCCGATATTCTCGTAGGTCAATCCGTAATAGCTGACAAATGCGTCGAAATCAACGCCATCAAATTCCGATTCGTCGATGTTGAATTCCTCACATACATATTCCAGTGTTAGCTTCTCATCCTTCGCCTGCGCTTGTCCATGTTCTGTCGTAACATTATCCTGATCTTTCTGACTGCCTTCTGTTGTGATATTTCCCTGTTCCTTTTGATTATCCTGCTTGTCTGACACGCACCCTGCGAGGGCAAGCATCAAAGCTACCATGATTGCAAAATAATATTTTCTTCTCATCCCTTGCTCCTATCTGAGATCCCACTTTATTCTCAATTCTAAGCAACCCCATACGTTCTACCATTCCTTACCCTTTGGAATGACTGCTTCTAGTTTAACATAGAATGCTTCTTATTGAAATAAAATATATTGTGACGAAGTACATTTATATATTACATATAAAGCATAAAAAAAGGGCTGCCTAAAAGGGCAGCCCTGAAAAGTTCTTATAGAGTTTTCTAAGAATTAGCAAACACCCTGTGCAAGCATAGCAGCTTCTAAGGTGTCCGCAGAGTTACTGGGGTTTTGAGGTCGGTTGTATATCACGTGTATAGAGTGATTGTCGGACAATTTCAACGAACAAAAATCTATATTCACAACATTAATTGTTATGACCAGAACAACTAATATAAGGGATTTTCATTTCATCTATCCCCCAATATTGCCTACCGATTATCTCCCTCTCTATTCTTTCAATTAGACAATCTTGAAAATCACCTTGCATTATTTTTTGCTTCCAAATATCATAATAGAAATATTGTAAAATCAATTTCACAAACGCTGACGGAAATAGCACATTGTCCGTAGGCACTCTTATATCTTCTTCATATCCAAAATGAACATGCGCCGAACTATGCACAAGTGGTTTATATATTTTAGTATTGTAGTCATACCTTATTGGAGTTACGAACTTTATTTCTTGCTCAGTTAAATATTGTTGATAATCTTCAATAAATTCACCTCCACATTCATCTATATCACTTTCTAAAAACTCATGTAAAAAATCGTCATATGAAATATTATTTATCGTGGGATAAAATGCCATCCTCAAAACATAATCTTTTTCACATTTATCAAATGAAAACTGAAAATAAGAGCCATCATTCAGCAAGAAATCATAATCATCCATTTCTAAACCAACTATGAAAGTCCTTGCATAATTCTCCTTCTGTGCGGTAGTTCGAAATACATTACTGTATTTTTTATATGTACACAGTTGAACATTTGTTACATTTACTTTCTTAAGTATACCACTCTCTCCTAATATTTTTTTACACCTTTTTATATTTATCAAAAAAGCTGCTTCATTCATCTATCTTTTCATCTTCTTTCTTTTTCTGAGTGTACATTTGTAATATTCTATCTACAGATATCCCCTTTTTCCTACTCATCTCAAGTAATTCCTCATAAAAAGCCTGCTCATTATCATAGTTTTCCGATCTTTCATTCCAATCTTTATCCAATAAATGTGTTGGTTTATTTAGAAAATCAAATTTAAACTCATGCTCTTTCAATTGATTCATTTCATATAACATTTGTTTCAAACACTCCTCCCCCGTTCCAGATATCCTTAACCATATTTTAGCTCTAGTAAATGCTGTAAACACTTTATTTCTCATTATTCTGGAATCTTTTTTATCTTCAAATACATCACATCCTATCACAAACACCATAGCAGCTTCATTTCCTTTAGCTTTAAAAATACTTGAAAGAGTCACATTACCTTCTCTATAAAATCCCTTAACATAATCCCTATCCATGACATTATATGTTGCGATTGATTTAGCTTCTAATCGTTGCTCTAATCCGTTAAAATAGTTAAACGAATTAGTCTCATCCAAACAAATTACCGCAATATCCTCAGGTAATAATTTATCAACCGTAATTGCTTTTTCAATTTCTTTTGCTATCCAGTCTAGTTCTTGTGAGAAATCCGGAGCTTGAAATATTCTAATGCAATCTTCAATTCTACTTTCATCAACAACTAATGGTGAAGCTTTTTCATTTCTTTCAATAATTACTCTTTCTTCTTTACTACAATCGCCTTCCACAACAGTAAAGCCTAAATCTTCCCAATGTTTATTATTTTCAAGTGCTTGAATTAATTTATCATTATAAATTCCAAACCCCAACGCAACCGCTACTAATAGTATTTTCTTTACATTTCTATAGCTTTTATGCAAAACAATATCATTTCTCATGCGAGGATATTTCTTTTGTTCCTCAATCAAATCAATTCCTTTAGGATCATATTTGTTTGCAAACGTCTCTTTTGGATTTTGTAATATTACATCAAAGATATTCTGAACTTCATCATAGCACCAAATTATATGATCATCTTTGACAATAGATCTGCATAATTGATAAAAAGAAATATCAAAATCTTGTGCCTCATCTATTAAGACATAATCATACATTTTGTTCGCATCATATTGCGTTGCATCAACAAATTTTTCACATATGTATTTAAAAGCATTTCCATGTTTTTTTGCTTCGCCAAAAGTTATTGGTGAAATTCCATTATTCTTACATGCATTATAATATACTCCTGGAACTTGCCTTCCTCCCCATGCATGCATCACTTTAACTTTATTCTCAAAATCTGGAATTTGTCCATCTGTCATCTTCATATAAAATCTTGTAATTAATTGAATAATATAATCATATAAGCCTGTCTCTTATACACATCTGACGCT
>ENA-UALO01000357-UALO01000357.1-human-gut-metagenome-genome-assembly--contig:-NODE-357-length-19013-cov-5.768224_pt1 | contig 19013 bp, 16 predicted proteins | sample MGYA00243701_ERZ654470 | MGnify/ENA primary metagenome ERZ654470 (study PRJEB26926, sample SAMN06164444) | human gut metagenome | biome: ENVO:00009003; feature: ENVO:2100002; material: ENVO:00002003...
CCCTCAAAGCCTTCCCACTGTTCAAAATTGATCATTGGAACCTCCTTGCTCCATTCTATGCGTTGGTTAGCATAGCCTAACTATTGAGCCTTTGAAAAGCCGCTCCTTGTTGGCGGCTTTCTGGGGGCGGACTGATCGGAGCAGCTCTGAACAAAAATTTGTCAAAGCGCCTCCTTGGACACACTGCACCCTTGAGAACCGCCCTGCTGCCAAAAAGCAGCGGCGAGATGTGGAGTTGCAGTGCTGCATGAACTATAATAACAAAGATATCGGTCAAAAGCAAGAGGAAATCGGTGGATTTTGCACAGCCTTAGCCAGCTGTGTCTGTACAGGGTGCACGAATCGGGCAGAAAAAATTTTACTGCAAAAAAGTTCCGGAAAATTTTCAAATAAGGGTTGACAAGACTAACTGTGTATGGTATTCTGTTCTCGCAACGAGGTTAGATAAACCTAACCGCTTGAAACGCGTTGCACCAGAACAGCAGAGGTACCTGCAATGCTTCTGCGCAAAACTCAAGTCTGCTATAGCGGTTAAGCTATACCGGACGTCAGGTTTGTCGTGGCGAGGCCACTCCATCTTGCTTGCGCAAGACCACCTTGTGGCTTAAAAGCCTCACTGGGGCTTTCATTGCTGCGCAAACGCCAATTCCTCCATTCCATTCTCTTTTTCAAAAGGAAGCTGCAGCATGGTTTGCTCTGCGGCCTCCGGCGCGGCATTCGGTGTGATTGGTACCGCATCGCGTGCAAAGAAAACAAAAACGGGACGTGCAGCTTGACCACCTGCACGCCCCGATTTTTGTTTCAAAGGTATCAATATAATGAAAATTTCACAGTCACTTTGAAAAATCACTTTTTCGTGATATACTTTTGACATATTGGAATGAAGGGAGAGACATAGTATATGGCTGTAAGCTACAAGAAGCTGTTTCATATGCTGATTGACAGAAATATGACGGCGGCAGAGCTTCAGAAGGAAGCTGGGTATAGTGCCAATATTTCGACGCGAATGCGCCGGGATGAATATGTGTCCCTTGAATCGATGGAAAAAATATGCAGAGTGTTGAATTGCAGAATAGATGATATCGTAGAGTTTACTCCGGAAGAGGATAAGGTGCCAAAGAAATGAGATACATAGGAAATAAAGAGTCGATGGTAGAGGAAATCGATTCTTTTATTGAAAGCAGAGTGGAGTCTGAGGAATCTCTCACATTGTTTGACGCATTTTGCGGGACAGGTGCAGTGTCAGATCGGTTAAAAAATAAATTCAATCTTGTCATTAACGATAACCTTAAATGGGCGACTGTTTATACAGCAGGCAGGCTGTATGCCTCGTCTTGTCATTTTGAACGGCTTGGGTTTGACCCCTTTGCGTTCTTGAACCAGAGTGACGAAAAGGTTCAAGGGTTTATTTACAAGAATTATGCGCCAACTGAAAGCAGTAGAATGTATTTTACGCCTGAGAACGCTGCGAGAATAGACTACTTCCGAAAACAGATCGAAGAATGGCACAAAAACAAATTGCTTTCAGAGGCAGAATATATGCTTCTTTTGGCAAGTCTTGTGGAGTCTGTATCGAGAGTATCCAATACGGCGGGAGTGTATGGTGCATTCTTGAAAAAATGGGATGGGCGTGCGCTGAAACCAATCGAATTTATAAAACCTGCTTACAATGCATGTGATTCGCTGAATATTAAAATTTATAACGATAAAACAGAGAATATCATTTCAGATGTCAAGTGTGATATTTTGTATCTTGATCCGCCCTATACACAGAATCAATACGGGACACAATACCATTTGCTCGAGACATTGATTTTGAATGACCATCCTTCTGTCAGCAAGGTGACTGGCTCGCGGCCGGTTATGCCTATGCGGTCGGATTGGTCTAAGGAATATAAAGCACATATTCTTTTGGACAAGATCATTGCGAACACGACAGCACGCTACATTGTTATGAGCTATAACAACGACGGACTCATGTCCAAGGAATACATTGAAGCTGTTATGAAGCGTTACGGAAAGCCGGAAACGTACTGTTGCAAAAAAATCAGCTATAAAAAATACCAGAACTGGAAATCACAAAACCACAAAGAACATTTTGAATACCTGTTCTTCGTAGAGAAAAAAGACCCGGCAGATGTGGTGTATGAATCGCCGCTGAACTATATCGGAAGTAAAGCTCGTGTGATTCCGGCAATACGGGAAAACCTTCCGAGTGATATTGACGATTTCATTGACGCATTCGGAGGCGGTTTTAATGTTGGAATCAATATCCGTTCAGAAAGCGTCGTGTACAACGAATACAATCATTTTGTCAAGGAACTCATAGAGTCATTCTGGCAATATGATACCTTTTCTTATATCGTATATATGAAGAAAATGATCCGGCGTTTTGAATTGGAACCTGGAAGAAAAGATGCTTATCTCAATGTGCGGGATTACTATAACTCTCTGCCGGAAGATAAACGTGACCCACGGTTGCTGCTTGTGGTGATATTGTATAGCTTTCAGCAGCAGATTCGTTTTAATAGCAATCACGGATTTAACAATCCGGTTGGAATGCGGTGGTTCAACGACAACCTTTTAGAAAAGCTCATCAGTTTCTCTCGTCGAATCAAGGAGTTAAATGTTTGTTTTTCCTGTGCAGACTATACGGATACGTTTCGGTATGTTGATGACGGACATACATTTGTATACCTTGACCCGCCGTATATGCTTACGAATGGTTCATACAATGACGGAAAACGAGGCTTTAAAGGCTGGGATGTATCGCAGGAGGCAGCCCTTTTTGAATTTTTGGATAAATTGAACCACGAAGGAAGTTGTTTTATGCTGTCTTATGTATTGGAGCATAAGGGAAAAGTTAATCAGAACCTGGTGAACTGGACGCAGGATAACCATTACCACATTATTGAACTGGGGGATATTCTGGGTATATCTGGTAGTCGGAGAAAGGAAATACTGGTGACCAACTATGAAAGATAAACCACTGTTTGTGATCAAGAAAAATCTGCAAAAAACTGCGCAGACAGGAATTACATTTCAGAGCCAGTTGAACGATACGATTCTAAAAGACATCTGCAAAAAGATAACGGGACGTACAGATTACGACTGCCAATATGTAGATGATGACTATAGCGATGATGTTTTGTCGAATACTTATAACAAGGGGCGGCTGGCAATTCTTCGCGACGGCGAGTATGTGCACTTCATAACGTTTTCGGAACAGAACATCAAAGGGCGGAATTCAAGCGTTCAAAGTGTACCGACGGCATTTAACCTGTTTTACCTGTGTCCCAGAAAAAAGAAAAAAATCTACTACTACTTCATCTGTGAGGATGGAAATTCAGCAACCGATTATCATATGTTTGTCTATAGACTTATGAAGACGGTAGGATTTGTTTTTCTCAACGCCTCACTTGCTTCGCCGATAAACAGCTTTGTGACGATAGAAGACATGATGCGTGCTCGTGCCGAAAATCGCGAAATCAACAAAAGCAATCATTCTACCTTTATCAGTAAAAATGAAAATGGTGAGTATGAGGCATACTGCAAAACTTTTGGTGCAAGCAAATATGAATCCAGCCTTATATGCTATGCAATGTCGATGATTCACGGGCAAGCAGGAAAAATAAGGCTGTATGAAATATTGGAAGGGAACTTAAAGAAACTTCCCAAAGCGAGTTTGCAGGTCCTTGAAAAAATGGGAACGGTTGATATCATTGAAACGGACCTGACCTTTGAAAAAAGAGCATTTGAGGCAAGCCGGGGAGATTGCCTTCGCTCACCGAGATATCAATATAATTTACTCAGGAAACTTGGAGAAAAACATTGTGCACTGTGCGGATGTGCAATCCCGGACTTGATTCAAGGGGCACATGTTTGGCCGGTTGCCAGTATAAAAGCGGATCGTTCCATCAGCGCAGAGGATAAAGTTCAGATTGCAACGGATGGCGATAATGGTATCTGGCTCTGTGAAAACCATCATAAACTGTTTGATCGAAATATCATTGCAATATCCGGGGATGGTACAGTCAAATACAATCGCGATCTGCCGACAGAGTATATTCCGTATCTGCAAGATTTTACAGGGAACCGACAGTTACCGTCGGTGTATCTGAACGAAAAGTTCAGGCATTATATTGAACTTCGGAACAAAGCTTTGGATGCGGCAAGGTACACGAACTTTTAACACTTACTTGCCCTTTCTTTGAAGAATGGTGCAAGTGGTTTATAGGATGATTTTATTCCACGATCTCCGCAAGCGCCTGATACAGCTCTGCGGCCCCGCCGCCGGGGTATTTGACCGAGACAAAGGCATTGTTCAGGATGCACACCCCGTCGGAATAGACGGTAAGCAGCAGCTGATGCTGCTCGGCGTCATCGTAATAGCTCACGGTGATGGAATCCACCGGAAATTCGTGGGAGTAGGAGGAATAGTTCTGGCTGAGCCGTCTGACACAGCGCACGCCGGAAAGCACTTCCGAAATGTTCTGATAGATCTCATCCGAACTGGAATAAACCTCGAACTCCATTTCGTTGGAGCTGGCAAAATTCTGCTGGTGCTCCGCCCGGACACTGGCCTGTGTGCTGGCGCTGATCTTTGATGCAAGGTCGATCTTGCTGGAAGGCAGGATGAGCACCAGAAGCAGCACCACCAGCACCACAAGGCCGAACCGGTACAGGATGCTCTTGTTCTTCATAAAGAGTCACGCCTCCTTTGGCGGTGTCCGGGTCAGACGCCGCTGGGCGAGGAAGAAGCCCACAGCGCTGGCGGCAAACACGAAATAATAGCTGGCGATGCGGTAGAGCATGAGCACGCTCATCACCTCACCGGAAGGCAAAAAGCTGCTGTACAGCAGCAGAAAAGCGGTCTCGATGGAGCCCATGCCTGCCACGTTGGGCAGGGCGTTGGAGACGAACAACATCAGGCTGGTGAGCAGCTGCACCCGCGCAAAACTCAGCGGGGACAGCTGCATGAACCGGATGCACAGCCACGGCAGGCAGAACAGCAAAAACAGCTTGAGCGCCTGCAGGGCAAAGATCTGCACACAGCGGGCCTTGTCGGCCAGCAGCAGGCGGCTCTCGGTGCCCAGTACATCCAGCTGCTCCAGCCAGTCGGCCCGGCGCTGCTGCCATTTTTCGGTCTTGGGCAAAAAGCCCAGTGCCCAGCGGGCCAGATTCTGCACCAGCGGCGCCACGCACACCAGCACCAGCGCCACGATCACCAGCGCTACCACAGCATATGCCATGGGCAGATATTTCAGCACGCCGGTGGTGTTGGCGGCCAGCCATTTGTGCTGGAGCAGCAGCATCACGGTGGCGTACAGCAGCACCGTGGTCTTGTGGAACACATATTGCAGGGTCATCAGGCCCACGCCGGGGCCGATGGGCAGCCCTGCCTGATGCAGATACCAGGTCTGCACCGGCACGGCACCCGCGCCCAGGGTGACCACGTTGCCAAAGGTGCCGCACCAGGCGTTGTCGATGCCCTGCCGCAGGGTGAAGCCGGGCAGCCGCCCCCGCACGATGACATAGGAGACACAGCCCTCCAGCAGCGGGTAGCTGATGCCCAGCGCCAGTACCACCAGCACCTGCCACAGGTTCAGCTGGGCAAGGGCGGCGGTGATCTCGGCCCAGTGATCCCGGAAGATGAGCACGATCACGCAGGTGAGCGCCAGCAGGATCAGCAGAGATAATACGGCCTTTTTGCGGGAAGGCTGAGAGGCGGCAGATTGGTTCATGGGGGCAGGGACTCCTTTCAGACAGGATGAAACTTTTTTAAAAGTATAGCACAGCCGCCGACCGTCTTTGTGAACGGAAGCCGAATTTTCTTGTGCAATCCGGTCCGGATGATAAAAAAGATGTCCGGAACGGAAAGAAACGGACAAATATTGCAGATTGTTTTGATGCACTGCGTGCAAAAACGCCCCGGAAGATCACACGGATTTTCCGAGGCGTTGAATTTAACAAGAATAAAACAAAAGGCTTAGCGGGACTCGGTCAGCTCCCGGATCAGACGGACCAGGGTGGAGACATAGGCTTCGTTGGTGTAGTAGCGCTCGTAGAGCTTGCGGCAGTCGGCCTTCATAGCGGCCAGCTGGTCGGGGTGCTCAATGGCATGGGCCAGCACTTTGGAAAGCTGGACGGGGTCGTCGTTGCGGTACACAAAGCCGTCCACCCCTTCCGTGATGAGCCCGGCGGTGCCGGTGTGCTCCGACACGATGGAAGGCTTGCCGAAGATCAGGCCTTCGGTCACAAAGGTGGGCATAGGGTCATCGCGGGAAGCGCACACAATGCAGGTGCACTGCTCCATCAGCGACTTGATCTCCGGGCGTTCCAGCCGCTTGCGGTAGAACACATTATGAGGGAACTGCTCGGTCAGGGCGTGCACATGGGCGGAGACGTCCCGGTCGGAAGCCTTGCCCACAAAGAGGAAGGAGGCCTTTTCCCGCACCTCCGGCGGCAGCAGACGGATGGCTTCGCAGTAGATGTCCTGCCCCTTGCGCATCTCCATGGAGCCCACCGTGACAAACAGGGGCCGCCCGCCGGCATAGCTCAGGTCGTAGCGAGGGAAGCTCTCGCGGGCGTAGTCGGGCAGGCCGTAGATCAGCTGCTCCACCTTGAATTTGGGCCGCACCGAGTGCATGGCGGCGGTGGCGTGGGAGCCCACAGCGGCAATGTGCACGTTGTCGGCCAGCTCCTTGGGGATCTTGTGGGTGATGAAGGGATAGCCTGCAAAGGCGTCGTGCAGCCACCACAGCACCGGCACAAAGCCGCCGTTCAGGGTGCTCACGGCAGGGGCTTCCACCACTGTGTTGGCCAGCACAAAGTCTGCGCTGGAAGCCAGCTCCCACAGGGTGGAAGAGGTCACGCAGTCGCGGCGGGTGACCACGGCAGCTCCGGCCTCCAGAAAGAGCGGCAGAGAGCCCTCGTCCGAGGGGCCCAGTACCACCACTTCATAGCCAAGACTGCGCAGCACCGGGATGGCGCTCACCAGCACGATGGGCGCACCGGTCATGGTGAGTTCATGGCTCAGCACCACGGCGCGTTTGCCGGTGGCCGAGAATACGTCCTCGGCGCACAGCTCCCGGCGGAAGTGCAGCAGTGCCTGCGGGACGCAGCGGCAGTTCTGCGCCAGCTGGTTTGCCAGCCGCAGCAGTTCCAGCACATCGTCTTTGCCGCGGGCCGCCGCGCGGCAGCGGTCCAGCAGGGCGCGGGAGAGCAGGGCACAGCGCTGGCCGGGCAGGTGCTGGTCGGTCTGGTACAGGGCACTGCCGCCGTCGTAGCCGAACACGGCGTCGCACACCACAAGGTCAGCTCCCTGTTGCAAGGTGGCTGCAAAATAGGTGAGGGCGGTGGAGGTGCACTCCACATCCTCGCTCACCAGCAGCACACCGTTCACGGAAGGGGTCAGCTCACCTTCCAGCCGGTCCACCAGCCGGAACTTGCGGTGCAGCTGCTCGGCCAGCGAGAGGGTCAGGGCATTGCGGCGGCCCGGCGCATACACCAGCAGATAGGTGCTCTGGGTGTCGGTATAGGTCTGTTCCCGCAGCTGGCGGCGCTGCAGGGGGCTGTAACTGCTGTACATGTACGAACCCCCTTCAATGCCGGTGGAACAGGCCCAGCAGCTTGCGCAGCGGTGCCGTGAGCTTCCAGCTGCTGCTGCCCAGCACGTTTTCCAGCGAGGCTTCGTAGGCGGCCCGGCTGTTCTGCAGGTCGGTCAGATGCTGCTGCTGTTCTGCCAGCTGCTTGCGCAGCTGCCGGATCTCAGCGTTTGCCTCCAGCAGCTGTTCGGTGCCCTGACGGGACACGGCCTCGGTCTCTTCCTTGAGCACGGTCAGCGCCCGCAGCAGGGCCTTGCCGGGCTGCTCATGCAGGTAGCGGCCCAGGGGATAGTAGCGATATTTCACCGCAAACCGCAGCCCGGCGGGGAAGCCTACGGCACTTTCCACTGTCAGGTTGGGGTCGATGTTCATGAACAGCATGGTGCCCTCCTGCAGGGCGTTGCCGTTGAGGATGTGGTAGCTGAGCCGCTCGTCTGAGAGGGAAAAATCAGTGATGCAGCAGGCAAATTCACCGGGATCCAGCCGCAGAGCTCTGGCCTCCACGGGCAACTCGAACACAGCCGACACTTCGTGGGTCAGCTCGTCGTAGGAGTCAGGGGCAACGGTCAGGCACTCATGGGGCGAAAAACCGGAGCCGGAGTCGTAGAACAGCTGGGGCAGAAGCAGAGCACCCTGTTCGGTGTCGGCACCCTGCGAGGCCAGCACGGCCTCATATTTCAGCACCTGCTGCTCCAGCTCCAGGCACCGTTGCGCCAGCCGAGAAACGCCTTCGTCCGACAGCCGGAGCTGCTGTTCCAGTTCGGCCACGCGGCTGCCTGCCGCGTCCAGGGTCTGGGGGGCATCGTTGTTCATAACCGGATTCTCCTCTTGTTTTATAGGATACGGCTGCACCGCAGCAGCCGGGGAAATCAATGCTGCGAAAGCGCGGGGGTGCGCCGCTGGGCCTGCCGCCGTGCGGCCGAGGCTTTGACGATCCAGCTGCGCCGCAGGTTCAGCAGGGCGCACACCAGCCCGATGGAGGTAAACGCGATCACGTTCTGCAGCAGCATACCCCGCAGCGGGTGGTCTGTAAAGTGAGCCGCGAACAGATACCACGGAATGGCGATGAGCTCCACCGTGTGGATGCAGAAGATGTTCAGCGAATTGCGGCCGATGGCCTGCAGGCCCTGTGCGATGGGGCCGGTGAAGCGGTTGAGCCGCATGAACAGGCGGATGAACAAAAAGCCGGTGGCGGCATCCAGCAGGATGCTCAGCGGGCCCAGGGTCCACTCGCCCATGGAAATGCAGTCGGTGCTCTGGGCAAGCAGGGCTCCCACAGCGGTCAGAGCTGTGCCGCCCAGCAGGATGTACAGGGTGCGGCGGGGCAGGGGCTTGTCCAGCCAGCGGTTCTTCTTGGCCAGATAGCCGATGTAAAGGTAGGGCACGATCACGGCCCCCTGCGAAAGGCTGAAGGGCAGCTCCCACACCAGTGTGGTGCCCCAGCCCAGCAGCATGATGCCGAGCACAGCCCAGTGTGTGTATTTCTCCGGGAAGATATTCAGGATGGCGTCCAGCAGCACCCAGCCGATCAGCAGCGAGAGCAGATACCACATGGGGCCGGTGGAAAAGAACTGCTGCCCGGCATAAGTAGTGGTGTGGGGCAGCCCCAGCAGAAAGCCGCCGGCCACCTTGAGGGTCTCGGTGACGCTGCTGGGGAAGTAATGGAACGCCATGTAGTGGCACAGCAGATGCAAGAGCGAAGTGCACGCCGCCGTGATGCAGTAGGGCTTGAGCAGCGCTCTGAGCTGCTGCTGGATGCACTTGCCGATGGAGCGCTTGCGGAAACCGTAGCCGCTGGCAATGAAAAAGGCCGCCATCAGGGCCTCACGATAGATGAACGGGAAAAACGCCGTGAGCGACAGCCCGCCGGAGATCTGCATGGGGTAGAGTTCGGCGGTGTGGGCCAGCACGATGGTGATCATGCCCACGCCCTTGAGCATGTCGAACATGCCGATGGAGTTGACGGTGCTGGGTCTGGTGCCTTCCATGAAAAGGGTCCTTCCTTGCGCCGTCCGGAAACATGTGACCAACAGGCGCATACAGTAAAAAATGATCCATTTATAAGGATATAAGGCTAGTATAATGCTTTTTGTGCACACTGTCAATTTTGAATTGCCCACCGCCGGGTGGCAATTGTTGTCTTTACCGATAAAAAAGCCCGGCAGAAGGGCCGAATTTCTGGGCAGACGGCACAGGCTGCCGGATGGAAAAAACAAGATGTGCAAGATTTAATTGCCAAAAATGGAAATTAAATCTTGCAAAAGTATTGCATTGCCAATGGCGGTATTGTATACTGAACACAATTGAAAAAGCGGCACGGTCCCGGGTGGGCCCGGCTGCAGGAATGTAAAAAACAGTGACGTGGAGGCTAACATGGTTCATTCGCTGTATCAGTCTCTGAACAATCTGGAAACGATCTACGCAGACCGGATTGGTATCCGCTATTATGATGAGGCCAAGGGCGGCGTGGTGGAGGTGCCCTTCCGGCAGTACGCTGCAGACCTGCGGCGGTTCGTGGCATTTTTGCGCAGCCGCACCCCGAACCCCTTGGGGCAGCGAGTGGCCATCCTGGCCCGCAACAGCTACCACTATGTGATGTGCATGTACGGCGCAGTGCTGGCCGGAGCTGTGGCAGTGCCCCTGAACACCGGCAAGAACTGGGACGAGATCCGCTACGAGCTGGATCTGGTGGAGCCGATGTGCGTGCTCCATGACGGCGAGTACCTGAGCCTGGAGCCGGCCCTGGGCCAGGCGTACGGGGACCGTCTGGTGCCTATGGACGCCTTTACCGCCTTTGAGCCTGCGATGGAGATCACCGAGGTGCCGGACCTCAACGCACTGGCCTTTATCATGTTCACCTCCGGCACCACCGGCCGCAGCAAGGGCGTTATGCTGTCCCAGAAGAACCTGTTCACCGCCATGCCTGCCTTCCTGACCCCCTTTGAGGATGTGCGGAGCCAGACCGGCTGGAACACCGACGCGTTCAGCTCTCTGTCCTGCCTGCCCATGTTCCACATTTCGGCCATGACCAGCCTGGTGTCCTGGAGCATCACCGGCCACTGCGTGAACCTGTGCAACGACCTGAAATATTTCTACCGGGACCTGGGGGCCATGCGGAGCGACGTGATGGCGGTGGTGCCGGTGCTGCTGAAGAGCATCTACAGCGATGTGATGAAGGGCCGCCGTGACCGCCTGAACGGCCTGTGCGTGCTGACCTGCGGTGCTGCCATGTTCGACCCCAAGATTCTGAGTGATATGATGGAGAAGGGTTTCTTTGTGGCCCAGATGTACGGCCTGACCGAGACCTGCGGCGACGGTGCATGGAACTCCTCGCAGGAGGCAAAGTACCTGACCAGCGTGGGCCATGTGGACCTCAGCTGTGAATACAAGCTGGACGACGGCGAGCTGTGCATGCGGGGCAACCCCATCATGCTGGGCTACTACAAGGACCCGGAAGGCACTGCAGAAGTCATCGATGCAGACGGCTGGTTCCATACCAGCGACATTGCCCGGGTGGAAGAGGACGGCTACATGTACCTGACCGGCCGCAAGAAGAACGTGATCATTCTGGACAGCGGCGAGAACGTGAACCCCGAGGAGCTGGAAAAGCTGCTGGTGCCCTGTGCGGACATTCAGGAGTGCATCGTGAAGGAAAAGGACAAAAAGATCTGTGCCCTCATCTACTGTGACCCTGCAAAGCAGGATGCGGTGAAGGAGTTCGTCACTGGGGTCAACCGCGGCCTGCCGCTGTACAAGCGCATGGTGACGGAGTTCAGCGCACAGCCGCTGCCCCGCAACGCCATGGGAAAACTGCTTCGCTGAACACGGGAGGAAACAGAACAATGCGTAAGATCAGAGTGCTGGATAATGTCTACGACCTTATCACCATCAACATGGAAGACCGCTTCAAGGATAATGTGGCCTTCCGCTTCTACGACACCGCAAACGATGCCGTGACCACCATCCTCTATAAGGATTATGTGCAGGATATCCGCAAGGCGGTGAATTACTTCCAGTCCACAATCCCGGAGATCAAGGGCAAAAAGATCTGCCTGCTCACCAAGAACAGCTACGAGTATGCCGTGAACACCTTTGGCGTGGTGGCGGCCGGTGCGGTGCTGGTGCTGCTGAACCAGCGCAAGAGCTGGGACGAGCTGAGCTACGAGCTGGGCCTTGTGGAGCCGGACGCCATCCTGACCGACGGCGACGACTACGGCTTCAACGACCAGCTCAAGGCTGCCTACGGCGATATCCTCCGCCCCATGGATGGCTTCCGAAGCTATGAGCCTGCGCAGCTGACCCGCTGCATCGACCACGAAGCCCTGATGGTCCTGATGTTCACCTCCGGTACCACGGGCCGCAGCAAGGGCGTGATGCTGAGCGAGAAGAATTTCTTCTCGGTGATGCGTGCCCACACCCAGATCGGTGAGCACATGATGGCGTATAAGCACGAACCGAACCTCGTCATGAGCCAGTACACCGTGCTGCCCATGTTCCATCTGGGCGCTTTCATCTGCCTGTTCTCCTGGGCCCACGCAGGCTGGGCGCTGAACGTCAGCAGCGACATCCGCAACTTCTATAAAGAGGTAAAGCGGATGCCCAGTCAGGCCATGGCGGTGGTGCCGGTCATTATGAACTCGCTCCACCACGATGTGATGCGCGGCCGCAAGGACCGTCTGGGGGAGCTGTGGGTGCCCATCTGCTCCTCTGCCATGTTCGACCCGCAGGTGATGCTGGATATGGCGGAACACGGCATGTTCGTGGTGCAGACCTACGGCAGCACCGAGACCTGCGGCGACGGCATCATCAACTACGCACAGGACGCAAAGCACATCGGCGCTGTGGGTCAGGGCAACGATTATCTGGACTACAAGATCGCCGAGGACGGCGAGCTGTGCATGCACGGCGACAGCATCATGCTGGGCTACTACAAGGACCCGGAGGCCACCGCCGAGGTCATTGACGCGGACGGCTGGTTCCACACTGGCGATTTGGCCCGCAAGGACGAGGACGGCTACTATTTCCTGACCGGCCGCAAGAAGAACCTCATCATTCTGGACAGCGGCGAGAACATCAGCCCCGAAGAGCTGGAAGGCATCGTGGGCAAGTGCGAAGCCGTGAAGGAATGTGTTGTAAAAGAAATGGGCAAGAAAATCGGCGTGGTGGTCTATTGCGACGAGGACAAACAGCAGCAGGTGCGGGACTTTATCACCGAGGCAAACCGCACCCTGCCGCTGTACAAGCGTATGAGCGCAGTGGAGTTCAGCACCGAGCCGCTGCCGCGCAACGGTGCAGGCAAGCTGCTGCGCCAGTGATACAGATGCGATCGAATGCCCGGATGCATAAATGGGCCGGCAGACCGGCAGACTGAAAACAGGAGTTCCGACAAAAAACAAAGCTTTGTTGCCGGAACCCTTGCGCACAGGAGAGAATCAGGGTATTATTATGGAAAGGCATAGGAGATTGTGCCTATTATCCGTCACGGAAAGGAAGAAAATTTCTATGGAACGAGCAGAGATCATTTCCCAGATCCTGGCCATCCTGGAGGATGTTGCCGAGGTCTCTCCCGAAGATGTGAATGAGAACAGCGTCCTGATGGACGATCTGGATCTGTCCTCAATGGAGATCCTGACCATTGTGGCAGACCTCGAGGAGACCTTCGGCCTGCGCATCCCTGAAAAGGAGCTGCGCAACTTTGTGACCATAGGGGATCTGGTGGATTATCTGGCGGCAAACGCGGGGTAACAGTTCATGAATGAGTCGCAGCGCTCGACGGAGTACATCTTTCAGGGAACGATGTACTTCTTCCGTCGGGAGAAGATCCTGTGTCGGTACCAGTTTGCGCTGCAGGATGCGGTGGAACCCGCTCTTTTGCAGCGTGCACTGGAGGCGGCGCTTTCGGCCGCACCGTACTATCGGGTACAGCTGGTGCAGGAAAAGCGGAGCTTTTTTCTGGAGCCGAACCCGAACCCCTGCCTTGTGTATCAGGACAGTGCACAGCGCGATATCCCGGAGGAAACGAACGGCTATCTTTTCAGCGTGAGCTGTGAGGGGAACACCGTCTATTTTGACTGGTATCATTTCCTCATGGACGGCCACGGGGTGTCGCCCTTCCTCACCCGCATTCTGGAACAGTACTGCAACCTGCGCTATGGCACGGCGTTTGCAAACACGCCCATCGTGTGCAGCCCGGCCTATGACATCGAGGCCATGATGGAAAAATATCCACCCCTCACAGCCACCGAGAGCACGATGCAGAGGGATGTGGTGCAGACCTACGAGGGCAGGATGCGCCGCACCCGGGTGCGGCTGACCAAGCAGAGCCTTGTGGACCGGGCAGTGGAGAACGGCGTCAAGCCCTTTACAGCGCTGGCAGGTCTGCTGAGCCTTGCGCTGCGCAGCTATCTGGGCAAGGACGAGATCCAGTATTCCTACTCGGCAGATACCCGCAGGGAAGCGGGCGTGCCGGATGCCCTTTACAACTGCGTGTGCTCCTTCCAGAGCGGCGTGAAGCTGAACGATGACACCCGCCTTGCGGACATCGTGCCGGAAATGGATGCCGAGGTGCTCCGCACCCTGCAGCCGGAGGCAAAGCTGCGCCAGATGGTCCAGCAAATGAGCTGGGTGTACAAGGTAGACCAGCAGAAAGCGCCCCTGCGCATCAAGCAGAGGGTGTTCCAGATGGGTGAGTACATCAGCGGTGTCCTGGCGGATTTCTGGCTCAGCTATCTGGGCAATCCGCTGCTGCCGGCCACGCAGGAGCTTCAGAAGTACACCAAAGACTTCAACGTCTGGGTCCCGCCGGATGGCGGCTCCATGGGTGTGGAAGCCTCCAGCCTGAATGGCATCATCACCCTGTGCATCGAGAACAAGGCCGAAATGCCAGGCCTTGCCGGGATGATCCGCACCGCCTTTGAAAAAGAGGACATCACGGTGCTGGAAGCCGTGGATCTGGATACATAAGTACAGAACATAAAAAGCACTCTTTCCGGGCAGGAAAGGGTGTTTTTTTGCGTCTTATTCGGTCCGTGCAGGCCGTGTGGTCACTTCGCCGCAGCGCAGAGCCTCCTGCCGACCGTTCTCCCGCTGGATGACCAGCCGCCCTTCCTCGTCGATGGCAAGGGCTTTTGCGGCGTAGGTCTCGGTCTCGGCACACACCGTCACCCAGTGGCCGGGCACAAAGCACCGGGCGCGGTACTCATCCAGACAGTCAAACGCCGGGCAGAGGGCCAGCAGCTCCCGGGCAATGGCCCCGGCCAGTGCGGCCCGGCTCACCGGGGCAGGCCCGCCGGGGTACAGGCTCCCGGCTTTGCGGGCCAGCTCCTCCGGCCAGTCGGCGGCGGTGGAGGTAAGGTTCAGCCCGATGCCGACCACCAGCCATTCCAGCTGTCCGCTCTCGAGGTCGGTCCCCGCTTCGGTCAGGATGCCGCAGACCTTTCTGCCCTGATAGTACAGGTCGTTGACCCACTTGACGGCAAGCTCCAGCCCGCAGAGCTTTTTCACGGCACGGCAGACCGCCACCGCGGCGCTGATGGTAGCGGTCTGGGCATTGGCGGCGGGCATTTCCGGGCGCAGCAGCACCGAGCAGTAAACGCCCTTGCCTGCCGGGCTTTCAAATCTCCGGCCCAGCCTGCCGCGTCCGGCGCTCTGGTGGGCGGTGAGCACCAGCGTGCCATGGGGTGCACCATCCAGCGCCAGCAGCTTTGCCGTGCGGTTGGAGCTTTCCAGCGTGTCATATAAATAGATGGGTGCAGGGTAGTCCCCGATGGCTTCGGTGCAGAACGGGTCGCCGCCTGCCAGCCGGTAGCCCCGGCGGGGCGCAGCTTCCAGCGCGTACCCTTGGGCCGTGAGGGCCGCAGCGGCCTTGTGCACGGCAGCGCGGCTCACGCCGAGGGTCTCGGCCAGCTGCTGGCCGGAAACGTAGCTGCCCCCGGCAGCGGAAAGTGCCTGCAAAAGTGCCTGACGGGTACTGACAGCCATGGCCGAATGCCTCCTTTTGTGCTATACTACTTCTATTGTATCATAAAAATAAAAGTTTTTGCAGGATTTTGAACGGCTGTTTCGTATGAATGTGCAGAAGGGCAGCGCAGGGGCTGCACTTCGTCGGACCGGGACGAAACTGAAAGGAGGTGGACAGGCCGTTGACGACCTTGGAATTCAGCGCGATGGTGCAGAAATACCAGTCGCTCGTATATACGGTCTGCCACCAGCTGGTGCCGGATGCCGGCGATGCGCAGGACCTGACGCAGGAGACCTTTCTGGCGGCATGGCGGGCCATTGACCGCTGCCCGTCCGGGTTTGAAAAACAGTGGCTGGCACGCATCGCTGCCAACAAGGCAAAGGACTATCTGCGCAGCGCATGGGTGCGCAGGGTGAACATTCCCGGCGACGATGTGCTGGCGCTGGAAGGTGCGCCGCCCGGCACCCAGCCGGAACAGCAGGTGCTGGATGCTTTGGGCGAGGAAGAGCTCACCGCCATGATTCTGGACCTGCGGGAGCCCTACAGAACGCCCTGCCGTCTGGTGCTGCTGGAGCAGCACACCATGGCCGAGGCGGCACAGCTGTGCGGCCGCCCGCCCAAGACGGTGGAAGCACAGATCTACCGGGCAAAAAAGATGCTGGCACAGCAGATACTACAGCGTGAAAACGATGGAAAGGAGTGCGTACATGGAACTGTTTGACAAAAACGGCTGCCTGACCGACGAAGGCCTACAGGCCCTGCAGGCAGGCGGGCTGGATGAGCTGGGCCGGCTGGAAACCGCCGAGCATTTATCCTACTGCGATAAATGCATGGACCGCTACACCGCTCTGCTGACGGCAGATGCGCTGGAAACGCCGCCCCACTCCGCGCACAAGGCGGTGATGGCCGCCATCTGGGTGCGGCTGATGCAGAACACATGGGGCCGTGCCGCAGTGGCCGGTGTGGCGGCGGTGCTGGCCTTTACCATGTGGCGCTCCGGCACCATAGACCAGCTGCTGAATTTCCGGCAGGAGCTGCACACATGGACACCGGAGACCAGCCAGAGTCAGACCGAAGAAGCCTTGCAGCTGGGCAAGCCGGTGGAAAATGACCGACCGTCCGCCCAGCCGGAAATACTGGGAAAGCCAATGGACGACGACAAGCCGAAGCAGCAGGCTTCGCTGGCAAAAGCACTCAATGACCTGCTGTTCGGAGCCGGCGGCCCTGCAGCAGAAAAATACAAAAATTCGCCACTTGCAGATCAAACGAAATAAGGAGATCGATTATGATGAAAAACGGAATCCTGACCTTCCTCTTCGCCTTTTGCCCGGGCGCAGGCCAGATGTATCAGGGCTACATGAAGCGCGGCCTTTCGCTCATTACCATGTTCTGCGTGGCCTTTGGTGCGGGCACTCTGCTGGAAGTTTTGTATGTAGCCATGCCCATTGTGTGGATGTACAGCTTCTTTGACACCTTCAATCTCCGGGCGCAGATCGGCGCAGGCACCGCCCCGCAGGACGATTATCTGGTGCACATCAACTGGCACGACCAGCGCATGGAACAGTTCATGCTGGACAGCCACAAGCTGCTAGGCTGGGGCCTGATCGCGCTGGGCGCGCTGGTGGCCTACCAGAACATCCTTATGAACACGCTGGGGGATATCGTGTGGCGCTGGGGCCAGAGCAGCCCTTTCTTCCGTGCACTTTACCTGATGATGGATCAGCTGCCAGAGGTGGTGGTGTGCGTGGCCCTGATCATCTGCGGTGCGTGGCTGGTGCGCGGCCCCAAGGGCAGAAAACAGAAGCCGCAGAACGATGCCGAAGATGCAGATTTTACCGAGTATACTGCACAGGATGCGCAGGCAGAGCCGGAAGCAAAGGGCTTTGCCATGCCCAAGCTCTCGGCTCTGCTGGGCAAGTCCGTGACCCCGGACGATGAGACGGAGGATGCCGACGATGGACGAGATGAGAAATGATGCGCCGCTGACCGGTGAAGCACCGCAGACTGCAAAACCGCAGCCGCTGCGCCGGGTGGGCAGCTTTACGCTGGGCGTATGCCTGATCGCAGCGGGCATCTTCTTCCTGTGTTATTACTTTGTGCCGGGCTTTGACTGGCAGCTGGTGGTGCGCATCGCCCCGGCGGCAGCCCTGGTGCTGCTGGGATGTGAGGTGCTGTTCTTCGCCGCCCGGCCGGGCCGCTGGAAGTACGATTTTGTCTCGGTGCTGGTCTGTCTGGGTCTCATCGCAGTTTGTATGTGCCTGAGCTTTCTGCCCATGGTGTGGAGCGAGATCGACCCTGCCCGCGGACAGAACGAGATGAAGCTGAGCAAGGCGTACACCACACAGGTGTATGAGGCCCTCCGGAAGGAAAACCCGGACCTCCGCCTGCGGGATGTGTACACCGACCTGTATCTTTACGCCAACAGCGTGGATGACCTGCAGGAGCTGCAGCCAGGTGACGGGCACCTGAGCCTGACCGTAATGCTGTATGGCCCCTACGACAGCACCGGAGCCTTTGCGCAGGACTGCCGCAGCGTGGCCGGTACGGTGCGGGCTGGCACCCTGCAGCCGGATGAACTGCGCATCGTGTGGTCGCCGGACAATGATCCGGGCCAGAGCCTGGATTCCGGTACCCTGCAGCGTGTGGAACAGTACACGCTGGAACTGGACGGCACGGTGCAGCTGGACTGGACCGCGGATGAGATGGAACGGCAGGTCGAAGTGCAGTATCTGATGGACGAAGAAAATGAGCCGGAAGAGGACACTGCGCCCAGCGAAGAGGCCGAGCCGGAGGCGGCTGTATAAAAACTGAAAAAAGCGCCCGCTGCGGAGTTTTCCACAGCGGGCGCTTTGCTTGTTGAAAAAGAACTTAGAGCTTCTTGCCGGTGAGCAGCTCATAGGCCTCCAGATACTTGGCGATGGTCTTGTCGATCACGTCCTGGGGCAGGTCGTAGTTGCTGTCGGGGTTGGCCTTCAGCCAGTCACGGACGAACTGCTTGTCGAAAGAGGGCTGGCCGTGGCCCGGCTCATAGCCCTCCAGCGGCCAGAAGCGGGAGGAATCCGGGGTGAGCATCTCATCGCCCAGCACCACGTTGCCGTCCTCATCCAGACCAAACTCGAACTTGGTGTCGGCGATGATGATCCCGCGGGTCAGGGCATACTCTGCGCACTTCTTGTACAGAGCGATGGTGTAGTCCCGCAGCTTGGTGGCGTACTCCAGGCCGTGGCCGGGGAACTGCTTTTCCAGCACTTCAATGCTGCGCTCGTAGGAGATGTTCTCGTCGTGGTCGCCGATCTCGGCCTTGGTGGAGGGGGTGTAGATGGGCTCCGGCAGCTTCTGGGACTCCTGCAGGCCCTCGGGCAGCTGGATGCCGCACACCTTGCCGGTCTTTTGGTAGCTGGCCCAGCCGCTGCCGGTGATGTAGCCGCGCACGATGCACTCGATGG
>ENA-UALO01000359-UALO01000359.1-human-gut-metagenome-genome-assembly--contig:-NODE-359-length-18990-cov-13.157011_pt1 | contig 18990 bp, 10 predicted proteins | sample MGYA00243701_ERZ654470 | MGnify/ENA primary metagenome ERZ654470 (study PRJEB26926, sample SAMN06164444) | human gut metagenome | biome: ENVO:00009003; feature: ENVO:2100002; material: ENVO:00002003...
CTTGAGCATCTGAGCCAAGTTGCGGTTCAATTCTTGTCTATTTTCTGCCATAATTTTATTCATTTTCTTAATTACGGCTACAAAGGAAACACTTTTCGATGAAAAACAAGAAAAAAGTTCTGATTTCTACAAACTTTGCGTCATTTTGTATAAAGGGCTATTCCTAAATGTATAAGTACTATTCCCAAATGTATAAAGTACAGTTCTTCTACCCCTTCTGTCTGAAAGCAGAAGGAGTAACTCCTTTCATTTTCTTGAAAAACTTGGTGAGATGAGCCTGGGATGAGAAACCGAAGGTATTGGCTATTTCCTGTACAGTATGGGTTGTGGTAGAAAGTTCACGTTCTATTTCCTTTACGATATACTCGTCAATGATTGCCTTCGGTGTCTTGCCAGAGATACGGCGGGTAACCTGAGCCAGATAACGGCTGCTCACATTCAACTGGTCCGCATAGAAATGCACATCACTATAAGTGCGACAGAAATTATTGATCTGAGAGATGAACTGATTGTAGAGTTCCGAACTACGACCCTGCAGATTACTCTCACGTGTCAACTCTACATTGATAAAATCCTGTGCCATCCCCAAAGCCTCCTCCATCTTGTTCCCCCGGTTCAGATACACGGCAAGGGCAGAAGAAAAACGGTTGGTAAGACCATGAGAATTGGCATTATCGAGCAGGAACACCTGCATTCCATGACCCTCAGCCATGCGCAGCAACTTGGTGTCTTGCAGAATAATATCATTTTCTTTCTTTCGGGCAACCACCACGGAACAGAGCGGCAGCAAACGATACTTGATCTGACTTACCACATCCTCCGTCATCAGCGCATCACCATTACTTGACCAGATGGCAGGGGCATAGATGATATAATCCGGGCGATATTTCGTCAGGGCATCGATCACAACCTCAAGCGTCTCCACCCGACGAATCATACCCACCTTCACAATGCTCGGTTGAATATCGTTCATGATAGCCTCTATCTGTCCCGAAACAATCTCGGCTGGAATATCAAAGAAAGCCTGAATACCCAAGGTATTCTGCACGGTAATGGAGGTGATGGCAGAAACTGCATAGCCTCCCAACTCAGAAATCGTCCTGATGTCTGCCTGGACACCAGAACCACCCGTACTGTCAGAACCCGTAATGGTCAATATCGGTTGTATCGTCTTCATACCCTAATTACTATTGAATTCTTCACTCTTCTCTTAATTCTTCACTTAACTCTTCATATACTCTGTCGGCGTCATACCAAAAGCCTTGGAGAAGCACTTAGAGAAATAACTGTTGTTGGAGAAGCCCACCGTGTACATCACTTCAGAAACGCTGAACTTACCTTCTTTCAACATCACGGCAGCCTTGTTCATTCGGAGTTCACGGATATACTCTACAGGAGTTTTTCCTGTCATCGCCTTCAACTTACGGTACAGCTGCTTGCCTCCAATACCCAATATCTCTTGCAAGGTGGTCACATTGAAGTCTGAGTCTATCATGTGGGTCTCTATCGTCTCGGTAATCTCCTTCAGAAGCCGTTGGTCTGCAGCATTTAAAGCAGGTTCTTCTGCCTCCTTTTTCTCTATCTTCACACCTAAATAACGGTTGGTAAGTTCCAGAATCTCATCAAATGAGCGATGAGTCACAGCGGTCTTCAAATCCTCTGACAGACGATTGAAGAAACTGATACGTGCCTCTACCTGCTCCAGGATTTCAGCCTTCTGCCTACGTTCCTCCGCCAGGCGCTCACGCACCAGATAGAACTTCATGATTCCCCAAGCCAATGCAATAGCCAACAAAAGATAAACTAACTTTGCCCAGATGGAAAGATACCATGGTGGCAATATCGTAATATCAAGAGAATACACTTCGGCTCCTATATTACCCTCACCATCCACGACATGCACCTTCAGATGATAATTACCATATGGCAAACCATTATAGCTGATATCCAACTTTTTCTTATTCAGATAATGCCAGTCGTGATCACTACCTTCCAACCGATAAGCATAGACAGCAGAAGGATGGTCGGAGAACGGAAGATCTGTCAGCTGAAGGGTAAAGCTATTCTCATCACTTGCAAGTTCCAACTCCTTCATATTGCGAGGAGCTGCATCTTGCCATTGATTTCCATTGACCACAATACCTGCCAACATCAGTTTGGTCTGCAACCCTTTCTCCATCGGCATATCGGCACGCAGACAGATATAGCCATCGTTGCCGCCCATCATGACCATGTGCTGAGCCTTAAAATAGAAAATGGCTAAAGGAGCAATAGAAGAAGGTATCTTGAAACGGGAACTCTTGCCACCCAAATCGATGACACAACATTCCTTACCGCTCACCACCCAGGTCTTGCCATCCACATCACACATGGTAATCACTTTTCCGCCTATCTTCCATGTCTTCGTCTCCAGCTGCGAGTGGTTGGCAGAAGGATTTATCACAAAGCATTTCACCTCTGTGTTTCCACCTGCCCAGACATTTCCCTTAGAATCAGCCATCAAATAGTTGATATCATCCTTGTGCTCAACAGGAACCACCTTCATAGTTTGCGGATTGATACGGTCCAAGCTACTGTAACTGGAAGCCCAAATCATACCTTGTGCATCCATCACCATCTGTCCCACGTGCAAACCTGAGAGTGCATTCTTACCTTGGTCGGAGAAATGATAATCAGCCACGATGGTAGTAGAACCTGAAGAATGGGTCATCAAAGACAGAAGTCTCTGCTTGCTGATGACAAAGATGCCGCCCATATAGGAAGCCATCCACATTCTGCCCTGTTTATCTTCCAGCACATCGTATGCCCAGGCTGTAGAATATTTGCCAGTCTTGTCGCAGACGATAAAGTTATGCATCTGTTTGGTCTGGCGATTGTAGAAGTTGACTCCATGATCTGTACAAACCCAGACATCCCCCTCACGATCTTCATAGATTTTACGAACACGATTATGACTCAGGGGATAAGACGAACTGTTCTGCTTATACCAGGCAACATTGCCATCCGACGCATTTTGACTGGCATTCATTCCAAAACGAATCAATCCATTGGTTCCACCCAACCACCATTCTCCATCTCTGGTCTGACAAATTTCATGCAGACAGTTACCCTCCCCCGAAAGAGTGATCTTATCAAGCGAGGTATATTGGAAATAAGTATGCGTGGAAAGACGGGACAGACCATTATCCGTTCCTATCCACACATTCTGCCACTTATCCACAAAACAAGACCAGACGATATTATTAGGAATGGAAGAAGCATCACGGGAGTCATGCTCGAAATGCAGGATGGAATTGTCCAAAGACAGACGATAGAGTCCATTATCTGTTCCGATATACAGATTGCCATTGGATTCTTCTGCCAGACACTTGACGGAATTGCCATTCAACTGAGAAATCCTGGTAAAATTCTTCAGTTGTAAATCAGCACAATACAGGGCACCTTCTGTACCTATCCAGTAACAACGGCGCTTGGCATCGTAAGCCAAGGCATTGACAAGGGGTTGCTGACTGTCGGGAAGCAGGATACGTAGCTTGTTCAACTTCGCCCAAGACTTCTTTCCGTTTAAAGTCTGCTTTTTTACTAAATACAAGCCCGAGAGAGTTCCCACGAGCAATCCCTTAGGTGTATCCAGCAAAGCATATACCTCGCTGCCAAAATCTATCTGTCTGTATTTCAGGAGAATCGCTCTCTGTTCCAAAGTGCTTTTCTTTTTATTATCCTTTATTGCATCAGCAGACGACTGTACATAAGAATTAGATTGCAGATTGAAGCACATCATACCCTTGCCTGTAGCGAGAAATAACTGTTCTCTATCTACAGCCATAGCATAAACGCGGGTATTAGAAAAAGTATGCTCTGTATATTGCTTATAACTATGATAACCGTCATAGCTGTAAAGTCCGTTCTCTGTACCAAGCCACATCAAGCCCTGACCGTCTTGCTGGATAGAAGAAACTGTCTGTGCCCCATCCAGAGACACATTAACAAAACGCTGTGCATTAAGAGCACAACTCAAAAAAAGCATGATAAAAAACATGCCAATATGCTTAAGAGTCAACTTCATAAGTGCAAAAATACACATTATTAAGCATACTCGCAAACATATTGGCATTAAAAAGAATTAAATACTCTTCAAGACTATCGTCTTTTCTATATTTCTCTGGGTATCTTTCACCTTGAGCGTGATATCTCCCTTCTGTTTCTTACTCTGTACAACAACTACCAGTTTACCACTGAAAAGTTTCATCTGTGGCTGCGTAAATGACTCAAGCGAAGTAGCATCGCCATTACATGCAGCCTTGAAAGTGCCAGCGCCTGTTACCTCAAAAGTCAGTTCATCATCAGCAAGCGGACACTCGTTGCCATCCTTATCCAAGAGGCTCACGGTGACAAAGGCGAGGTCATTGCCATCAGCATTCAGAAGCAGATTGTGTTCGTCTGTACAGCCCTCTACCATACAAGCGATAGGCTCATGGTCTGGAGTTTCCACACTGAACTTCATCTGGGTAGGCTCACCAGCTGTTCGCTTGACATCCTCACCCACTTTTTCACCATACTGATTGTAAGTAACCACACGAATCTCACCAGGTTCGTACTTCACATTGTTCCAACGGAGACGATAGCGGTCCAAACGACTTGACTTATCCTTGCGAACCCTACCCTGACTCTTTCCATTCACGAAAAGTTCACCTTCCACGCCATCAGTGTAGCAATAAACCGGAGTTACCTGTCCTTCCCTGCCCTTCCAGTTCCAATGAGGAAGAAGATGGGTGGTATGTTGAGTTTCATTCCAGCGGGAACGATACATGTAATATCTATCCTTTGGAAGACCAGCGAGGTCGCAGATGCCAAAGTAGCTGCTGCGAGATGGCCAGTAGGTATCGTAAGGAGTAGGCTCGCCCAGATAGTCATATCCTGTCCAGACAAACTCACCGATTACCCAACTGTAATCATCCTGCATCTTCCAGTCATCATCAGGAAGATTGCTCCATGAACAGTACTCGGTATCATAGCTTGAGCACTGGTCATCAGGATAGGTAGCCTTATCACTTACCACTACCGGGAACTTGTATACGCCACGGGAGCTGACCGTAGAGGCAGTCTCGGAACCCAAGAGGAATCCCTGAGGCAACTGCTCGATATTCTTATAATATTTATGTACGCGATAGTTGAAACCGGGAACATCCATCACCTGAGCAAAGCCTGATTTCAAAGCAGCTTCAGCCTTATCCATACCCTGAGTGACAGGGCGGGATGGGTCATACTGATGACAGAGGTTCTGCAGATGCTTGGCTATCTCCATACCCTCCTTGCTCCATTGCTCAGGAATCTCGTTACCGATACTCCACATAATGATGCTTGGGTGATTACGATGATGCTTCACCAAGTTGGTGATGTCCTTATCGCTCCATTCCTTGAAGAACTTGGCATAACCATTCTTACATTTAGGATAAATCCACATATCGAAGCTCTCTGCCATCACCATCATACCGAGGGAGTCGCAGATTTCCATCTGCATGGTAGAAGGCATATTATGAGCAGTACGAATGGCATCGCAACCCATTGCCTTCATCATCTTGATCTGGCGGATGAGAGCAGCCTTGTTCTCTGCTGCTCCCAGAGGACCGAGGTCGTGGTGCAGGCAGACACCCTTGATCTTGCGGGTAATGCCATTGAGCTGGAAGCCATTATTCTTGGATACCGAGATGGTACGGATACCGGTCTTCAAGGTCTGGACATCAGCCACCTTCTTTCCTTCATATCGGGTCAACTTCACCTGATAGAGGTAAGGAGTCTCCGGCGACCAGAGCTGAGGATTCGCTACCTTCAAGGTAGTCTTGATTTCTAGAGTAGCACCCTGAATGGTTTGCTCAGCTACCTTAGTACCTTTCTCATCAAGCAAGTCGATGACTGTCTTGCCAGACTTACCTATCTTTCCTTCCAAAAGAGCATTTACCTCTACTTCTGCCTCCTGTCTGTTGGCTTTCAAAGTACGCACGAAAGTATCCCAGGTAGAGAAGTTTTCATTGCCATACAGTTCAACAGATACCGGACGATAAAGACCGCCTCCCGGATACCAACGACTGCTCTCCTCTACATTATTAAGATGTACCTCGATGAGATTACTCTTACCAAACTGGATAAAAGGAGTGATGTCGATACGGAAAGCATTGTAACCATATGCCCACTTACCAGCTTCCTTTCCATTTACTGTGACTACAGGCTGGCTCATGGCACCATCGAAAACCAAGACGGCACGCTTGTAACCCTTAGGAGCCATCCAGTTCATCTTATACATACCCTCACCTATCCAAGGCAGCGCACCCGAACGTCCCGACTTCTCAGACTTCTCTTTCTCACCATTCTGCTCGATAGCCACCATCTGGAGATCCCATTTCTTATCGAAAGGACCTGCGATAGCCCAGTCGTGAGGCACTGCTACCTGAGACCACACTTTGCCATCGCGGGAGAAATCCCACGATGGCAAATTTATTATTTTTCGGCTCTGCGCCTGGCACATGGTAGAGAGCGCCAGGGCAAGAGTCATGAAAGTAATGCTTTTCTTGATCATATTTCTTATTTAATATTCTTATTTATATGCATCGAATACAGCAGTTGGTTTACCGGAGTTATCAAAAGCTCCCTTGGTATAAGCATTCCAACCCAAAGTACTATAGTTGGCAGGCTTCCAGTTGTTGTAAACCTCAGGTTCCCAATAGAAGATACCTTCGCAGGTAGAAATAGCCTTGCAGCCATCCACCATCTTCTCCATCATTGGCGCAGCCTGATCAGAACCCCACCACATACCAATCTCAGAAACAATAACATTGCAGTTGTACTGCTCTGATAAAGTCTTGATATTCTTCAGGCAATTGGTGGTTAAATCCTGCCAATTGTTATCTTCTGGATAAAGCGACATACCGATGACATCCCATTTTCCGCCCTTCTTCTTCAATTCACCAAAAAGCCAGGTATAACGGCCGAGGTTATTACCCTCATCCACGTGCACGATGACTTTAGCCTGTGGATAAACTTCCTTCACAGCATCATAGCCAGCATTGACATAAGCAGCAAAGTTGGCTGCATTCTTTGATACCTTACCAGTTACAGCCTCATCGCTGCTGAAGAGCATTCCATCACGGGTTTCATTACCCACCTGTACCCATTCTACGTTGGTGACGCCTCTCTCTTTCAAGGCAGATAATACGTCCTTGGTATGATTAGCTACCGCCTGTTTCATCTGCTCGAAAGTATAACCCTGCCAAGCACCAGGAACTTTCTGGTTTCCCGGGTCTGCCCAAGTATCAGAATAATGGAAATCAATCATCAGGCGATAGCCGAGCGCCTGGGCACGACATGCCTTGGCGATGACATCATTCTTACCGCACCAGCCACCTTCCGGATTTACCCACACGCGAAGGCGGATTGCATTTGTACCAAGGTCGCGAAGAAGCCACATGCATTCCTCTGCCTTGCCATTCTGATTATAGAATTTCACACCGTCCTGCTCCATTTCTGTGAGCCAACTGACATCGGCTCCCTTAGCGAAACCGCTCATATCGTATGTTTTCTCCTTTTCAGGAACTGGAGAATCGTCGCTGCTGCAACTTGTTCCTGTGATAGAGAACAAGAGCGCTGTAGCCAGCAACATGGCTTTTCCAAATATATTCTTCATTTTTCTTTTTTGCTGCAAAGATAATAAAAAAATTGATATGTTATTCATATTTCCATGTCATGGTGTTGAGATCAACAGTAATCGTTGCCGATTCCATGCTTTTAGCATCATCATTAAACCAGATGTCCCAACCTTGGCGATTGCTATCATCTTCTTCCTTGTAAAGAGAGAACTGACTGTTAGGAACAGAACCATAGCATACACGCTTGTCATCTACATCATCTCCCACGAAGTAGAAACGCATATCCCATAAATTTGACAAATCATAAGTACAGGTATATACACCTTCACTCACCTTTGTAAAAGTAGCATACAAAGTATTGCCATCTTTCGAGAACAGACCTATTGTATTGCTGATAGTTGGCTTTGGAGATGCCTGATCGCCAGCTACAATAGTGTATTCCAACTGACTATGCTCACCAACCTTCACGGTTATGGTATAAGTACCTGCTGAAGGAATATTCACGCTGCCAGCAGTTGTGGCATCGGTCATTTTGCCATCAGCAAGCGCATAGTTCAAGGTTTTCTCTACGGCTGCTGCATCATCTGTACCTGTAGCCTTGCTATACTCTGCACCAGTAGCTACTATATTAATAGGAGTATTATCAGCTGTGGTTGTAATCACCTTGGTCCAAGCATAGTTAGAAGCATCGTAGCTCATTGCTTCACCATTCAGTTGGAAAGATTTGAGGAGAGTTGCCTTCCATTCCTTCGCCTTGGTATCGACAAACGCATAGTAGATGCCAGACACGCCTGGGAACCAGCACTTCCATGCACTCGCCGTATTATCGATGGCAAAGGTACCGTCGGTGGCAGAGTTACCCCAAACAGAACCATCGTTTTCCTTACCCCAGAAGTTGAGCCAAGCAGAGGCATTCATATAGCCAGCATAAACGCCATCAGAATTAGGCGAATAGAGATAAGTAAGAACTTGATCCTTATCCGCATTCAAGATATTGATGTAACTCATATCAATCAGGTAAGGATTGACATTTATCTGGCAGACATTACTATAAGCTGCATCAAGATTGGCACCCATCTGACTCTTGATACGGAAATATAAAGGAGAGTTCTGACCTGGAGTCAAACCGAGATCCTTGGCTGCCGCATTGAGATCTGCACCAGTAAAAGCCTTGGAAAGATTCGTAACAGTATATTCCTTAACCTGTGCAAAATCCTCCGAGCCTGATGCCTGAAGATAAGTAAGCAAGGTTCCATTGCCCGCAGGTTTGGTCTCATCACTCGAAAGCAATGTCGGGTTCTGCCAGACCAATGAGAGAACGATGTCCTTACTGTTGTCAACAGACAGCGCGACATCGGATGCCGATGCTATCAAACTGGATGCCTTGAAGCCATCCATGTATATTTTATCGCCACTCTCATCGCAACTCACCAGAGCGGTGAGTGCGCAGAGAAGCATCATCAGGTTTCTAAAAATCTTTTTCATTGTTGTTTGCATTGTAATTTAACATTCAACACTCAACATTCAACATTGAGTTAATAATTGTCGTTATGTAGATTTGGATTTGCGGTAAGTTCGGTATTTGGAATCGGATAATAGTTGTACTTGCTATCCACAGCCTGTCCATCGTGGGTACCACCCTTCCACTGCCAGATATACTTATTGGTAGTAAACTGATCATAGCGAATCAGGTCGGTGCGACGATATCCCTCATGATAAAGTTCACGGGCACGCTCATCGAGGATGTACTGCAACAATTCATCATTGTTGGCAAAGTTGCTTGACCATACATCTGAAGCACCAGAACGTTCACGTACCTTGTTGATCCAATAGATAGCGCCCTGCTTGCGGGAAGCAATCACGGTTGGATCAGTGGCATCGCTACCACCAGCCCAGTTATCCCAGTCACCACCAGTACGAACCACGCACTCAGCATACATCAGATAGACATCAGACAAGCGGAAGAGAGGGAAATCCGTATCCACACCAGCATCAGTGGTATTAGATGCAGTGGTGCCATCATCCTTCAGATTGCTCCACTTCTCTGAAAGATAACCGGCGGTTTCAGTAGTCATGTTAGCTACATCCTTGCTCTGTCCATTGGTGAAGAACTTGCAACGCTTGTCGCCATTGCCATCAATATCGGTCTGGGTAAACTTATCCACGAACTCAGGACGGAGACGGAACTCACTCCAGCCTTGCACTACACCGAAGTCAGCCACATTCTGGTTGGCATTCGACATGCTCAACTGTCCACAGGTCAAGTAAGTAGAAGCACCCCAGCTTACCGTATGCTCTGCACTTACCGGCAAGGCGAAGATAATCTCGTTGGTACGCTTGTCGTTATCAGCATTGAAGAGTTTGCTGTAATCAGACTCCAGAGAGTAACCCATGTTCATCACCTTCTCACAAGCCTCCTTGCACTCGACATATTTGGCTACGCCGGTATAAACCTCGCTGTTCAGATAAAGTTTGGCAAGCAAGGTATAGGCTGCACCCTGAGAAGCCTGACCGTAAGGACAGGCCGATGCAGGAAGCAAATCGCCTACGCAATTCTTCAACTCGCTCTCGATGTAATCGAATGTCTGCTGAGGAGTATAACGTGGAGGTATAAAGCTGCCCACAGGATCATTCTCTGTCACCATTGGGATATTGCGATAGAGGTCGAGGGCATGGAAGTAGAACAAGGCACGCATGAAGCGAGCTTCAGCCTTATACTCCTTCATCTTTTCTGCATCAGCACCCGAAAAGTTAGCACTATTGGCATTGCGCAGAAACTCATTGCAAAGGGCTATATTATAATAGATGCGATAGTACATATCTGAAATCCACGCATCGTTGGCATCCCAAGAGAGATAAGTAAGACCCGTAGTCTGCTCACCTGTCAACCAGGTGGAAGCGACCTCATCGGTACCACATTCCTGAAGATTCCAGAACATACGCATGTAGTCGAAACCATTGCCGCTGTTCAATACGGATTCCATATCCTTGTTATCGCCGCCCTTACCCTGACCGCTGGTCACCATTGAGGCGTAAATCTTACCTAATACAGACTCGTAATTGGCAAGTGAGATATAAACATCCTTAGAGGTAGTCTCTGTATGAGGATATTGGTCGAGATCGGAAACACAGCTGGTTGCGCCAGAAAGCACCGCTGTTCCCAACATCATACTATATAATATATTCTTTAGTTTCATTGTTATCGATTTTGATTGTTAGAACTGAAGTCCGAGGCTTAATGAATAGGTGCGAGGACGTGGATAGAATGAGTTATCCATTCCGTTTGGCACCTCTGGATCTGTACCTGAGTAACTGGTGATGGTGAATACATTCTGTACCATCGCAGATACGGTGAGTGAAGCCCACTTGTTGATCTTGCCTACGTTGTAGCTCAAACTCAGGTTGTCGAGTTTCAGGAAAGAAGCATTCTCCACGTAGTAATCAGAGAGATACTGACGGGTCTTGAAACCTGTCTTCAGGAAGCTGGTGTTGAGGTTGTTGAGCTGTGAGTTGTTGTAGCTCACGGTCTCCCAGGCACCTGTGCTCATGCCCATACCATTATATACATAGTTGTCGATGTTGGCACGGAAACTCATACCGAGCGTCAGCTGCTTGTATCTCAAAGAAGTGCTCAAACCCATGATATACTTAGGGGCTGGAGAATGATAACGGTAGAGATCGGCATCATTGATTTCACCATCATGATTGAGGTCGGCATAAGCGCCTTCGATTGGCTTGCCTGTCTCTGGATCATAAAGTTGATGATATACATAGAACATATATGGTTCATATCCTTCAGAGAGAACCTGGAACTGATAAGCATCGATAGATGGACCTACCTTTACATTGGTTTGGCTTCCACCCTTCGTGAGCGAGAGGTTCTTCACCTTCATGTTCTGCCAGGTGAAGTTGTAGCTCAGATTCCACTCCCAGTCCTTGGTCTGGATAGGGGTTGCATTCAGGGATACTTCCATACCCTTGCTATCTACATTACCCACATTGGTAAGGATCGTCTTAGAGAAGTTGGTACCTGCTGCTGTTGGAACAGAAGCCAACAAGTCCTTGGTCTTACGGGTATAGAAATCAATAGCACCACCGATACGGCCATTCAGAAATCCGAAGTCAAGACCGAAGTTCCAGGAAGTTGTGGTTTCCCATTTCAGATTCTCTACGTATGCCTCAGGACGGTAGGTATTGATATACTGTCCGTTGATGAGCGCCTCGGCACCTGTCACACTGGATGTATAGACCGGCAAGTAGTTATAGTTGCCGATACCTTCCTGCTGACCAGTAACACCATAGCTGGCACGGAGCTTCAGGTTAGAGAGCACCTTTTGGTTCTTCAGCCAAGGCTCTTCTGTCAAGGTCCATCCCAAAGCTACAGATGGGAAGGTACCCCAACGGGTATCCTTAGAGAAGCGGGAAGAAGCATCGCGACGAACAGTGGCAGTCAGGAGATACTTTCCATCGAAAGAATAGTTGACACGACCATAGTATGACAACATCACGTGACGGTAATCAGAAGCCTTCACGGTAGAAAGAGTTGTACCTGCTGCACTCAGGGTATAATAAAGAGGTGTAGAACTCTTCCAATACTGGTAATCGTAACCAGCAGTCAGATCCACATTACTCTTGATATTCTCAAAATACTTTGCATAGTTGGCATAGAGAGTAAGCAGACGGTTCTCGTTTTTCTGAGGACCATACTTGTAATCGCTACCACTCAAGGATTCATCCTTGTTGAATGCCTGTGCTGCATAGGCAGGAACATAAATGGTTCCATCACCCTTGGCATAATCTGCACCAAGTGTTGCATGAAGTTTGAGTTCTGGCAAAAAATGAACCTTATAATCTACATCCATCGAACCGATAAAGCGGCTCACTTTACTTTTAGAGTCATACAAATCTACCAAACCACGTGGGTTTCTTACGCCCGCATTTACTGGATAGCCATCAGCATCGAGTGCTTCATTATAGCCACCATAGTTGCTATTACCAGAATAGACAGGAAAGGTTGGATTGAAAGTAGCTGCTGCCCAAACGGCACCACTATTATTAAAAGAGTTGTTGTTGAGCGTTCCCTTGGCATTGATCGTCAACTTCAAGTGATCCTGGAAGAAGCTTGGAGTCAACACCACGTTACCGGTCCAGCGCTCCACATTGTCTTTGCGAACCAGACCACTCTGGTTGTAATATCCAGCAGAAACACGGAAAGGCAAATACTTACCGATGCTTCCACTTACGCTGAGGTTGTTATCTGTACCGAAAGCTGTGCGATAAACCTCATCATTCCAATCAGTATTGGCATTGCCGAGCAATGACTTCTGGTTATCAGTTCCAAACTGATTGATTACATTGACAAAATCATCGTGGCTGAGCATATCTACCATCTGGGCACGAGTCTGGAGACTGTTGGTAGTATTGAAGTTTATCTTCAATCCGCCCTGCTGTCCCTTCTTGGTGGTAATGATGATAACACCATTAGATGCACGGGAACCATAGATGGCAGTAGAAGAAGCATCCTTCAACACTGTCATGCTCTCAATATCAGCAGGGTTGATCATACTGAGGAAGTTGCTGGAATTACCAGAGATGCCACCTTGTTCCAATGGTACACCATCGAGTACGATAAGAGGGTCATTACTTGCATTGAGCGAAGCACCTCCACGCACACGAATGGTACTACCAGCAGAAGCCGAACCACTGTTCGACATGATTTGCACACCAGAAACCTTACCATTAATCAATTGTTCTGGTGATGATACTAATCCTTTATTGAAGTCTTTGGAGCTTACTGTTGCAACAGAACCCGTCAAATCACTCTTACGAGCTGTACCATAACCGATGACAACTACATCCGTAAGAATCTGACTATCGGATTCAAGTTTTACATTCATTCTATCGGAAATCTCAACTATCTTATCGACATATCCAATATAAGAGATTTTGACTTTCTTTGCAGAAGAAGTCACTTGCAGTTTAAAATTACCATCAAAATCAGTAACCGTACCGCTTTTCTCACCTTCCACCATCACCGTAGCGCCGATGAGAGGTTCACCATTTTGAGCATCTGTCACCTCACCTTGAATCATGCGTGATTGAGCCAAAAGCTGCAAACATCCCATGAGGAACAATGCTACGAGAAGAATACTTCTCTTAGATTTACTCAAGATTACATTCATTGTTAGTTTATTCTTTTAGGTTTGTTGTTTTATTAAAATTGTTTCGCTTGCAAAAGTACCAAATAGAGCAAAAACAACAAGACATATATCAGACAAAGATAAATAAAAAACGGACAAAAGCCTGTATTTATCGAGCTTTTGTCCGTTTTGTAGTTAATCTGGCAAGAAACTTTTATCCGTTTCTATCCATATCGCTATGAAAAAAAATCATTTAGTAGAAACAACTTTTTCGTTAGAAAATAACTTTCTTTACGCTTGCAACACCATCAAAGTTGATCTTCTTTACGATATTGATTCCTTTTTGAGGTGCAGAAAGATGGGAACCTGCCAAATCATAATATTCTATACGAGCTACTCCTGTTTCTGATGCCTTTTCTGCAAGAGAAATGCCAGTAGTAGCACCAGACATCTCCTTTCCTTCTGCATCATAAGTCTTGGCTGTGTTGTAGTTCTTGATGGCATGATCGAACTCTGCTACATCTGTTGTTGGAATCTCATTGGTATAAGCCTTCCAGATTTCCACTTTACCTGCACCAGAATATTTCTCACAGATGGCAGGAACATCTACCGTCTTGTCGAGATAATGCTGGGTGTAAGAGGCTACGGTCTGAGTAGGAACCCAATCGGTTTTGGTCACACCAAAACTTTTACTTATCTTAGCGCCATCAATATTGGTGTAACCCTCCATCAAGTTGTTACAACCCTTATAGATGCAGTCATAACCTTCAGCTTTAGAAATATTCAAGCTACCGCCTCTGTCTGAACGGATAGGCGACTTTGTATTCTCGAAATAGCATCCCTCTTCGTATGCCACAGCTCCCGTACGAATATCCCAACCATCCTCACAACCACGCATATAGTTATTATAATAATGTACATGACCACCACGTTGGAGAGGAAGACGAGAACCTTGGATATTATCAAAGAAATTGTGGTGGAAAGAGATGGTACGACAGTTTTCGTAGACATCAGTATCACCCTTACCCCACAAGCAGCTCTTGTCATGGTCGTGGAAATAGTTATAGCTGAAAGTCATCCACTGCACATTGTTCTTGCAGTCGAGCAAACCATCATAGCGGTCTTTGTTGGCAGCATCACCATTGAAGAACTCACAGTGGTCAACCCAGATATGTCCACCCCAGTTGGTCTTGGCACTTACCTTATCAGCCTGGATTCCGATGCAGTCAGGGTCGCCCACTTCTACTTGTGCACCATCACGCCAAGCCACAATCTTATTCTCACCCGTTTTGAGCACAGGAGCTCCCTTCATGGTAAAACGACAGTTACGGATGATGATGTTATCAACAGACTGCATCACGAAGGTGATATGAGAGAAGAGAGGAGCCTTGCCTGTTGCTGGATCCACCACACCAATCAAAGTCTTGTTAGGAGCAACCATAATGCGCTCGCCATAGACAGACTCCACGCCAGACTTACCACTCTGGTCGTCAAGCAAACGACCAGTACTCAGATCATCCACATAGCACTTGATGCCTGTAGTAATATCATGATCTACGATAACAATATATGGGTCAGTTGCCTGGAGATAGGCCTGCAGTTGAGAGAAGTTATCAGCCTTTACCACCTTGCCACCAGCGCCACCAGTAGTACCACCTGCACGATACCAGTTAGAACCAGGAACACCTTCGTAGGCAGCAAAGCCATCCATTGAGAAGTCACGACCATCCTGAATCTGTGCATTTGCCATCATTGAGAAGCCACAAAATAAAGCAGCAGCCAAGATGGTTTTACGGCAAGTTACCTTGAATGGTACTGAAAGAATAGGGTTTATATGTTTCATTGCAAAGTTTAGTTTTGTTTGTTGTTTTGAGAAAAAAGGGCTGTCCTCATCAGGAAAAGACAGCCCTTAGTTTGTTTCACGTTATATTTCCTTCCCTCATTGGGAAAAACATGTTTATTATTCAGTTACAGGTACAAGTTTGATGAGAGCGATTGCGGAACTATCACCCTTTGTAATCTTATGGGCGCCAGCCTCAAGCACAACTGTTGTAGGAGCACCAGACTGCTTTACGCCATCCACCTTTACATTAGTATTTGTACCAGAAAGACCATAATATACATACAGAGTCATCTTCTTAGATGTGGTGAAAGAAACTTCAGTTTTAGTTTCCATCTTAAGACTTGCTGTATAAGTTGTACCTTCAATAACTGTTTCTTCCTTTCTAACATTCTTGGCTTCACCTGTCAAAGTAAATGCTGTATTAGAAGGAACAGCCTCTTTTCCGTTTGCTGTAAAGCTGCAAGTTACTGTACCCTCAATAACTGGAGCATCTGGACCTGGAGTTGGATCTGGGGTAGGATCTGGGGTAGGATTTACTATGCCACCATCGCCAGAAGCATTGCTCTCACCGAACACTTTAACAACACCAGAAGTATAAGCGTCAAGAATGCTTGCCAAAGCAGGCCATGGCTGCTGGTGACCATTTGTTACGACTGTTTCATCAGGAATAACGAAATCAATGTCACCATGATTCAAACGACCTGCACCATAGAAGCCTTCTACGATAGAAGGAACATCTTCTGCCTTATCTGCAGCGTATGCATACATGAGGCTTGAGTTGGTATCAAAGTTGTTGTAAGAAGTACCACCTACCAAAGTCTTTACGCTTGAAGGAACCTGCTCACTTGGATCAGAAACCTCGTATGCATCAAAGCTTGTATTGTTTTCTGAGTATGGGATATAGCTGAAGTTATCAGGCTTGTTGGCAAATACATTATCGTATGCCTTAATCAAACCACCATTTTCACCAGAGAAAGTACCATCACCCTTGGCATCAGTACCCTGCAGAGAACTCATGATAGGACGCTTGGTTGCATCAAAGTAGTTAGACTCCATGAACACACTTGAACCACTGGTTGCACCAATACCATAAACATCATTGTGCTGATAGTAGTTGTTGTACATGTGAACACTCATAGTACGAATACGAGCCATACGAGAGTCTGAATGGTCGAACCAGTTGTGGTGATAAGTGATATAGTTAGGGCCACTTTCACTCGTCATACCACACATAGAAGCCTTACCATTATCCCAGAAGCGATTGTATGCTACAGTTATATACTGGGAGTCACCCTTGATATCTACAGTACCATCACCCTTAGCCTGGTCGGCAGCGCCACCCTTCTTGCCATAGAAGAGATCCATGTTGTGAATCCATACATGAGAGTTATCAGTATCAAGAGACATAGCATCATCCAGGCAACGCATGATAGCAAAGTTACGGAACTCTACACTCTTGGTATTACGAAGCAAGAAACCAAATCCATATACAGTAGCATCATCACCGACTCCTTCGAAAGTCATGTTCATTACAGAGTGAGCACCCTTACCCTTAATCTGCAAACCTTCTTCAGAACTTGAAGTGTGATCCAAATCAGAAAGATTTACCTTACCGATGATACGGAATGCGATAGGAGTAGTATCCTTGCCCTTAGAATAAGCATCAATAATAGACTGAAGACCTGTAATCGTCTCAAGCTTACCAGTATTAACTGTTGTAGAAACGGTCTTGGCTGTCTTAGCTGTAATATACAGGACCTTTGCACCAGCCTTCAAAGTACCATCATTATTATAAGCACCTACACCATCATACTTGAAATGAGCAAAGCCCTCACGGTTGTAGCTCTTTACTACCAAATTAGAAGCAGTATTGGCACCAGCAATCTCTTTACCGTCAGCATTTACAGGAACAACCTTTACAGAATAAGTGCCTTCCTTCAAACCGAGGACATCAGCACGATAGTAAGATTTATACTGACGAATCAGCTGAGCATCAATCTTCTTGTCATCTACATATACATTATAAGAAGAAGCACCCTCGAATGGAGCCCACTTCAGGTAGGCAGACTCCTGCCAGCCCTTTGCCTCAGTAATCTGAATCACACCTGCAGGATTGTCAATATCACCACTTTCGCCCTGATCGGCCTTCTTAGCAAAGCTGATGGCTTTAACTGAAGCATTGTACTCATCATTCTCTGCACCAGACTTAGGAGTAATAATGGTCTTGTCACCTTCGAACTTAACACTTGTCAAGTCGGCAGTATTATAATACTTCACATCACCAGCATTTGTGGTAACATACATCTGATTTACCTTGCTGTTACGAGCAACGGCATTGGTAATCTTGTCGGTAGAACCAGGAGTAACGGTAGATCCGCCACCTACAGTCTCAACCTTGATGCTATAAATGTACATACCACCAACATTTGTGGTCAAAACAACATCACCATCAGCAGTTACTGTTCCAACGTTTGTTACTTTATCTGCAGAAGTAGCATTAAAAGAACCAGAAACAGGAGTAATGTTTGTTGCATTCAAACCACGAGCAGTTCCTGTTTTACCAGTACTGCAACTAACAGTTACTTTCTGACCAGCCTTCAAACTTGGAATAGTCAATACAATTCCGTTTCCATTCAATTCCAAACGAGAAGAACCATAGTTCAAACGCACCTTAGCCTTTCCTTCATCTTTTGTTGAAGGAGCACCAGCAGTAAACTTCAAACCTTCAGCATAAGCTAATTCAGAACCATTTGCTACAAGAGCTGCATTTTCCAAAGCTAAGGTATAGCAATAGCGATCGGTTCCCAATACCCAATTGGCATCAGCTGCACATAAAGCCTTATCAGCCTCGCTCATTGCACCAAATGTCCATGTCTGTGCCATGGCTGCACTCAAGCTCATCAAGAGGAGTGCCAAAGTAAATACCATTTTCTTCATTTTACGTTCCTCCTTTTTTACTTGATAATTACTTTCTTACCATTCACGATGTAAATACCCTTAGACAATCCCTCAAGAGAATTACCTACGAGTTGACCATTGAGGTTAAAAACCTTACCCTGCAATGACTTCTTGACCTCTTCTATCTTGTTGATACCTGTAGTAGAATCATAAGAAAAAGAAAGAGACACAAGCGACATATCCTTCGTTTCAGAAGAATTGTCCGCATAATTGAGTGTTACGTTATCACCATCGAAGGTGATCTCGGTGACGGTTTTGTCTGAGACATTACCATCAATTTTAACGGTTTGCTTGTTGTTCGCAAAAACAACGGAAGCAAACATACCCGCTAAAAGCAGTAAATAAGTTTTTTTCATTTTAAACTAAAATGTTTAGTAGATATATATCTGTCTCTTATACACATCTGACG
>ENA-UALO01000363-UALO01000363.1-human-gut-metagenome-genome-assembly--contig:-NODE-363-length-18884-cov-5.617664_pt1 | contig 18884 bp, 17 predicted proteins | sample MGYA00243701_ERZ654470 | MGnify/ENA primary metagenome ERZ654470 (study PRJEB26926, sample SAMN06164444) | human gut metagenome | biome: ENVO:00009003; feature: ENVO:2100002; material: ENVO:00002003...
GTCTCGTGGGCTCGGAGATGTGTATAAGAGACAGTCTCAACCGTTACTTTTTTCATCTTCTGTTCTTCCATTGGCCGGTCACTGTAATCTGTGCGTACTTCTGCGATCTTATTTACCACATCCATACCTTCGGTAATCTTTCCGAAAGCTGCATAGGAGCCGTCTAAATGTGGTGCGTCTTTATGCATGATAAAGAACTGGCTTCCTGCTGAATTCGGATGCATTGCGCGTGCCATTGACAATACGCCTGCGGTATGCTTCATCTGATTGATCACACCGTTCTGTGCAAACTCACCTTTGATCCCATAGCCTGGGCCTCCCATACCATTTCCGTCAGGGCATCCTCCCTGGATCATAAATCCGTTGATCACGCGGTGAAAGATCAATCCGTCATAAAATCCCTTATTGATCAGACTGATAAAATTGTTCACGGTATTTGGTGCAATTTCCGGATATAACTCCGCTTTCATAATATCTCCGTTTTCCATTTCGATTGTAACGATCGGGTTCTGTGCCATTTTTATTTCCTCACTTTTCCATTATTATTGTTTTTATTGTATCTGATATGAATCCAGAAGTAAAGGCAATATCTGCTCAATCTCCGCTCTGGTTGCTAAATGCTCTGAAAATGCACTGGCACTTCCTGCTGCAACTGCCATTTGAAATGCCTCTTCATAGGAAGCATGCTCCATATATCCGGCTAAAAAACCTGCCACCATGGAATCTCCTGCACCAACTGCATTTTGCACCTCGCCCTTTGGAGCATCTAACTGCATCTGCTCTCCATGTTCTGTCAAAAGCAATGCACCATCTCCCCCTAAAGAAATCAATACATTGCATGCTCCCATTTCCTGCAACTGTTTCGCATAGGCAAACATTTCTTCTTTCGTACTCATTTTGACCTGAAACAGTCCCTCTAATTCATCCTGATTCGGTTTGATCAAAAACGGATGATAAGGCAGTACTGCTTTTAGAAGTTCCCCGGATGCATCCACCACGGTCCGTATCTGTCTATCCTTCAACTTCTTCATCATATCTGCATAAAATGTCTGTCCTAAGCTCTTTTGTACATTGCCTGCTAAAACCAGGACATCTTCTTTTGTAAGAATGCCTAATTTTTCCTCTAGCTCCTGCACCTCTTTTTTAGAAATGTCAGGACCTTGTCCGTTAATCTCCGTTCCTTCGTTAGAAAGTAATTTGACATTAATGCGGGAATCTCCCTGCGGCAGCCGTATCCATTCTGCCTCGATTTCCTGCTCTTTGATTCTCTTTTCTATCTCTCTTCCCGTAAATCCTGCTGTAAATCCCAGTATTTTTGTAGGAATCCCCAGATGTTTTAATACAATGGATACATTGATCCCCTTGCCACCGACATTCATCTGTTCGGTCACGGTCCGGTTCGTATGCCCCATCTGAAAATTCTCCACGGTAACACCATAGTCCAGCGATGGATTACAAGTGATCGTGTATACCATATTTTTCTGTCCTTCCTACTTCAGATCCAATTCGACCGGACAATGGTCGGAGCCAAAAACTTCCGTATGGATCTTAGCATCTGCTAAATGCTCTTTGTACTCTTCTGACACTAAAAAATAATCAATCCGCCATCCGGCATTTTTCTCTCTTGCCTTAAAACGATACGACCACCAGGAATAAATCTGCTCCATATCAGGATAAAAATAGCGGAACGTATCAATAAAGCCACTCTCTAAAAGTTCCGTCATCTTTGCCCGCTCCTCATCCGTAAATCCGGCATTTTTCCTGTTTGTCTTTGGATTCTTTAAATCGATCTCCTTGTGTGCCACGTTCATGTCCCCGCAGACAATGACCGGTTTATTTTTCCGAAGTTGCAATAGATATGCCCTGAAATCATCTTCCCACTTCATACGATAGTCCAGCCTTGCAAGTTCACTCTGGGAATTTGGTGTATACACAGTGATCAGATAATACTCCGGAAATTCTAATGTGATCACCCGTCCTTCTTTATCATGCTCCTCGATTCCTAATCCATAAGTGACCTGTAACGGTTCCTCTTTAGTAAATATGGCTGTTCCTGAGTAGCCCTTTTTCTCTGCATAATTCCAATAGGCATAATAGCCTTCTTTTTTCCAATCTATCTGTCCTTCCTGCAGCTTGATCTCCTGCAGGCAAAAAATATCCGCATCCGCCTGCTCAAAAAATTCCATGAATCCCTTTCCCATGCAGGCGCGTAAACCATTGACATTCCACGATATCAGCTTTTTATTTGCCACTTCCTTGTTCCTCCTTGCTTCTACCTATGTGTTCATTCTATCACAAAACACCCCTGATACGAAAGTCGTATATATGATATGTGTCCCGGATTCCGGAACATATCACGACATCGCTTCAGGGGTATTTTTCACAGATAGGCTTCCCTATATAGATTCTATTTGTTTACGGAATGTTGTAATGCTTTTGTAATTGCACTTCCGACTACGAAACATGCTGCTGCCTCAACTAAACCGTTTACTCCAACGAATGCAATGACAAATGCAAATGGATTTGCCACGTTCATATTTTTTGCAAGTCCCTGGATAAATTCTGTCTGGTAGAAGAACAGGATCAGTGTTGTCATAAACAACAGGGTATTCAACAGTGGACAGCAAAGGTTTGCAATAAAGACAGATGCTCCTTTTAATGCTTTTACCTTTTTCAATCCCTGTGCGATCAGTCCTGTCAACCATCCCATTACAAGACGTGTTACAAAACATACAACAAATGTTCCTGCCGGATTAATGCTTAAGAGCATCGCTCCAAATGCGCTCATTCCGAAGCACTGTATAAAACTTGTAAGTCCAAATACGCCTCCTAAAATTGCACCTGCAGTCGGTCCTAACACTACAGCTCCTACCGCCACCGGAACAACAATCAGCGTAATTTCTAATCCGAATGTCTTAATGTAACCGATAGGGGTAAAAGCCATAATTAAAATGATCGCAATTAATAATGCCATCTCTACCATATAAGTGGTATTCAGTTTTCCATTTTTTCTCATGGTCTCTTCCTCTCTTTCCTGGTTTTTCTGTATTTATTCTAATGACTGTTATGACAGTCTTTATGTATCATATTACAAAATAAAACGCTTTTCAAGTAGTATTGTTAATTTTTTCACATAATATTGAAACAAACGTGTGCTTTGCACATTCCCACGCTCTGGTTTCTTACACAGCACAGCTTTTGTTTCGCGCGAGTGGTGCTGCATCGCAGCTATTTACTTCTCCGCGAACTGTGCATCTTCGCCCGAAGGGCTTTTTTCTCTATAAGAAACACAATATTCCCTAATCCTATAACGCAAAAAAGGACTGCCACACATTCATGTGACAGTCCCTCTAAGTCTTATATCATTCTGATTATTTATTTAACTCTGCTTTTAAAGCCTCTGTTAATGCTGGAACGATCTTGTTTAAGTCTCCAACGATACCGTAATCAGCTACATCAAAGATTGGAGCATCCTCATCTTTGTTGATTGCGATGATGATATCAGATTCTTCCATACCTGCAACGTGCTGGATTGCTCCGGAAATACCGATTGCGAAGTATAAGTTAGGACGTACAGTCTTACCTGTCTGACCTACCTGAACATCAACTGGTTTCCAGCCATTCTCTACTACTGCACGAGAGCAGCTAACCATTCCGCCAAGTACATCTGCTAAATCCTGAAGCATTTTGAAGTTCTCTGCAGAACCAACTCCACGACCACCGGATACTAAGATCTTAGCGTCCATGATGTTCTCTGCACTCTTAGCTTCTTTTACAACTTTTAAAATTTCAACATATTTGTTGTCAGGAGTAAATCCTGGGTTGTACTCGATAACTTCTGCTTTAGCACCTTTTACAGGCTCTAATTTCTGCATAACGCCCGGACGTACTGTTGCCATCTGAGGACGTGTGTTAGGGCAAGCGATAGTAGCGATTGTGTTACCACCGAATGCAGGACGAGTCATTAATAACTGGTTTGCAACACCTTTGAACTCACCGATTTCAAGTACAGTACAATCTGCTGTTAAACCTGTTTTAACTCTTGCGGATACACGAGGTCCTAAATCTCTACCGATTGCTGTAGCACCTACTAACATGATCTCCGGTTTGTACTCTTTGATTACAGATGCAAGTGCATGAGCATATGGCTCTGTTCTGTAGTCTTTTAATTCAGGATCGTCTACAACGATAACTTTGTCAGCACCGTACTCTGCTAACTCGTCAGCAAGGCTCTTTACATCGGAACCAATAAGTACAGCTGTAACATCAGTGTTTAAATCTTTTGCTAAGTCTTTACCCTTTCCAATTAACTCAAAAGCGATTGGGGTTAACTCATTGTCAACCTGCTGTGCAAAGACAAATACTCCTTTATATTCCTCTAAGTTCATTTTTTCCACTTTTATTCACCACTTTTCCTTATTCTTATTAGATTACATGTTTCTCTTTTAATTTACCCATGATGTAGTCAACAGACTCTGTTGCATCAAGAGTAACTTTTTCGCCTGCACCTTTACGAACTTTGTCAGATGCTTTTGCGATCTGTGTAGGAGAACCTTTTAATCCAAGGTCAGAATCATCTACGTCTTTTAAGTCAGCTCTGCCCCATACAGTAATCTCCTGATCATAAGCATCGAAGATTCCGCCCGGAGTCATGTAACGTGGCTGGTTTAACTCAGATAATGCTGTAATTAAGCAAGGCATTTTTGCTTTTAATTCATGGTATCTGTCTTCATACTGACGCTGTACGATAACAGAATCTCCATCGATCTTGATATCCTGTGCATAAGAGATTACAGGAAGATTTAAATGCTCTGCGATCTGTGGTCCAACCTGTGCAGTATCACCATCGATAGCCTGACGACCTGTAATGATTAAATCATAATCGATGTTTCTAAGAGCTCCTGCGATAGTTGTAGATGTAGCCCATGTATCAGCTCCACCTAATACTCTATCTGTTACAAGGATTCCCTTGTCAGCTCCCATTGCCATAGCTTCACGAAGAACTTCCTCTGCTTTTGGAAGACCCATTGTAAGTACAGTAACCTCTGCGCCGTACTCATCTTTAATTCTCAGTGCTGCCTCTAAACCAGCTTTATCGTCTGGGTTCATGATTGTAAGCATCGCACCTCTGTCTAATGTACCGTCCGGATTAAATTTAACTCCGCCTTTTGTATCCGGTACCTGTTTTACACATACAACTATTTTCACGGTAATTTCACTCCTTATGTTTGATTTAATGACTTCATTTTCAATCCGCTGGAATCGCGATTATTTTAATAAAGCACCAGAGATAACCATACGCTGAACTTCTGAAGTTCCTTCGTAGATCTCTGTGATCTTAGCATCACGCATCATACGCTCTACATCGTACTCTCTGATGTATCCGTATCCACCGAATAACTGAACGCATCTTGTTGTTACGTCCATAGCGGTCTCAGCTGCAAATAATTTTGCTTTAGCTGCTTCTACAGAATATACTTTCTGTGTTGCTTTTGCCATAGCTGCTCTATATACAAGGAATTTTGCTGCATCAATCTTTGCTGCCATATCAGCTAACTGGAACTGAGTGTTCTGCTGCTGAGCGATTGTACGACCGAACTGTTTTCTCTCTTTTACATATGCGATAGTTGCATCTAATGCACCTTCAGCAATACCAAGAGCCTGAGCAGCGATACCGATACGTCCACCGTCTAATGTATGCATTGCGATTGGGAAACCTTTTCCTTCAGGTCCTAATAAAGCATCTTTTGGAATTCTGCAATCCTCAAAGATTAACTCATATGTGGATGAACCACGGATACCCATCTTCTTCTCTTTTGTTCCGAAGGAGAATCCCGGAGCACCTTTTTCTACGATAAATGCGGAGAAGTTCTTTTTCTTTCTTCCTCTCTTATCCTCTGTTACGCTTGTGATAGCAATGATGATATATACGTCTGCAACTTCACCGTTTGTGATGAAACATTTAGATCCGTTTAATACCCACTCATCACCATCTAAAACTGCTTTTGTCTGGCATCCCTGAGCATCTGTACCAGCACCCGGCTCTGTTAAACCGAAAGCACCAAGTTTTTCACCTTTTGCAAGTGGTGTTACATATTTTTTCTTCTGCTCTTCTGTACCATATGTCATGATCGGGTCGATGCAAAGAGATGTATGTGCAGATACGATAACGCCTGTTGTTGCACAAACTTTTGATAACTCTTCTACACACATGGTATATGTAAGAGGATCACATCCCTGTCCGCCGTACTCCTTTGGTACAGGAATTCCCATAAAGCCTGCTTTTGCCATTTTCTCAACAGTTCCTGCTGGGAAATGTTCTGTCTCGTCAACCTCCTGAGCGAGAGGTTTTACTTCTGTCTCAGCGAATTCTTTGAAAAGAGTTCTCGCCATTTCATGTTTTTTATCTAAACAAAAATCCATGATTTATATTCCTCCATTTACTTTATTTATTTTAAAACGAGCAAATTCCCCAAAATGCTTGTTTCATCTTGAGGTATTTCGCATACGGAACAGCGGGGAATGTTCCCCGTTATTCCTTCTGCTCATCTTATTATTTTGAATAGTCGTAGAATCCGATGCCTGTCTTACGTCCTAATTTGCCTGCGCGTACCATTTTCTTAAGTAATGGATGCGGGCGGTATTTAGGATCACCTGTCTCATCATATAATACGTTCATGATAGCAAGGCAGATATCTAATCCGATTAAGTCACCTAACTCTAATGGTCCCATTGGATGGTTTGCACCTAATTTCATAGCTGTGTCGATTCCCTCTACAGAAGCAACGCCATCAGCAAGGATGCCAACACCTTCGTTTACATATGGGATTAAGATTCTGTTTACAACGAAACCAGCAGCTTCGTTTACTTCTACAGGAGTCTTACCGATCTCTTTAGAAATAGCAACGATCTTGTCTTTTAACTCGTCCGGTGTATTCTCGCCTTTGATAACCTCGATCAGTTTCATAACAGGAGCCGGGTTGAAGAAATGCATACCGATTACCGGTCTGTCAATTCCTGCACCGATTTCTGTGATAGAAAGGGAAGATGTATTTGTAGCGAAGATACAATCTTTCTTTACGATATCCTGTAACTCTTTGAATGTCTGTTTTTTAACATCCATTACCTCAAGAGCTGCCTCAACGATTAAGTCACAATCTGTACAAATTTCTTTTGTACCTGTAACGATTTTGTTTAAGATAGCATCTGCAGCTGCCTGCTCCATTTTGCCTTTTGCAACTCTCTTCTCAAATCCTTTTGCAATTTTAGCTTTTCCGTTTGCTGCAAATTCGTCATTAATATCACATAAGCATACTTCATATCCTTCTGTCTGTGCAAATGCCTGTGCAATACCGGAACCCATGGTTCCTGCTCCAATAATACCAACTTTCATGTCAGTTCCTCCTTATGGAATTTTATTAACTTTTGATGCCGGTGCCATCAGACACCGGCTATTGATACCTGTTGTTGATTAGTCTCTCTCAACGATAGTAGAGCATCCCATTCCACCACCGATGCAAAGTGTTGCAAGACCTTTCTTAGCGTCTCTTCTCTGCATCTCGTGTAACAGTGTAACAAGGATACGACATCCTGAAGCTCCTACCGGATGTCCAAGTGCGATTGCACCACCGTTTACATTAACTTTGCTCATATCGAAGTTTAAGTCATGTGCTACTGCTAAGGACTGTGCTGCGAATGCTTCGTTAGCTTCTACTAAGTCCATATCATCAATTGTTAAGCCTGTCTTAGCAAATACTTTCTTTGTGGAAGCAACCGGTCCAACACCCATGATAGATGGGTCAACTCCGCCAAGTGCTCCTGCTACGAAAGTAGCCATTGGCTTAACACCTAATTCTTTTGCTGCTTTCTCGCTCATAACAACAACTGCTGCTGCTCCATCATTGATTCCGGAAGCGTTAGCTGCTGTAACAATTCCGTCTGGCTTGAATGCCGGGCGTAATTTGGAGATGCTCTCTTTTGTTGTTCCAGGACGTGGTCCTTCATCTGTATCTACGATAACAGTTTCTTTTTTCTTCTTAACTTCTACAGGAACGATCTCATCTTTGAATTTTCCAGCTTTCTGAGCTGCTTCGCATTTCTGCTGTGAAGTTGCTGCGAACTCGTCTAACTGCTCACGAGTTAAGCCCCACTGCTCTGCTACGTTCTCTGCTGTGATTCCCATGTGGTAGTTGTTGAATGCATCCCATAATGCATCGTTTACCATGGTATCTACTAAAGTAGCGTTGTTCATTCTGTGTCCGTAACGTCCGCTCATATCTGCGTATGGTGCCATAGACATATTTTCCATACCACCTGCTACTACGATGTCAGCATCTCCTGCTTTAATCATCTGTGCAGCCATGTTTACGCAGTTCAGACCAGAACCACATACAACGTTTACTGTAACTGCCGGTGTCTCGATTGGTAATCCTGCTTTGATGGAAGCCTGACGTGCTACGTTCTGACCTAATCCTGCCTGGATTACACATCCCATATATACGTGATCAACTTTTTCTGCTGGTACACCAGCTCTGTTTAATGCTTCTTTAATAACGATAGATCCTAAAACTGGAGCCGGAGTTGTGCTTAAAGCTCCTCCCATAGTTCCGATTGCTGTACGACATGCGCCTGCTAAAACTACTTTTTCTGCCATTTCTTCTTCTCCTTTTTATGATTTCTTTGTGTGGATGAGATGTTAATTTTTTAACAATCTCATACTTAAAAAAAATAAATTGAAAAACTGCTGAGTTTTTAATTTATTCCTTACTACTCGAAGCTTAAATCAAAAGAATTTATGTACTTCAACCTAAGCTTTACTTCGTTAATAATGATAGCATAATCTGTTAAAAAATGCAACAAAAACCTTATTGTTAAAAATTTATCAAAATCCTTTCCGAGATTGAAAAAAAGCGGGGATTTTTTGTATAGTTTGTACAAAATCCCGCTTTTACTTCAAGTTAATAGAACACATGATTGCCAATGACTGTTCCCTGGATCGTTCCGTTATTTCTCCGGAAATAGAGACATTTGACCGTGATTCTGCCACCGATGACCTCCTGTGCCGCCTGTGTACTGGAAGCATCTGCTCCCCTTGCCAATACGGTTGCAAATCGACCGCTTGCTACCGGCGAAAACTGACCTCTCTGGTATATGACCCCGACTACGCTGTTTGGAAAATGCGAGCTTGCCACGCGATTCAGCACTACGCTGCCGACTGCTAACTTTCCTTCGTATGGCTCTCCGCCTGCTTCACACTCGATCAGTGCCGCTAACAGTTCTAAATCTCCCGCCTGTGTCTGCACCTTGGAGCCATCTGCCCCTTCGGCTTCCTGTGCCTTGATCTCACTCATCCTTGCTGCGTCTTCTTTTGCCTTTTGTGCCTCTAACTGTGCCTCATATGCTTTCTGCTTTTCTATTTCGGCTTCATATTCTGCGGAGAGGTTCTGCGTCTCACCGATTTCCTGTTCCGATCTGCTGATGTTTTCCTTTGTGGATGCGATCAGCGTATTCATCTGTTCCTTTTTTTCTTTTGTCTTCTGTTCTAATGCCTGCAGACTCTTCTCTTCTTCCTCTAATTTGGCTTTGTCAGAAGCTATCTTTGCACACATCTGCTCGTATTCTTCTAATTTTTCCCTGTCATAGCTGCTGATCGCTTTGACGTATTCTGCCCGATTGATAAAATCCGACATGGATTCCGCATTCAATAAGGACATCCAAAGCGATTCACTGCCGTTTTCATACAGGAACTGTATACGGCTTTTCATGCTCTGATACTGCTTTTTCGCACGTTTTTTTGCTTTCTTTAACTGCTTTTTTGTTTCACGGATACTGTTCTGCTTTTCTGTAATCTTATTTTCGAGACCGGTTAGAGAAGTGCTGATCTCAGCCAGCTCTGCATCCAGATTTTCTAATTCCTGCCCCATGCTGTCTTTGCTGTTTTGCAGGTCTTTTACTTTCTGGTCTGCCTGTTTCTTCTTTTCCTGCAATTCATTCAGTTTTCCTTTGGTGTCTTCAATTTTCTGTTCTGTTGCATGGACCGCTATGGAGGAGGAACCTGTTAAGGTTACCGTGACCGCTAAAGTAAATGCACAGAGCAGTTTTCCGTATTTTTTCATGTCAGTTCCTTTTTATTTTACCGTTACTTTACAAGTTGCTTTTTTACCTGAAGCATAATGGAAGATACGTTTAATTTTACATATGGTTTCTTTTCCTGCAGGTGCCTCTACACTTCCCTGCTCCATCTTAAGGCTTCCGGTCAGAATTCCCATGCTGTCATCCATTGCATTTCCGGCTGTGACCTTCAGTGTTCCGGTACCGGAAATTTTCAAGGTATCATTCATACTTAAATAAATTCCGTAGCACTCTTTTGCATCGGTTACATTTCCTGTTGTGATCGTATTTGTACCGTTCAGGACAAGGTTCAGCGTCTGTCCTGCTCCTTCCTACCGAATGCCATAGATATATTTACCGGCCTTCATCGGAGTCGTCAGATTTGCCCCATTGAGTGTCAGTGTATGCGCGGATGCCTGATAGGAAATAGTCTTATTTCCAAGAACATCCGATGCGTTTGCCTCTGTTACCCGTATATTTCCCACATACAGCATTTCGCCTGCTGCCTGTACTTTTGGCACTCCAAATCCTGTTGGTAATACGGTTACCGCCAGCATCATGCTCAAGGCAATGGCTATTCCTTTTTTGATAGTTTTTACGCTTCCCATACTGCTTCACCCTCTATTTTTCATTGTTAAATGTTTCATCCCTCTTTTTTGCACTTTTTATAAGCCTTCTTTTATTAATTATTTTACAATAGTTTTTTATGCTTTCCAAGATGTCATTTGTCATTTATATCCGTTTATGCTAAAATAAATCAATATTCTATGTAAAACCAATGTATTGGGAGGGATATTATGCATTTTGTAAAAACAGAAGATTTATGTCCCGGTATGAGACTTGCAAAACCCATCTATAACCGCTTAGGGGTTCTTTTATACGAACGTAACACGAAACTGACTCCTCAGGGAATCAACAGCATCCGCAAATTCTCTTTGATCGGAATCTATGTTTTAGACCCGGCAGAACCCCTGCCGCCTTTAAGTGAAGAAGAGCTGCATTTTGAACAGTTCCAGACCATGTATATGTTCCGGCTGCGGGATGAACTTGGCAAGTTAGTAACCGGAAAAGAACCGGATAAGCTCTCTGAACTTTGTAAAAGTATTATCCGTGAGTTTGGAAACCTTGACCACAAGATTATTTTTTCACAAAATCTCCGAAGTTCCGGTGATTTTGTCTATAAACACGGTTTGAATACCGGTATTCTCTGTGCCATCCTGACATACCATCTCGGTTTTTCCTATGAAGAACAGCTTGCATTAGTGGAAGCCGCTCTTTTGTATGATACCGGGTATCTCTATCTGGATTCTGATCAACTGACGGACTTTGAAGATGTCGAGAGTGCTGATTATAAAAAACTGTGTCTTGCCAGAGGAGATGCTTTTGCACTTTTAAAACCGCAGACCAATGAATATCATCTTCCAAAAATGACGCTACAAGTAATCGCGGAGATGATCCATCCGGCAAACCATATTGCCCATCCGGAGATGAAAGAGCATACCTGGCGGTTTGGCACCCAGGTTCTGCGTGTTGCCGGCTGCTTTGACCAGATGACCGCTATGCGCTATGGCTTTGAACCACAGTCTGAGGTTGTGACCATGAAATATCTGTTTGAACATCCTGACTTTTTTAACTCTACCGTGGTTCAGGCTCTCGGTGAATGTATCAACATTCTTCCGCAGGGAGCATGCGTCGATCTGACCAGTGGGGATAAAGCCTTGATCTTAGAGACGAATCCGGATGATTTTTTGAAACCTCTGATCTTACGTTTTTCGGATAACCAGATTTATGATCTGAGTGATCCCGATGTTTCGGAAAAATTTCAGATCAAGGATATGATGAAAACGCTGGATAACCGCATCCAGGTGGATGAGGAAACTTTAAAACAGTTCCAGACTGACTCTTATGTCACGGAAATGATGAACCGTTTCCGAAAAGCCAAAGCAAAACTGGCTAAAAAGCAAAAAAACCGCGAAGTCATCTGACTCCGCGGTTTTTCCTACTATCTACTTCCTGATTCTTAGTAATTTGATCACTTTATTTTCATTACTTGATTCCTATTATTCCTAATTTTTAGATATTCTTTACTGTCGCAATATCCACAAGTGTCATCTCATCACTTGCATTCTCTAAGCTGAGTGCTAATGCATTTGCCGTATCTAAGGATGTCAGGCAGTGTACACCGGTCTCTATTGCGTTTCTTCGGATCAGGAAACCGTCTCTGCTCTTATCACGTCCCTGTGTCGGGGTATCGATCACTAAATCGATCTTATGTCCTAAGATCAAGTCCATAACGTTTGGTGACTCCTGTGAGATCTTATTGACACGCAGGGCATTGACACCACGCTCCTGCAGATATTTTGCCGTACTTCTGGTTGCATAGATTTTGTAACCAAGTGCCTCAAATCGTCTTGCGACTGCGACACCTTCTTCTTTATCTGCGTCTTTTAAGGTCATGATCATCTGCTTATATTTCGGAAGGACAATTCCTGCACCTAAAAATGCTTTGTACAGTGCCTCGTTAAATGTCTTTGCAATACCCAGACATTCTCCGGTTGATTTCATTTCAGGTCCTAAGCTGATCTCTGCACCACGCAGTTTTTCAAAGGAAAATACCGGCATCTTAATTGCGATATAATCTGCCTCCGGTGCTAAACCTGTCGGATAACCCATTCCTTTTAAGGTATTACCGATGATTACTTTTGTTGCAAGGTCTACAATCGGAATTCCTGTTACCTTACTGATATATGGTACGGTTCTGGATGAACGCGGATTTACCTCAATCACATATACCTGTCCGTCCATAACAATGAACTGGATATTAATTAATCCGATGACATGAAGTGCTTTTGCCAATCGTTTTGTATATTCTACGATGGTCGCCTTGATATCCTCTCCGATCGTCGGTGCCGGATATACGGAAATACTGTCTCCGGAATGTACTCCGGTTCTCTCAATATGCTCCATGATTCCCGGGATCAGGATGTCTGTTCCATCGCATACCGCATCGACTTCGATTTCTTTTCCCTGTAAATATTTATCTACTAAGATCGGGTGATCCTGTGCATAGCGGTTGATGACTGCCATGAATTCTTCGATCTCTTCATCGTTCAATGCAATCTGCATGCCCTGTCCGCCAAGTACATAAGAAGGACGTACCAATACCGGATATCCGAGGCGGTTTGCTACCTCTTTTGCCTCTTCTGCCGTAAAGACGGTTCCACCGGCTGCTCTTGGAATCTCTGTTTCTTCTAATATTTTGTCAAATAATTCACGATCCTCTGCGGCATCTACGTCCTCTGCCTTGGTTCCAAGGATCGGAACTCCCATTTTCATCAGGCTCTCGGTTAATTTGATCGCAGTCTGTCCACCGAACTGTACCACTGCTCCGTCCGGTTTTTCTAAACGCACAATGTTTTCAACATCTTCCGGTGTCAGTGGCTCAAAATAGAGCTTGTCTGCAATATCAAAGTCTGTGGATACGGTCTCCGGGTTATTGTTTACAATAATGGTCTCATAGCCTTCTTTTGCAAACGCCCAGGTACTGTGTACGGAACAATAGTCAAACTCGATACCCTGACCGATACGGATCGGTCCGGAACCAAGTACCAGTACTTTTTTCTCCGGATGTGTCTCTTCTGCCTCGTTGATACTTCCAAAGCAGGAGTAATAATACGGTGTGCTGGCTTCAAATTCTGCCGCACAGGTATCTACCATTTTAAATGCTGCCACGATTCCGTTCTCATAACGCAGATCGCGGATTTCTTCTTCTGTCTTTCCGGTCAGTGCTGCAATAACATTATCCGGGAACTCTATCCGTTTTGCTTCTTTTAAGAGGTCTGTAGTCAGTTCTTCGCTTCTTAAACGCTCCTCCATTTCCACAAGGATTGCAATTTTGTCGATAAACCAGTGGTCTATCATTGTAATCTCATGGATCGTATCATAGGAGATTCCTTTTCTGATCGCTTCTGCGATCACCCAGATCCTGCGGTCATCTACCACTTCTAACTGTTTTAAAAGCTCTTCTTTGGAAAGCTCCGTAAAATCATAGGACATCATGGAATCCACATGCTGCTCTAAGGAACGGATGGCTTTCATCAGCGCTCCCTCGAAGTTCGTGCAGATACTCATAACCTCTCCGGTTGCTTTCATCTGTGTTGTCAGTGTTCTCTTTGCCGTGATAAATTTATCAAACGGAAGTCTTGGTATCTTTACGACACAATAATCTAACATCGGCTCAAAACTTGCATAGGTTTTGCCGGTGATGGCATTCTTGATCTCATCTAAGGTATATCCGAGTGCGATCTTCGCTGCTACTTTGGCAATCGGATATCCGGTTGCTTTTGATGCTAATGCGGAAGAACGGCTGACACGAGGGTTTACCTCGATGACACAATATTCAAATGTTGTCGGATGCAAAGCATACTGTACGTTACATCCTCCTGTAATGTTTAATTCTGATATAATATTTAAGGCAGATGTACGGAGCATCTGATATTCCTTATCGCCTAAGGTCTGGGATGGTGCTACTACGATCGAGTCTCCGGTATGCACACCGACCGGGTCGATATTTTCCATATTACATACAGTAATGCAGTTGCCGTTTGCATCACGCATTACTTCGTATTCTATTTCCTTCCAGCCTGCGATACAGCGCTCTACTAATACTTCTCCTACACGGCTTAAACGCAGTCCGTTAGAAAGGATGTCGATCAGCTCTGTCTCATTGTGGGCGATACCACCGCCACTTCCTCCTAAGGTATATGCCGGACGTAATACGACCGGATAACCGATGGTATTTGTAAATGCGATACCGTCTTCTACGTTGTGTACGACTAAAGATGGCGCACAAGGCTCACCGATTTTTTCCATTGTGTCCTTGAATGCCTGACGGTCCTCTGCTTTGAAAATCGTTTCCGCAGTTGTTCCGATCAGTTTCACACCATGTTCTTCTAAAAATCCGGATTCTGCAAGCTCCATTCCCAAGTTCAGTCCTGCCTGTCCTCCTAAGGTCGGAAGTACGCTGTCCGGTTTTTCTTTTAAAATGATCTGCTCTAAGACTTTTGCGGTCAGTGGCTCAATATACACCTCGTCTGCAATCTCTTTATCGGTCATGATCGTTGCAGGGTTGGAGTTGACAAGCACTACCTCGATGCCTTCTTCTTTTAAAGAACGGCATGCCTGTGTTCCCGCATAATCGAATTCGGCTGCCTGTCCGATGACAATAGGACCGGAACCGATAACTAATACTTTTTTGATATCCTGATTCTTTGGCATTACTGGTTCCCTCCCATCATTGTGATAAAACGGTCAAACAAATACGAACTGTCCTGTGGTCCCGGACATGCTTCCGGGTGGAATTGTACCGTAAAAATGTTCTTTCCGATATATTTTAAGCCTTCATTGGTTCCATCATTGACATTTACAAATGCCGGAACTGCAATGTTTTCATCTAATGCTTTATCATCCACTGCATAGCCATGGTTCTGGGATGAGATATAGACTCTTCCAGTCTCTAAATCTTTGACCGGATGATTGCCGCCGCGATGTCCGTATTTTAATTTATAGGTATCTGCCCCGGTTGCTAATGCCATGAGCTGATGTCCTAAGCAGATTGCAAAGATTGGCACATCGGATTCATATAATTTACGGATTTCTTCTATGATTGCCTGACATTCCTTCGGATCTCCAGGTCCGTTACTCAGCATGATACCGTCCGGTTTGGTTGCTAAAATCTCTTCTGCTGTTGTGTGGGCAGGGTAAATCGTTACTTCGCATTCTCTGTCATGTAAGGAGTCTGCAATATTTTTTTTCGCTCCTAAATCTAACAGGGCTACTTTTTTTCCTTTTCCATTTAATACGCTTTTCTCATCACAGGTTACTTTATCTACTACGTTTCCTGTCTGATATTCTTTTAACCTCGGAAGAACCTTCTCTAACTCATAGTGTTCATCGGTGGTGATCATACCGTTCATGGTTCCCTTGTCACGAAGGATCTTTGTCAATGCTCTTGTATCAATTCCTGCGATCCCAGGTATGTCATTTTCTTTCAAAAAGTCCTGTATCGTTCCTTCGCAGCGGAAATTGCTTGGCATTCTGGATAACTCCCTGACAATATATCCGTCCACCCATGGACGTTTTGACTCTGCATCCGGTGTGATTCCATAATTTCCAATCAGTGGATAGGTCATGACAACTGCCTGTCCTGCATAGGATGGATCGGTCATTACCTCTAAATATCCTGTCATGGATGTATTAAATACAATTTCACTGATAACCTCTTTTTGTGAACCGATACTGGTTCCCTCAAAGACAGTTCCGTCTTCTAAGATCAGAAAAGCTTTCATTCTTTACCCTGTCCTTTCTAAATTTTCTCAAAAAAAAAGAGGGAGATTCTCTTTTTTTCTTATTCTGTGCTATGCCTAAATTGTAAAAAGTTTATCATATTGTGTAAGATTTTTCAACCTTATTTTTTGTCTTATGCAATCTCTCCATGTTTTTCATAGCTGGTGATCCGCTCTATCGCATTATTTTCATCGACAAATACGACTGCCGGTAAGAACTGCTCTGCTTCCTGCGGGGTCATCTGTGCATACGCCATGATAATGACATGATCTCCGGTCTGCACCTGTCTTGCCGCCGCACCGTTTAAGCAGATCATCCCGCTTCCCGGCTCTCCGGCTATCGTATAGGTCTCAAAACGATTTCCGTTTTCAATATCTACGATCTGGACATTTTCATATTCTAAGATCCCAGCCGCCTGCATCAGCACCGGGTCCACCGTGATACTGCCAACATAGTTTAATTCCGCCTGTTTTACAATCGCACGATGGATCTTTCCTTTTAACATTTTTAAATACATCTTCGCTCTCCCTCTATCTGATAAAATTGTCTATCAATCTGGTCTTACCGATATAAACTGCCATTGCGGCTAAGATCTCTCCCTGAATCTCTGACACAGGTTCTAAACTCTGTGCATCCACGATCTCCACATAATCTATTTTTGCAAGCGGCTCCGCTTCGATATGGGCGATCATTTTTTCTTTGATCACTGCTGCATTTTTTTCTCCTGCTTCTACCAGTTCTTCTCCTAAACGGACTGCCTGGCTTAACACTAATGCTGCCTTTCTCTCTTCTTCATTCAGATAGGTGTTTCTCGAACTCATTGCAAGTCCGTCTGCCTCACGTACGATCGGGCATCCTACGATCTCAATATCAAAATTCAGATCTCTGACCATCCGGCGGATCACTGCTAACTGCTGTGCATCCTTTTGTCCAAAATAGGCATGGTCCGGTGTTACAATATGAAATAGCTTGGTCACTACGCTGCATACTCCGGAAAAATGGATCGGTCTTGTCTTTCCACAAAGCACATCCGTCAAACGGTTCATATCCACAAAAGTACAGTTGTCTTTATAGTACATTTCCTCCGGTGTGGGATTAAATAAAAGTTCCACGCCTGCCGCCTCACAAAGTGCCGCATCTCTCTTTATATCTCTTGGGTAACTTCCTAAATCTTCGTTTTCTCCAAACTGTGTCGGATTCACAAAATCACTGACCACTACACGGTCATTTTCTTTTACGGCACGCTCAATCAGACTTTTATGACCATCGTGAAGATAGCCCATGGTCGGAACCAGTCCGACACTCAGCCCTTCCTGTTTCCATGCTTTTACCTGTGCTCTTACTTCGTCTATTGTATGGACTAACTGCATGTTTTTTCCTCCTCTGATAAGATACTTTTCTTAATATAATTTCTCTAACATTTCGTCGCTGATCCCATAGGTATGCTGTTCCGCCGGAAATACGCCGTTTTGTACTTCTTTGATGTACTGTGAAAAAGCTGCTTTCATCTGTTCGCCAATCTGTCCGAACTGCTTTACGAATTTCGGTTTAAAATCGCCAAACATTGCTAACATATCCTGATATACCAGCACCTGTCCGTCACATCCTGCACCTGCGCCAATGCCGATCGTTGGTATGTTGATCTGTTTTGAGATCAATTCTGCTAATTTTGCCGGAACACACTCTAAAACAACGGCTACCGCTCCTGCCGCTTCTGCTCCTTTGGCATCCTCGATTAATTTTTTAGCTGCCTCTTCTGATTTTCCCTGCACCTTGAATCCGCCGAACACATTTAAGGACTGCGGGGTCAGTCCCAAATGAGCCACAACCGGTATGGACGCTTTGGTGATTGCTTCTATCTGTGGAAACACTTCTTTGCCGCCTTCTAACTTGACTGCCTGCGCCCGTCCCTCTTTCATCAGACGGCCTGCATTGCAGACTGCATCATAGACAGATGCCTGATAGGACATAAACGGCATATCCGCAACTATCAATGCATTTTTTGCTCCTCTTGTAACTGCTTTTGTATGATGTATCATATCCTCCATTGTTACGGATAAGGTGTCTTCATATCCTAACATGACCATTCCTAAGGAATCTCCCACCAAGATCATGTTGATGCCTGATTCATCGATCAGTTTTGCCATAGAATAATCATAGGCTGTCAGCATGGTGATTTTTTCGCCGCGTTTCTTTGCTTCCTGTATTGTTACTACTGTGTTCTTCATTTTTGCTCTCCAATCATTCACTTTCTTTCCTTAACAGTTCTTTCATCTGCCGGTAATTTCGTTCGGTATGCTTTTTCTCTGAGATTCTGACCAGTTCTGTGCCGATCGCATCATACACCGCCTTTTGTTCTTCTGACAGCACTTCTAAATGACTGTCTCTTATACACATCTCCGAGCCCACGAGACCCTAAGACATCTCGT
>ENA-UALO01000364-UALO01000364.1-human-gut-metagenome-genome-assembly--contig:-NODE-364-length-18814-cov-4.580521_pt1 | contig 18814 bp, 7 predicted proteins | sample MGYA00243701_ERZ654470 | MGnify/ENA primary metagenome ERZ654470 (study PRJEB26926, sample SAMN06164444) | human gut metagenome | biome: ENVO:00009003; feature: ENVO:2100002; material: ENVO:00002003...
ACGAGATGTCTTAGGGTCTCGTGGGCTCGGAGATGTGTATAAGAGACAGCCGAAAGAAGATGCCGACGACCCCATGCTCATAGGAAAGCCTGCCGACGGACGCTCCTTCTGGAAAGCCGAGAAGACGGACAAAGGTACGCTGTACACCTCCCGATACGGCAGCCTGCTCATCCAGAACTATCCCTGGCGTCTGGTACTGAAAGACGCCGACGGACGCCTGCTGACACAGACCCGTTGCTGGAGCGACAACGACTCTACGCAGGTCAAGGTACCTCCATTCAGCTTCATCAAGCGCGGCTCGGACAACTCACGCAGCATCAATCCCGTATTCAGCCTCGCGCCGAACGAGAAAATCTACGGTTGCGGCGAGTCCGCCACCGCACTGAACAAGGCCGGGCAGAAGGTCAACCTCTTTGTCACCGACCCGCAGGGCCCCGAAACCCCGGACATGTACAAGCCCATCCCCTTCTTCTTCAGCAACCGTGGCTACGGCATGTTCATGCACACTTCCGCCCCCGTGACCTGCGACTTCGGCTGTTCCTACATCGGAGCCACCAAACTCTTCATGGCAGACGAAGCGATGGACATCTTCATCTTCCTAGGTTCGCCGAAGGAGATGCTGAGCGAATACACCGCACTGGTAGGACGGCCCGAAATGCCCCCTTTGTGGAGCTTCGGCACTTGGATGAGCCGTATCACCTACTTCAGCGAAGCAGAGGGCCGCGACGTAGCCCGGAAACTGCGTGAGAACAAGATACCGAGCGATGTCATCCACTTCGATACCGGCTGGTTCAGCGTGGACTGGCAATGCGACTACGCCTTTGCCGCCGACCGCTTCGACAATCCCCGGCAGATGCTCACCGACCTAAGGTCACAAGGCTTCCGTACCTGCCTCTGGCAACTCCCCTACTTTACCCCGAAGAATAAGTTCTTCCCCGAGCTGGTGGAACGCGGTCTGTACGTACGCAACGGCAAAGGACAGCTTCCCTACGAGGACGTGGTGCTGGACTTCACCAACCCCGAAACCGTGCAGTGGTATCAAGAGAAGCTCGGCAACCTGATTGAAATGGGTGTAGGTGCCATCAAAGTAGACTTCGGCGAAGGTGCCCCACTGGATGCCATCTATGCCAACGGCCGTAGCGGACTATACGAACACAACCTCTATCCCCTGCGCTACAACAAGACCGTGGCCGACATCATCAAGAAGCTGCACGGCGAAAACATCATCTGGGCACGCTCCGCATGGGCAGGCTCACAACGCTACCCATTGCACTGGGGCGGTGATGCCGCAACTACCGAAACCGGTTTCGAGGGAACCATCCGCAGCGGCCTCTCCATCGGACTGAGCGGATTCTGCTTCTGGAGCAATGACATAGGCGGCTTCGTGACCCAAAGCCCCGAAAGCCTCTACCGCCGCTGGTTACCCTTCGGCTTCCTCACCAGCCACAGCCGCGTGCACGGAGCACCTCCCACCGAGCCGTGGTACTACGGGAAAGAGTTCACAGACTATTTCCGCCGTTGTGCCGAACTGAAGTACAAACTGATGCCCTACGTATATGCACAATCCAAAGAGTGCACCGAAAACGGCTGGCCGATGCTCCGCGCCCTGCTGCTGGAGTATCCCGACGACCCGGGTGCATGGCTGGTAGAGGACGAGTACATGTTCGGCTCCAACCTCCTCGTGGCACCCATGCTCGAAGAGGGCAGCGGACGGGATGTCTACCTCCCCGGACGGCAGAAATGGATAGACTACCAGACCGGAAAGGTGTATGCTCCGGGATGGAACCATATCGAGTGCGGCACCCTGCCCATCGTCATTCTTGTAAAGGACGGTTCGGCCATCCCCCATATCCCCGTGGCACAATGCACAGATCAGATGAAATGGGACAAGATTACGTGGAAGAAGTATCTGGCAGACGAAAAGAAAGCTGAAGGATTGCTCTGCCTGCCGCAGGACGGACAGTTACAACGGATATCAATCCCATAACCGGTATATCAAACACATTAAACCCTAATACCCCATGCGAAACAAGTTATTGTTCCTCGCCTTGCCCCTGCTATTCGGCTTACAGGCAAGCGCACAACACACACAAGCCTTTCAAGATACCACGCTCAGTGACGAACAGCGCGTGGAACATCTTCTCTCCATCCTGACATTGGATGAAAAGATAAACCTTCTTTCCACCGACCTCGGTGTCCCCCGCTTCAACATTCCCCGTTGCGGACACTACGAAGGACTGCACGGGCTGACCCTCGGCGGGCCTGCCATGTGGGGCGGACGCCAAAGAACGGAAGACGGGAAAGTAGTCCCTACCGACTGCCCCACCACCATATTCCCCCAGTCCTACGGTCTGGGCTCCACATGGGACACCGATTTGGTGCAGAAAGTAGCGGAACAAGCCGCTGAAGAAGCCCGCTACTACATGCAGACCACCGGTAACAAGCGTCATGCCCTCGTGATGCGCGCTCCGAATGCCGACCTTGCCCGCGACCCGCGCTGGGGACGTACCGAGGAGAGTTTCGGAGAAGATGCTTTCCTCACCGCCCAACTCACCATTGCCAGCGTACGCGGCCTGCAAGGCAATCATCCCCGCTACTGGAAAACTGCCTCTCTGATGAAACACTTCCTTGCTAATAGTAACGAGGACGGACGGGACAGCACTTCCTCCGACTTCGACACGCGGCTGTTCCATGAATACTACGCTTATCCTTTCTATAAAGGTATCACTGAGGGAGGCAGCCGTGCCTTCATGGCCGCCTACAACAGTTGGAACGGCATCCCCATGTCCATCCATCCCTGCCTCGAAGAGATTACCCGCAAGCAGTGGGGCAACAACGGTATCATCTGTACGGACGGCGGTGCCCTGAAACTGCTGATTGAAGCGCACAAGAGTTTTCCGAGCTTTGCGGAGGGTGCCGCTGCCGTAGTAAAAGCCACCACAGGACAATTTCTCGACGCATACGTTCCTTACGTCAAGGAAGCTCTGGAAAAGGGATTACTGACCGAAGTCGACATCGACAAGGCTATCCGCGGGAACATCTTCGTCGCCCTCAAGCTCGGCTTGCTGGACGGGGACAACTCACGTAACCCTTATCTCTCTATCGGAAAGAACAGTACGGAGACACCGCCTTTCATGACAGCAGAAGCCCACAGGCTGGCACGGGAAGTCACCGCCAAGTCTGTGGTGTTATTGAAAAACAAAAAACTCCTGCCACTCGATGCCGGAAAGCTGCGTAAAATAGCCGTTATAGGCCCGTATTCGGACAAAATCGTGCAAGATTGGTATAGTGGTACCCCGCCTTACGAAACAACGATTCTGAGTGGCATACGCAATGCTGTGAAAGAAGGAACCGAAATCATCCACGCCGAAGACAACCGCATGGGCCAGGCAGAAAAGGCTGCTGCAGCCGCCGACGTTGCCATCGTGTGTGTAGGAAACCATCCTTACGGCACGCGTGCGGACTGGAAGTTCTCTCCCGTCCCCAGTGACGGCCGCGAAGCCGTGGACCGCAAATCGCTGATGCTGCCCGATGAAGACTTGGTGAAGCTGGTGCTCAAGGCCAATCCCAATACCATACTGGTGCTCGTCAGCAGCTTCCCCTACACCATCAACTGGAGCCAGGAGCACGTGCCTGCCATCGTCCACATCACCCACTGCAGCCAGGAGCAGGGCAACGGACTGGCCGACGTACTCTTCGGCAAGGTGAATCCAGCCGGACGTACCGTACAGACGTGGGTGAAAGACATCACTGACCTACCCGACATAATGGACTACGACATCCGCAACGGACGCACGTATATGTACCACCAGGGCCCGGTGCTCTATCCTTTCGGCTATGGTCTGAGCTATTCCGACTTTGCATACGAGAAGATTGAATCCTTCAAGCAAGACAAGAAGAACATCCGCGTGACGGTATCAGTGAAGAATACAAGCGGACGCGACGGGGAAGAAGTTGTGCAGCTCTATGCCAGCTATCCGGACTCCAAAGTGGAACGTCCCTCCAAGCAGTTGCGCGCCTTCAAGCGTATCCCCATCAAGGCTGGTGAAAGCCGGGAAGTGACGCTTACCGTTCCCAAGGAGGAGCTCGGCTATTGGAACGAAGAAAAGCAGATGTTCGTTGTAGAACCCGGAACGGTGAAGCTGCTGATAGGGGCTTCATCGGAAGATATACGGTTGGAGGGAAAGATCAGGCTATAAGAATGAAAAAGCCATCCCTTAACATACCGACTATAAAAATTAGCGAGTTATGCCACAACAACGTGGCAAACCCGCTAATTACATATTTGCAAGCATAAATGAAAAGTACAGGGTCACTTTACAATAAACTCATATCTTCCTGCCGCCAGTTCCACCACCCGTACATTCTCGGCCTTGTCAGGTAAAGTGAGTGTAGCTGTACTGTTAGCGGGCACTGTAACTTCATAATGCACACATTTCCCTTTCCATTCCCAGCGAGAAACAATTTCACCGTAAGGCGACCGATGACGAGCTTCAAACCGTTTCAATCCCTTTATGAAATGGGGACGGAGCAGAATGTTTTGAAAACCAGGTTGCACGGGATCAGGGAAAATACCTCCCAGCCCCTTGTAGAACCAAGCACCTATTTCACCGAACATCATATGATTGTCCGAGATGTCACGAGTAGCCTGCAAATCCCAGTTCTCGAGCAGCGTAGTGGCACCGTTCACCATCCACCAACCCCATGAAGGATAAGTGTCCTGTACAGCCACCTTATAAGCTGTTTCAGCATAACCATTTTCGCTGAGTGCATTCAGAATAGCTTTAGCTCCTAATACACCCACATCCAAGTGAAAACCGTCCTCCTCTACCTTATGTGCCAAGTTAGCTGCCACTTTTCCTATCAACTCTTCGGGCACAATCTTCCATTGCAAGGGAACACTCAATTCGGTTTGTGAACCTTCGGCATAGATGCCTGTTTCTCGATTCAGGAACTTATCATTGACAGCTTGCTTTATCTCCTCCGACAAGGCATTATAATATTCGTAATCGGCCTGTTTGCCGAAGAGTTTGGCAGCAGCGGCCAAAATCTTGGTATCTACATAAAAGTAGACCGAGGAAGTCAGCTCTTTATTGGATTTTGACTTCACCGGCACCCAGTCTCCGCGCCCCCACGTAGTGAGATGATTGTTAGAGATACGCTCCACATAATCCACATAACGTTTGATGCTCTCGTAACAATCGCTCAAGGGCTTGCTATCACCGTAGAAGAGGTAGATATTCCAAGGGATGATGGCAATAGTACTAGTCCAGTCCAGCCCGTTGTCTGTACCATATCCCCATCCACCAGTTGGAATAATATCGGGCAGCACTCCGTTGGGCTGCTGTTCGTCACGATGGTCGGCCAACCATTTTTCGTAAACGGTAATTCCATCAAAGTTATAAAATGCTGCCTCAATGGCAAAATGACCGTCACCAGTCCAACCGTTCTTCTCGCGCTGAGGGCAATCGGTGGGGTAGCCCATCAGATTGGAAAGGTAAGAGTGATTGGCAGCATGGAGCAGCTTGCCTATCAGTGGGCTCGAAGATTCCAAGCTACCTACTGCCGGCACATCACTGTGCATGAAGTAAGCAATCAAGCTGTTTTGGTCAAGCTCAATAGGCTTATCTGCCACTACCTCCACATAACGAAATCCCTTGTAATTAAATCGGGGCATGAACTCATCCTCTTCTCCACTCAGAATGAGAATGTCCGTCTGAAAAGGGTCTTTCTCCTTATCGCCTCGAAAGTAGACATCAATGTTCGAGAGATCGAGGCGGCCATTTGGATGTAAGCGTTCGCCATGTTTGATTCTGACCTCCGTTCCCCGTTCACCCGAAACATGAATACAAGTCACACCGGACATATTTTGCCCGAAATCATAGATGTATGTTTTCTCGTCCACTTTGCGGAAAGAGACGGCGGGGAAAATCTTTACATTACGGATGGGATGTACTTGCTGGGCAGTGACATTGGAAGAAGGTACACTCCGATAGGCTACTCCGCGCCACTTGGAATCATCGAATTCCGGAGTGCTCCATCCTTTCTGCTCCAGACGTGCATCGTAGTGCTCGCCAGTATAGATACTATTAAAAGTGATTGCACCCGACGCTGTCCGCCAACTGAGATCGGTGGGAATAGTCTCCACGCTTCCATCGGTGTAGGTAATGCGCAAGTCCAGACAGAAAGTGGGACGGTTGCGCCAAGGGGCACGGTCGAAGTCCCACACTGCTTTGGATTGATGGTTATACCAGCCGTTACCCAAAAGTACGCCAATAGCGTTGTCACCATTCTGTAATTGTGAAGTCACATCATAAGCCACATACAAGTTGCGGCGATCAAAGCGGGTATAGAGAGGGGCAAGGCAGTGGTCTCCTATCTTCTCGCCATTGATGTAAAGCTCATATAGTCCAGCAGCGGCAATATAAGCACGCGCTGACTTTACCTTTTTGCCGGTCTTGAACTCTTTTCGGAAGTAAGGGGCAGGCCCATAATGAATATCCTTGCCATCGCCAATCCAAGCACCTTGCCAATGTTGCATCCCCATCATGCCCGTTTCAAAGTAAGAGACAGGAGAAGCAGTCTCCTTATATTCCATGTCGCTGCAGATTACTTTCCAATAATATCTAGTGAAAGGCTGCAGTTTTTTGCCCGCATAGGCCACAAGCTGATTACGGGAATCGTTCTTTCCACTATCCCACATCCTGCCACAGCCATTGACCACATTCAACGAGTCTTCGTCTACCACAATCCGCCAGGAAGTCTGCACAGCTCCCTGCCTACCATCTTCCATCCGCCAAGAAAGGCGTGGAACGGGATTATCCAAACCTATAGGTCTGTCAAGATGTTCGCTCCTCAGATCAACCAAACGAACCGGAGTCTGCCCTTGTACAGTAATGCAAGCAAAGAATGTGAATAGAAGCAGTATATTTCTTTTCATAACTCCATTGTTTATCTATTCCGTAGTAATCACCAGTTCCTTGCCCTCCCTCAGTTGGTCATGGGTGATAAAGTAACCGTCAATCTTTTTACCGTCATAAGTAATGTCAATAATCTTCTTGCCGCTTCCTTTCTTCACAATCGTAAAGGGACGACCATTCAGATTGAACGTCACTTTATCGAACAAGGGAACAGTAACAATATATTCAGGATCGGCAGGCGAATAAGTGTAAAGTCCAATAGCATTGAGCACATACCACGAAGACATCTCGCCGGCATCATCCATCCCTGCATAAGCCAGCTTGTCGGCACCCATGTCATAGTAGTGGTTCATCAGGCTGTCGAGAATGCATTGGGCTTTCTCTTGTTTGTCTATGAAATAATAGGTGTAAGGAATGCTGTGTCCCGGCTGGTTTCCGTGACAATAGTTTCCGATGAATCCGGTCAGGTTGTGGGCCTCGTAACCTCTCCACGGTTCGCTGAATAAGGAATCCAGTTTAGCCTCCACCGCCTCTTTACTGGGATAGAGCTTAATCATGCCTTCGGGGTCGTGGGGGGCGAAGAAGAGGGCGTTCCATGCATTGGCCTCACGGTACATGTACTGGTAATAGGGATAATACGGATCGAAATCCTGAATCCAGCTACCATCGTCAATCTTACCTCTCCAAAAGCCGGTAGAGGGGTCGAATAGCGTCTTGTAGTTGTTGGAGCGTTCCATCATCAGTTTGTAGTTGGCTTCATCTCCCAGCTCCTTGGCTACCAAGGCTACGGCATAGTCATCGTAAGCATATTCCTGGGTCTTGGTCACAGCCCCTTTGTATTCGTCCCATGTGGGTACATTCACTGTGTCTTTTTCAGCAATCCAACCTCGCTCCATATACTCATCCAAATAGCGACGTCCTCCTTTACCGGGCACCGTAGCATTTTTCAGAATCAACTTATAAGCACGCTCCAGATCGAAATCATGCAAACCACGCAACCAAGAACCAGAAATAAAAGTGGAAGCGTGATCACCATGGAAGAAGGTGGGCATGTAGCCGTCACGCTTCTCACCTTTGTCAATAAGAGACCTAATGATGTCAGTAGTCACATCGGGAGAAATCATACCTATGAGTACCAGTTTGTTGCGATAATCGTCCCAAAAAGAAGGGTCAGTGTAATAGTGGAAGCCGTTATTCACTACTTCGCCACGGACATCAGTATATTCATGATTCACATCGCTACGCAAAGCCGGCCATTTAAAAGCATGGAAGAAAGTAGAATAAAACAATCTCTTTTCACGTTCCGTGCCACCTGCAACTTGAATCTTGGAGAGGAGTGCTTCCCAAGCCGCATCGGCTTCTTCTGCCACTTGTGCAAAACTTTTGTTCAACATTTCGGCCTTCAAATTCATTTGAGCATTCTCTATACTCACAAACGAGAAACCAGCCTTCACTTCCAAAGGTTCAACACCTTTGCTGTCGATAAAACGCAGCACAGCCACCTCATGTTTGTCGTCTTTTACCATTTCCACTTGGCCTATTTTATAGTTGGTCTTAGCGTAAAAGTAGATTTTACCATCGCCATCTTGATAACCCGTGAACGTATTATCGTCAACCTTCTCAATCTTCCAATCACGGACATCATTATTAGAACGGCGGATGTCTACCAATAATGACTTATCGTCGCCCTTGCCGAAAGTATATTTATGGTAGGCACAACGCAAGGTACTGGTCAACTCGGCGTTCACTTTATAGCGTTCCAGATAAACTTGGTAATACCCCGGATGCGCAGATTCCTTCTCGTGACTAAACCCGGAGCAATAATTACCCGGAGCGATAGTTCCCACCACTGGCAACATGGGGACATGCAACAAGTTCCAATGCCCTTTAGCTGTATGTGAAAAACCATAAATCACAGTGTCCTCATATTGATAGCCCGCACCGCTACGAAACTGTGTAACGGGGCTGAGCTGCACCATTGCGTTGGGCAAGGTAGCACCCGGATAAGTTTCCGCACCCCATGTACGTGACTTTATTTTGCGCGTATACCCTAAGTCCTCAGGCTCCCACAAAGTAGCCGTACCCAAGAAAGGATTGACATATTCGGTTAATTTCTTCTGCGTACCGCCACAGCCCGTCAGAACAATCAGGGCGAACAGTAGAAATAAATATTGATTCTGTTTCATCTTTTGTATTTATTTTATATAAAAAACTGTTGTCTCTAAAAACATTATTTCCAAAATAACTGCCAATTAAAACTGGCTCTAAAAAAAAATGTGCCGAAACCCAATAACCAGATTGAGTTTCGACACACTTTTAATTGCTAACTTATTTCAGGCTCTTTTCAAAGAGAGCTTTGGCTTCAATCAAAGTACAACCACTTGTCTGCGTAGTCAAATGGTTGTTACCGCTATTGTTCATTGCCCAGTTAGTATTATACAGCAAATCAAGTTTATTGATTCCCTTTCGCCACAAGATTTCAGCATTATTGTTAAAGAAAGTGATGAATTTCTTCTTATATATGGGGTCCAAATTCGGTTCCATAATCAGCTGCACATAATAACGCATGAAAATACCCTTAAACAAACCTCCGTCACCATCGCCTTCATCACGAAGTAAATTGTTTCCAGTATCTATCATGCTGCTATTACTGATACCGAAATTGGCAGCCTTACGAGCATCTTTCAAATAGGACTCTTCTCCTGTGATCTTATACAGTTCGTAAGCAGCACCCAAGAATGTACCTTGGTTATAAGAAAGAGAAAGTGTACTCAACTCACCCGTCTCACCGTTCACATTATCATAGATGGCGCCGGTAGCAGGGTTAAATAAATTTTCACGCTCCCATTTATAAATATTGACAGCCCAATCCAAATCCTCCTGATTCCCGTTAATACGGTAAAGACGAGCAGCAATCAAAGCAGCAGGACCGTTGGAACAAGCATTTTTGCTCCATAGCTGGTCGTGAGTCCAAGCAATGCCACCACCTGCGTAATCGTTCCAACCGGTCTTGATTTCATTCCACATCTCTTGAGAAGTTTCCAGATACTTGTTTTCATCAGTAACTTCGTACAAGCGAATCATGGTGAGAGCAATCCACTCCATATCATCATAAAAGTTGTTCCAATAACTGCCACCGTTCTTTGCCTTGATACCGACATACCATTTGTCGAACAAGTCGCTGTACTTGCTATCTCCGGTACGATTGTAAGCATCTATCATCACATCCATAGCATGAGCCTGCGGCCAATAATGGAAATCCTTGATTGAACCGTCATTCCCGTAGTTGAAATAATTCTCTTCCGTATTCCAGAAACGATCTATCAGGGTCACAGAACTGCTGTCGGCAGCCGCATCCCAATCTATGGTGTAAAGCCCCTTATCATACATATACTCATCTTCTATCTCGCACGATTGAAGTGCCAAAAGAAGCAGGGGCAGACAAAATAATATTTTTTTCATAATCTCTCCTTAAATTAGTTGGCCAATTCCACTTTATGAGTATAGTTCTCCACATTGAATATCACACTAATCTTGGTGATGGCACCCGGATTGTGGCCATCGGCCGCACCATCGAATTCATTGTTCAGTTTCCACTTCTGATCCCATTGGTTATCAGGAGTCTCCATAATGTAGAAATAAGGATCTTCGGGAGTAGCCGCACCAGGATTAGAGTCTGTAGTATTCTTGGTTCCCCAATACTGTATACTACCATCAGCATAAGTCATCAAGAACTTATAGCGTTGGTCGCGCCCCCATCCTTCTTGCTTGAACTCAATTTTATCCTGACCGCAGAACACACCGTTTCCAACATAAGGCAATTCAAAAGTTGCGGCACCACTCGGACAGAAGTAGAATTCCATCTTACTTACTTCCCTGACGGTTACAGATGCAATGGAGAAATCCATCTCAATGCGGTAAACTCCCGTCTTTTCTACGGTTGTCTCGCCTTCGCCTTCCATAATCTTATTGCCATTGATATAAAACACCTTGGCACCTTCGGCTGCTCTATCTACCAGTTTGTAAGTCTTTCCGCCTTCCAACTTCGTAAAGACTTCGAACTTATCCTTTTCGGGTGAAGCACACGCCACAGCCTTAGAAGCATCCATACCACCTTCAGTAGCACTTCCGGTCAAGTAAAGCTGTGCCGGAATCTCTTCAAATCCCACCAAGCGAGTGATGGTGAGCTTCTTGCTTTCCTTTGCCATTACAGAATTCAAACCTCTGGAAGCCATTACTGTCCAAACAAGTGTACCCGTCTCACCACTGTTCAATCCGGCAGCCGCACCAACCTTGTTCAATGTCTTGTGGCTGATGGTAGCATAGCTCAAAGAACCGCCATTGTCAGAAAGCACTTTGTAAATAGGCTTAGAAAAATCTCCACCTTCTTTATCGAATACCACTTCATAAAGAGGGGCACCGCTATCTTCAGCCTTGGCCGACTCCCATTCAAAGAACAGGCTGGCGCTGGCCGACGATTGCAAGACTACTTCCTTGCCGTCAGTGGGTTCATACAACTGATTTACTGAGGAAACTTTGGAATCCTTGTATTCCATGTCTTCCGTACAAGACGTAGCAAAGAGGACTGCCGAAAAAAGAGCTATTGTTGAGAATATTGTTTTCATTGTTCTATTGTTTTTAATGAGTTTAGATACACGTTAATTTCCATATCCTGGATTGTTAGGCGCCAGATTGGGATTCAAATTGATTTCACTGATAGGAACTGCCCAAAGGTAATCTCTTGCCTCTTCGAACTTGCGAGTGTCAAGCTTGTTCTCGTCCACGAAGCTTGCACCGCGCACCTTGCCCGACAAGTATTCGTTACCAGCCTTCCAACGCTTAATATCATACCAGCGCAAACCTTCCATCGCCATTTCTACACGACGTTCGTCGCGAATAATCTGCCTCATCTCTTCCTTGCTCTTTCCGGCAGGAAAGTTCAAGGCTGCATCGGCAGTGAATCCGGCACGTTCGCGGATGGGACGGATGGTCTTGTTCCATACCGCTTCAGTCATACCGCTTGTTTCGTGAACAGCCTCAGCATACATCAGCAAGATGTCAGCATAGCGCATAGTGATGATATTCATACCGGAATTCTGGTCACCGGGAGCCTGCGGATTATAATACTTACGGGTGAAATAACCGGTAGAAGTGCCGTTTCCACCACCATCGTAGGCATCGGTTCCCGAACCCGGACGAATGTTGATGACTACGTCTTTACTGCCATCGTCCACATTGCCACTCCAGTCATAGCCATCATAAATGATAGTAGCGGTGAGACGTGGGTCACGGTTGTCGTAAGGATAAGCAGGGTTATAATCTGTCCCGGCTTCACTGATAGTCTTTCCACTAAGCATCAGATAAGTGTCTACCAACGATTGCTGCGGCACACGGTTCACGGCACGTCCGCCTCTTGACAAAGGAATCATGTCTACCATCTCACCCCAAGTAATCAAATTGGGTACATAAGAACGGTCCATGATAATCTCTTCATTATACTCATTGGCTTCATCAAAAAGCCCGGCATAATCAGGAAATAAGGCATAAGTACCATATTCGCCCTGTTTGTTCATCAGATTGTCGCAATAAAGCATCACATTGTTCCAGTCGCTATCCATCAAGTAGACACGAGCCTGCAAAGCACAAACGGCACCTTTAGTAATTTTGCCCTTGTCTTCTTCGGGCAATTGGTCGCGAGTGGGAAGCGCATCCTTGATGTCTTCCAATTCTTGGTGAATGAAGCTGATAATGGTTTCGCGGTCTGTACGACTTACACTCCGCGATTCTTCCAGCGTGATGTCCTCCGTAAAGAAAGGTACTGCACCATAAAGGTTAGTCAGACGGAAGTAGAGGCTTGCACGGATATAGCGTATCTCGGCAATCATACGTGCTTTAACAGATGCGTCCATGTTGGGTACCAGATCCACCTTTTCAAGGAACACGTGGCAGGTCTTTATGCCTCCGTAAAGGTCTTTCCATTCATTCTTGAAGATGTCGAGCGAGGGAGTAGCCATACCTTTGCGAATGGCACGTTGGTCGTCCACACTGCGACCGTCGTAAGCATTGTCACTCAAACTTTCATCGCTCCACATACGGCCTGCATTGTACATCTGGCTGTAAGCCATGTTCACCACATACTGGGCTTTGGTGGTGGAAGTCCAATAAGAGTTATCCGTAAATTTGTTTGTCGGTGCGTTCTCCATCTCGTTGCAACTGCAAAGCATCAGAACAGCCATTCCGGCAAAAGCTATATATTTTCTTAGTCTCATAGTTATCTGTTGTTTTTAGAATTCAATGTCTATACCGAAACCATAGTAACGGAGCGTCGGGTAGTTTCTACCAGAATTGGCGCCACTATTACCCATCTTAGAGTCGAACTCAGAAGATTCAGGGTCAATAAACGAGTTATTACTGAAAGTCAGCAAGTTTTGTCCGTTGACATAGATACGTGCCTTTTCCATGCCCACCTTGCGGCTCCATGTTTTGGGGAATGTGTAACCAATCTGCAAGTTCTTCAGACGCAGGTATTTTCCATCCATCAAGAATAGGTCGGAACCTTGTCCGTTTCCGTAGTTGTTTCTGTTGGAAGTAGAACCCGGAGCAGTAAGTCTCGGCCAACGTGCATCGGTGTTGGTAGGAGTCCAGAAATCCAGTTGATGCTTATAGATATTATAAGAGTAATTGGCGTGGAACGGTTCAATCAATTCACCACGAAGCATCATGTCACGCTTGCCCACACCCTGCCAGAACATACCGAAATCGAATCCTTTCCATTCTACATTGTAGTTGAAACCGAAAGTAAGACGAGGGAAGGCATTACCCAAGATAAACTTATCCTTCGAGTCGATGACACCATCTTCGTTACGGTCTACAAACTTCACGTCACCCGGCTGTACCTTTCCACCTACAGGAATAGCCGATGCCTCAATCTCCTCGTAGCTTTGGAAAAAGCCGTCCATCTTGTAACCGTAGTAAGACTCCAACGGACATCCTTCACGGGTGATACGGCTCAACTCCTCTATTTGTGAGATTCTTTCGTGACCAGGGTACTTCAGCACTTCATTCCAAGAGTCACCAAGATTGAAGTTGAAGTTATGATTTGCGGCTCCCGTTTTCAAACGATAGTTGATAGAGAGGTCCCAACCTTGATTCTGCATCTCACCAATGTTGTCCATCGCCATATCCGTACCGAATACCGAAGGCACAAGGGGCTTCATTAAAATGTCGCTCGTACGCTTGTAGAAATAGTCGAACGTCACATTCAAAGCGTTATTGAAGAACGAAGCGTCTACACCCACGTTGAAGGTTTTGGTCTTTTCCCAAGTCAAATTATCCTTACCTAACTTAAAACCTGCGCCTGATACTGTCTGGTTATTATATGCGTAAGAGTTGTTGTACAGTTCGTAAACAGTAAAACGGTCATAAGTACCAATAGACTGGTTACCCAAGATACCAAAAGAAGTACGCAGTTTCAAGTCACCCACACGTTCCTTGTAAGCCTGCATAAAGTTCTCCTCGCTCAAACGCCAGCCTAATGAAACAGAGGGGAAGAAACCCCATCGGTAGTCTTTATGAAACTTGGAAGAAGCGTCATAACGGAAGCTGAATTCTGTATAATATCTGTCAGCGTAAGAATACCCCACACGTCCCAACAGAGAAGTCAGACTGGTACGGTTGGATTCATCTACAAATGTTTTTCCTGTGATGTTTCCCACAGTACTATTGGTAATGTCTGTACCGATACCCAAGTCGGGATCTACCCCCTTCTTCTCAATCTCATTGCTAGACGAAGTAAACGATTCATTGGTTACTCCAAAAAGCCCGCTGACATTGTGTTTACCGAATGTCTTGTTGTAATCCAACAAAAGTTGGCTATTAATAAGGTAAGCCGTATGATTCCAGTTACTGGTCCGATAGTCAGTATCTTTCACTGGACGTGGTTCGGTAGCCTCTTCATTCAAGTAATAGGATACGCCCAAATTGCGGGTAGAACGCATGTCGTTTATCACATCCGCACCCAACACTCCACGCAACTTCAATCCGTCAATAAGCCGGAATTCAGCATTGACATTAGCGTTCAGATAATTGTTACGATACTTGTTACGGCCACCAGCTTCCAATGCTCCCAATGGGTTAAATTCAGTCAATACATCATTTAACAAATATCTTCCATCTTCCGATTTCATTTTGTAATAATAATAAGTAGGTACACGGGCGGCATCCACTTCCAAACTCCCACCGGTGGTACTTACACTATTATTACGTGTATAAGCCAAAATAGCATTCAGTTTCAAACGTCCCACTTCCGTGCTAACATTGGTACGAAAATTATAACGCTGCACGCCAAAATCACTGTTGCCCACATAATTACTTTCCTGGTCATAATAACCCATGGACACCATGTAAGTAGTTTTATCACTACCTCCAGATACGCTTAGATTGTAATTCTGCTGTAAGGCTGTGCGGACTATCTGATCAAAAAACCAGCTTTCTTCATTTTGATGGGCAGCCAGGTCACGGATTTGATCGGGTGTATACAAAGGAGCCTCTCCAGCATTGGTGGCAGCTAGATTGCGCAAAGTAGCGTTCTGATAGCCTTTCACCGGAGAAAACAAGATATCCGGATTCTGCCATCCCATCATACCACTTAACCGAACTGTCGCACGCTGGTTCTTCTTACCTTTCTTAGTAGTAACCAAAACTACACCATTGGAAGAACGTGAACCATAAATAGCAGCTGTACCGGCATCTTTCAAGATGGAAATGTTCTCAATATCATTGGGATTCAATTTATCGAAACTACCGCCATCAGCTACCAATCCGTCTATGACAAAAAGCGGACTATTGTCATTCACAGTGCTGATACCACGAATATTAAAGTTAGTCTTACGATCATTAGGATTGCTACTGCGCTGCTGGATAACCACGTTGGGCGCAGCCCCTTGCAAAGCATCTGTCATGTTAGCCACGGGACGGTCTTCGATCATGGAAGCCTTTACCTGGTCTACAGCACCTACGGCACTCTTGCGGGTAGTAGTACCATAACCGATGACAATAACTTCATCCAGCACCTTGGTATCCTCCTTTAAGACAACATTCAATTGTTTTTGATTTTTCACAGCAATTTCCTGAGTGGCATATCCCACATAGGAAAAGACGAGAACATCTTGGGCACTACAAACAATGGAATAGTTTCCATCCACATCTGTAATGGTACCCACACCTTCTTTACCCTTAACAGTAACACTCACTCCAATCAGGCTTTCACCTGTGGCATCCTTAACGGAACCTCTCACCGTGGCATTGTTTTGCTGCACCACAGTAATAGTCTCCGCATGTGCATAAACCGCAGGAGCCTGCGCCAGCATAGTCACAGCAGGCAAGGCAATAAGCCAGAACTTATAGTTCCCACTTATCCGAGCCAGCAATGAATTTACTGTGTACACTCGATTCTTTTTCATATTCTTTAAGATTAAACATTATAATAAATCACGATAAAAAAAGGAAAAGAACACAAATAATACCAACGAACAACCAATTCATGCAATTTGTATCCTAATCCTCCTTCCAGCGCACTTTATTGATTTTAAATAATTCCTATTTTTACAAGCTGTTCAGCAAATCCACTTTACCCTCGTTCACTAATTTCAGAATCAATTCTCCAAACAGCGTGTTCTGCCAAGCAAACCATGCACGGGTAAAGTTAGTGGGGTCATCCTTGTGGAAAGACTCGTGCATGAATCCCGTACCGGCATCCGTATCCATCAGCATTTTGATACAAATCTTTATCTCCTCATCATTCTGGCTGGTGAATGCCTTCATCATGATACTCATAGGCCATACCATATCATAACCAATGTGCGGACCTCCGATACCTTCACCGGCTTTACCTTTAAAAAAGTAAGGGTTGCTGCCACTCCACACAAAGCGGCGTGTATTCTGATAGATAGGATCGTTTACGTCCACATCACCCAAATAAGGCATAGCAAGAAGGCTGGGTACATTGGCATCGTCCATTAACAGATGATTGCCGAATCCATCTACTTCAAATGCATAGATTGTCCCAAACTCAGGATGATTGTAAGTGGCATATTTCTTCAGGGCTGCCTCCACTTCGGCTGCCAAATCGGTGCATTCTTTGGCCAAGGATGTTTCCTTGTTTACTTCCGTCAGAATTTCAGCAGCCTTTCTCAAAGAAGAGACAGCGAAAAAGTTGGAAGGGACCAGGTACTGAAGCGTAGTGGCATCGTCCGATGGGCGGAAAGCGGAAACAATCAGTCCCACCGGTTTGACCGGAGCACCCAAGCCGTCGTTATTCAGCGTATCAAGAGCACGTTCCGTCTTACGTTGGAAACGGTAAGGGCCTACACCGTCCTTACGCTGCTGTTCCTTGAAAGTCTTCAGGATAGCAGTAATTGCCTTCATCCATTCACCGTCGAAGATACTGCTGTCACCAGTTACTTTCCAATACTGGTAAGCCAGACGAAGCGGGTAACAAAGAGAGTCTATCTCCCATTTGCGCTCGTGCAGTTCGGGCTTCATATCTGTCAAGTCAGTCATCCAGTTGCCACCCGTAGGTCCGTCGTTGAAAGCATTGGCGTACGGATCAATGTTGATGCAAAGGAACTGACGGCGAATGACACCTTCGAGCATCTCTTTCAATTGCGCATCATTGTTGGCTAACTGCACATATGGCCACACCTGCGCACCGGAGTCACGCAGCCACATAGCATGGATGTCACCGGTATAAACAAAAGTATCGGGTTTACCGTCCAGCATGCGAAAGTGTACAGTAGTGTCAAGCGTATTAGGAAAGCAATTCTCAAACATCCACGCCAACTTAGGATTGGTAAGCAGTTTCTTCACGCGAAGAATCTCAGCTTCCACCGCTTTTGAGGTGAAAAGGCGTTTCTTCATTTTTGGACGATTGCTCTTGTAAGCAGCAGTCATCTGAGCATAGTTCTCCACACAAGTGTTGTCACCTTTCAGGATAAAAGTGTCTGCCTTAGCATAGCCTTGCATACAGAGCATGGCAACAGCGCACAAGGTAATGTTTCTCTTTTTCATTTGGTCTGATTCGTTTTAATTATAAAGACTGATTAGCGAACACGGCCAAACGCGCGTACATCTCTACCATGGCGGCTTGTGTCAGCAGCCATTTACGATTGTCGCAGCTCTTGCCGGTGAAATCAGTATTGAAAAGGCCGTTATCTTCACGGGCATGCGTCCAAGCATAGTCCAGACTGCGGGCAAAGGAATCAAGATAAACCTTGTTACCGTCCACCTGATAGAGCTCTATAAAACCACGCAACATAACGGCGGTGAACCACACATCGCCCTTCTTCAGCATACGGAACGGTTCTCCCTGTCCGGGGGTGAATTCCATGAAGAAATAATTATGGCAAGCGGCAGCAATCGCTTGCGCATCCTTCAGATACTGCCCATTACCGGTAAGCTGATAGAGCAAAGCAGCCGACTGCATCATCTGACCGCTGTTATAGGCAAATTTGGCACGTCCTATCTCACCGTCCAAACGCATGTTGTCGAAGTAAAGGCAGTCTGTTGTGTCCTGCAATGTTGCTTTAGTCCACTCGTACAAACTCTTCCCTTTCTCAAAATAGGAGCTGTCTTGCGTAGCCTTGAAAAGTTTCAGGGCAAAGACGGAACCAGGGGCGTTGGAACAAGTGTTCTTTGATTCCTTCTTCTGTTCGCACCAATAGATACCTCCTCCCAAACAATCGTCCATACCGCTTTCTATAAACTTCCAGATAAGCTTGGCGCTCTGCAGATAGTTCTCTTGGCTAGTCATCAGATAGACGTCTGTGAAGTCAATGCCGAGCCACACGTTGTCATCGTAAAAGCGGTCGGACAACGGAGCGTCCTTGATGTAAGAA
>ENA-UALO01000368-UALO01000368.1-human-gut-metagenome-genome-assembly--contig:-NODE-368-length-18612-cov-4.910061_pt1 | contig 18612 bp, 8 predicted proteins | sample MGYA00243701_ERZ654470 | MGnify/ENA primary metagenome ERZ654470 (study PRJEB26926, sample SAMN06164444) | human gut metagenome | biome: ENVO:00009003; feature: ENVO:2100002; material: ENVO:00002003...
GGGCTCGGAGATGTGTATAAGAGACAGTTTTGGATGTGTAACCTCCAATGATTGCCCCACATGATAGGAGCGCTGGATGGGTGCGACCTACATCATTTTGATGCTACCGGCAGAAATGTCGTGAGCATAAATAAAAATCTGAAAGGATGGAAAAATTATGAAGCACATGAGAAAAGCACTGTCCCTGTTCCTGGCACTCGCAATGATTATCTGCTTTGCTGTGCCTGCCTTTGCGGCCGATACGGATACCGCAACCGTAACGGTTTATGTTACGACGGGAATGTTCACGCCGGGCGGATATGACCCTGACCATGGCACTTTTCTGGAGCAGGAATTTAGAAACCAAGAAACTCTCAGTGATCACCTGTTCAATGGCTGCGAAGCTGCCGAACTTGATGGTGTAACGATTGCGGCTATGTTCGAGTTTACCCGGCCAGTATATGGAAAAGAAGCAAATTATAGCGAAAATGCGAATGTGCTTGACGCGATTATTTGCGCATTGATGGCAAACGGTCTGGAGGCCACGGGCGGTTGGGACAGCGTAAATGTTCCTAATGGTGGTTATGTTCACAGTGTTACCCCTGGCGGAATTCCCACTGGCGGGGCGACTACCGAAACAATCAACGGCGTTGAATACACAAAGTACTATGGTAACGGCTGGCGGATTGCGATTGGGCAGAACGGCGTGTTTACTACCCCGGCGCTGTATGGCACATCCTACAACATTGAGGATGGCATGACGATCGTGTTTGACCTGAGCGATTACGTTATCTACGAGTAATTCCTAATCTGACTGGGAGGGGCGGCAGCCCCTCCCAGTTTTTACTGTCAGGGGGGTATCCTACATGAAAAGTGGATTGAAACGCGCCCTTTCCATTCTCCTTGCAATTGCACTGATGCTGCCTAATTTTTCAATCGCGATACAGGCGGAGGAAGTAGGCAAAGCGGAAGTTATTCAGGAAGCCAATTCACGTTCGCAAGATGCGGAATTGGTTCTTGACGACAGCAGCGATGATATAAGGGCATTAAAAAGAACCGATGGATATGTCAGCAACGATGAAATATTTGATGAAGAAGTCAATATTCCCGTAACGGGAGTTTATTTAGATAGAAGCGAATTAAAAGTGAAGCTGGGGGACGCTGCTGTTACATTGAATGCAGTGGTTGAACCGGAGAATGCTTCAGATTCTAGTTTGCAATGGGAAAGTTCCGATCCTGAGATTGCTTCAATTGATCAAGGGATTGTTACTTTCAATACTCTTGGCACTTGCGAGATTACGGTTACTGCGGCGGACGGACAATATAAGGCGACCTGTGTTGTCACCGTTGAGGCAGATGACGAAGTGCCGGCGGTTGAAAGTAACGGTGACGAACTTGTTGCGGTTACCGGAATTGCGTTAAATACGAAAAAACTTGATATGCTGGTGGGTGGCCAAGCGGAAACGTTGACGGTAGAAGTATCGCCCTCCAATGCTTCGGATACTACTGTAATATGGGAATCGTCCGATCCTTCGGTCGCAACTGTAGAAGACGGTGTTGTGACTGCAGTGGGGATGGGCGTTGCCAGTATTTCTGTGAAGACCGCAGATGAAGTTTATGAGGATGTATGCGAGGTAACGGTTTGGAATAGCTGCGGGGATGACGCAAAGTGGCGGGTTGAAAATACCTCGACGCTCATTATTGCGGGTGAAGGCGCTATCAGTGACTCCGCAAGTGCAGTAAAACAGCCATGGGCAAGCGTTAAAGCAAAAATTACGACGGTTCAAATCGGAAGCGGCATCACGGTTATTGGCAAATACGCATTTGCGATGTTCTCTAAACTGGAGAGCTTTGAAATCTCAGAAGACAGTACGTTGACGGAGATTGCGGCAAATGCCTTTATGGCCACGGCAAAACTCACAGAAATTTATTTGCCGAATACCTTAAACAAAATTGGCGATACGAACATTGCAAGTAAAAATATTCATTTTGGTGGAACTGCGTCTGAGTGGGAGGCACTTAATTATACAGGAAAAAAGAAAGTTTACGTTTTAGACGAGACGGGGCAGGAGATCGAGTATACGGCGGATCCTTACAACGGGAAATGCGGAACCAATGCCACATGGCATTTTGATGTTGAAACCGGTGTTTTGACAGTATCGGGTTCCGGACAGATGTCAGACTATACTTCCGCAAGCGGGGCTCCTTGGTATGCATTAAAAAGTCAAATTAAAAAGATTGTAATTTCTGACAGTGTCGAGTCTGTTGGCAACAATGCTTTTCGGGAGTATCCAAACCTTACCGATGTAATCTTAGCCAGTACCGTTACAAAGATTGGAACGTATTCGTTTGCTACGAATGTTGGACTGAGTGAAATAGACTTAGCAAATGTAAAGACCATTGGCGATAATGCTTTTTTGGAATGTTCCGGTTTTACCTCTATAAATTTGCCCAACGCGGACAGCATTGGGGAAAGCGCTTTCCTGAAATGTACGGGGCTGGAAAACGTGATGCTGGGAAGCGCCGAGCATCGCGTGACGAAAATTGGGAAAAGAGCATTTAATATCTGCACGAATCTTAAGAGTATTGACCTATCTCATGTTGACGAGGTGGGTGAATATTCGTTTGAGGAAAGCAAACTTGAAAGCGTTAACCTTGATGGAGTAAAAACCATTGGGCAATATGCGTTTAACAAGTCGGCTGAACTTAAAGTAATCACCGTGGGCGATGGACTGGTATCGATCGGGCAGTCTGCCTTTTCCAAAACAGCTGTTGAATCAGTGAAAATCCCCGGTACGGTAGAGACAATAGGAATTTACATCTTTTCCGGATGTGAAAACCTGAAAAATGTATCTGTTGATGAAGGCATTACATATCTTCCGAAGGGATGCTTTAGCGGAGATATCGCTTTGGAGGAGATATCGCTTCCGCTAACTCTTAAACAAGTTGGGGATTACGCACTTGACAGATGTGAGGCTCTTAGCAAAGTAAATTATTCAGGGACAAAGCAACAGTGGGAATTGGTATCGGTTGGAGAAAACAATGAGCCGCTTATTGCACTGATGGGTCGGCATATTGTCGCTGTAACTGGTATTTCTTTAGATAAACAGGAACTGAAAATGACTTTGGGCGGAAGCATAGAAACACTTATTGCAACAGTGCTTCCGGAAGACGCGGACAATAAAGAGGTCACTTGGAGTTCAGATAATGAAGAAGTAGCCAGTGTTGATCCATTCGGGAAAGTGACAGCGGTTGGCGAAGGTACAGCCAAAATCACTGCTACAACGGTTGACGGCGGATTTACGGCCAACTGCGAGGTAACAGTAGCCAATCCGGATCCGGAAATCGATCTGAGTACATTTGTTTTTACCCTCAGCTATTCCGAAATGTCTGACGAACGGTTTCAGTATACGGATCTCCCTATAACAAAGCAGGATGATGGAACGTTTGTGCTGCTGGCTCCAACTTATGTGATTGGTGGTATTCAAGATTATCGAAATTTACCCACGATCACTGTAAAAGCTCCAGAAGAAGTAGGTAAAATATACACGGTTACATATAATGCGTATGATTCTGCTTCGGGGGAGAGCCTTGGCGAAAAGACGGTTACATCCGAAAATGGACAGGTTTTACTGGATGGTTACTATAGCCGCACAGGAAAGCCGGATTATACACGATATGATGAAGTAACAGGCTTTTTTCATAATCTAGAGTATTCCGATTTCGTTTTTAAGGTTGAAGGAAGCGACTACACGTATAGGGCTTGTTTGTCTCTTTATAATGATCTGAAACGGATTTCTGTTACGAATAAAAGTGATATTGTTGAACCTGAACGAGTCATCAAAAAAATTTCGGACGGGACATACGAGGTCGTACTGACAAGAGGAATTAAATACGCAATTTGGGCATCTGGAGGTATTCGAAAAACAAATTTCACCAATAGTATTTCCTATTTCTCAAAAGCTGATGCAGCCGGCGAAACGGCTACCACTGTTGAGTATACGCCTGGCTCTGAAGCAGAAACCGACTTTACTATTCGGATTACGAATGAAGAACCAACCTATAATATAGCGGACCGGACCTATAAACTGCATGTGGTGGTGGAGGATCCTCCGGAGGAAAAGGTAGAGTTCGAGGCATATCAATTTTTCGTAAACGATGAAGAAATTCAGGTGACGTACAATGAAAAGCTCAAGGCGTGGGTGATTCCGCAGCTAACCCAATATGATAAGTTTACATTTAAAGCTGCTGTTAAGAACACAGATGATACAGCAGTGTATGAATGGACACGGGGTATGGGTGCCAATCGAACTGTGATAGATGGCGCTACTACAAATGAGGTAAGTGTTGACACCAGTTCTACCAATGTGTTTACGTATATCATAGATGGAAAAGTCACCTGTAAAGGACAAACGATTAGCTTACCTAGGATTAGGGTATCAAAAATCAATGCGGTGGAATTGCCAAAGCCGGAGATCGTTCAACAGCCAGTTGGAGGAGATGTCTTTGTTGGCACGGAAAGCCCCATATCTGTGGTTATTAAAAAAGCGAATGAAGGCGTGCCTAAATTCTTATGGTATGAATGCGAAGACAGTGAAGGAACGAACGGAAAGCCCATTGAGGGGTCTGGTACATGGACATCCGAAGAGACCGGAATAAGAAGCGCTTATATCCCTGACTCAACAAAAGTTGGTACGAGATGGTATTACTGTGAAATTTATCTTACTTACCAAGGAATTGTTGGAGAAAAGGTAACGTCGGCCTGCGCTGAATATACAGTCAAAGCGCTGGAATGGCCGTTGAAGGGAGAGGGATCGGAGAAAAACCCATATATCATCGTAACGGCTGATGACCTCGAAGCGATTCGCTCAAGTGTTGCAAATGGTAATTCTTTTGCAGGTATTTATTTCCAGTTTGCAGACAATGTTACGCTTCCAGAGGGGTGGACACCCATTGGATGCACGAAAGATGGAAGCGACAAAATTGATGCAGGCAATAATCTGAACGCATTTTCTGGGAACATAGACGGAAATGGCAAGACTTTGACAGTACCTGTCGATGGTCTTCCCCTGCTGGGATATGTAAGGGAAGCATCCATTAAAGACTTAAACATCTATGGTGAAAAAATTGCCGGTTATGGACTGGTTAATAATTGCCAAGGTGTGGGCTTGTCCGGCAGCTGTATTGTTATTGACCATGTAACACTTAAAAGTGGAACACAGACGTTAAAATCGGGTCTCGTCGGTTCGGTTTTGTCCAGCGAAAATGGGTTTGCTGGCTGTAGTGCAGGGTTTATGACTACAATCCGCAACTGTGTAGTTGAGCGTGGAGCCGTAATCGGATACACGGGAACAGAAAATCAAATTGGTTCGTTTGCCGGAAAACTGCAAGGTACCATCGAGAACTGTGTTAGTTACGCAACCGTGCGAGGGGCCAATTATGTAGGCGGTCTCGTAGGTGCGAAAGATAATGCAATGGGTACCTGCGAAGTTACGAATTCTGATTTCCATGGTAGTGTTGAAGGAGATTCCTATGTAGGCGGTGTTGCGGGAGGCCCGTATTGGGGTGCTGCCGCGCCGAATGCGTACCGTTTGACAATAGCAGGATGTAAAGTGGACGGCACAGTATCCGGGAAAAAATACGTGGGCGGTATCATTGGTGGTGATACAAAGGTAGCTCAGGCATGGAATAGCTACTCTATCATCGGCAACACATTCTCGGGAACGGCAACTGGCGACGAGTATGTAGGAGGAATTATTGGATATTATGAGAGCTTGAATAAGTTCGATAACATCCAGAGCAATACATATTCTGCCGGTGGAGACGTAAAATCGGGAATCGGATTTGTACATTACGTGGATACAAATTATAAGAATCCCACGCATCCAAGTGGAACGATTGTGTTTAACACTGAGACGGATGTCAGTGGCGCCCCAGCCGTAAACGGCTGTATCTGGCAGAAGAATCACAATCGTACTGATGATCCTCTCGGAAAGGATGCGGACAAGTTAGCAAGAGCAATCGGCGGTGACGCTGAAGCTGTATGCTATAAACTCGTTGCCTCCGGTCAATACAAGACCCAATACGCAGTTGGCGAAGATTTGGATTTGAACGGAATTAAATTGACGGCGTATTGGACAGACGGAAAGACAAGTCAAGTTGATCTAAGCGATGTAGAAATCAGCGGATACGACAAGAATGAATCGGGTAAGCAAACAGTTTTTCTGACGTATAAAACGGCAGCTTGCGAAATTTCTATTGTCGTAATACCCAAGTCAACAAAGATTACAGTTTCCGTGTCTATCTATGGAGACAGCAAGCACGGTGCATCCGGTGGAGTTCATGGACTCGCTATGGGCGGATTAAGTCTATGGGCCAGCGAACCCAATATGGAAGCGGACACAACGGAAACGGTATGGGATGTCTTGAAGCGTGTATTCTCGAAGCACAGCATGAGTGTTGACGCAAGCGATAATAATCAATATAATACCATTTACATTGCGTCCATCAACGGCCTTGGAGAATTTGACAATGGCAAGCTCTCCGGCTGGATGTACACCGTTAACGGAACCCATCCGGATGTTGGCGTATCGGCTCGGTATTTGAAGCAAGGTGATGAAATCATCCTGCACTATACCGATGACTACACCAAAGAAGAGGGTGGAATGACTCCTATTGAGAAACCCGGCACAGCCAAGGATGTCATCGACCTGATCGATAAGATCGGCACCGTGTCCTTCACCGACGCCTGCAAGGCGAAAATCGACGCGGCACGGAAAGCCTATGACGCTCTGAGTACGGAAGAAAAGGAAAAGGTCACAAACTACAAGAAGCTCACTGACGCCGAGGATCAGTACAAAAAGCTGAAAGAGGCGGACGACAAGGCCAAAGCCAAAGCGGTAGACGACCTCATTTCCAAGATCGGCACGGTCACGATCAACAGCGGCGCGGCCATCAACGCCGCATGGGACGGCTACAACAAGCTGACTGCTGAGCAGAAGGAACTGGTCACGAAGCTCTCCACCCTCCAGGAAGCCACCCGGAAGTGGAACCAGCTCAAGGCCGACGAGGTTATCAAGCTTATTGACAAGATCGAAGACCCCGTCACGGAAAAGAGCAAGACCAGTATTGAAGCTGCCCGCAAGGCTTATGACGCTCTGACCAAGGATCAGAAGAATCTGGTCACGAACGTCAAGAAGCTCACCGACGCCGAGACCGCCTATGCGAAGCTCACGGCTTCGGAAGAGGACAAGGAAAAGGCGCAGGAGGTCATCGACCTCATTGACAAGCTGAAGGACGTGACCCCGGATTCCGAAAAGGATATCGAGGCCGCCCGCAAGGCTTACGATGCCCTGACCGACCTGCAGAAGAAGCTGGTTGACAACTACGATGTTCTGACCACCGCCGAGACCAAGCTTGCCATGCTGAAGGCCATGGGCAAGGTCAGCGATCCCTACATCACCACCGGCGACTACATGGAGGCTCTGGGTACGCCCAGCGTCGGCTCCATCGGCGGCGAGTGGATGGTCATCGGTTTGGCCCGTTCCGACCGGAACGTCCCCGGCGTGGAGGACTACTACAAGAAGGTTCTGGAGTACGTGGCCGAGAACATCGACACCGAAACCGGACGGCTCCACAAGGCGAAATCCACGGATAACTCCCGGATCATTCTGGCGCTGACGGCCATTGGCCGCGACGTGACCAACGTGGGCGGCTATGACCTGCTGCAAGGCTTGAGCGATCTGGACTTCGTGAAGTACCAGGGCAACAACGGCCCCATCTGGGCGCTGCTGGCGCTGGATTCCGGCAACTACCCCGTACCCACCGGCGGCACCGTCACCCGTCAGGCGCTCATTGATGAAATTCTGCGTGTGCAGACCTCCGACGGCGGCTGGACTGTCTCCGGCGACAAGGCCGATTCCGACATGACCGGCATGGCGCTGACCGCTCTGGCTCCCTATTACACGAAGGATCTGAAGGTACAGGAGGCCATCGACAAGGCTGTCGCGCGGCTCTCCGAGATGCAGGACGAGGACGGCGGCTACTCCACCTCCTACGACGGCACGACGAAGATTGCCACCAGCGAATCCATTTCTCAGGTCGTTACCGCACTGTCCGCTCTGGGCATCAATGCGGATACCGACCCCCGGTTCGTCAAGAACGGTAACTCTGTCATTGACGCGCTGCTGCGCTACTATGTAAATGGCGGCGGCTTCAAGCACGTCATGGACGGTGAACTGGACGGCATGGCCACCGAACAGGCGTACTACGCCCTGACGGCATACTACCGCTTCCTCACCGGAAAGACCAACCTCTATGACATGACCGATACCATCAACAAGGGCGGCGATCCTGTAGAGGTAGAACCTACCGTTCCTGCCACCACCGAGCCTGCGGAAGTGGAGCCTGCCAAGACCAACTTCCCATGGTGGATCCTTGTGATCTGCGTTGTCGGCGGCTGCGGTCTGGGTATGGTTATCGCAATCGTCATCATTCCCAAGTTCAAGAAGAAAGACTGATTTGACCCCGCTGGGGGTGGGTTATCCTGCCCCCAGCAAAGAAAGAAGTGCTGCTGATTAGCTTACCCCCTACCGCTGGCGGCAGCTCTGCCTGTGTGGCAGAAACCAACTAACCTAACGAAAGCCGGATCATCCCACGCTGCTCAGGATTCCCCCTCTGAGTTTGCCCAGCGACGGATGGCCGGTTTTTGTGCCAATGAGGTGGAACATGAAAAAGAAGAAAACCGCGAACCTGATTATGGTTCTGATTATCGCCGCCATCGCCATTGCCGGTGTGGTGACTGCGTTTATGCTGAAAACCAGTACCGGCGATGGTCTGGGCAGCCAGTATCAGATCCGGGAGCTGAAGGACAACGCCGTCATTACCCCCGGTCAGGAGGATCATGTCTGCACAATCACCATCGTCTGCGACACCATTCTGGACAACACCAATAATCTGAACGAGGAAAAGGCACCCTTCGTCCCCAGAAACGGAACGATCCTCCCCAAGACAAGGGTCAGCTTCGCGGAGGGGGATACAGTGTTCGAGGTGCTGAACAAGGTCTGTAAGGCCGCGGACATCCAGATCGAATACAGCTGGACGCCCATGTACAACAGCTACTATATCGAGGGCATCAACCACCTGTATGAATTTGACGTGGGACCGGAATCCGGCTGGATGTACAAGGTGGATGAATGGTTCCCCAACTACGGCTGCTCCGCCTACAAGCTGCAGGACGGTCAGGATATCGTCTGGTGCTACACCTGCAACGGTCTGGGGGCGGATGTGGGTGAATTCTGGATGGGATGAAAGAAGGTCATACAGTGACACATATATTACGCCGCTTCTTCGGCTCCAACAGCTTCTGCACCACCGCCCACCGCATGAGCCGTCATATCTTTGACGGTGCCATAACTGCGGAGGATGTCATTTATCTCTATAAAGAAAACAAGGAGGCAGCAAAATGAAGAAATCTCACATTGCCACGCTCCTGATATTTCTGCTGGTTATCCCGGCCACGCTGTACTTTGGCCTGCGGTTGACTGGCAGAGCTTACTACCTGACCAGCACTTTGGTCATTATCGAAATCATCATCCCGTTCCTGCTGGCCTTTGAAAGCCGCAGACCACAGGCGCGGGAACTAGTGGTCATTGCCGTACTCTCGGCTCTGGCTGTGGCCGCGCGGGTGGCTATACCGATTCCCAATTTCAAGGCGATCTTTGCCATCATTATGCTTTCGGGTATCGCCTTTGGCCCGGAGGCGGGCTTTCTGGTGGGCGCGGTATCCGCCTTTGCCAGCAACTTCTTTTATGGGCAGGGAGCCTATACCCCATGGCAGATGTTCGCCTACGGCGCGGGGGGAATGCTGGCGGGCTTCCTGTTCGCCAAGGGCAGGCTGCCGCAAAAGCGCTGGGTCATGGCCGCGTTCGGCTTTCTGGCCTGTGTCCTGTTTGTCGGCCCACTGCTGGACACCTGCACGGTATTTCTGACCCTGCCCATTATCAACGCTCAAACGGCATGGCCGCTTTATATCTCCGGCTTCCCGGTGAATATCAGCCAAGGCGTCTGCACGGCTCTGACCATGGTGTTGTTCGGCCCCGCGCTGCTGGAGAAGCTGGAGCGGGTAAAGCTGCAATACGGCATGACGGAGGACGACGATGGGGTTTGAAGCCTGCCATCCGGCGGTAAATTTCATCTTCTTCGCCGCTGCCATCTACGGAGCTGTGAGCTTCAAGCATCCGGTATTTCTGGCTATCGCCTATGTCTGCGCTTTTGTCTACAGCATCAAGCGCTGCGGCAAGCGGGCGGTGATCTTCAGCTTATGTCTGTTGCCGCTGATTCTGGCATTTGCGCTGTACTACAGCTCCTATCACCATTTCGGTGTCACAGTGCTGAGACAGAACTTCATCGGCAACAATCTGACGGTGGAAAGCTTCGTCTACGGGCTGGTGATCGGCTTGCGGTTTGCAACATTGTGCATGTGGCTGGAAGCCATATTCCGCGTGGTGACTTCGGACAAAGTTGTATACCTCTTTGGCAGGGTCAGCCCGAGGCTGTCGCTTTTCCTCACGATCCTGCTGCGGTTCATTCCCAGAGTTGGCCGGGAGGCGAGGAAAATCAACCTCGCCCAAAAGGGCATTGGCCGGGGCAGCAATCAAGGAAATGTCTTCCAGCGGTTCATCAACTGCCTGCGGATATTTTCCATGCTGATAACCTGGATGATCTCGGCTTTAGCGCTGGAATCCGATTCCATGCGCTCCCGTGGCAGTCTGCTCCGGGGAAGGACGGCTTTCTCCATCTACCGCTTCGATAACCGGGACAGGGCGTTTGTGATTACCCTGTTCACCTGCATCACCCTGACGGCCATGGGCGTGATACTGGGAGCCAGCAAGATGTGGTACAACCCCAGAATCATCTGGCGGCCATTAAACGGAATTGGCATGACAGCGGCCATTGGTTATCTGGCGCTCTGCCTGCTGCCCCTTGGGCTGGAGCTTTGGACGGAGTATCGGTTCAATAAAGCAAGGAGAATTGCATGAACAGAGAAAAGCTTTTCACTATTGTGCTGAACTGGGTGCAATTGCAATTTTGACAATACTCTCACTATGACCATCGCGAATTAAAAGACTCGTAGCATCCGGATATTTTGAGAGCCTGAGTAGCTACGAGCCTTTGCACTTTATGTGATTGAATTGCTGCGTGCCAGACGATACGTGCGGCGGTACAAGAGGTCAGCTAGAAAACTCGCTACATACTCGAATGCTCCAGCGATCTGCGAATGTGCAACCATTCCACTTGCAGCCATTCTTCATTTTTGACGATAACTCGCTTTTGCTCGGGTGCTTTAATTAAAAAACAATCTATTTTCTAACACGAATCTTGCTTTATAGTCTGGCAATCTGTATAATTATAATAAAGACAAGGTACCTTATGAAGGATTATAACAATATTGTATCATTATGGGTTAGGGGGTTCACAATGGAAAAAGAAAACAAGGCAGACTTGTGTTCTGTGCTGGTAAAATTAGGATTAGCTGTTATGTCAGTTGCCTATCCACAGACTGGTTCGCAGGCAAGTCTTGCTAGTGCTGGTGTCGATGTTGTGCTGTCTGTGGTTAAATCGGTTGGCCTATTAAAAGGGGAAAAAGATGACAGGATCGATGGTCAGTTGAAAGAGTGCATAGCGAATGTGCTTGCTCGTATACAAGGCGGTAGACTATCCGATACCCACAGGAAACTGATGGAAAATTACGTGATTCCTCGATATGAGTCCTGGCGGGGGAGTTGCGTTAAGGGAGTTCCAGCGGATGACATCGAGGACCTATTCCTTGAATGGACTAACACTGGAGAGGCGAACCGTGAAATGTATCTGACGGAGTTAGATATCCGTAGTATTGATGATTTATTCATGGTGTTATTTAAAGAAGAACTTCTCAAACACCAAGGGCTTGCTGACTGGTATGAAATGCAGCAGATTGAATCTCTGGATCAGAGATTCAATGAGGTGTGCAATTTGTTTTGGGGGAGAATGGGAACACTTGAAGATCGGATATCCAAATTGGAAAAACCAATAAATCCGAAGATCGAGGAGATATTAAGGAGTAATCCCAGAGAACTGCTATGGGAAGCATCAAAGTCCGTCTATGAGATTTCAAAACAAGAAGGGCAGCGCTTTGCCTATGATATTATTGACCGCCTACTACCGAATGGATATATACCTAAGCTGACTGTGCCGATAGAAGGAAAAACAGAAGGCGGCCAGTCTGCGCCATTAGCAGAGCTATGCAAAGCCATAAATGACCATGTAGCGATAATAGGCAATGGGGGAACGGGAAAGACTACTTTCTTGCACTACTTAATTGAGCAATCATTTGCACAAAGTCCCGAGAAATTCTCCGATTTGCCTGTTTACATTTTTATTGAACTTAACCGGTGTCCTACAGATATCGTGCATTGGCACAACGATCCTTCACGGAAAACAAAATTTATTACGAGATACATTGGTGCACTTCTTGAAAATCATGCTTCTCTCGATACGGTTGATGATAGGATTTTGGAATACGTGGAAAAAGAACTTCAGAAGAGGCCTGACGGTGGAAAGCCACAATATGTATTGTTGCTGGATGGATTCAATGAGGTGAAAATTGATGAGGGATATAGTATCCGCAGTTTGCTTAGCAATGAGATATCCACAATAAAAAAATATGACAATGTCAGGATTATCACAACTAGTCGTGAGACTCAGGCAGCATACTATGCAGCGGGCTTTACCAATATTCGTGTAACCGGACTTGATGATTCGGTTATTATTGAGCATCTTCGCGGGTGTGGGAAACAAGAATATTTCATTGCAGAGGTGATGAATAATAAACATTTGGTGGAGTGCTTAAGAACCCCTCTGTATTTGTGTATGTTCGCATCTAGTGGAGAGAATACACTTCTTCCTGAAACGCAGGGAGAAATCCTTTATTTCTTCTTTCACCGTAACTCTTCTTTTTATAATATCCGAAAAAGAGCTGTAGAAACTCGAACAAACCCTTTAAATGAATTGCAGACGCAGCTGGTATTGGATTTTATTCTTCCATATATTGGAGCTTGCTTTGAAAGTGAGGATATTTTCTCTGTCAACGCTGGCAACTTCGGGCACATGATATTGAAATCAGTAGAAGCGGTTCGAGAACTTTTCTTAGATGCTGGGAGCAACCCTTTTGTGGATTTTCATTATTCCAAGAATTGCTTGCAATCCACACTGGATTCTTTAGTTGAAGGAGATATTGTCAAGACCACTGATGTTATTAAGTGTGTATTTGATTACCTTGGAATTATCTATCAGTATCAGATCAATGAAGGCAGTTACGTTGAACGAGTAAGATACGCTTTCTGTCATCACAGTTTCAGGGATTATTTCTCTGCAATATGGACTGTGCAGTTACTCAGAATGCTTCCGCAAGTGAATCCAAGCAAATTTATAATAAAATCTGAAGAATCGGATGCATCTTACGGTAAAACACTGAATACCAGCTTCTGGTCTTTGGAAAAGGTCGCACTGATTAGTGAAATCCTCATGGAGCATCGAAACAAGCCCTACTTAGAGAAACAGATTGGCAATTGGTATACACCCAAACCGGATAATGATGAGCAGGCTGTTTTGGCAGAGGCTTTAGATGCGTGCCGCAAGCTTTGCGAGAAGACAGACATTCATTATTTGCAGGAGAATTTGCTGTCGTCCATACTCTATGGAAGAAAGGAACTAACATATGTAGATTTGCATGGCCTGGATCTGTCTCATAGCAATTTCTTTAATGTGATTTGCAGCAGAAAGAGCTGCTTTGGTAAAGTAGGCACGAATTTTAGTGGGGCAGTACTGCACGAAGATTGCTTCCATCCTCAGAATCATCAGGACAATATCATCGAGTATATCTATTATGAAAAAAGTGCCTTACTCTAGATGATTCCGGACTGATTAAATGCTGGGATATTGTTTCCGGTAAATTTGAATATGAAATCTATTCAGGGGATCCGGTTGGTAACAGGGATAACTCAACCAGAGGATATATGAAAATTTCTCGAAACAAAAGATGGTTGGGGGTGAAAGTGCAGGAATCATTAAGTAGTGGAATGTCGATTAAACTAAATATATTTGATTTGGATTATCCACAGAAACCTCCCATTTGCATTATTCCTGAAGGGATACACAGCGTTCTGTCTTTTTTTGCTTTTTCCGATGATAGTAAATCTATTGCCCTAATTTGTGATGCAAACCAAGCATTTTGTTATGAGCTGTCCGGAAATTTGCTCTATAAGAAGGTTTTTCACGGTATCTATAGGAATAATGAAGTGTATTTTTCGACAGCGGGGGCACTTGCTTTTATCTTCTCCTATGAATTTGACCCATGTGCGGACTTGGATTTTGACGATGAGGAGTATGACGGAGGTGCAGACGAGGACTGCGATGACATAGCAGCTAATCTTGGGGTTCCATGTTCAATTTGGAAATGGAATATGGAAACAGGTGAACTTGCAGTACTTTATTGTTTTCTCGGTGCAGCTCATATGCATCCGACTGCTACATATCTGACCGGAAAAGGCGCTTTTTTGATACATGATGGTGACAATAATCAAATTAAATACTTGAATTGCAACACTTTAATGGAAAAAGCGGTTTTTGTGCCAATTACAAGAGAGAACCAAGATCCGCCTGCAGCATTTCATCATTATGCGGAGATGCCAGCGATGTGTATGATTATGTATTCAGATTGTTGCTACTTAGTAAACATTGAATCAGAGATCAACGGGAATAACGGTGTTCTGAAGTGTTTTACTATTAAAGGCATAGAAAAAAAGCTGAAAGAAAAGGGCGTGGATACGCAGCTTCATTTTTCAACAAATGTAGCGCCGTCTAGCACACAGTTTCTTGCGTTCGATAACAATGCAAAAACTTATGAGTGGGATTCAGAAAATGACACAATACGTGCTAAGTACAATGAAGCCTATTATGACACGGCCTATTTGTATGTAAGCTCTGACAGATCCAATGCTTTCCTCGTACACGCCTATAATGGTATTTCACAGTTTTCAAGTGAGCCGCTTAAACTGGAATATCAGTATTGCTATCAGGAGCACGACTATACTGTCAACGTTACTGCTTCTGATGAAACGAACAACCGGATAGCACTTGCGTTTGCTGACCTTGGACATGAAAAAGTTATCGTAATGAATCTGGAGACCTATGAAGAGAAAACTATTTTTTCTACAATCATGCCTTCAGAAACAGTAGTTGACTTGTCTTTTAGCCACAATGGGGATTACGTCCTTATTACAACGCAGTATAAGTGCGTAGAATTCAACCTGATTACAGGTGAAGAAATGATTGTAGCTCGGTCAGCTGGGCAGGAACGCTTTTTGTACGGTAACTACTCGGGAAAATGGATTGAAGTAACAGTTACTGAAGGATCAGAGGAAGGACTGCCAACCCGGTGTGAGTTCTATTCCAAGGTAGCGAAATATGCAGGTTTCGAGTTCAGCAAGGAATGGTACTACATTGTTCCATATTTACCGGAAGAGCTGTATACATATTATGTGCACGGAAATGGCGATATCGGTAAAGAGGGACCCCATGACGAAAATGGGATTCAGAGGTACAGACTCACGCGCGGTTTCTTTTTGGAAGACAGGCCTGAATTTGCACGGATATTGAACCCTGAATGTTATCAGGTGGACGGTGACTCCGTTACACCATTATGTTTTCACTTTGGCAAACTTGAGATGATATGTGTACGACACAAGAAGGCATTGGCTTCACAAAAAGGAATGGAGAATCTCATAACCTATATGTATCTGGATGAAAAAATGGGAGAGGCAATTCTGGCTCGTGATAGTGCTGACCTTGCATGGGTATCTAATTTGAGTAGTGCGACTTACGAAATACTATGGGGAGTGTTTGATCGTCATATTGGGAACGACAAGGGGTATTATAGTTGGAACTATGTTGCACCGTGGCAAAACAATAAGATGATTGGATGCTTTGAAACATTCCATGTCACGCTGATAGACCGGGATATAGGAGAGCTATCGGTTCCGGTTGAATATGAGCCTGGACTGGCATTGGCTGGCTGCGATTTCTCAAATATCAGAGCTAATGATAGTGTTAAAGAACTGATAAAAAATACCGGCGGTGTGATATAATTGACATAATGAGCTGATGTAGACTCAAAATTATGAACAAATAGCAGTATATTCCTGTTTGAAAATGTGCTAGCACTTAATAACTACCCATATGCAAAATAGCCAAACCCGAAATCATAGGCTTGCATGTTGGTCGAGATAGTTATGCACATTCCTTTCTAAAAATATTCTAGCTAGAACAAAACGGACTAAGGGGCAGTCTCGTTGGGAGGCTGCCTCGAAAAATACAAGACATGGTTCTTACGTGAACCGGGTCTTGGCTTATGCGTGCATGGTGAGGGTGCATTCTCAAGGGCAAAAGTTCTGAGTTGGACTGGTGACGAGAATGGGAAGGTAGGCTGAAGTTCACTTTCTTTGTTTTACTGTTCAAGCGAGTGCCTTGAAAACCTTGGATAATAATTTCTGGGGTGTCCCGTTAGCAAATCCAAAAAGATGCCATCAAATCCAAAATTATGGTATATACAAGTTAAGGACCTCTTTGATACAATATGAATGTGCAAAACGCACAAAAAATTGAAGGAGGATTTACAAAATGCATACCAGATTTACAAGGGCCCTTGTTGCAGTCATCTGCTGCATTGTACTTGTTGCAAGCTGTGCACGACTTGAAGTGTTTGCAACAAGTACATCAAACACAAAATACAGCAACTTGGACAGTTCCAAATGGAACTTGGTTTGGTCAGATGAGTTTCCTGGGGATTCCGTCGACACAAACAAATGGAGTTTTACAATTGGTGGCGGTGGATTTGGAAACAACGAGCAGCAGTACTACACAGATTCAACGGAAAATGCGTATATCGAAAATGGCTGCCTTGTCCTGAATGCGATCCAGGAATCCAACGGAGAGGAAAATTACACATCTGCAAAGCTGTCCTCTACCTCAAGTTGGACATATGGACGGTATGAATTCCGCGCAAAGCTGCCCGGTGGCACGGGCCTGTGGCCGGCAATCTGGATGCTGCCGAAGAATATCAATGTCTATGGCGGCGAGTGGCCAATTTGTGGAGAAATTGACATCATGGAGTATATGGGCAGCGATCGGGATACTGTCCTTGGAACTTTGCATTATGGAAATCCCTGGGTTTACAATACCGGATACTATGACATAAACGGATCGTTTGAGGACGATTTCCATGATTTCGTTCTGGAGTGGCTTCCGGGTGAATTCCGCTGGTATGTAGATGGAAATCTTTACCAGATTCAACAGGACTGGTACAGTGCTGATTCGAGTGGAACGTATAGTTATCCTGCACCATTTGATCAGGAATTCTATTTAATGCTGAACTTAGCCGTTGGCGGGTTCTTCCCGGGAGATCCGAATCCGGCAGATTGGACATCAACCAAATTCTACATTGACTATGTTCGGGTGTACGAGTATGGTGGCGATTTGACGCCTGATTCTGGAAGCTCTTCTACGCAAACGCCCAATGTGAATCTGCTTCAAAACTCCGACTTTACGACGGACTATGCAGGCTGGACGACATGGAGTGAAAATGGCGCTGTCTTTTCTGTTGCTGATTCTACTTTGAAGGCAGATATTTACACGACGCTTCCAAACACATGGTCTACCCAATTCTATCAAAATGTTGATGTTTACAGCTCTACGACCTACCGCATTTCTTTCCGTGCAAAGAGTTCTGTGAGTAGACCGATTACAATTGGCGTAGAGGGAGTCAACAATGCGGCTCTGTTTAATAGCACTTTTACCGCGACACCAGAATGGCAGACGTACACTTATGATTTTGCACCGTCTGTTTCCTGCGGCGGTGCAAAACTGCTCTTTTTCCTGGGCAATGTAGAAGGAAGTCAGAACGTGGAGCATACGGTATCTTTTGATGATATAACACTCATTCCGCTTCCTGATGATATTGTAACAAATGGCAATTTCGTGAACGATCTTACAAGCTGGTCTACTTGGACAGAAAACGGGAGTACATATTCCGTTGATGCTGGAGAACAGTGCTTTGTTGCCAATATTCCTACTACACTTCCCAATGCTTGGTCGGCGCAGCTTTATCAGGTGATTGATGTGCCAGCTTCTGGGAGCTATCGTGTAACATTTAAGGCAAAAGCGTCTATGAATAGAGAAATCCGGTTGGCTCTGGAAAAAGATGGCCAATCGCCCTTGATGGACGAAACTATGTCTGTGAGTGCTGATTGGACGAATTATTCCTATGATTTCACTGCGAGTTCTGCTGCTTCGGGCGTAAAGCTTGTATTTATGCTTGGAAATGTTGGCACAACAGAAAATATGGCTCATACGATATCCATTGACGACATTTCCTTGTATAAAGTTTCCTGAAAATTACCGGAGGGGATCAAGAATCCTCTCCGGTTTTTGTTCACTGATAGACCCGAATATAGTCTATTTCAAAGATGGCGGGAAATTGCGGGGTTATATTCCTGTCTCTTATACACATCTCCGAGCCCACGAGACCCTAAGACATCT
>ENA-UALO01000379-UALO01000379.1-human-gut-metagenome-genome-assembly--contig:-NODE-379-length-18213-cov-9.993832_pt1 | contig 18213 bp, 18 predicted proteins | sample MGYA00243701_ERZ654470 | MGnify/ENA primary metagenome ERZ654470 (study PRJEB26926, sample SAMN06164444) | human gut metagenome | biome: ENVO:00009003; feature: ENVO:2100002; material: ENVO:00002003...
CACCAGAGTGCTTCATTGCGTTGCCAAACCCCTTGAAGAAGTTAGCAAAAAACAACAACAAAAAAATAGCTCCCATATATTTGATTTTAAAAATTAATATTAAACGTATCATTCTTCATGCCCAAGTGTTACTTCAAGCATTCATGAATAAACCTTGCCGTTTCATTTCTGTCACTGCAACTGCCTTCGTAAGGAACAACTTGGTCAGAATAGCATATAGAAAAGCGTGGGTTCAAGTCTGGAACCTCGGCTTCAACTTCTATGTGGTAGGAATCTCCATCCACATCGACTGTGCTCTCGGTACACAAAAGAACAACGTTTTTTTCCAACCATGTATGTGACGTGATTTGTAAATTGCCAATTTTACCTTCCATAATTTATATGTATTTTGAAGTTCAACATTCTGTTTGTTCACTCTGTCTCGGATATATCGGGTAACCAGATTCCTATCTAGCCTTTTTTATGATTTCTCATTTTCTTCGATCCGAGATTTTTTTTAGAGATACATCGGTCTAAGCGAGTTCCTCTGAGCCTTTTTACGTGCAATATGGGATGGCGGTGTATTGAGGACAGTAAGCCAAGGAATTTGGCAGAAAGTTTCCTGGAAAGCCCAAATCTGTGATTTGTGGAAGGCTTCCGGAAAAGTTTGTGTCAAATAGCGGCTCTGCCCGGTCCTTGGTATCTGTCTGCGCCGCCATAACTTTGCAAAGTAAAAAGTTAGAGGGACTTACAAAGAAACGTAGTCAATAAAAAACGAGGTCGAAGAAGAAATGAGGATAACCTTTAGGTATAATAACAGCTATGCCCTGGCATAGCTATAGAGTAACATAGTTATATAATGCCATAACTATATATGTGCGTATAGGCATAGGTATATACATATATAAGAGCATAGGTATGCAATTCAATAAGTAAATAGATATAACGTGACATAATCAGATACCCATCGGAGATACCTCTTGCCCTGGTGAAGCAGAATGGTTCAGCCGGATGTTGCGACCGACGAGGGAGCAACAGAAAAATAACAAATATGTTACCCTGTTCGATTTTAACGTTCTTCCGCAGGCTGCCTCGACTTTTGTGCAGATTCCGCAAAAAAAGCCCCCGATGCGTCACGCACCAGAGGCTTCAAACTCTTTTGTATTTCTGCGCCACAAGGCTATGGCGACTTTTGTCTTATGGGGAATGATAAGCCCCAGTCCCATTTTATATTCTGTCTGCAGCAGCACGTATGCGGTTTGAAACCTCGCATAGTGCTCCACGGAGCATAGTCTTCTCTTCTTCGGTGAAACCTCCCACTCCACCATTTCCATCGATGCCATCGAGTTTGTGATAAAGCCATGATGCAGACTTGCCGAAATATGTATGTGCTATCTCTCGCCACGAAATTAGCATCTGAATATCCTGGATGCGCTGCTTTACTGCACTATCCTTGTTCTGTTTAACTGTTGTTACTGCTATTTCCATAATCTTATGTTTTTATGCCCTCCCCAAAGGGAGAGCTGTTGTTAATACTTGGTGTAATACTCAGGCGGCTCAATCATCTCATCGAAAAGTTGTTGAGCATACCATAATAACTGCGGGTTGCCCCTGGGGAAAGACTTTTTATAATTTCTGATAGCTGCTATCAGCTCTTCCTCTTTGTCACTTACTAGAATTTTCTTCATATCATTATTCTTTTAAGACACTGCAAAGATACTACCAATTTTCGTATTTTCAAAATCACTACTACGAAAAAATGTATTATTAAGTAAGATTTAACATTTGGGCACAAAAAAGCCCCTTGTAAATCCGCTTTAATATTGCTCATACAGGCGTTGAGTCGTTGGTATGTTTTCTCTCCAGCGGACTTGACTCCATTACTCTTCTTTCCACATTAATAAAGGCTGTTCGTCAGTAACGACATTAGCCAAAGCAAGCAATTCTGCTTCCGACTTAGGAACAAACACTTTATTAAAAAGAAATACAACTCTAATTGTACCAGGAACAAAAGAGATTGGATTTTCAAAAGCATTACGTAATGCCTTCATCATCCACTCTTGTGTGATTTCCTTTCCGTTGACGTGGTAATATGGCTCTAGTCTCCAGCAATCAGCTAGTTCCTCAAAGCAATCAATCAACACTTTGTGTTTTTTCAACACAGCTATATTAAACCAACACCATCGGAAAGAATTGTCCTTGTTTCTGTATTTACACCTTTTGAAAAAAGGAATAAATTTGCCGTTTGCCAATTTAACGGCAATCACTCCGTCCACAATAACCTTTTCATTCATAATCTCGTCTGTTTAATTATCAAACACTTCAAAAGAAGCACATTCTTTTTCACCACAGTCCTCATAGACTCCACTATCGTATTGGTCTCTAGCGATGTTTTCTGCCTCTTCCTTACTATCGGCTTTAACGCTTACATTGAAAACTGTCACCACTCTAATTTCCACTTGGTATTCCTTCTTCATAATATTTCCTTTTTAAAAACGTTAATGATTTCTATATTATTAAGTACAGAGGAGACTTACGTCTCCCCCTGATTCACTTCTTCTGCTAATAAACTCTCACATTGGATGTAGCAAGCGGCTTGTCTGTAAAACCAAGCTCCTTGCAATAAACATTGACGTTCACTCTAGAACCGGAGCCAAAGAATCTTCTGAGGTTTCCGTTTTCCAAGTCCTTACGAATTTTGCGATTTATCGCTTGTTTCAATCCTCTTTCTGTGGAGAATGAAATTTTACTATGGAAATTTAAAATTGTCCATGACTCTCCGTTACAATCGTAATAAAGATTACCTACCATAACTATATGTATTTTAAAGTTCAACATTCTGTTAATTCACTCAAATCTCGGATATATCGGGTATCCAGATTCCTGTCTAGCCTTTTAATGATTTCTCATTTCCTTCGATCCGAGATTTTTTTTAGAGATACATCGGTCTAAGCGAGTTCCTCTGAGCCTTTTTACGTGCAATATGGGATGGCGGTGTATTGAGGACAGAAAGCCAAGGAATTTGGCAGAAAGTTTTCTGGAAAGCCCAAATCTTTGATTTGCGGAAGGCTTCCGGAAAAGTTTGTGTCAAATAGCGGCTCTGCCTGGTCCTTGGTATCTGTCTGCGCCGCCATAATTTTGCAAAGTAAAAAGTAAGAGGGGCTTACATAGAAACGCAGTCCATAAAAACCGAGGTCGAAGAAGAAATGAGGATAACCTTTAGGTATAATAAGAGCTATGCCCTGGCATATCTATAGAGTAACATAGGTATATAATACCATACCTATATATGTGCATATAGGCATAGGTATATACATATATAAGAACATAGGTACGCAATACTATAAGCAAATAGATATATAGTAACATATTCAGATACCCATCGGAGATACCTCTTGCCCCGGTGAAGCTGAACGGTTCAGCCGGCTGTTGCGACCGATGAGGGAGCAACAGCAAAGGCAAAAAAGTTAGCCATTAAGAAAAATACCCAATGGCTAACAACAGACAACTATATTATGTATTTAGGACAAAATCTGCAAATTCCTCACCCGATAAATGTTCATCCACCTTATCACCATACTTTTGTTTTTGTTTCTCATAGAAATCCTCAGTCGTTGCCATAACAACGTTTCTATCAACAAAAAACTCATTATTGAAATCACTAGTATAGATACTACCAATACAAACGCTATCTCGCATTTCCTTAAGGCTTTCTCTATCTAGCTCTCCAATTTCTTGTGGCAATTCAACATCTGAAAGATATACATCTTGATATCTGTTAACCTTGCAATCTTCTTTTGGAACAAAGATACTATCATTAGTCCAATCAATATCTTCGGGCGTTAGCTTTTCCAAATCCAAGATAGCATAATGGTCGCCATATTCATCGGTAATGGTAGATATAACACGCTCATCATCCTTGCTCCACTTATAGGAGAAGTCTTCTTTTAACAATTCATTGCTGGCAATAGTAGTCTTGATGCCGTTATCAAGAACTATCTCGGTACCCTTTTTCAGCAAACAAAAATCATTCTTCATAATCTTGAAAATTAATCGTTATTATTTCCATTCAGCTCACCATTTAAGGCGAGCTGAATGGATTTGTCACAAATTCAAGTTTTATGCAGTCTTTGCAAGCTTATCTGCATATTTCTTATGAAGATATTCAAGAAGGAGGTTCTTAAGAACATTCACCTTGTCATCCTCATCATATCGGAAATAACGTGGAACATTATCACCATATCTGTTCATTTCAAACGCTTTACCGTGATATTCACCAGCAGCAAAGAACTCATTAAAAGGAACGCAAAGAGTTCTGTCAGTATCATCCATTTGGAAATAAACCCTAACGAACAACTTGCCTTTGCAGTAATCAACACCATAGATAGTGCTATTCCAGCCGTTACCAGCCTCTCGTTCGTTGGAAAGATTCAATCTCTTGTCACGAGAGTATTTCTTTACCAAATTATTGTCTTTATCAGTCTTGTATGTGTAGTCTCTGTATCCTACCTCCTTAACGCATCTGAGGATAGTATCGTAAGTAATACCCTTAATCTCCGAAGAGGTCAAAGCATTAACCATATTCACCTTGTTCACTGCGTTCATTCTGCTAAAAATAGCAACATTGATGTTCTGTCTCATACTTGTAAAGTTTAAAATATTAATAAAAAAATATTCTGGTTAAACCAGTTTCACGCCTTTTTCAAGGCTTCTCGTTTCTTTCGATCCGAGATTTTTTTAAGTTTCATTCCGGAAAACCAGATCACTTAACCTTTTTACGTGCAATATAGTATGGTGGTGCTCCAAAGACAGAAAACCAAGGAATATGGGCAAATATTTTAGGAATACCCAAATCTCTGATTTGTGGAAGGAGTTCCAAAAATATTTTTCCATATAGTGGCTGTGCCCGGTCCTTGGAGTCTGTCTGCGCCGCCATAACTTTGCAAAGTAAAAAGTAAAGAGAGCCAGGTTGGACAAAAACTGAAAAAATTGAGGTCAAAAATTGAAACGAGGATTATCAATAGGTATAATCAAGATAGTTAGATAAGATTGGGATGCGTATTGTTTTCATACGCATCCCGTACTTATAATAGTTTTTTTTACTATGTAGAAAAAATTCTTTTTAAATCAATATCTTTATTTGTTTTCTGTTTCTTATAATCACGGTATCTTTTATATGGTATTGTTTTCTTATATCCACTTGCAAAATACATGTGTTTAAAAATCGTAGAACCAGTAAGACTTTTGTGTATAATTTTATAGCTCTCAAAATGTCCTAGATATCCCAGATAAGAATTTAATGTTGTTTGAATCGCCTCTAATTCATCCAAGGAAAGTTCATCCTTTTTACTTAAAGATATTATATTCTTTGCTTTGCTACGGAAACCGTTAACACTTCGTGGTACAGCATATTTGCGATAAGGCTTTACGAATGCACCAAGGAAAGGAACTCCATTCTTACATGGCTGCAAATATATCTTCTTTGGATGTAAAATAAGACCAAGCTGGTCTATGAGAAAATACTTGATTTCTGGAATGATACTCTTTAAATATGCCTTTGATGGATGGATTATATAAAAATCATCTACATATCTTCCATAATGCTTAACCTTAAATCTCCTTTTAATCATTTGATCCAACTCATTAAGATATATATTGCTGAAAAGCTGGCTTGTCAAATCACCAATTGGCAAACCGATATCCTTAGGCTGATTAAAGAGACTCTTCGAAGCAGGAAGAAGCATCCAGTCTTTCTTATCTCCAATTATCTTGCAATCGAGAGTGTGGTCTTTAAATATTATGATCTTAATAAGCCACAAGATAAATTCCAGGTTACCAGCAGGTTTACTGCAATCACACCCATGCTTTTCCCAGTAAGCAAAAAGTTTATTACATATTATATTATAGAGTATATGTTTGTTTATACTCATAAAGTAACCTTGAATATCCAGTTTAAGGACGAAAGCGTTTTCTGTATAATTATTTGTACAAGAACGAATATGATGTTCTAATCTTTCTATTCCAAATAACGTTCCCTTTTCTTTTCTACAGGAATAGCTATCATAAATGAACTGGGTCTCGAAGATTGGAGCGATATAATTAAACAGAAGATGATGAACTACTCGATCTCTGAACTGAGAAGCAAAAACTTCTCTCAATACTGGTGAATATGAGAGAAAGCAGATGGACTTACCAGGAAGATAAGTACCATCCAATAATTCGTGAAAAAGTTCTATCAGATTTTGCTCCGCATCTTTCTCAAATTCTAATTGAGCAGTGGTATTTCTCTTGTTTTTCCTTGCATCTTCATAAGCTTGAAAAACGTCGTTTCTTAATTGTTGTGTAAATGATAATGAGGACATAGAATAAACTTATTGCCTAGTAAATGCTTGGACACAGCGAACACTAAACCCGTTCGCGCGATTGTTGTTGTTGGATGGATTCACGTTACCACTGTTGAAGTTCAAGTTGTAACCGTTATTGCCATTGTACGGTGAAGAACTCCAAGAGTAACCGTTACTGCCAACGTTGTTCATGCTGCCATTGTTGGAATTACGATAGCCAGCAGGAATCGTAACCACTCAATAAATTCATGTTGGAATGCTAATAGAAAGCCAACATGAAGATTGGATTATTCATCCGGCATACCCTATAACTACGCCCTTTGACTTTATTATTCGTTAGTAGCGTACCATTTACGTCATAGGAGGGTTACTGAATTTACATATCTCACTCTTGAAGGTACCCTATCAAGCGACCTTTCAAGACTCTGGATAATGCTTGAAGTAAAATCTATGTCCTCATGTTTTTATTTTTCTTTTTGTTCTAAATTTTGTTCTTTTTTCTGTTCTGATTTCATCCAGCTTGTCAGCTGTTTAGAAACACTTTCCATCATTTCTGCCAGAAATGCATATTGATTTATATGCAATTCTTTCAAATCTTTGGCTATACGTACCTGTAGTTTGACTTTGACTATTTTTACTCTGCAAGACGAAATATATGCAATTTTGCTTCTTGTAGAATTTGCTTGATAGATGAGTTGTAAGATTTCTATTATTTCCTTCTTAAGATCTTCACCTAAGCTATATCGTATATCACGTCGCCAATGCTGGCTTACATTAAATATCTGAAATAACAGATCATACGTAGCCTTGAATACTGGTAAATCATCGTATTTTGCCATTGAGCATATTCTTTAAATCAATAAGAAACATCATACATTCCATAGGAGTTTTACTTTCTATATTGAAAGCAAGTATCTTATTCACAATGTTTTCATTTGAACCATTTAAAATTTCATTCTTTAATTGAGACATCTCCTTACGTTGTGGAGTATATAAAGCTATAGATTTTTTCCACTCCTCAAAAGAAAGAGTTGGAGTAAAAGAAAGAGGCTTGATGGTACAAGAGGTATCTTCTTTTGAAACAAAACTAAATTTATCTTTAAGTTTTTCAAGGGAAGCTAAAGGGAAACCTATATGAACCATTTCGCTATCTATCTCTCTAAATACTTGTTTCTTGGGTTTACAATTCATTACAGCAAAAACAAATATATATGCTGAATATTCATAGGCCTTCCAAAAAGCACCTTCTTTGTGTAAATGAATTGTTTCTGAATGTTCATTCTCCTGTTTCAATATATCTTTTTTCGTCATTCCAAAATATAAAAAATTGTTGAAAAGCCGCCAAAGGCGGCATGGGAAGGGTGGGCTTTAAATGCCCACCCTAGAATAAATCAAATAAATCAAATGCGGAAACAAGTTCCGCTTTATTCTTGGACACAGCGAACACTAAACCCGTCCGCGCGACCGTCGTTGAGGGATGGATTCACGCTACCACTGTTGAAGTACAAGCCGTAACCGTACTTGCCACCGTACGGTGACGAACTCCAAGAGTAACCGCCACTGCCAACGCCGTTCATGCTGCCACTGTAGGAATAACGATAGCCAGCAGCCGGGAACCAGTTTCCTTCATAGGTACGACCCTTGTTGCTGTCATCCCAGGTGAATGTTGTGGAAGAGAAGTTAGAGTACTCTTCTTTGCTAGGCAATCTCCAACCTTCTGGGCTTGGATCAAAGAGAGATTTGTCAGCTGCGTCGGTAATATCGTTCCACTTCTTGGAAGTGTAATTGTTAGGCGAAGCCCAATCATAACCAAAACTACTACCATAAGTATAGAACACCGCAGGAGTCTGCATAGCTTTAGCAAAAGTAACCTTACCAGAAGTAACGTGCATCCATCCTATAGAAGTACCATTGATATCATATCTTCTGATATCCCCAGTAAATGGATCCTTTCGTCCGAACTGATAGTAAAGACCGTAGGTCTTGTCACCATCAGAAGGAGTAGCCGAGGTAGCACCAAGGTTTCTATCCATGAATCCTCCAACAAGCTGCGGTTCTTCAGTAATCCAAAGGTGCCAACTCCAAAGATAGGCATCATTGCCAGCTCCCTTCTTCTTCACACCGACAACAACATTTCCTTTCTTACCACCGACGGCCTTAACATAAAGTGGCTGATTGCCCTTACCCTCATAGGTATCACCGGAAACTACATCACCATTAGCATTACAGAAGTTGATGGCACGAGAATCAATATCCTGCCAGATAACCTCTGCTACCCATTCAGACTTCTTGTCGAGCACGTTAGCGGCATCACCTACATCCGGATTCGACCAGAAGATATTGATATTGTTAACAACATCAATCTTGCCAACATTAGCACCAGTTGGGTCCAGGATGAGACAGTTGGCAGTAGCAGGAAGTTCCGGAAGAGAATAATCTGGTATATTTTTATCTTCCGCCGTCCAATCCCCCATATTCACAGAAAGCTTTATACCCTTTCCGGAAATAATGAGGTTGCCGTCAGCATCCTGTCCTGCACCATTTGAGAAGTCAAGAGTGTAGTTGTAACGCTTGCCCATCTGCCAGGAATCGCCAATGCCAACATACGCCCACTTGTCAGAGCACAACACCTTGCCACCCTGCATGGCGATGGAAACCTTCAGTGCGATGTAAGCACCATCAGAGGCCTTGTTGGCAGAGGTCAAAGACTGAGGAATAAGCATAAAAGGCACATTACCCTGATCCTTGAAATCCTTGACATCAGAAGAAAGTTCAACAGCACCACTCTCCCATTCTGTAGTATAACTACCGGTCTGAGAATCCTGAGTCCACGAAGCATCAGTACCATCACCACCAGTAGAAGGGAAAGAGAAAGTACTCTTGCTCATGACATTTCCAATCTTTACACCCGAAACCTTGACGGTGTAAGCCTTGTTGTCGTTCTTGGCAGCAATGGTGATCTGAGAAAGCGCATGCTTGAACTTGATATCAACGCCGTCCGTACCATTTTCTTCCAGATTACCCTTGGCATAGGCATAGATGAAATCCTTCTGTCCTGCAGCAGCAGCGTTCGGCGAGAAGTTCTCCAACTTCTGGAACTGGTGACCAATGCTGAAAGAGGCTCCATCAGCATCCTCTGTCGTAGCCATCTTGCAAGGCTCCGCAGGAGCATAGGCATAGAAGTTCAGATACTCAGAAGAAGTCGGCCAGAAGAAGTTACCTTCATTGGTACTCCAAGCCCCATCAGCCTTGGTGTAAGCGACATTCTCCATGTAGTTGTCCGCCCCAGGAAGGAAAGCCGTAACCTTGAAGGCATCAAGGTTATCGATGGTAGTCTCCACGGCACGAGAAGAAGTAGCATGAGGTACAGTAGGATTAAACAGAATGGAGCGGTTAGAGATTCGCCCTCCCATAGTGTCCTGCTCGGTTGAACAGGAAGTGGCTAGCATCACCGATGCGAGAGCCACGTAAAGACATTTTTTCTTATTCATTACCATATACATATTATATATAAAATCTATGCAAAGGTACATCTATTTGATGTAATTATAGAAAAAGAAAAGTACTACCTTTTATTTTAACACTTTCAAGAGTAAATGAGCCGTTTTAAGGACAAAAGCCGCCTAAAAGTGTTAAAAAACGAGGTAGCGAGTTTAAAAGCAAAGACAGCATCTCTTACTAGAAATGCTGCTTTGCTTATATATATAAAATAGGTGTAACTGGTATTTATCTCTGTCTTTCAAAGAATTTAGTCTGTTTCTTTGTCTTGTTTACGACCTTTATCTGTATGGTACACTTTACCGGAACAGAAGAATTAAGGTTAGCCATAAGCTGCGCAATAATCTCTTCGGCATCCACGTAACCCTTACCTTCACATTTGGCAACGACTTCACCCATATAGAAAGCTTCTGCTTCAAGTTCTACCTTGTCATCTATCTTATCGAAGCTGGTAATCTTATTTCTGGAGAGGCGTTTACTTTTCTCATTAGTAAAGAAAACCTTCTCCACAACACCCTCATTTAGTTCCCACGCTCTGGAAAAATCCGGCTTTACATATCCCATAGTGACCTTGTGTGCACTGACGTGATTCATAGCAAAGCCAATTTCCTCGTAGTTGGCACCAACATCATTTTGAGCAATCGTAGCCCAGGTATGGCGAAATGTATAAGGCGTATAATGTACACCCTCCGGCAAAGCCAGCTGATCCTTGCATATCATTTTCAAATAACTGTGCATCACGGAATTTAATCCGCCAACAGTACGATATTTGTGGAAGTTAAAGAGATAAGGATCATCTTCTTCTGTTTTATATCTTTCAAAGGTAGGAATCAGCATATCAGGAACTTTCATTTCTATGTATGCATGGTCCTCACGGCGACCCTTAGTTTTTCTTCTCTCATAATGCAGGATTCCATCAAAGAAGCAGCTCTTCTGCATATAATAAAGGTCAACCACGTTGATACCGGCAAGACAGAGCATCATCTTACAGATGTCAATCGTCATCTGAGCCTTTTCATTCTTTGGCTCCAAGGCAAAGAAGACACGGCACTCTTCCATCGTGATGGCACGTTTGTCAGCTCTTTCTATCTTAGGTATCTTAACCTTAATCCAAGGGTTATTTTGGATATATACTATGTTGTTGTCATAGTCATTATACTGCTTGATGCCTTCCTTGAATATCTTCCTTATCAAGGTAGGATAGGAGAATTTGGCCGCACGGCTCTTATTCAAGCTGCGGATCCACCCCTCGACAAACTTAACCGTAAGCTGACAAAACATAACATTATCACTTTCAGCATACTTCTCAAGATTGCTTAATGCCAGCTCATAAGAATAGACCGTGTTGGGTACAAGAGTGTCATAGAGCGTATTGATGTATTCTCTGGCAAATTTGGAGAAGCTGATGTCCTGATCACTCATTTCTACATAGTTCTTCACTTCCTCCAAAGTCCAGGAACTTATATCCACATGATTGAGTCTCGTAATCCATTCGTTGATTTGAGACATAAGAGAGTTGAGAACAAAGGTATCCTTGATTTCCTTCGTTCCTGCAACCAGACCTTTCTCGTTAACCAACTTATCGGTCTTGATATAACATATTCTTCTGTTGTGCGTCAGTCTAATGTACACCGTATAGAAACCATCTTTACGTTTTTTCTGCACAACTATTTTAAATGTAGCCATACTCTAAACTATTTCTAAATTTATAGGAATGTAATGCACATTTTACCGTGCAGAACGTTCCGCAAAAGCCATTAATATTTAAATTATATTAAAAACAAATCTCTAAATAACTAATAATCAGCCAGTTGCAAAATCGGCGAAATTATTTTTGTGCAAAGTTACAGAAAAAATTTGGCAGAAACAAATTTTTTGCTTATCTTTGCACTCGAAAAGTTCAAATACATCTAGTGTTTCCATTGTAGAAACGCTTCATTTCATAGAAAAATCATATAATATACAATATATAATAATGTATAGCAAAGACGAATTATCAGCAAAAAGTGTCCTTCAACTGAAGGACCTTGCAAAAGAAATTGGCGTCAAGATTAAATCTGGCGACAATAAGGAGACGATTATCTATACGATTCTTGATGCTTTGGCAGAGGCATCAGCAGATGGTGCTGCGCAAAAGCGTAAACGCACACGCATCGCCAGCAAGAAAGAAGATCGAGTATATTCTGTTCATGGAATCGAGGGAGAAAACTTCGATGTTATGAAAAACCAGGTTAACGGCCCTGCCGCTACTGATACAACCACTGAAGAAGAGACTCCACAAGCTACCCCTGCTACCATAGATCCACTGGCAGCTTTCCCTAAGCACAGAGGGCGCAAGAGCAAGGCAGAACTGGAAGCCATTGCGGCTGCTAAAGCGGCTGCCATCAAAATGCAGCAGGAAGGAATGAAGGCAGCAGAAAATACTGCTGAGCTACCAACCGAAAATGCAGATCATACAGACAATACTGAAAGCCCAACAGAGCAAGCTACTGTTTCTGAGGAAGAAGCTATGGCTACAGCTCTGGCAAACAATGAGCAGCCAACCGAAGAAGCTCCCGTATCTGACAACCAGGAGACAGAGATTCCTGAGGCGCAGTTTACTGCCGACGGTTCGGGCAATGACAACAGTGAGTTGATTGCCATGCTCCAGGCTAAGATGAATGCTCACAACGAGAACAGTACTTCTGCAGAACCAAAAGAAAACAATACTCCAGAGTCAGCTGTAGCTGAAACTACACCAGATGGTGTCTGGTCAGGCGACCCGGGCGATGGCACCGATTTCATCACCGTGGTAGATTTACCTATCGAGGATCAGGCAGCCATGCCTACATACGATATTTTCGACCGTCCGATGACTCCGGCAGCAACAGCAGCACCAGCTTCTGCACAGGCCCCTAAGGAGGTAAGTCAGGAACCGGAATATGATTTTACTGATATCATCTCTGCCAATGGTGTACTCGAAGTACTCTCTGATGGATATGGTTTCCTTCGCAGCAGCGATTTCAACTATCTCTCATCTCCAGATGATATCTACGTAGCTACCAATTTTGTGAAGCGCTACGGATTGAAGACTGGTGATGTCATCCAGTGCCACGTTCGTCCACCACATGAGGGTGAAAAGTACTTTCCACTCACCAGCATCGACAAAATCAACGGTCGTGATCCATCGGATGTAAGAGACCGTGTTCCATTCGAGCACCTCACCCCACTCTTCCCTAACGAAAAGTTTGAGCTCTGCGGCGACCGCCGTACTACCAACCTGAGTACCCGCATAGTAGATCTCTTCTCACCTATCGGTAAGGGACAGCGTGCACTCATCGTGGCTCAGCCTAAGACCGGTAAGACCATCCTGATGAAGGATATTGCCAATGCCATTGCAGCCAACCATCCAGAGGCATACCTGATGATGCTGCTCATCGACGAGCGTCCTGAGGAGGTTACCGATATGGCTCGCACCGTGAATGCCGAGGTAATCGCTTCTACCTTTGATGAGCCAGCCGAGCGCCACGTGAAGATTGCCGGTATCGTTCTGGAGAAGGCAAAGCGTATGGTAGAATGCGGTCATGATGTAGTCATCTTCCTCGACTCTATCACACGTCTGGCACGTGCCTATAATACTGTAGCCCCAGCATCAGGTAAGGTGTTGACGGGTGGTGTGGATGCCAATGCATTGCAAAAGCCTAAGCGTTTCTTCGGTGCAGCCCGTAATATCGAGAACGGCGGTTCACTCACCATCATCGCTACTGCCCTTATTGATACAGGCAGTAAGATGGATGAGGTCATCTTCGAGGAGTTCAAGGGTACAGGTAACATGGAGTTGCAGCTCGACCGCTCACTCAGCAACAAGCGTATCTTCCCTGCAGTCAACCTCGTGGCTTCCTCTACCCGTCGCGACGACCTCTTGCAGGATAAGACAACCCTCGACCGTATGTGGATTCTCCGCAAGTTCATTTCCGACATGAACCCGATTGAGGCGATGAACACCATCCACAAGAGTATGCAGCAAACCCGCAACAACGAAGAGTTCCTCATTTCCATGAACTCATAACGATAAATGTCACACAAAAAAGAGTCCAGTAAGTCCATTCATACTTACTGGACTTTTTCTTTCTATTTGACAGGTAAAACAGAGCATCTCTGTACATAAAAAGCCAGATTGCAGATTCGGTATATAAGCATGACAGCAATACCGGGAATATACTATAAAAATGTCATTTTCATCACATATCTGAAGTAATTGATACAGGTCAAAAAACACTTGTTGCATTTATATTTCTTAGCATAAAATGCCGTTATTTGATAAAAAAGTGTTAACTTTGCACTCGTATTAAGGAATAACAGTAACAAAAATTAAAAAAGATTTAAAGATTATGATGACTATTTTTACAATGGCAGTAGCCGCAGTTATGTTTTCAGGTATGGTACTTTGCATGGGTATGTTCTTGAGAGACGTAATCAACTCAATCCCGGAAATGACTAATATGAGCCACTCTGTTAGTTTGAGCAAGTAAAAATAGAAATCTCTATTATATTTTTACAGTGAGAGAGATTTAAATATGAGAAAGGGCAAGCTCCATTTTTGGAGCTTGCCCTTCTTGCTTTCTAGTTCATCATTAATATTCCATAGAGAAGGTGATGCCTCTTCTCATCATATCCTTCACGGTTGGCTTCAAGCGGGTCAGGAATCCCTCCCATGAACGGTTCTTCTGGAAACTCCAGCCTGCCTCAGCCAAAGCCAGCGAACGAGGATAAGCCTGATAGTAGATACGCTCTGGCGAATTGATGCACTCGCTCCAAAGGGTTCCGGCTACACCGAAGAGATTGTTCTTCTCAAACTCCTCGCCCATACCCCAGGCAGGATCCAGGCTATAGGCTGCCTTCAGAGATGTTACAGGCATACCCCAGTTTACCTCAGGCATATCGCCCTTTGCCATCGGATAATCAAAATAGCAATGCTCTCCAGGACAAAGCAGGATACGGGCATTGTTCTCTACAGCCGCTACCAATGCTTCCTTTGTCAAACCGGCACGCCAGGCAAAGGTAACACAACCAGGCTGAATCTTCTTGAAATCGGTCTCATACCAGAACATTGGAGTCTTGTGATACTGGGTACGAAGCAGATCTATCACCTTGTCAAAGAGATAGCCCTGCAACTTCCAGTTCTCAGAGCGGTCGGTTGTGGTAATACCCAGTTTCTTCTTCAAAGCCTGGCACTTAGGACAGTAGGTCCAGCAATCGAGCGCAGGATTTCCTGCCTCATCACCACCCAGATGGATATATTCAGAAGGAAAGATATCTGCCAACTCCTTGAATACATTACCCAGGAACTCGTAAGTGAAATCATTACCCGGACAAAGCAACTCATCCGATACACCGCAGGTGGTACGGATAGGTTTCTGAACACCCTGACAGGTCAACTCCGGATAAACACTGATGGCAGCTACCTCGTGACCAGGCATCTCAATCTCAGGAACCACCTGGATATGATACTTGGCACAATACGCCACGAAGTCGCGCATCTGCTCTTGGGTATAATAGCCCTTGATAGGCATCAGCATATCGTCCATTCCCCATCGGCTACTTGCCTCGGCGGTGAGTCTAGGATATTTCTTGATTTCGATGGTCCAAGCCTGGTCATCTACAAGATGGAGATGAAGCATATTCAGTTTATAGCGGGCCATCTCCGGAACAAAAGCCTTCAGATCCTCGTATGGAACGAAGATACGGCAAGGATCCACCATCAACTCTCTCACATGGGTGCGAGGCTGGTCTTTCAATGTCAGCTGCGGGATGGCATCGCAACCTACCTTAGAGGCATCGCCACGGAGCAACTGGTCGAAAGTCATCAAACCGTAGAAGACTCCAGCAGCAGTCTTACCCTTGATAACTACTCCCTTCTGCTGCACATTCAGGGTATAAGCCTCATTGTCTGCCAGCGTCTCATCCAGGGCAAGCGTCATAGTGAGCTGTCCGCCCTTTTTCAAATCCTTATGCTGCTGCTCTACTCGCTCCTTCAGGATTCTCTCGGCATGTTCCTGCTCATTGGCAAGCCCATCGGCAGCAACGATTTTCCAGTTTCCTGCCACCTGCAAAGGTGCCGCCTTGGCATTTACTTTCAGGTCCATCGGAGTAGGAATCAGACAAGCCTCAGGATTGCAGACAGCTCTCGCCTGTTTCACCTCGCCGAAGAAGTGGTTCCATCCCGGAGCCTTGCGATAGAGTTTTTCGCTACCTCTTGGCATCACCAGTTTCACGCCTCGCATATTCATGCCCGAAAAAGCAGTAGAAGCTGCCTTTGGCGGAATCTTGGAATTCACCTTGATGACCTTTACGCCTTCCAGATTGGCAAAGGCAAACTCTCCCAACTCCGGTGTTCCGTCTATCGTGATGTTTTTCAATGCCTTGCAACCAGAAAAGGCTGCAGCTCCCACTTTCGTCACGCTCTTAGGAATCACTACATCCTGCAGATTGTCGCAGGCAAAGAAAGCCTGACTGCCAATCTCCTGCAACTGGTTTGGCAAGATGATGCTCTGCAGATGATGACGGGAATGAAAGGCATTCTTTGGAAGAACGGGACAGGTAGCCTCGCTCAAGTCAAGAGTTCTCAATTGCCAGCACAAGTCACGAAGCTGTCGGAAATCCGAATTTCTCGTGGTTGTTAATGTTCCTGTCAATTTCAGGTTAATAGCAGCCGATTTTTTCTCAGCATTGAGGTCCTTCATATTGGCGACGGTCTGCGCCGACAGCGAGGTTGCCAACAATGCAAAAACTGCAAAAGAAATCATTTTTCTCATACACTAATGGTTTTTAAAGGTTTATATACTATTATTCAAATTAATATTAAACAAAATTTATATTCTTGCCCTTTTCTACAAATTCAGCATTCAGGACATCTATGTCTTTCCATTTTTCCCCGTCAAGGTTCTGCTCAGCAAGTCCCACAACATCAGCCCCATAGGTAAAGAGTCGCTCTATCATCGCTCCATAGGTAAGATGATCGATCTTCTCGATTGGATGCAGGATGATCGATTCCTCGAAACTACCCTTCTTCTCGCTTCGGATTTCCACCAGCAGCTTTGCCTGCAGCAGTTCCTTCACGGCGTGATTGATGATCTGTTGCGGAATCTTCGTCACCTCATGGATATCTTTCGGGGTAAATGCCTGCTCACCATCATTGAAGCGATGACACACCTGATGCATCACCACAGCACAGACCTTGATACGCTGTTCCAACTTCACATGGTCGTACTTCAAGTCCAGGTCATAATGATGCAGGTTCTGGTTGGTATAGCAGAGCAAGGCACCAAACACTACGATTGCCCACGAAATCTGGAGCCACAGAAGAAACAACGGAATGGCGGCAAGGGAACCATAGATTACGTTATAGCTCGAAAGGAATACCTGCAGATAAATATATCCATACTGCAATGCCGTCATGCTGATGCCCGCCAGAAGCGAAGGCACCAGCGTACTGCGAAACCGGATATAGGTATTCGGAATCACGCAATAGCAGAATACGAAGAATAGGAACATCGGCACAAATGCAGCTACATGCAGGATGAAAGCCGGGATAGTCTCTCCCATATCAGCAATCCTATCCACATCATCTATCACATTCACTGTCCATACATTAAAGAAAGAGGCGAAGAGAATCATCATACCCAGTCCGAAAAGAATGGTAGGATATTCTGTCACAATCTGCTTCCACGAACGCTCACCCGTATGCCAGATGTCATCAAAGGTGAGCTCTATCTTCTGCATCAGCGAGATGATGGTATAGAGAAACATCACAATACCCGTACCGATGATATAATTGCTCTGCGTGTTCTCGATATAATTGTGAACGAAATTTACGATAGTCTGAGCCACAACGGGTTGCGCCTCGAAAGTGGTAGATAGCCACGACTCCAGCATAGCCGTATAACCGAAACCGCGGGCAATGACAAACATCATCGCCATGAATGGAATCAATGCCATAAACGAGGCAAAGGTCAATGCCGCCACATCCCTGGCCCACATATCCTTGATATAGAAGATACGACCGGCGAGCATACCCATCTTGAGCCAAGATTTCATCTTGCCTCGAAAATCCTGGATATTCGAAGAATTCAACTCCCTGATATCCTCGTAGAAACCTACTATTTTATCTATTAATCCCATAAACTCCGGTTTTTTGTTATCAAGCAACAAATCCCCTCACAACACCCAGAAGATGTCGTGAAGGGATTTGTCTTAGTATTTTGCTAATCAGATTCTACTACTCTTTAGTAGAACTTGAAGTAGTTGCGAGCGTTGTTGTAAGAGATGTCCTCTACCATACGAGAGAGGCTCTCCATATCGTTAGGAAGCAAGCCCTTCTCTACATCATTGCCGAGGAGGTTGCAGAGCAAAC
>ENA-UALO01000414-UALO01000414.1-human-gut-metagenome-genome-assembly--contig:-NODE-414-length-17126-cov-5.216039_pt1 | contig 17126 bp, 16 predicted proteins | sample MGYA00243701_ERZ654470 | MGnify/ENA primary metagenome ERZ654470 (study PRJEB26926, sample SAMN06164444) | human gut metagenome | biome: ENVO:00009003; feature: ENVO:2100002; material: ENVO:00002003...
GACTTGATGACGGGGGTATCGGCTTCCTCGGTGTAAGCCTTCATCAGGTTGGTACGGGTCAGATATTCGTTGGCGGACAGAACGCCCTTCAAAGACTCGCCGGGGATGTTCATGAACATGGGCAGACCCGCGCCGGAACCGACGAACACGGCCTTGTAGCCCATCTCGAACAACTCGTCAATGGTCAGAACCCGGCCGATGACCATGTTGGTCATGACCTCGACGCCCTGGGCTTCCAGCTTCCTGACCTCGTTGGCCACGATGGCCTTGGGCAGACGGAACTCGGGGATGCCGTAAACCAGCACGCCGCCGGCAGTGTGCAGCGCTTCAAAAATAGAGACCTGATAGCCCTTCTTGGCAAGGTCGCTGGCACAGGTCAGACCGGCAGGGCCGGAACCCACCACGGCCACCTTGATGCCGTTGGAGACGGCCTTCTCGGGCATGGCGTTGACGTTCTCCCGGTACCAGTCGGCAACGAACCGCTCCAGACGGCCGATGGCGACGCTCTCGCCCTTGATGCCCCGGACGCACTTGCTCTCACACTGGCTCTCCTGCGGGCAGACACGGCCGGACAGGGCGGGCAGAGCGTTGGTGGATGTAATGATCTCGTAAGCGGCCTTGAAATCGCCCTCATGCACCTTGGCGATGAACTCGGGAATGCGGACGTTGACGGGGCAGCCCTCCACGCACTTGGGCTTCTTGCAGTTCAGGCAGCGGCCTGCTTCTTCCATCGCCATTTCGGCGGTATAGCCCAGCGCAACCTCCTTGAAGTTGTGGGCGCGAACCTGAGGTTCCTGCTCAGGCATAGGGGTCTTGGTAAGGGTCATGTTAGCCATTTTGCATTACCTCCTTATTTGATCAGGGCCTTGCCCATGGACTCAATGCGGCAGACGTGGTTCTCTTTGACCTCGGCCTCCCGGTCGCGGTAGGTGCCGTTGCGGCTGGTCAGCTCGGCAAAGTCTACCAGATGGCCGTCGAACTCGGGGCCGTCCACGCAGGCGAACTTGGTCTCGCCGCCGACAGTGACGCGGCAGCCGCCGCACATGCCGGTGCCGTCCACCATGATGGGGTTCAGGGAAACCATGGTATGGACGCCGAAGGGCTGGGTGGTTCTGCATACGAACTTCATCATGGGCACGGGGCCGATGGCCAGCACCTCGTCGAAGGTCTCACCGGCCTCCAGCAGCTCCTGCAGGGGCTGGGTGACCAGGCCGTGACGGCCGTAAGTACCGTCGTCGGTCATGAGGATCAGCCGGTCGGCTGCTGCCTTGAACTCGTCCTCCAGAATGACGATGTCCTTGCTGCGGAAACCGACGATAACGGTCACTTCCGCACCGGCTTCCTTGAACGCCTTGGCAGAGGGCAGGGCGATGGCGCAGCCCACGCCGCCGCCGACCACGCAGACCTTCTTCTTGCCCTCCACGGGGGTGGGCTTGCCCAAGGGGCCTACAAAGTCGTGGATGTAGTCGCCTTCCTTCAGCGCACCCAGGGCGTTGGTGGAGAAGCCGACCTTCTGGAAGATAATGGTAACGGTACCTTTTTCCCGGTCATAACCGGCGATGGTCAGGGGAACACGCTCTCCCATCTCGTCGATGCGGAAAATGATGAACTGACCGGCCTTTGCCTTACGTGCGACAAAGGGCGCTTCGATCTCCATCAGGGTGACGGAAGCGTTCAGCTCCTGCTTGCGAACGATTTTATACATGTTCTGATCCGTCCTTTTCAGAGTTTTTCAGGGGATAGAGTAACACACACCTATCGGTTTCATTATAAAGCGTTAGGGGTATTTTGTCAAATAAGAATGTTCCTTTTTTGTGGAAATTGCTTAGCCTGCCAGCGCGAAGTAAACCAGCACCACAACGCCCAGAATGATGCGGTAAACGCCGAAGGCGGAGAAGGAGTGCTTCCGCACGTATTCCATCAGCCCCCGGATGACGAGCAGGCTTACCACAAACGACACCACGCACCCCACGATCAGCACGCCGATCTCTGTGCCGGTGGCGGCGACGCCGCTGAGCAGGAACTTCAGCCCCTTGATGGCGGACGCCCCCAGCATGGTGGGGATGGCCATGAAGAAGGAGAATTCCGCGCCGGCGCTGCGTCCCACGCCGATGAGGATCGCACCCAGAATGGTGGAGCCGGAGCGGGAGGTGCCGGGGATCAGGCTCAGGCACTGGAAGCAGCCGATGAGCAGGGCGGTCTTATAGTCGATGGCGTACACGTCCTCCACCGTCTTTCCACCCACGCGGCGGGCGTTGCGCCGCTCCACCAGAATGAAGGCTACACCGTAGACGATCAGCGCGATGGAGACCACGGTGGCGTTATGGAAGTGGGCTTCCATCCAGTCGTCAAACAGCACGCCCACGATGCCCGAAGGGATGATGGCGGCGATGACCTTGAACCACAGCTGCCATGTCTGCTTTTTCTCCCCCTCCGTCTTCCGGGGAGAGAACGGGTTGAGCTTATGGAAGAACAGGACGATCACGGCCAGAATCGCGCCCAGCTGGATGACCACGTCGAACATGCTCCGGAATTCGTCGGAAACGTTCAGGGTAATGAATTCGTTCAGCAGAATCAGATGTCCCGTGGAGGAAATGGGCAGCCACTCCGTGACACCCTCCACAATGCCGAAAAGCACGGCTTTTAACAGTTCCATCAAATCAGTCTCCTTCTTTCAGCTTGGGGGAAACGTTGGCAGTCCCCCGGTTTTCCGCCCCTATCATACCCGCAAAGCGCCGGATTTTCAAGTGCAACCTGTCCGTTCATAAATTGGGGTGGAAGTCTTTACAATTTGTTCACTAGAAAACGGAAATTCTCGCTATAATAAGGAGAAAGGGAAATTATAGAGAAATTGGATTGGGAGGAAGATAATCATGGCTGTTTCCGTTTTGATCGTAGAGGATGACCGCAATATTGCGGAGCTGCTGCAGATGTATCTGGAGAAGGAGGGCTACGCCGTCACCGTGGCGGCGGACGGCGGGCAGGGTCTTGCCAAATTCCGGGCCATCAAGCCCGACCTGGTGCTGCTGGACGTGATGATGCCCGTGATGGACGGCTGGTCGGTGTGCAAGGCCATCCGCGCCGAGGCGCAGACCCCCATCATCATGCTCACCGCCAAGGGCGACACCGATTCCAAGGTCATGGGCCTGAAAACCGGCGCTGACGACTATATCACCAAGCCTTTTGAAATGAAGGAAGTGCTTGCCCGCATCGAGGCAGTGCTGCGGCGCACCTCCGGCGTGGCCGCGGAGAAGAAGGCGCGTCGGCTTGTGTTCGATAAGCTTATCATCGACATGGACGCCTTCGAGCTGACCGTAGACGGCAAGAAGGTGGATACGCCCCCCAAGGAGATGGAGCTGCTTTATTACCTCGCTTCCTCTCCCAACCGGGTCTACACCCGCAACCAGCTGCTGGACGAGGTATGGGGCTTCGACTACTTCGGCGACTCCCGCACCGTGGACGTTCACGTAAAGCGGCTGCGTGAAAAGCTGGAGGGCGTCAGCGACCAGTGGAGCCTGAAAACCGTCTGGGGTGTCGGGTACAAATTCGAGGTGCTGTAAGCATGAAAAGTAGCTTCGGCCGCAGCTTTTTCACCGCCGCGGCGATCCTGCTGGTGGCCATGACCATTCTGGGTGCGTCCTTTCAGATAAAGGTCAACCAGTTCCTCACGGACACCACCGTCTCCGGGCTACAGCAGAACGCGGACACCATTGCTGAGCTGGCCGCCGCCTATTTTAACAACGGCGGAATGTACAACCGGTCGTTTCAGCTGAACCTGACCGTGGCCTCTCAGGTATCCGGCGCCGACGCCGTAGTCTGCGACAGCGAGGGGAACGTGGTGCTCTGCTCCGACGCACCCTCCGGCTGTGAGCATCAGGGCTTGCAGCTGAATCAGGCGTATCTGCAAAAGGTCATTCGCAGCGGCGGCGACACCGCCACCGGGGTCATCAACGGCCTGTACTCCGACCGCCGCTACATGGTCTCCCGCCCCATTCTCGTGGACGGGAACGTGGGGGGCATCGTGCTGGTCTCCACACCGGCCAATGACATCACCCAGATCATGAATAAGATCTCCAACATCTTCCTCACCGCGGCGCTGTTCGTGGTGCTGATCTCCGTGCTGGCCGTCACCGCCTTTGCCCGGCGGGAGAGCCGCCCGCTGAAAGAGCTGGCGAAAACCGCCAACGCCTTCGGCCACGGCGATCTGGAAGCCCGGGTACGGCTGGACGACGATTACTCCGAGGAAATGGAGGAAGTGGCCGTCGCCTTCAACAACATGGCAGCTTCCCTGCAAAAGAGCGAGTACCGGCGTCAGGAATTCGTCGCCAACGTCTCCCACGAGCTGAAGACCCCCATGACCACCATTTCCGGCTACGTGGACGGCATTCTGGACGGCACCATCCCGGAAGACAAGCGGGAGCATTACCTGCACATCGTCTCCGACGAGACGAAGCGCTTAAGCCGTCTCGTGCGCAGTATGCTGGACATCTCCCAGCTGCAAAAAGAGGGCGGCATCCCCGAGGAAAAGAAGATGCACTTCGACCTTGAGGAATGCGCCGGGCAGGTGCTCATCACCTTCGAGAAGAAGATCAACGACAAGCACCTGAACGTCAACGTGGATATGCCGGAGCACCCGGTGTACACCATGGCGAACCCGGACTACATCACGCAGGTCATTTACAATCTCATCGACAACGCCGTGAAGTTCTGCCCCGACGGGGGCAATCTGGGGCTGCGCATCAAAGAGGGCGGCAGCAAGGCTTACGTCTCCGTCTCCAACGACGGCGAGACCATCCCGCCGGACGAGCTGCCGTTGGTATTCGACCGGTTCCACAAGTTGGACAAATCCCGCTCCCAGAACCGGGACGGCTGGGGATTGGGTCTGTACATTGTGAAGACGATCGTATGCAGCCACGGCGAGGATATTTCCGTCAGCTCCAAGGACGGGAAAACCGAATTTACCTTCACCATGCCGCTGGTGAACTGACCTTTTCGAGGTAACCATATGGACGAACGTAAAAATAACAATCATCCCTGGGATGACAGCGTGTACGGCACAGGCCGTACAGAGCCGCCGAAAAGCCATGGCGGCACCGTGGCGCTGCTGCTGATTTTAATTATCTTTCTGTGCGGCATCATCACGGTTCTGGGCGTTCTGAACGTGCGGCTGTTCCAGAAACTGAACACCCGGCGGGAAAGCGAGCAGTCCATTTCCTTCGCCACCGGCGCGGAGCTGCCCGCGGAGACCACCGCCCTTCCCACGGAATCCATTGACGCCACCTTGGGCGAGGACACTCCCACCATCGACTTGCAGAAATGCCCTCAGGGCGTGGAGAACGTCCCCACCGAGGGCGCGCTGTCCCTTCAGAAAATTTACAGCCGGAATATCGACTCCGTGGTATCCATCACCAGCACCGGTCAGGGCGCAACCGCCACCGGCACCGGCGTGATCCTGACGGAGGACGGGTACATCGTGACCAACTGCCATGTGGTAGAAAACGGTATCTCCATCACGGCGCAGCTGACGGACGGCCGGACGCTGCCCGCCATGCTGGTGGGCGCTGATTCCGTGTCCGACCTTGCGGTGCTGCACATAGACACGACGGGTCTGACCCCGGCGCAGTTCGGGGATTCCGATTCCCTCCGGGTGGGCGACACCGTGGTCGCCATCGGCGACCCGCTGGGCGTCAAATTCCGGGGCACTTACACCGACGGCATCATCTCCGGCATCGGGCGGGACATGGATATGGACGGGCGCACCATGACCCTGATCCAGACCAATGCCGCCCTGAATTCCGGCAACTCCGGCGGCCCGCTCATCAACTGCTACGGTCAGGTCATCGGCATCAACACCATGAAGATCGGCGCGTTCACCGACTCCGCCGGTGTGGAGGGTCTGGGCTTCGCCATTCCCAGCTCCACCGTGAAGGAGGTGGCAGAGCAGCTGATCTCTCAGGGCTATGTCTCCGGCCGGCCCACGCTGGGTCTGGAGGGGGAGTCCCTGTCCTCTTTCGACCAGTATTACTACCGGCTCCCCGCCGGGCTGTATATCACCGACGTTGACCGCAGCAGCGACGCCGCCGCCAAGGGCATTGAAGAAGGCGACATTCTCCTCAGCGTCAACGGAACCAATGTGACCACCATGGACGCCCTGAACGGCGCGGTCTACAATCTGGACGTGGGCGACATGGTGGAGGTCGTGATCTACCGCAGCGGTAAGCAATACCGCGTCTCCCTCACCGTCACAGAGGACAAAGGATAGCAACTTTAGGGAAACCCTGGTGAGATCATCTGTGGCTGTGAGCGGATCTTTTCCGTCCACTCTTCGGTATCGAAAGCGGAAAATACACAAAGTATTTCTCCGTCTTCGATAGCTCGATTGGCCGAAAAATCCCTCGCTCGCAGCTCTTGCCGATCTCGTCAGAGCTTCCCTACTGCCGGCTTCCTCATGGGAACGCCGGCAGACTTCATTTGGAGGAACAATTATGGAACCTATTTTTCAGCAGGATTTTCCCGTTCAGGAGCTGTGCGTTGACCGCTATGGCCGCCTGAAGCCATCCACCCTTTTATATTTCGCGCAGGAGATCGCGGGGCGGCACTGCGACGAGCTTGCGGACACGCTGGAAAGCCACCGGCTGTTCTGGGCGGTGACCCGGCACCGGGTGCAGATCAACCGTCTCCCGGAACTGGGCGAAACCGTCCACATTGAGACATGGCCCATGCCCAACACCCACGTCGGCTATCCCCGTTCCATTGTCATCTACGATCAGGCGGGCAATGAGTGCTCCCGTTCTATCAGCCTGTGGGTTCTGATGGATCAGGATACCCGAAGCAGCGTCTCTCCCGACAAGAGCGGCATCATCGTTCCCGGTACGCTTCGGGGAACGGAACTGGCGCTTCCCGGCGGTCTGGTTCCCAGAGCGATGGAACACAGCTGCCAGCGGGACGTATGCTTTACCGACCTCGACCGCAACGGACATATGAACAACACCCGCTACATGGACTGGATCGACGATCTTCTCCCCAGCGACTTCCACCGGGAGCATCCCGTGAAAGAATTTGCCGTGCGCTACCACAGCGAAGCGCGGGAGGGACAGCGCCTTAACCTGCACTGGGACTTTGTGGAGGACAACTGCCTCCGGGTAGACGCCCGCCGCCGAAACGAAACAAGGGACGAATTGGTGTTTTCCGCCAAAGTTCTGTTCGACTGAACCTCCCAGATACAGTGTTATGTAAATTAGAGATATCTCCACAGTTTTATGCAAAGCTGTGGAGATATTTTGATACGTCCCTTTTTCCCCCTTATTTTTCAACCGTTTTCCCAGCCAATCCTGTGGATAAACCTGTGGAGAATGTGGATAACTCATTTTATGTAAACGTTACAGGTTGTTACAGAATATATTATGTTAACTTGCATCTCGACCAAAATCACTCTTATACAACAAAAACAGCGGTACCCGGATTTCCTCGGATACCGCTGTTTTTCGTTCATACTGAACTCCAATTAGGGTCTATCTGAAAACCGGGAATATGACCAACAGCGAGGGATTTTTCGCCTGATGAAGCCATTTTTCCGCAGGAATACTTTGTGTATTGCAAGGGAAAATGGTGCACAGCAGGCGGAAAAGACCCGCTGTTTGGGCGTGTTGACGGTTTTCAGATAGGCCCTAACCAGGAAATAGTATCAGACATAAAATGCGCCCCCTTTTTTTGATGGGTGGTCAAAATGGAGCGTATCGGTACCGATACGCTCCATTTCTCGTGCATAAGCCCCTTGGCTCTCCCATAGGGAGAGGCAGGGGGTGCAGTTCATTATCCCGCTGTGCATGTTAACTGCCTAACGCGGCCCGCCCATTTGGCAGGTGGCGCGTATCTCTTACCTTATTTCCCGTTCAGGAAGTCGGACAGGACTTGGAAATACTTCAGGTTCTGCACTTCCCGGGAGTAGCTGATCTTGTTGGAGACGATGGCCTTGATGCGGTCCACATAGCTGTCATCAACCTCCACGCCCTCGGCGGGAGTGAAGGTTCTGGACCCGGAATCGTAGGTGCCCTTGTCGGTTTTCCAGCTGTATTCCGGCCAAAGCACCAGCGGCTCCGTATCGGAGAACACATCCCGCCCCACCAGCAGGCGGGAATCGTAGTCCAGGCCAAAGAGATTCGACAGGGTGGGCAGAATATCCAGACTGTACACCGGCGTCTCCACCTTCAGATTCTTATCTTCCAGACAGCCGCTCCAGATGATCAGGGCGTTGCTGTCACGGGTGAACCGATCCATTTCTGTAACACCATAAAGTTCGGTCAGGTAATTTTCGTCATTTCCCCAAGTGGCGCTCCGTTCCAGAGCATAGGGATAGTGATCCGGGCTGATGACGATTACCGTGTCGTCGGCAATACCGGCCTCCTCCAGCTGACGGATCAGCGATTCCATGGCCATTTCCAGCTCCATCTGAGCGGCAAGGTAACATTTCACCGTCTCGGAGCCGTCATAATCCACCAGATCGTAATTTTTCCGGGACATGGCGTTGGCCTTCAGGGAGTAGCCGCAGTGGCCGGAAACCGTCATATAATAAATGCTGAAGGGCTGCTGGTCAATGTACTGGGGCACGGAAATATCGATCATTTCCAGATCGCTTTCCGGCCAGACCGGCGTGATCCCTTCCAGACCGCCGTAGCGCGCCAGAAACCGGTCGTAGCCCAGCTTGGTGTGGGTCTTGTTCCGGTCATAGAAGTCCGCAAAGTGGTTGTGATAGGCGGCGGAATAGTAATCCAGCTTCTGGAGCTGATGCCCCATGGTCAGGAACAGATCCTGATAGACGGCCTGCTTCATGCACATGCCCACATCGGCCGGCACCAGACCGATCACATTGGAAAACTCGCCGGTGGTGGTACTGCCGCCCCATGCGGGCTGGTAGTAGTCGGTAAACTGGATGCCTTTGGTAGCCATCCGGTACAGAGTGGGTGTCCGCTCCGGGTCGATGACCTGCTTTGCGAAAGCTTCGGCGGTGATGAGGATCAGGTTTTTCCCGGCAAACATGCCGGTGTATTCGTTCTTTTTGGAGGGAGTCAGGGAAGATACGTACTGACTGACGGCGTTGATGCGGCTGTTGTCGGTGTTTGCGATCAGGGCGTTAAAGTCAATGTCCATCACGTTGTCACCGTAGACGACCGCCTCCGTTTCCGCCGGGGCGGTTTCCTCCGCGGGGGATGAAGTCTCCGGGGAGCTTTCCGCGGGTGCCGCGGCTGAATCTACCACAACGAATTCCGGCGTTTCCCCGTCAGACCCGCCGCTGTTGATGGCATCAAGAGGAATGGCGATGTTCAGTCCGAACACCCGAACGGCGCTGTCAAAATTGTAGGCGCTGGAAAACCGGGCGGCATCCGTCCCTACGCCCCGGACGACACCGAAGCCCAGCAGATAAGCCGCCACAGCCCCCGCCAGCAAAAACCAGCGGGTCTTCCAGACGGTTTCGGTGGGACGCGCCAGCAGCGCAAACAGCAGCGCCGGCAGCAGCATGACCAGAATGCGCCAGAGATCATTCAGAATCAGCGAGACGACCACATCGCCGAAATCGGTGGTGACGCCCTTTGCACCGCCCAGCAGCATACGCATGGGCATGAAGCTCTGATAAGCGTCATTGACGAAGTATTCCACAATGTAGAATACCGATACCACTGCCGCCAGCGCGGCGGTGACCCATTTTCCCCACGTCCTGTGGCTGATAAAGCCGGCGATCTGCCCAAGCAGTCCGCCGAAGCCCAGAGCGAACAGCACCACTGCGGCGAACCGCCCAAGGGAAAAGTCGTTCATCGTCCACAGATGAAGCAGTACCTCGCAGTATACCACTGTCACCAGAGAAAACAGCCATCCGGGAATGGGGATGCTCTGAAGAAGCTTTTTCAGTTTGCCGGGATTTTTCTTTAGGGTACTCATTTTCTCTGTAATCTCCTATGGCAACGGAAATCGTTTACTGTCCATCTCCCGCAGGGCGGGGCTTGCGGCGGCGGTGATTGGGACGGCGGCGGGGCCTGTCCCCGGACGCTTCGGTTTTCGCGGCTGCCTCCTGAGGCGCGGGCTTGCCCTGTTCCGGGGCGGCGTCCTGCACCTGAGGACGGGGCTTGCGGCGGCGATTCCGGGAACGGGGGGGCTTCGGATCCGGACTTTCGGCGGTCTCCGGCTTCTCCTCCTCCGGGTCGTCTACGATTTTTTCCGTGCTGTAGCGGAAACGGATGGGCTCCAGCAGGGGCTTTTCCTCCGTCTGCTCCCGGCGGACGCGCTTGCCGCTGCCGGAAATGGGGGCAAGGTCTGCGGGAATGGGGGGATCGTTCTTTCTGGCCTTGCCGCTGCGCAGAACCGCGATATCCTCATTGGAAAAGGTGGAGACCGTCTCCGGGTTATCCTCCATGCGGACCTTCACCCGCTGGCGCAGCAGCCCCACCTCCACCACGGTGCCCCGGCCTTCCGGGGTGTCCACGAAGGAGTCCATCCGGGGGCTGTTTCGGATCAGGTCTTCATAGGCGTCCTGCTCGTATTTCAGGCAGCACATGAGCCGCCCGCAGGTGCCGGAAATTTTGGTGGGGTTCAGGGAAAGGTTCTGGGTTTTTGCCATTTTGATGGAAACTGGCTGGAAATCGTCCAGAAAACTGGCGCAGCAGAAGGGCCGTCCGCAGATGCCGAGGCCGCCAACCATTCTGGCCTTGTCCCGGACGCCGATCTGGCGCAGTTCGATGCGGGTGCGGAATACCGAAGCCAGATTTTTCACCAGCTCCCGGAAATCCACCCGCTCGTCGGCGGTGAAATAGAACAGAATTTTGCTCCCGTCAAAGGCCACCTCCGCGTTCACCAGCTGCATGTCCAGCCCGTGCTCCGCGATTTTCTGCTGGCAGACCTCGAAGGCGCGCTTTTCCTTCGCCCGATTCTCCTGTATCGTTTTTTCGTCCTGAGGGGTGGCCCTGCGAAGCACCTTCCGCAGGGGTGCTACCACATTCTTCGGCGGGATTTTGTGATTCCCGCCCACGCAGATACCGAATTCTTCACCCCGGGCGGTGTCAATGATGATGTGATCGCCGTCGGCGAAGCGCTGGCCGTCGGGGTCGAAAAAGTAAATTTTCTGCCCGGAACGGAACTGGATGTCCACGACCTCCACGTCCGTCTGGGGGGCTGTCTTGATTTGTTCTTCCATTGAATTTGCTCCTTATATCATACAGGATGCCGTATGCGGCTTCCTGATTATTTCCAACCTATCGCAGCGCCCATTCCAGCCAGCCGCACACGGCGGCGGGGGAGACGTTGCCCGTCGTGTAGTCCACCGCTTTTTGCAGGCACTGCACGGCGTTCAGCAGCTCCGGGCTGCTGCGGCTCTGGGCGAGTTTCCGGGACAGGGGCGACACCGCCCGGATGCCGCTTCGGCTGGCCAGGGCGCTTTCCAGCAGCTCCCGCCAGCCTTCCAGAGTGTCCGCCAGCGCGTCCCGCTTCCACTTTTCCATGGGCGTCAGGGTCTGCATCAGTCCCAGCGCGTCCCGGGCGGAAAACGCCTGAACAAAATCCCGTGTCTGCTGGGGCAGCTCGCCGCCGCCACTCAGCAGCGACATGGCTTGACCCAGAAAGCCGCCGCTGCGGTCGATGGCGGCGGTAATGTCTTCCTCCTGCGCCTGAGGAAACTCCCGGCGCAGATGGCTGCGGAGAACGTCCTCCGGCAGCGCCTGCATATTCAGTTCCGTACACCGGGAACGGACAGTGGGCAGCAGCTTGTCCGGATTGTCCGTGAGCAGAAGAAACACGCCATATTTCGGCGGTTCCTCCAGAATTTTCAGCAATGCGTTCTGCCCGGGAAGCCCCATGTCCTGGGCACGGGGAAACAGGTAAATTTTGTACTCCGATTCGTTGGGCTGAATGTACACATCCGCCCGCGCCTGCCGGATCAGGTCAACCGGCACGGTCTTCTTCTCCGGGTCGTCCACGGTGATGAAGTCCGGGTGGCTGCCGTCCATCACCTTGCGGCAGGGGGTGCAGCGTCCGCAGGGCTTATCCTCGCCCTGACAGAGGATCGCCGCCGCAAGCAGCTTTGCCAAAGTATGCTTGCCCGAGCCTTCCGGCCCGGAGATCAGGTAGAAGTGGGAAACATGCCCTTTGGACAGACTGCGGGTCAGATTCTGTTTCAGCCGGTCATTTCCCAGCAGAGCGTCAAAGCCCACGGCTCCCACCTCCTTGGATTCTTTTTGGTCGCTTAGCCCCACAGCACGGACAGCATGGGGATGATCTGCTTCTTCCGGCTCATGACCTTGGGCAGGAAGACGGTGTTGTCCTTGGGGATGACGTTGAAGGCCTGCCGGATGGTGTCGTCGTCGCCTACGTAAATGATCTGGGTGCCTTCCAGCAGCACGTCGGTGAGCATCATGATCACCAGATCGAACATCTTCTCCTCGGCGGTCTTCTTCATCAGCTTCAGGAATTCGTCCTTGCGCTTGAGCACGCTGGGGCTGTCCACACAGGTCAGCTGGGACACGGCCAGACTGTGCCCCGCAATATGGAATTCCTTGTAATCCGTGAAGAACACCTCCTCGACGGACTTGTTTTCCACGGCGGCAGAGAAGATCTCATGCCCCAGCTCGTCCAGAGACACGTCGGCGATCCGCGCCATGCGTTCCGCCGTGCGGATGTCCCGGGGGGTGCAGGTGGGAGACTTGAACATGACGGTGTCGGAGAGAATGGCCGCCGCCATCATGCCCGCCAGCTTGGCCGAGGGCATCAGCCCCCGATCCTGATACATCTCTGCAATGATGGTGTTGGTGGAACCCACCGGCTCGTTGCGGACGTAAATGGGGTTGCCGGTCTGGATGTCCGCCAGCCGGTGATGGTCGATAATGGCGATGATTTCCGCCTCTTCCAGACCGGAGACGGACTGGGATGCCTCGTTGTGGTCAACCAGAACCACCTGCTTGCGCCGGGGGCGGAGCAGATGATACCGGGTCAGAATGCCAACGACCTTCTCGTTGCCGTCCAGAATGGGATAGCTGGGATGACGGTATTTCAGCACCATATCCCGCACGGTATCCACCCGGTCGTCCAGGTGGAAGCTCACCACGTTCTGGGTATTGCAGATCCGCTCCACAGGGACGGACTGGAAAATCAGCCGCGCCGCCCGGAAAGCGTCGTAGGGGGTGGAGATGATGCAGGTTTCCGTGGGCATGGTGCGCAGTTCCTCGGAAATCTCCGCCTGACACAGCACCAGACAGCTGACGTTCAGCTCCAGCGCCCGGCGGATCATGTCCGGCTGGTTGCCGCAGAGCACAATGCTCTCCCTGGAATGGAACAGCAGATTCTCCCGGCTCTGGGGCAGGGCAATCGTGACCTCGCCGGAGATGGTGTCGGTGCTTTCTCCCGCATCGTTTAGAATTTTGCCCTCCAGAACGGAGATGGCGTTGAACAGCGGCACCTCTTCCAGCACGCCGGAATTGGTGCGGGACATGTTGTAGTCCGCGATGTCCGTCCGGGACAGAATGCCGTACAGCGTGCCGTCCTCGTTGACCACGGGAATGGAGGCGATGGCGGGGTAAGCCTGAAATTCGTCCCAGGCGCGTCCCATGGTCACACCGCCGCTTAAGATGGGAGGCTTGTCAAAATCCAGATCCCGCACCTGATTGTACAGGTCGGTGATGCGCTTGGGAGGCAGAAAGCCGAACCGGTCCAGCACGATCTGGGTCTCGTCGGAGACACGGCCAAGGCAGGCCGCTTCATACTCCCGATCCCCGCAGGCGTTGCGCAGCGCCGCGTAGGAAATGGCTGCCACGATGGAGTCCGTGTCCGGGTTCCGGTGGCCGGTAACGTAGATGGGATCCATAAGGTAACCTCCTTTATTTGTCGGGAAGGGTCAGATGGTGACCTCTCCCGCAAGATTCTGACCGAACAGCTCCGAGACCTGCGCCGGATTCATGCCCTGACCGATCGCCCACATGAGCTTGGTCATGGCGGCTTCGGAGGTCATGTCCCGCCCCTGAATGACGCCCAGCTCCAACAGCTTGCTGCCCACCTGATACACCTGCAGGTCGGCGCTGTCGTACAGACATTGGGTGGTCACCACCACGCTGACGCCGTCCTCCACGCAGCGGTGGATGCCCCGCAGTCCCCGATGCAGCACGTTGACGCCCCCAAGGCCGAAGGCTTCGATGACGATGCCCTTGTAGCCCATGGCGGCCAGCATGTCGAAAATGGCCGGATTCAGTCCCGGCGTGAGCTTCAGGAGGAATACCTCCTTGCTGATATCGGAAAGCAGCTTGCTTTCGCCGGTGCGCCGGGGCAGCACGTCCGTGTCCACTACCAGCCCCCGGTTGCTGACCAGAGCGGCATAGCGGGCGTTGACGCTTTCAAAGGCGGAAAACCCGGAAGCCCGAACCTTCACTGCCCGGCATCCCAGCATGACCTTCCGGTCAAAGGCCAGAAACACGCCGGGTGCGCCGGAGGCTGCCATGGCAAAGGCGGTACGCAGGTTGTCCGGGCCGTCGCTGAGCATATCCGTCAGCGGCAGCTGGGAACCGGTGAACACCACCGGAACGTCAATATTGGGCAGCATAAAGGTCACGGCGGAGGCAGTGTAGGCCATGGTGTCGGTGCCGTGGGAGACCACGATCCCGTCGTAGCCCGCCCGGTCCTCAAAAATGTGCCGTGCGATCAGCTGCCATTCCTCCGGCCGGATGTTGGAGGAATCCAGACAGATCACGTCTTTCACGGAGATATCGTAATAGGTGCGCAGCTGTTCCAGCTCCCGCTCCATCACCTCGGAGCGCCGTGGTTCCAGCCCTTCGCCGCCGGGAACGGACGCGATGGTGCCGCCGGTGGTGAGAAGAAGTATCCGTTTCTTAGCAGTCATTGGCGACCTCGAATAATTTTGGATGCAGACGCCCAAAACGAAAGGAAAAACATCCCTTCCGGGGCAATCCGCTACTATTATACCTTCCCATGGGGAAAATAGCAAGAAAAATAACACCCCGGAAGAAATCTTCCGGGGTGCAGATCGGCATATTACAGTCAGTCAGCGACGTAGGGCAGCAGGGCGATCTGACGGGCGCGCTTGATAGCGGTGGTCAGGTCACGCTGATGAGCGGCGCAGGTACCGGTGGTACGGCGGGGCAGGATCTTGCCGCGCTCGGACAGGTAACGGCGGAGCTTAGCGGTGTCCTTGTAATCGATGCTGGTCACCTTATCCACGCAGAACGCGCAAACCTTCTTGCGCTTACGCGGACGCATACGCTGTTCGTTAGCCATGGTGTTTCCCTCCTTGTAAGTCTTAGTAGAAAAGTCAAGAAAATTTTAGAAGGGCAGCTGGGCGTCGTCGTCCTCCAGCATCGCGAAGTCGGATGCGGGAGCAGCGGCCGGGGCGGAATATCCGCCGCCGTAGCTGGGTGCGGGCGCGGGGTTTCCGGTATAGCCGCTATTGCTGTTGCCATAGCTGCTGTTATAGCTGGAAGCTCCCTCGCTGCCGCGCTTGCTTTCGCCGAAATAGACGTTGTCCGCGACAACCTCGGCGGAACGGCGCTTGTTGCCTTCCTTGTCGGTCCAGTTGCGGATCTGGAGCCGGCCGGAAACCACGATCATGGAACCCTTGGTGAAATACTTGGAGACAAATTCTCCCGTCTGACGCCAGGCAACACAATCGATGAAGTCGGTTTCCTTTTCGCCGCCGTCTCTGCCGCCGAAGTCACGGTCGACAGCCACGGTAAAGCTGGCAACGGCGATGCCGCTGCCGGTACGGCGAAGCTCGGGGTCACGGGTCAGGCGACCCATGATGACAATGTGGTTCAGCATAAATTACGCCTCCACAGCAGTGGTCAGGCAGCGCATAACGCCTTCGGTGATCTTCATAACACGCTCCAGCTCCGCGGGGAACTCGGGCTTGCTCTCGAAGTTCATCAGGACGTAGTAGCCCTCGGCCATGTCGTTGATGGGATACGCCAGACGGCGCTTGCCCCACTCGTCGACAGAAGCGAGAGTACCCTCCGCCTCCACCATTGCCTTGAACTTTTCCACAAGTGCTGCGGTACCCTCCTCGCCCAGAGTGGGGTCGATGATGTAGAGCACCTCATACTTACCGGTGATCTTAGCCATGTTGATTGCACCTCCTTTTGGACTTTTGGCCCCCGGACGCGCCGGGAGCAAGGATATGTCCGCATTCGCAGACCAGTCTAGTTTACAGGAAAACGGCAGAAATGTCAAGGATTTTTTGAAGAAAACAGAGAATCAGAAGACCGCAGCAATAACCCCTGTCCGCTTGAAGCTCCGTTTTCAAGTGATGTACGCGCTTTGTAGTGAATGGCATTGTGATTTTTATTTTTTCTCACTGCCTGTCTGCTGCTTTGAAGCGTCCTTGAGAAATTTAGCGCCCACATTAAATTTATAAATATTCGAGTTATGGTATTTGTACATATATTCCAGCCAGTTGGTTTCATTCATGCCTTTGTACTTCTCATATAGTTCTTCTGAAACGTTTTTTGCAATTTCTTTCAGCTCGGCAAAAGAAATTGGATAATATGATATTTCAGAAAATATAGCGATTCCTCGAAATACGGTTCTGGATTCTTCAATACATGGCCTGCCCGCAAGTGTTTCCATGCAAACATCTGATGTGATCTCATATGGTATCTCCTCTTTCCTGAAAAGGAAAATGAGATGGCCAGCTTTTGAATTACTTGACCGCAGCGAAATGAAATATTTTTCAGCACATTTTCTGCAATAACGGAAACATGCGTTTGAGACTGCATACCTTGTATCAACGGGCATACCACACGAGCAGCAGGTTGTAAATGTTGGCTTGTAGTTCCTTTGCAAATCAATAACGCAGTCAACACACCTGCCATGGCTATATGAATGCTGATCTAAATACCTTACATTTAATCTTCTTCCGCAAGTCGGACACACAAATGTTTCTTCCAGTGCAGAACTTGTAGGGGCTGGTTTGTGGTACATCTGTGGATTAATAACACAATCAACACATAAGCCCCATTTATATAAATATTTTTTATTTCGTTCTCTTTTACAGCTCGGGCACAGAAATGTTTCTTTTGGTGCATCTTCCGGTGTAGGAACTGTCTCTTATACACATCTCCGAGCCCACGAGACCCTAAGACATCTCG
>ENA-UALO01000418-UALO01000418.1-human-gut-metagenome-genome-assembly--contig:-NODE-418-length-17071-cov-11.276211_pt1 | contig 17071 bp, 13 predicted proteins | sample MGYA00243701_ERZ654470 | MGnify/ENA primary metagenome ERZ654470 (study PRJEB26926, sample SAMN06164444) | human gut metagenome | biome: ENVO:00009003; feature: ENVO:2100002; material: ENVO:00002003...
TGGTAATATTGCTACCCCTCGTGAATATTATTATTACTATAAAGGTAAGTATTTTCTGGGTACTCAACAATTAGATTCTGCTGAGTTCTATTTTAGAAAATTGGGTCGCTTTGGTTATTTGTATGATGCTAGTAGAGGGTTAATGGATGTATATGTAAAACGTCACAATACTGACTCTATCACTAAATATACCATATTGGCGGGAGTTGGAATGGACAGTGTCCTGGAGACAAACAAAACTAACGCTTTGGAACAGTCTTCTTCTATGTATAATTATAGTAACTTACAACGGGAGTCTGTTGTCAATCTTGAAAGGGCTAATCGAGAAGAGAAAAAAGTATTGTTGCTTGGCAGTTTCTTATTAGTTCTGTTTGGTGTGCTCCTTTGGCTTTATAAAAAATATAAGAAGAATGAACGCAAAAAAAAGCAAGATTTGGAGATTCATCAAAAGGAAATAGATAAATGGAATGATAATTTTTTGCAGGTTTGTCAAAAATTAGAGGTGTATAAAAATGAATTGGAAACTTTGCAAAAGGACAAAAAATTATTAGCAGATCAGATGCAACAGCAAATAGAGGCTTTGCAAGATGAAATCACCGAATATAAGAAAATGCGAGTAAGAATGGAGCCTTCAGAAAATATCGCAACTTTAGATGAAGAAAATGTTTATAAAAGATTTAGGGAACTTACTTCGGGGAAGATGAATACCCCACCTCCAACTGAAGAAGAATGGCAAGAACTTTCTCTTGTTGTAAGTAAGTATTTTCCTTTTATATATAATAAAATGTGTAATTGTGAAAAGTTGAGTCAACTGGAAATGCGAGTTTGCATACTCACACGATTGCGTTTCACAAATAAGGAGATGACAATTTTGCTGAATTCTTCAGCATCAAGTATTTCCAATATTCGGCAAAAGGTAAATGAGCGCTTGTTTGGTGAAAAGAGTTCTAAAACCTTGTTTGATAATATGGTAAACTTATAAAGTGAAAAAGTGGTGAAAAGTATTGTAACTGCTTGATTATTAATAAGTATCACCCCCCCCCCCATTTGCCCAATAAGTGAAAACTAAGTGAATAGAATTGTGTCGAAATGTTTGTTGTGTTTGATATTTCTTCATACTTTTGCAGCGAAAATTTTAATAAGAATGTCTATGAAGAAATTTAAACAACTATTGTGTATCGCTTTATTCTTTGCTTCACTGTCAGTGCAGGCAAGTAGTAAAGTTGTAATGAGTTATAGAGGTGGAGATGCTCATACTCCAAACTCACGTGTACCAGCCGCTCCTATTTATGTAAATCAAGACGATCATACATTCATCTTCAGTTCAAATCTTGCAGGTGAAATTATAGAGGTGATGGGAAAAGACGGACTTCTATATACATCTATAATAGGAGAAAATGGTAAGGTGGTCGTTCCTAACAGTATCACTGGTGAAGTGGAACTTCGTCTCTATAGAGGTGATTTGGTATATTCTGTAATTGTAGAATTGTAATCACAACCATAACTAAAAACCGATGCAGATGAAAAGTAAACGTATTTTGGTAACAGGGGGAGCCGGCTTTGTCGGCTCCAACCTTTGCGAACGTCTCTTGCGGGAAGGACATTCTGTGATATGTGCAGACAACCTCTATACAGGTAGTTTGGACAATATTAAGGAATTTCTGTCCCAAGAGAACTTTGAGTTCCGCCAGATGGATATTTTGGATAAGGCTGAGGTGGAGAAGTTGAAAGATCTTTTGATTGATGAGATTTACCATTTGGCTTGTCCTGCCTCTCCTGTGCATTACCAAAAGGATGCCATTTATACAACTCGGGTTTGTGTAGAGGGTACTATCAATATGTTGGAGTTGGCACGTCATTTCGATTGTCCGATACTTTTTTCCTCTACGAGTGAGGTTTATGGTGACCCATTAGTGCATCCCCAGCGTGAGGACTATTATGGTAATGTGAATCCCAACGGTATCCGTTCCTGCTATGATGAGGGCAAGCGTTGTGCCGAGAGTCTCTGCATGGACTACCATCGTCAATATGGTGTGAAAGTAAAGATTATCCGCATCTTCAATACGTATGGTCCGAGGATGGCGGTGGGTGATGGCAGGGTCGTTTCCAATTTTATTGTCCAAGCCTTGAAGAACGAACCAATGACCATCTACGGAGATGGTAACCAGACACGTTCCTTCATGTATATTGATGATTTATTGGAAGGGATGGTGAGGATGATGGCAACAAGTGAAGATGTGACAGGTCCTGTGAATTTGGGAAATCCGAAAGAGACGACAATAAGTACTTTGGCCAATGTTGTGATGAAAAAGACAGATTCTCGTTCCATAGTGCTGCACTTGGATTTTCCAAGCGATGACCCCAGGGTAAGGTGCCCCGATATCGCCCTGTCAAACTTTTTGTTAAATGGTTTGGAGGCTTCTACGCAGCTTGAACATGGGCTTGATCTAACAATAAATTATTTTTTAAAATATATTTCTTTAAAACCAAACAATCAGATTAATGAAGAAACAAAGTAAATATAATTTTGTTGTAAAGAAAAATAAATATTTGTTTCTTTACAATTGTCGAACAGAAAAACTTACTGTTTTACAACCAGAGTTGTACTTGCTGTTTAGAAACAATGAATTTGAGATATTGCGTCAAAAGCATCCAGTCTTTTATGATTACCTATGTAAGGAGAACTATTTGGTGTCGGAGGAACAAGATGAGGCCCAAGATATAATAGAACGCTGGAAAGAAATTGACACGAGTGAGAATTCGTTTAGTGTGTTCCTAAATCCAACTTTGGATTGCAATATGAAGTGCTGGTATTGTTACGAGAAGCATCGCCCCAAGGCTGCCATGAGTTTCAAAGTACAGGAGTCCGTTTTGAGATTGCTTGAGGAAAAAATGAAAAATAAAAAGTTAGTTTTTATCAATGTTGGCTTTTTTGGTGGTGAACCCTTGTTAGAGTTTGACCGTGTGGTAGTTCCTATTTTGGAGCATGTGGAGAAAATGTGTGAAGCGAATGCTAAAATGCTCGGAGTGAGTTTTGTAACCAACGGTTCCTTGTTGAGTCCAGAACGAATAGACTGGCTGTCTAAGCTAAAGGTGGCAAGTCCAATTACCTTTCAGATTGCCATTGATGGTGACAGGCATTTCCATAACTTGACCAAGAAATCTTCCTCGGGCATGGATTCCTATACAGATGTTGTTAAAGTCATCAAGATGCTTGTCTCGAAGAACATGTTGGTGACGGTTCGCCTGAATACTACTCACAGTAACATAGAATCTTATAATAACGTCTTGTCGGATTTCAAAGATTTACCACATAAACAGAAGCAACTTTTGCGCTTTGACATTCAACAAGTGTGGCAAGATTTGGGTTATGATTCTGAAGTGTTTATCGACCAGCAGAAATGTTTGCGAAAGAATTTGCTAGAAGAGAATTTTTTCGTTTCTTCTAAGGAAGGTCCCAACAGATGCTACGCTGAGCGTGAGAATCATGTGGTCGTTAATTTTAACGGAGATTTGTTTAAGTGTACTGCAAGGGACTTTATTACTGATAATAGCGAGGGCGTTTTGACAAATGATGGAAAGTTGGTTTGGAACGAAAAGCATAGGGAAAGGAGATTAGTAGTATATGGCGATGAGGTTTGTAGGGAGTGTAGAATATTACCTCTGTGTCATGGGCATTGTAGCCAAATGAAAATAGAGCACCAAGGAAAGGCGGGAACCTGTCGGTTCGGCTATACTGAAAAAGAAAAGATAAAAAGGGTGGAGAATCGAATCGATTCTCTCATTGAAACACTAATGATAAATAAAAAGAAAGAAGATGAACAAAAAACTGAATTTGTCAGCTCTTCTCAATGAAGAGTTCGTGCCCCTTGAAGAGAGTAAGGAGGGCATGCTAAAAGGTGGTTTTGCCGAATTGTCCGACGTAGCCAACAATTGTGATTGTAATACAATTCCAAATAACTGTGAATGTGAAGGGAATCCGTGTAATACTCCGCCATCAAGTTTGAATTCAAATTGTACTTGTTCGGATGGCTCCGCAGTGAACAATTGTGACTGCAAGACGTATGCACCAAAGGAAAGCTCTACGGAGGATGGATCTACAGCCCTAAGTGTTCCATAATGCCTGTAGCCCTAATGGATGGGCGTGCTGATGTTTGAGTAAGAAACAGTCTTTAAAGCGGTTCATGGCAAGAAAGGATGATAACTTGTCATGGACTTCTTTGTGATTCATTTTGTAAATGATACTGTTATGAGAAAAATCTTCTTGTTTGTATTTCTTTTATATGCTTCGTTGTGTCGTTCTCAACTTATGACCATACAGGGAACAGTGTGTGATTTTTTTACATCCCAGATGCTGGATAGCGTAAGACTGGAAGTCTTGCGCCCAGACAGCAGTGTGGCTTATGTTTTTACATCGGAGAAATACGGTATGTGGAATTTTCATTCACGGAAAGTGTCTTCTGGAAATTATATTCTGAAGTTTTCCAAAAAGGACTACGATCCATTGTTCATCAACAGGACTTTTCATTACGTGAGATATCGTAAGGAATTTGAAGAATTGGGCAAGGTCTATATGCACAAAAGATACTCCAGAACGGTGAACTTAGATGAAGTCGTTGTTTGTCCGACCCTGTTGAAGATGGTTCACCATGGTGATACAATAGTGTACAATGCTGATGCCTTTAACTTGCCTGATGGTTCCATGCTTGATGAACTGGTGAGAATTCTGCCGGGTGCAAGCATAGATGGCAAAGGTCAAATATTCGTCAACGGTAAGAAGATAAACAGCCTACTGCTCAACGGCAATGACTTTTTCAACGGAAATCCCAAGATGGCACTCGACAATCTTGTGGCATATACAGTCAGAGATATTAAAGTGTACGAGCGGCAGACAGATCGTGAGGTGGCCTTGGGAATATCTGAGGCTGGGCGTGAACTTCCTCTGGTGATGGACGTGAACTTGAAAAAGCAATATAACATAGGTTGGATGGGTAGTATGGAGGGAGGATATGGAACTGACGACCGATATTTGGGACGCCTTTTTCTGATGCGTTTTAGTAAGCAATCGCGTATCACCCTTTATGGAGATGCCAATAATGTTGGTGACGATTACACTTACGTTAATTCTGGGCGATGGAATGAAAGCCGCCTTTCTTCAGGTTTACACAATTCTATAAAGGGTGGAGTGGACATAGTCGTTAATGATAAGCATAAGCGATATTCCGTCAAGGGAAATGTTGAGGTGAATAGGATGAAATCGACCTACGAGGAATACACCTCATCCACAGAGTTTTATCCTTCTGGTGATATCTATCAAAAAAAGTCCAGTAACCGTAAAGATAAAAATACAAGCCTGACGAGCCGTCTTGACATATCCTTGACTCCCCGTGCTCGAACCTACCTGAAGGTCATCCCATACGTAAATTACCATAAGTTCAATAATTGTTCAGCAATTCTTAGTGCAGATCTCAATGGACTTTTAGAGGAAAAGTACCGTGGTGAGGTTCTGGACAGCGTGTTTTCGCCTATTGAAATGTCAGGTGTATATCGCGAACTCGTTAACTCGACATTGCGTAACAACGGTCAGGGAATGGGACATGATGTATCCACTGGTTCCAGTATAGAGTATTCCTATCGTCCAAAATACAATAATGACAGGCTTACCGTAAAGGGAAATTTCCTGTTTGGCAATGCTCTAAACAGGGTTGTTAATGATTATGACAACCAAACGAATGATCAGAATTTGCATCGGTACAAGTATAATGAAGGGAATGCTAATCGCTACAATTATATGTTGGAAGCGGATTATGTTTATTCTTTAGTGGGATTTCCCAAAAAATCCTTTTCTTGGGTTGGGCTGGGCTATAAGTTTCATCAGAACTACCAAGGAAGCCATCGCCCCTTCTACGATTTGGAGGAAACTGAGTTTGACGGCATCAATCTGATAGAACTCTCTTCAGTGACAAATAAAATGTCACGGTATATGAACATAACGAACAGTTATCATTCTGCTCGTTTGAATCGTGAGCATGCCGTAGAACTGTCTTTGGGTTCCAGCTTTCATGGTTTAGAGTTAGACTTGGGGCTGCCAGTCTTGTTTGTCAACAACCGTCTTGATTACCAAAGGGATAATATCGACACAATAGCCGTGCGTAATAAGGTCTTTTTAAATCCCTATCTAAATATTAGAGGAAAGGTTGGGCAGAATGGAAAATTCAAGGGGTTTGAATTTAAGTACAAGTTACTGTTCAGACAACCCGACCTTGTGCAAACTTTGAATTTTATGGACAGTGCAACGCCACTTGTTGTCAGGTTGGGAAATGTAAGTTTGAAAACTGCAAGCATACATCGGTTCAATGCAAGGTTTTATCAGCAAAACGGCGAGAGGTACAGCAGTTCAAGTCTGACAATGAGTTGTAACCTGATGAACAACTTGCTTTGCCAGTCCTTGCGCTATGATGCCACAACAGGCATCAGAACTTACCAACCTCAGACCATCAATGGAAACTGGAACATGGGCATTATATTTGACTATCATGCTCCAACCAAGAATTATAATAGGCGATTGGTCTCGGTAACAACTGCCAACTACAGCCATAATGTGGATTTTTCGGGATTGGACAACAATGGTAGCAGCTACCGCAACACCGTGCGCAACACTACCGTTCGAGAAAATGTGGACTACACCTATTTTCCTACGAACTTAGGAAAAGCCTTTGTTGCCGCCTCTTATACGGTGTCAACCTCCCTACAGTACACCCATTCTGAGAGTGCAATCCGTCAGACGATGAACCTCTTTGATTTCAGGATAGGTCTTCGTGTTCGCCAGCCGCTTCCATGGGGTATAGAAGTTGAAGGGAAACTTGAAACCTATATACACTGCGGGTATCAAGACCATAATTTCAATACGCAGGATTTTGTCTTGTCGGCTTATCTCAAGAAGACTCTGCTGAAGAACAGAATGTATGTAAAACTGCAGGTATTTGATTTACTCAACCAGACTCACCGTATTCAATATACGCTCAACGCACAAATGCAGACGGAGACCTATCGTAATGCGTTACGGCGATTTGCAATGTTGAGTTTGAACTATAATATAACCAAACAACCAAAGAAAAGATAGTTATGAGACATGCAATACTGATTATAGGACATAAGAACTTCCATCATGTGTTAGGGGAAGTGGCTCGATATGATGCAGACTTCACAATTTTCATTCATTGGGATAAGAGACATCCTCTTTCCCGAGATCAGAGGGAGGCTTTGCTTTCCACAGGAAGAGTGGCTTACATCGGCGAGGAACTCTGTGTCAATTGGGCATCTTATGGAATTGTGAGGGCTACTCTTCTATTATGTGAGAAAGCTTTTGAATATGGGATGTTTGACTATTTCCATCTAATAAGCGATGCAGATGTGTTGACTGCAGATGTCAGAAAATTCAAGACCTTTTTTGTACAAAATAATGGAAGGAGTTTCTTGCACTATGCCCCTCTGAATGAGACCTCGGAAGGAATCTATAAGTTGAAGTATTTCCATCGTATGGAAAAATACAATATCAGGGGGAGTCAGGAGGATAAAGTTAAGTATCATGAGGATTTGAAATCCCAACAAGACGCAGGTTGTGAACGAGAACTTCCCCCAGGAAAACTGTACTGGGGGTCTGCTTGGTGGAGTTTGCGACATGATTGTGTCAAGTACCTGTTGGAACAGAAGGTGTTCATTGAGAGATATTTTGTGGATACGCTTTTTCCTGATGAGCATTTTGTTCAAGTGGTTATCATGAACAGTCCACTTGCTAAGACTGTAGAGAATAGGCATCTGCGATATATATCATGGATTTACAGAAATGGGAATAGTCCTGCTGTGCTTGACCGAAGTGATTTGCCGTCAATCATGACTGGCAATTATTTTTATGCAAGAAAAATAGACGAGAAAATATCTCGCGAGTTGGTTGGAATGCTCAATATAGTCTATCCTCATAATTTCTCGTTGAATGGTGTGGAGTGCATGTCATTGAGAGAGGTGATTATTAATGTCCTACAATTAGTGGATGGATTTCCAGGAGGTCTTATGTATGGGGTTGGCGGTGCCCTTGTTTTTTTGTCCCAATGTTACAAGGCTGGACTTGAACCAACATTAGTGAATCTTTCTTGCATACGAAAAGTACAGAATAAGGTTTTTGAGGAAATCAGATCAGTGAGAGATGAAAGTTGGCAAACAGGCAGCCTTGGTCTTCGGGTAGCTTTGAAATATAGTGAGAATATAGTCCCTATTGTCTTGCCTCTTGAATTTGAAGAAAGCCTGTCGGACATGGAGGAAACAGTTGTAAACCGAGTTTTAAACAGTGCGGAATCTCTGGAAGGAGAAGAACAGAAGTATTGTTTCGCATTGTTGCAAACCTTAGCGAACACGAGGAGTTCTGATGTTCTTTCTCAAGTTGTATTGGCTGCCATTGGAACATCTCCTATTTTGAAAATGTCACTGGATGAGAAAAATATTAGCCATGCTCATGCTGGTTTATTGGGGGTATCTGGCTTGGGCTTGCTAAAAATGACCCAGAAAGGCTTGCTGTCTTCAAGGGAGTGGACTTATTTGTTGTAAAAGGTTTTATATGAGTTTTAGATTTGTAAGAAAGCCCTTTGTTCGTCAGTTTGATCAAATGGATTGTGGACCAGCTTGTATTCGTATGCTGTGCAGGTATTATGGTAAGGATTATCCACTTTCTTATTTGCGCACATTGTCTCAATTAAGCAGGGAAGGTGTTAGTGTGGCAGGTATTCGCAAGGCCCTTGAGCGGATAGGTATGAAATCGGCTTCTTTTGAGATGACCTTGGAACAGTTGTCAGAGAAATGTCCGTTGCCAGCGGTGTTGCATTGGGAACAAAACCACTTTGTAGTACTTTATGCAGTTCGTCGTAGTCGATGGACGGGGCGTTTGAAATATGAAATAGCCAATCCAGCTTACGGTAAACATACTGTTGACGAGGAGGAGTTCTGTAGATGCTGGCAAAACGGATCTAAGGGAGTTGTATTGGTGGTTGAGCCGACAAAGGACTTTTACATGATGTCCTCTGTCAAGGAGAAACATAGTCTTGTCTGTTATGCTAAGCGGTATGTGTGGCCTTTTAAAAGAGAACTGATACAGTTGGGACTTGGACTCTTAGGGGGGACTCTCTTGTCCTTGGTGATGCCTTTTTTGACACAGGCGATGGTTGATAATGGAATAGGGCAGCGTGACTTAGGAGTCATCACCTCCATACTTTTGGCGCAAGTTTTTATTTTTCTCGGTTCTTTTTCCATGGAAGCTATCGGCAGTTGGGTCACCTTGTACATGGGAACTAGGATAAACATTAACATATTACTAGACTATCTTGACAAGTTGATGAGATTACCAATGACGTTTTTCGAGACTAAGAGTGTTGGTGATTACAACCAGCGTATCTCAGACCACTCGCGACTCCTGAATTTTACGACACAGGCAACGCTTAATACTGCATTTTCTATTGTCTCCGCTTTGGTGCTTCTTATTGTCATCGGCTATTATAGCCTATTCATCCTTACAGCTTATCTTGTGCTTACGATAATCAGTACCTTGTGGATGAGCTATTTTTGGGGAAAAAGGAAGGCTTTAGACTACGAGAATTTTCGGGTATTGTCAAAAAATCAAGGTAAGCTTTATGAGATGATGAGTGGTATAGTTGATATAAAGGTGAATGCATACAGTGACTATAAGGTCAGAGAATGGAAAAACTTGCAGGAGATGCAATACAAAATGCGCCAAAGATTCCTGCGGCTTGGACAGGTTCAGTCTGTAGGCTATGCAATGATTGGTCAGCTAAGAAATATTCTAATAACCTTTTGGATAGCGTCAGAGGTAGTCCATGGTAATTTGACGTTGGGAATGATGATGAGTATATCTGGAATTATAGGACAGGTTAATGGTCCTTTATATCAGTTGATTGGTTTCTTGCAGCAATTTCAGGATGCCAAGATTAGTCTGGAGCGTTCAGAAGAGGTATATTTGTGTGAGAATGAGGATTCGAATGACTTGATGGATATACCTAGCGACAGTCCGCTGGATATCAAGATATGCAATCTGACATTTTGCTATGCAGGTACAATGGGCAAGAAAGCTCTTGATAACGTTTCTTTCTCCATTCCTGCGGGAAAGACAACTGCCATCGTAGGCGAAAGTGGAAGTGGGAAGACTACGTTGATGAAGTTGCTGCTTAAGTTCTACGAGCCAACGGATGGAGATATTGTCTGGGGAGGCAGGCGTTTAGCGGATTATAAGGCAGAATCTGTAAGAAGATGCACTGGAATTGTTATGCAGGAGAGTTTCATTTTCTCAGACACGATATGTCAAAATATCATTTTGGGCGAGCCTTTTGACAAACAGCATTTGGATCGTGCTATCGCGATGGCATGTCTTACGGACTATATTGATGGTCTTCCTCTTGGAATCTATACAAGGATAGGGACAGATGGCATAGGCGTCAGCGGTGGTGAGAAACAGCGTTTGATGATGGCAAGGGCCATTTACAAACAACCCCTATATATGATGCTTGACGAAGCAACTAGTTCTTTAGATGCGGAAAATGAGAGCAAGATAACGCAGAATATAGGGAAAGAGTTTCAAGGTCGGACTTTATTAGTGATAGCTCATCGATTGTCAACTGTGAAGAATGCTGACAATATAATTGTCTTGCGAGATGGCAAGGTCGTGGAAAGCGGTAAGCATTCAGAGTTGGTTGAACTTAAGGGATATTATTATGAACTCGTAAAAAATCAATTGGAATTAGCGGACTCATGAGGAATAAAATATTCTTTTTCTTTTTGCACTATGGTATTTCCTTCGTGCTGATTGTAATGTTTGTGTCTATTGTTTATGTGACGCAAGTCATAGAGATAAACAATAAAACACAGGTGGATATGATATATGAACATGATGGAAAATGCTATTGTTATTTGCCTAAAACAGAACGTTATAGTGTAAAGGATAATATCTTGTATGTCTGTTCAGGGGAGAATGGCATGGAGCAACTGCGAATTTTAGACATAACAGAATGTGGACAATACATAGTTTGTTGGATTGAATTTCCAAGTGGTGCAAGCAGGTCTGATCTAATAAAGAACCGCAAGGTTACCATATATATAAAAAAAGAAAAGATAAAAATCTATGACTTGATTTTTGGCAAATGGTTTGAAAAATTTTAGTGATGGAAGTGAAATATGACTATCTAATCGTCGGCTCCGGTTTATTCGGTGCCACTTTCGCCTATCTTGCTCGACAAGCTGGGAAGAGTTGTCTTGTTATCGACAAGCGCAGCCATATTGGAGGAAATGTGTATTGTGAGAATATTGATGGTATCAATGTTCACAAATATGGTCCTCATATCTTCCATACTAAAAATAGGGAAGTATGGGATTTCGTGAACCATTTCGTGGATTTCAACCGCTTCACTCTGAATACGATTGCCAACTTCAAGGGCGAGCTTTATAACCTGCCTTTCAACATGAACACCTTTCATCAGATGTGGGGCGTGAATACACCTGTTGAGGCTATGGAGATAATTCGAAGCCAACGGTTCGATGGGGAGGTCACGAATTTGGAGGAGCAGGCAATTTCTCTTATAGGAAAGGATATCTTCGAGAAACTTGTCAAGGGATATACAGAGAAGCAATGGGGACGGGATTGCAAGGATTTGCCTTCCTTCATTATCCGCCGTCTTCCTGTTCGCCTGACCTATGATAATAATTATTTCAATGACCCTTATCAGGGAATTCCTATCGGTGGATATAATAAACTGATAGATTCTTTGCTGGAAGGTAGCGAAGTGAGGACAGGCTGTGATTTCTTTGAAAGTGGATTGAGTAAGGAATGGAGAAATGTTGCCGATCAACTGGTTTATACTGGAAAGATTGACGATTTCTATGGTTGTTGCTTTGGGGCGTTAGAATACCGCTCCTTACGCTTTGAGACCGAAATACTGGATATGCCGAATTATCAAGGTGTAGCCTTAATGAATTTCACGGATAGAGAAACTCCCTTTACTCGCATCATCGAACATAAGCATTTTGAGATGTTTGGAGATGAGGTGTATGCTCGCTCTAAGACGGTCATTACCCGAGAATATCCAATGGCATATATCCCAAATCAAGGAGAGGCTTATTATCCTGTCAACGATAAACGAAACTCGATAATTTACGCTAAGTATCAAAAAATGGCATCTTCCGAGAAGAATGTAATCTTTGGTGGTAGGCTCGCTGATTATACATATTATAATATGGATCAAGTGATAGAGAGGGCTATGTTGGTTTTTCGACTTTTTCAGGTATAAAAAAGGATGAACTGCATCTCAGTTCATCCTTTTTTATATTGTATGTTTTATTTTTATTCAGCAGCTTTCAGACCCTTCTCAATAGCGTCCTTAGCATACTTGTTGTCTGGTTCCAATTTCAAGAGTTTCTCCCAATATGGCTTAGCGAGATTAAAGTCCTGCTTGTCATAGTTGTAGATGAAGCCCATGTACTGATAAGCCTGCTTCAAGTAGCCAATCTCGTCTGCATCACACTGCTTAGCCTCAAGTTCTGTAATTACTTCCTGGTAAGCAGGAATCGCTTTGTCGTCCAACTCGTTCTGGAAAGCAGTATTACCCTCCTGCAACTTAGCAAATGCCTTCAGTGTAGGATACTTCTCTGCCAACTTAGCATACACGCCGATAGCCTTGTCGATATTCTCTACCTTCTTAGCAGCATCCTTGTTTTCTGCAGCCTTCTTCGCCTTGTTGATATAAATCTCAGCAAGCTTCATGAAGTCTGTTGGGGCAGCATCAGGATTCTTATCCATGTATTGCTGGTTGTATTCCAAAGCCTTGTCCTCATCACCCATTTCCTTGTATGCCTCAGAGATATACAATAATGGTTTTGGATCTTCAGCCTTCATCTCTAATGCCTTCTGGTACTGAGCGATAGCTTCGTTGTATTTCTTGTTACCAGCCAAAGCCAAACCATAGTAGCTGATGATGCTTGAATTCTTCTTGATAGAGTCTGTATTCATAACGATGTTTGAGTGCTCAAGAGCCGCATCATACTTTCTCAAATCAACAGCAGCGCGCATAGCCAAAACCTGCATAGCAGCATCTTTAGGGAATTTCTGAATACCAGCCTGGCAGAGGTTCAAACTCTCCTCTTTCTTATCGAGGACATATGCTGTGAATGCATACTCATAGTAGAGGTACTCTTCCAATGTAGATGGCTTTGCCTTAGAGAAATAGTCGTATGCCTTCTCGTAGTTACCTGCGCTGAAGAAATTGTGACCAGCTTCTGCCTCAATAGGGTAGTCTGGGTCGATTTCTCTCAGTTTGTTCAACGCTTCTGCACTGGCAGCTGGGTCAATCTTACGATATACATTAGAATAGCTAATGTATCCCTGAGGATTTTTAGGATCCATTGTCATACACTGGTTGTACCAGGTAGCAGCTTCACCACCGTTATCCTGCATAGCGTAGATATCACCCTTCAAGATATATGCATCACCATAGTTCTTGAATTTTGCAATGACTGCGTCAGCAACCAAGTTAGCCTTATCATAGTCCTTGTGCATAGCAAGGATATTACCCAATGCGATCAATGCCTTAGGATCTTTCTTGAACTCTTTCTGATACTCTTTAATCTCCTTTTCAAATTCTTTAGTAGCAGAGTTACCAGACTTCAATGTTGTCTCGATAGGCTTCAGCATGTCCTTGTAATTAACCTCCTGAGCCATTGCTGGAGCTGATAATCCCATTATCAGTGCTCCTGCTATTAAATATTTAATTGCTTTCATAATTTCAAACTTTAATTCTGTCCTTATTTTATGTAGTTGACGTTTGCCTGTCGCTTTCGTTTATTCAATCTTATTTATTTTAACGCCTCTACACGATTTTTAGTTTTTTATGTTTACTTTCTTATAGGTGATATCTCCTCTATAAGGCAGTAATCCTGTTTTGAATACTATGAGTTGTCCACGAGGGTTGGTTATATAATTGGCGAAACTCCATGGCAAAGCCTTATGAGGATCGACAACTATAGCATATAGTGTTCTAACGAATGGATATCTTCCATCGAGCAAGTATGCCTGATAAGGTTGCCAACTGTTGCTTGGTGTGGCTTTATCCTTTACAGAAACTCGCATTACATGAATATTCTTTTTGAATGTGGTATTTGTAGAATCTCTTCTGTCGTTCAACCAGTTAGATCCAATAACACCGATAGCATTTGGATTTTTATCAACAAAATCAATGACCTGCTTACTGGTTTGAGCAGCCATGATTTTAGCACCAAATTTTTCTCCATGGAGAACAGAGTCAACAACATAGTTGGTAGTAGCAGAACGTGTATTATCGAAAACTACTTCTATGTCTCCTCTCTTAGAACCAGGGACTACGTCACTCCATTTATTAGCCTTACCTGTCAATATGCGCTTAATATCATTTACGGTAATACAAGTATCATTATTGTTCTTGTTTACAATAAATGCCAAACCATCATAACCGATAGGGAAGACGGAAGGAATAACATTACTTTTAGATTTGAGATAAGCGATTTCACTATCTTTCAGCGCTCTTGTAGTGAACAAGAGAGTGGTTTTGATATCCTTTATCATTTGGAGTCCTGTAACCTCATCAGAATAGAGGGGTTTAAGGTGAGCCTTAGGATATTCAAACTCAAACTGGCTTCTTTCTTCTTCGATGATAGGACTTAAACTTTCGTCAGCTACAAACTGGATTGTACCTGAAGTTGGTGTATCTGTTCTGCCATCTTTGGCTTTCTTCTGACCACAAGAGCCGAAGAAAGCCAAAGACAACATAATAGTTAATCCTATAAAAATATAAGATGTTTTTTTCATATTCAAATTTACTGCAAATATATTACTGCAATCTAAATACAACAGGTACGGTATATTTTACACGTACAGCAGAACCGTTCTGCTTACCTGGTTTCCATCTAGGCATTGCCCTAACAACTCGCTGAGCCTCACGGTCGAGTGAAGGGTCAACAGAACGCATAACCTTCACATCTGTTATAGAACCGTCTCTTTCAACGACGAAACCAACGATAACACGACCCTGTACGCCGTTTTCCTGAGCTACAACTGGGTATTTGATGTTGCTGCTGAGGAAGGACATCAAGGCGCCCTGACCACCAGGGAATGAAGGCATCTCCTCTACAACGTCGAAGACCTTGTTAGAAACCTCAGGCTTTGGTGCTGGTGGTGGAGGTGGTGGAGTAGCGACTGCGATATCACTTCTCACAGCCTCGATGTTACGGTCTTTCACACCTTCCTCGTCCTTTGTACCGACAGCTACCTTAGCGTCGAGTTGATCCATCTGCTTAACCTGATTTTCCTCTTTTACGAGTTCATCCTTCTTGATGACAGGTGCAGTAAACTTCTGAGTTTCACGAGCCACAGGAATCTCTTTTTTCATTTCAACCTTAGGCTGTACTTTCTCAGGCTTCTTCTTCTTTTCCTTTTCAGCCTGCTTCTGGAGTTTAGCCAACTCCATAGCTTCCATATAAGCTTGCTGTTCTTCTGCTTGTTTCTGTTCGATAACTTTCCAAGCCAAGAATCCGCCTACGAGAGCTGCAGCAATGACCAAGATCAGAAGAGACTTGATGTTTCGACCGGAAGTACCCTTACGGAGCTGGTATGCACCATACTCCTTGTTCTTTCCGGCGAAAACCATATCGACCCATTTAGGATCGTAAAGATCAATTTTTGCCATTTCTTTCTTGTTTTAATTGTTAGTATTCATCTTACATCTTCACGCCTTTTGACTTGAGAAGTTTCTCATCGTCTGGGCTAATTTTGTCGATGACATACGTACCAATGTTCAAAATCTGCATTTCATCGAGTGCGTCAACCATATTCTTATATGATGCGTTATCAGTAGGCTTGATGACGATAGTAAGAGTCTCGATCTTGCGACCATTCAACTCACCACCCTTAATCTTGCTCAACTTCTTCTGATATACGCTATCTGGCATGGTTGGGTTCTTTGCACGTTCAGCGTTCAATGTCTTTACAGCTACCATGATTTGCTCCACAGGACGCAAACCCTCACCAGTAGTATGCTCGCGCAAGACTTTACGGATACCATTGCTTCCCCATGTAGTTTCCTTAATCCAGTTAGGATCATCGTACTTAGGGATACCTGCACCATAATAGATCTTGTTGTCTGCTGTAATGTAGAGTGTTACAGTACCAGACTCCTTAGCTTCGTCCTGGTTGGCTTGATCCTGGTTCTTATCATTACTTGGCATTGTCAGCTCCATTGTCTGAGGTTTGCTCAAGGAAGTACACAGCATGAAGAACGTGATAAGAAGCATGAGCATATCCACCATTGGCGTAAAGTCAACGCGGACATTCATTTTCTTTTGTTTGCTTTCTTTCTTACTCATTTATTCGTCCCCCTGTTTTTTTAACTGTGTAATCATATAGTAATGACTCTCGTCCATATCCTGGAGTTCGTTCATCACTCTCTTAACTGTCTTGTATGGTGTAGAAGCATCTGCCTTGAGGGCAATCTTGATTTCTTCGTTTACTGTACGAGCTGCTTGTACCCACTGCTGGAACTCACTCATACCACCATTGATACTGTCGAGAGGAATACCTTTCTTCTGGAGATACTCAGGACGCTTAGAAGCGTTCAATGAGAGGTATGTCTTCAAGTCGTTCATTGGAACACCGAATGTACCCTCACTCTTGAATGTCTCTTGCATCTTTGCTGTCAATTCAACACCGAAGTTGCTTGTCATTGAACTCAAAGTGCTTCCCAGTTGATCAGTATTGTCAATACTCATAAATACTTGGCCTTCGCCGGTAGGTCTACCAGCAGCGTCCTTTTCAGGACTTACCAAGATGGTCAGAACGCCGTTCTCAGGCACCTTAATCTCAGACACAGATCCTGGAGTATTTACCTTGACAGGCTCATTCTTTACGAAAGTAGAGGTGAGCATGAAGAAGGTAAGCAACAGGGTCATAACGTCTGACATAGGCGTCATGTCGATCCAGATGTCACTCTTCTTA